>Ga0182748_1000086_pt1 | contig 113885 bp, 95 predicted proteins | sample eDN3rd37CKraftOP_FD_128877 | JGI IMG/M metagenome (GOLD analysis project Ga0182748, IMG submission 128877) | Enriched Organic Plus compost microbial communities from Emeryville, California, USA - eDNA 3rd pass 37_C Kraft OP (version 2) (version 2) ... | reverse complement strand
TGGCCCAGATCGAGCTGTGGACCAAGGGCGAAAGCTACAACAACGACGTCTACGTCCTGCCCAAGCATCTCGACGAAAAGGTCGCCGCCCTCCACCTCGAGAAACTCGGCGTCCACCTCACCAGGCTCTCCCAGAAACAGGCCGACTATATCGGCGTCCCAGTCGACGGCCCCTTCAAACCCGAACATTATCGCTACTGACGCGGACGGGGGGCGGACCTCGGAGGTTTGCCCCGCCTGTCGCAAGACGTCTGAAGTCTTCCCTCCGGCCCGCACGGCGGCGCCGGTCCCGACCCGTCGCATGGCGAATGCCGCCGCGCGAGCCAGCGCGTGGATCCGACAGCTGTTGCTATCGCGCAACAGCGCGTGGCGATTCCATTGGGGGTAGCAATAGTAAGGGTTTTCATATGCAACTGATGTCCGCATGGCAGACGCACTCAATTCAGGAGAAAGTTCAATGCGTTCCGTTAGTTGCGTCCGTGAGCGTGCCCTTTTTCTGACGACGGCGTCAGTTGCGGCACTGGCGTTCGTGGCGACTCCCGCCGCGGCCCAAGGCCAGGATGAGACCGAATCCGTGTCCGTCGACAGCACTGCCGATGAAGCGGGCGAGGACGAGATCATCATCACCGGCACCCGCATCCTGCGGCCGGAATTTTCCGCCCCGAACCCGATCCAGGCGTTCACCGCCGAAGCGATCGAGAAATCGGGCAAGATCAACCTGACGGACTTCCTCGTCGATACGCCGGCGCTGATCGGTTCCACCACCAGCGTCGATGCGGCCGGCTCCAACGCCGGCTTCCAGGAAGCGGGCCTGAACCTTCTCGACCTGCGCAACCTGGGCACGCAGCGCACGCTGGTGCTGGTCAACGGCCGCCGCCATGTCGCCGGCTATCCGGGCGTCGCCTCGGTCGACGTCAACACGATCCCGGTCGATCTGGTCGAGCGCGTCGACGTGCTGACCGGCGGCGCCTCCGCCATCTATGGCGCGGACGGCGTGTCCGGCGTCGTCAACTTCATCATGAAGAACGATTTCGAGGGAATAACCGCCCGCACCCAGGCCGGCATTTCGGAGCGCGGGGACGCCGAGAACTTCCTCGGGTCGATCACGGCCGGCACCAATTTCGCCGGCGGACGCGGCAATGTCGCGGTGGCCTATGAGTTCAGCCATCAGGAGCGCTTCAGCCAGCGCAAGCGGCTCAACTGGGGACGCACCGGGCCCAGCTACCGCTTCGTGCGCAATCCCGCCGATTTCCCCGACGATCCCAACGTTCCGGACTATGTGCCGCTCAACAATCTCGCCTGGGCGGACAGCTCGCTCGACGGGGCGGTGGACGTCGATTTCGACGGCATTCCCGACTATACCGGCAGCGGCACGGTCTATGACCGCGGGACCCTGCTGCGGGGCGATGCCTTCACCATCGGCGGGTCCAGCACGCCCCAGGAAATCTATTTCGGCGACTATCTGCCTTCGACGCGTCGGCACCTGGTGAACGGCCTTGCCAGCTTCGAAGTGTCGCCGGCGCTGAAGCTGTTCGGCGAAGCGAAATATGTCTCGACCAAGTCGATGACCCAGGCCCAGCCGACGTTCGACTTCATGACCTATCTCCAGCCGGACAATGCCTTCCTGCTGGAGCGCTTCGGTGATCTCGCGCCCGACGGCGCGCTGGTTTCCCGCGACAATTTCGATTTCGGCATCCGCGCCGACACGGCGCGGCGCGAGACCATCCGAACCGTGATCGGCGCGACGGGCGATATCGCCTCCAATCTCCGCTACGAAGTCTCCTACGTCTATGGCCGCGCGACGGCCAAGACGCTGAGCCAGAACGACCGTTATGCGGACCGCTACTTCGCCGCGCTCGACTCGGTCATCGATCCGACCACCGGACAGCCGACCTGCCGGATCAACCTGTTTCCGAACGGCGTCATCGATCCCGAAAACTACGGCGGGCCGCCGCTGACCTTCACTCCGGGCGAGTGCGTGCCGCTCAACGTCCTGGGCGAGAATGTCGCCTCGCGCGCGGCGCTCGATTTCGTGACGGTAGACAGCCTTACCCGGTCGCGGATCACCCAGCAGGTGGTCTCGGGCTCGATCTCGGGCGACACCAGCACCTTCCTGACGCTGCCGGGCGGAGCCATCGGCTTCGCGCTGGGCGCCGAATATCGGAAGGAGACCAGCCGCTCGATCCCGTCGCAGGAGCTGCAGCAGGGCCTGCTCGCCGACAGCGCCACGATCGAACCGGAAACCGGCAAGTATGACGTGAAGGAAGTGTTCGCCGAAGTGAACGTTCCGCTGCTCGCCAACGTGCCCTTCGCCGAGACGCTGTCGGTCGGCGGTGCGATCCGCTTCTCCGACTATTCGACGGTCGGAAGCACCACCACCTGGAAGGTCGACGGCGTATGGGCGCCCGTCCGCGACATCTCGTTCCGCGGTACCTATTCGGAAGCGGTGCGCGCGCCGAACATCAGCGAGCTCTTCGCCGGTTCCGCGGGCGGCTATGAGTTCATCGACGATCCGTGCGACGACGAATATATCGGCGAAGGCACCCAGTATCGTGCCGCCAACTGCCAGGCCCTGCTCGGCGGTTTCGGCATCGACCTGGCGAACTTCGACCCGACCAACGATCCGGCCTCGCCGAGCAATGCGAGCATCCAGGGCATCACCGGCGGCAATCCCGACCTGCTGGAGGAAACCGCCAAGACCTGGACCGCCGGTGTCGTCCTGCGGCCGCGGTTCATCCGGGGGCTCCAGATCGCGGTCGACTGGTACAACATCAAGCTGACCAATGCGATCGCAACGCCGGAAGCGCAGGATGTCGTCGATCTCTGCGTCGACCAGCCGACGCTGGAGAATGTCTTCTGCGAGGCGATCACCCGCGACTCCACGAGCGGCTATGTCTCGAGCTTCGTCGTCGGCCCGCAGAATGTCGCATCGTTCGAGACCGCTGGTCTCGACGTGACCCTGGATTATCGCTTCCGTCCGGCCCCGGGCTGGGGCGACTTCAACCTGCATGTGGTCGCCGGCTATCTGGACAAGCTCCAGTATATCCCGACCCCGGGTGCGGACCTCGACGACGACCGCCGCGAACCCAATGCCCCCCGCTGGGTGGTTTCGAGCGACCTCACCTGGACCAAGGGGCCGGTCACGCTGAACTACGGGATCAACTGGTTCGACAAGACCCGGCGGTTCACCACCGAGCGCGTCGCCGCCAATCCGGACGTCGCCGAGTCCAAGTATCTCTTCTACAAGCAGCGCTGGGAACATGAGGTCCAGGCCAGCGTCGACGTCGACGAGCGGTTCACCTTCTACGGCGGCGTCAACAACCTGTTCGACTCCAAGCCCGATGTCGGGGCGCTCGGCTTCCCCGTGAGCGCGGTCGGACGGTTCTTCTACGTCGGGGCACGCGCCAAGCTCGACCGGCTCTTCTGAGCTCGGGCGGATCGCAAGAGGGAAGGGCGGGACATTGTCCCGCCCTTTTCCTTTGGGTGTGGATCAGGAGCCGGGAGCGGCCCTCAGTACGGGCGCGAGCGCGTCCTTCAGCGGGCCGAGCCAGGGCTCGTAATTCCGCCACTGGCCGATCCCGTCGCGGTTGATCGGCCGGCGCACCTGTTCCGCGCTGGCGGTGCGGACCGCCCGGCGGCTTTCATGGAAGCGCAGGCAGGCATCCTCGAACGGCAGGCCGAGGCAGTCGAGCAGGCGCCGGACCTCCCGTTCGGGATCGTCGACGAGTTCCTCGTAGCGGACATGATGGACCCGGCCCGGCAGCATTCGGTCGAAATGATCCATGAGGTCGACATAGTCGCAGTAGAAGCGGCCGATCTCACGCTGCGAATAGGCATAGGACTGGCCGCGCGCGAAATGCTGCCTGAAGTTGGAGAAACAGCAGTCGAGCGGGTCGCGCCGGACGTCGACGATCCGCGCATGGGGGAGGATCAGGTGGATGAAGCCGAGGTCGGCCCAGTTGTTCGGCATCTTGTCGATGAAACGCGGGCTGGCGGTCTTCCTGTGGACGGCGGCACGGGAGAGATAATCCCGGCCGAGCGCCCGGAAAGCCTTCGCATCCAGATCCCCGAGCAGATCGGGCCAGGCGGCGCCGGGCGCCTGCCAGCGCTCCGCCACCAGAGCGCGCACCAGCGCCTGGACGTAGGGGAGTTCCGACGTGCCTTCGACCATCGAATGGCTGGCGAGGATCTGCTCGACCAGGGTCGACCCCGATCGCGGCAGCCCCAGGACGAAAATGGGTTCCTCCGACGGATCGCCCCAGCCGCGGCGCTCCGCGAAGAAGCCGGCATCGAGAATGGCCTTGGTCCGCCGGACCTCCGCCGTCGTGCGGTCGGGATCATAGGCCAGCATTGCCCGGCGCAGGCGATTGCCCTCGTCATAATGTAGGAAGGACTCCGCATAGTCCCCGGCATCCTCCAGCGCCTTGCCGAGAGCGAAATGGAGGTGGAGCCGATTGGCCTGATCGCCGCCCCCGCGCGCGATCGCCTCGCGGATGGCGGCGACGTGCCGGGGCTCGAAAGGGAAGGTCTTGAGGTTGGCAAGGCTCCACCAGGCCTCGCCATGATCCGGACGGATGGTCAGCGCCCGCTCATAGGCGGCGATCGCTTCGGCGGAGCGGCCGACGGTCTTCAGGAGATGCGCATGGCCGATCCGGACATCGGCATCGTCCGGCGCAAGCGCGGTCAGGCGTTCGTGGATGGCGAGTGCCTCCGCATAGTCGCCGAGATCGGCGAGGAGGCTGGCCATCGATCGCAGAACGGCAGGATTGTCGGGATCGCGCTCCTGCAGGGCCGCGTGGAGGTCCCGTGCCTCGGCCGGACGGTTCCGGCCGACGAGGAGCCGGGCAAGGGCGAGTTGCCCCTCGACGAACCCGGGAAGGCGATCGAGCACCCGGCGCAGCAGCTTTTCGGCCTCGCCGTAAATGCCGACCTGCCCGGCAACCTGGGCGAGCATCATGAGTGCGGAAGGGTCGTCCGGATCGTCGCGGAGATGGGTGCGCAGGGCGTGTTCCGCTTGGGACAGCTGCAGGCGGGCGAGCGATGCGGCGGCGCGGGCGAGGAGGGGTTCGGTGCTTGCCCTTTCCATCGCCTCGAGGTCCGCGCGCGCGGCCTCGTCGGTACGGCCCGTGGCGCGCAGCGCGTCGGCGAGCAGCCTGAGCGCCGGCCTCGTGCCGGAGTTGACGCGCAGGATCTCCCGGGCCTGGGCGGCGGCCGCCCGCGGGTCGTCGGTCAGCAGGCGGCGGCCGTTGGCGATGGCCTGGGCGAGCGACCCGGTACCCGTGAAGGTGGCTTCGACCATCTCTCCTGCCGGTTCAGCTGGCGAAAGCAACCTGGTGGGCGGCGTCTCGCCCGCGGTCAAGCCGGGAGGCGCGCGGCCGGCCGGACAAAAGGCGGACCGGAGTGCCCGATCCGCCTTCCTCCCTGAACCCGTCAGAAGCGGGCAACCGCGCCAGCGTAGAAGAAACGGCCGATATTGCTGTAGATGCCGCTGCCCGCGCCGACGGCCGTAAGCCCGAACGGGGGCTTGCGATTGCCGATATTGTCGACGCCGACATAGACGTTGAACCGCTCGCCGACGTCCACTCCGACCCGGACGTCATGGTAGAAGACGTCCGGATACCAGCGGACATCGTCGCGGTCGGGATTCTGCGGCGGCCGGCCCTGCTTGCTGTAGAAGTCCTCGTAGAAGTTGGTCACCATCCGCCCGATGTAGCGCATCTGGTAACCGACGGTGACCGGGCCGTTGCGGAAGTCGACGTTCCAGTTGAAGGCGTTCTCGGGATCGCCGAGCTCGTGCAGGATCTGGTCGGCGAAGCCCGGGTCGGCCGGGTTGAGGAACTGGTCGTTCTGCAGCACGTGCGTCCACTGCAGCCGCGTGTTCAGCGTGCCGAAGCCGAAGGTGTGCCGATAGGCCGCCTCGACGTCGATGCCGCGGACCTTCAGCTTGGCGTAGTTGAGGATGATCTGCTGGAGGCTTCCCTCGAGGATCCGGAACGGCTCCTCGCCGCGCGGACCCGCCCCGGGGCCGGCGTTGCGCTGGAACAGCGAGCAGAACTGGTTGTCGAGGCTGGGCAGGTCATAGCAGGCGTCGATGATCTGCTGGGCCGAGGGCGCGGTGATCACGTCGTCGACGGTGATGTTGAAATAGTCGACCGAGATCGAGAGCCCCGGGACGAAGCGCGGCTGGATCACTGCGCCGAAGGTCCAGGAATCCGAAGTCTCCTCCTTCAGATCCTCATTGCCGCCCGAGATGATCTCCAGGTTGGAGTCATAGAGATAGTCGAAGGTGGTCGGGATCCCGGCGGCGGCGCAATTGGCCTGGCGGAACTGGGTGCCGGTGGTGATGAAGGAGGCGGCGCAGGGATCCTGGATGATGGTCGAGCTGAAGTTCTGCCCGAGCGGGGTGTAGAGGTCGGTGAGGTTGGGCGCCCGAACTGCGCGCGAGAAATTGCCGCGCAGACGGATGTCGCGCACCGGCGCCCAGTCGACCCCGACATTGTAGGCGAAGACGGTTCCGGTCGAGCCCTTGTAGTCGGCCACGCGGCCGGCGGCGCTGACCGTCAGCTCGTCGAAGAAGGGCGTTTCGCGCAGGATCGGCAGCCGAAGCTCGCCGAACAGCTCCTTCACCTCGAACGAGGGCGGATCGAAGGTCGGGATGGAATTGTAGAAGGTGAGGCCCGCGTTCACGAGCTCTTCCTGCTCGTACCTGGCCGTTTCCCGCCGATATTCGGCGCCGACAGCAAAGCCGATCGGACCGCCGGGCAGATTGAGGAAGGCGCTGGTATCGCCGCTGAGGAAGCCGTTCAGAACGAACTGGCTGATCCTGCCGGTCGCCACCGTGTCCTGGAGAATATAGTCCTTCGCTGCCTGGCTGACATTGCCCTCGCCGAACAGATTGACGGGAACGCAGGCGGCGAGGTCGCGGGCGAGCTGCGCCTGTGCGAAATCCGGATCGGCGGGGAATTCGTAGGGCAGGCGGGCGCTCGGATCGATCTGGGCCCGGCAGACGATATTGCCGGTCGCCGGGTCGCGGACGGCGTCGATCGCAAGCAGATAGCGCTGCAGATTGACGTTGCCGAGGATCGTGTTCTTTTCCTTGAAGTGTCCGTAATTGGCCGAGACTTCATAGGCCCAGTCGTCGTTGAAGGCGCCGCGCACGCCGGCGACGATGCGGTAGGTCTCCCGCTCGAACTTCTCGTCGCGGTCGCCGAAGTCGCTCACGGTGCGGGTGAAGCCGAAGGGGACATTGTCGTCCGGTCCCGCACCATAATAGTCGAGGATGAACTGGCGGGTTTCCGGGTGCAGGAAGGGATTGTCGGTGAAGAAGACTTCACGCGGCGAGCCGGTCGCGGTGAAGAACGGACCGGACGTGCTCCCTTCCACGTCGGTGCGGCCATATTTGGCTTCGACGAACGGCTCGAACGCATCGGTCACCCGGTAGTGGGCGATCAGATTGGCGCTGTAGCGGTCGATGGTGGGGGAGAGGGCGAGCGACCTGCCCTCGCGCGCCGTGCTGCCGTTGCCGCCGATGTAGCGCGTGCCGTTGAGGGCGGTTCCGATCACCGCGCCCGTCTGCTGCACCAATGTGCCGTCCGGCTGGAACAGATAGGTGATGAGATTGAGGTCGCTGTTGGCGCCGGACTGGCAGCAGGCCAGGAATTCGCCGCCGTTGTTGAAGAAGGGAAAGCGGGTGTCCCGGACGAAGATATTGTCCGGAATGCCGTCGGACGGCGAATCCGGATCCGTGTCGACCTGGACGAAGCGCGAGTTCACCCGCAGGTTCGGCCGACCGGATGCGAAGGCGTCGCCCTGGTGCGCATATTCGAGGTTCAGCGCGATATTGCCGCGGCCCTCGTCGAAGTTGGCGCCGGCGAGCGCGCTGACATAATGGTTGGGCAGGTCGCCATATTTGGTGACGCCGCTCTGCCCGCGAAGCTGGAACCCTTCAAAATCCTGCTTGAGGACGAAGTTCACCACGCCGGCGATCGCGTCCGAACCGTAGATGGCGGAATTGCCGCCGGTAACCAGGTCGACCCGTTCGATCAGATCGGCCGGGATCATGTTGACGTCGACCGAGGCAGCGGTGCCGAGGATGTCGCCGGGAACGTGTCGGCGCCCGTTGACGAGCACCAGGGTGCGCTGGGTGCCGAGACCGCGCAGATCCAGAAGGCTCAGGCCGGCGGTACCGAGAAAGCGGGTCGAATTGGCGGTGGTGAAGGTGTTGTGCAGCGCCGGCAGTTCGTTGAGGATGTCGCCGACCGACGTTTGGCCGGTCTGGAAGAATTCGTCACCGCCGACGGACGTGATCGGAACGGTCGATTCCAGATTGGGCCGACGGATGCGCGAGCCCGTGACGATGATCTCGCCCTCGCTGGCTTCGGCAGCAGTGCCGGACTCGATTTCGGCTTCACTCTCCAGCGCATCGGCTGGAGGCTCGGCGCCCGGGACGTTCTGGGCGAGGGCCGGAGCTGCGCCGACCAGACCGGCAGCGGCAAGGAAAAGGACGGAACCAAGAGCGCTCGTGCCGAGCAGCGGGTGCCTGAGCATCGAAATTCCCTTTCGAGATCAGCTGTGAAGGCAGCTCAGGGCGCGGTTTGAGCTTCGTCCGGAGTGGATTCAAGGCCCGTACGAGGGCGCAACGTCAGTCGCGAACCGCCTGTATCGCCGGGGTCACAGCAATGACCGCAAATGACCGCCTTCGGGCTGCTTCCGGCGGTTCACAAGTTAAGCGCCAGTATGTGGATAGCCGCACAATTTACTGATTTCTAACGTCTATTCCCGAAGGTGGGCAGGGCGGTCATCCGGTTCGACGGGAAAATGGAGGAGCGGGAAGGCCTTAGGAGTGAGCGGTCAATCGGCAGAAATGCTCGGTGCCGGACATGAATGTGGCATTAATGTAACAGTCCCGCGCTGTTCGTCGCGATTGCGAATTCCCGCAGGTTCTTTTCGGGAACTGGATGGCTCAATTGAAGGTATTCGAAGCGATCACAGGGAAAACCAACTATGACGCGCACCTCCTCTCGGATTTCCGCGGCTGTTTCTTGCTTCGCTATTGCAATCGCCTTGCAGTCGACTGCGGCCTTCGCGCAGACGGAGGAGCAGCAGGTCGAGAGCGTGCAGTCCGGCGCGGCCGCCGATGATTTCTCCGAAGATGAAATCATCATCACGGGTTCGCGCATCCCGCGCGCAGGCTTCGACACGCCGCAGCCGGCCGTCGTGCTGGGCGGCGAACAGATCGAGACGCGCGGCTACACCAACCTTGGTGACGCGCTCGACGAGCTTCCAGCCTTCGGCGTTCCGGGCAACAATCCCGTGGGCGGTCAGACCGGGGCGTTCGGAGCCGGCCAGACCTTTGTGAACTTCTTCGGTCTTGGCGACCAGCGGACGCTGACCGTGGTGAACGGGCGGCGTTTCGTGAGCTCGAACACGGCATCCATATTCGGTCCCACCGGATCGGGCTCCCAGGTCGACCTGAACGTCATTCCGACCCTGATCGTCGACCGGCTCGAAACCATCGCGGTCGGAGGCGCGCCGATCTATGGCTCGGACGCGATCGCCGGGACGCTGAACATCATCACCAAGCGCAACTTCGAAGGGATACAGTTCGACGGCCAGTACGGCATTTCGGAGGAAGGCGACGCCGCCGAATACCGGCTCGGCGGCATCATCGGCACCAACTTCGGTGGCGGCCGCGGCAACATCACGGTTGCCGCCGAATATAATCATGCCGACGGTCTCACCGGCTATGACCGGCCAAACGAAGGCCTGGGCCGCTTCTTCACGACCTGTGCCGATCCCGATGCGCCCTCCAACCAGTGCCTGATCCAGGATCGCACCCTTCCGGTGCTGTCGGAGTTCGGCATCCCGACGCTGTACGACTTCGTCGTCCTGTCCCCGGACCAGGCGGCCGCGTTCGGAATCCAGCCGGGCATCGTCGATGCCAACGGGAATCCGCTCGCCTTCGATCGCAGCGGCAATCTGGTCCCGATCGACTTCGGCACCGCAACCGGAAACCTCATCACATCGGACGGCGGCAGCGGCTTCCGGCTTCCCGAAAACCTGCTGACCGAAACCCGCCGCATTCTCGCTACCGCCCTGGCGCATTATGAAGTCACCGACAATGTGCGCATCTTCGGCGAGGCATGGTATGCCAACAGCCGCGGCACGCAGCTGCGCGACCAGCCGGTGTACAATACCTATCTGTTCGGTGCCCCGGGCGATCCCGACGGCCAGTTCATCATCGACCTGGACAATCCGTTCCTGAGCGATTCCGCACGGGCCATCATCCAGCAGAATCTGCTCACCAACCCGATCGCCCAGTCGACCGACTCCTTCCTCCTGACGCGGGCGAACACGGACATCATTCCCGCGGACGGCTATTCGGAAGTCGAGCTGATCCGCTTCGTCGGCGGGATCGACGGGAGCTTCCAGGCCCTCGGCCGGGACATGAACTTCGAGGTGGTCGGCGTCTATGGCGAGTCGACCACCAAGGGCCGCGAACGCGCGCTGGTCCAGCAGAATTTCGAGAATGCGCTGGATGCGGTCGACGACGGGAGCGGCAACATCATCTGCCGGCCTGGCTATGAAAACGCCCCTATCGACACGGTCAGCTCGACCTGCGCGCCGCTGAACCCGTTCGGACAGCAGATCAGCCGGGAAGCGCTCGATTACATCACCACCTTTGCCGATCCGCGGGCGAAGAACGAGCAGTGGGTGTTCACCGCCTCGGTCTCCGGCTCCCTGTTCGACATCTGGGGCGGCGGAGTCGGCTTCGTGCTCGGCTACGAACACCGCAACGAGAAGGCGGACTTCGAGCCGGGCGAGTTCTTCTTCGGACTGCCCGATCCGAACGATCCGACGTCGCGGACGCAGTTCGGACGGTCGATCCCGATCGATCCAGTCAGCGGCAAGTTCAACACCGACGAGTTCTTCGGCGAGTTGAGGATCCCGCTGCTCAGCCAGGATCAGAACATCCCGCTCGTCCACTCCCTCGAACTCAACGGAGCGTTCCGCTACATCGACCATTCGCTGGCCGGCGGCGACCCGACCTACACGCTGGGCGCCACCTGGCAACCAATCCGGGACATCACCATCCGCGGCAATTACACCCGCTCCGTCCGGGCGCCCGCGGTCACGGAGCTGTTCAACCCGACGAGCCAGATCTTCACCACGGCAGACGATCCGTGCGATGCGCGATTCCTCGATGGGGGGCCGAATCCCGCAAACCGCCAGGCCAATTGCGCTGCGGCGGGCCTGCCCCCCGACTTCTCCTCGAACATCGTCGACTTCACGTCCGAGGGAACGCTTTCGGGGAATACCAATCTGACCAACGAGAAAGCGGATTCCTGGACGATCGGTGCGGTGATCCGGCCGCGCTTCCTGCGCGGCTTCACGCTGGCGGTCGACTGGGTCGACATCGAGCTGACCAACGCCATCCAGGATCTCGACGCGACGCAGACCCTCCAGGCCTGCTACGACGATCCGGGTTTCCCGTCCGCGATCTGCGACAACATCACGCGTGATGCCGGCGGCCAGGTCACCTTCATCCAGACCGGCTATGCCAATGCCGCATCACGGAACTTCCAGGGGCTGGTGGCCGAACTGGACTGGCGTATCCAGACCCCGTTCCTGGGCGCCGAGAGCAGCGTCAGCATCGGCGTCAACTATCTGTACAACGACGAGCTCGAATTCAGGGTCGGCGAGGGCGACCTCACCACCTTGCGCCGGAGCATCGGCTATTCGAAGCATCAGGCGACCACCAACCTGACCTATCGCAATCGCGGCTTCCTCGCCCAGCTGCAGGCCCAGTATATCGGGCCCGCGCTGTTCGATCCCGACGAACAGCCGAACAACCGCGACTATCCCGGCGTCGATGGCGTGACCTTCTTCAATGCCGCGGTCCAGTACGACATCAACGAGCGCTTCCAGCTGCGCTTGGTCGTCGACAATCTGTTCGACACCGATCCGCCGTTCCCGTCCCCTGGCGGCGGCGGCCGGGTGACCTATTTCGATGGTATCCTCGGCAGGTACTTCAAGGTGGGGGCACGCGCCCGCTTCTGAAGTCCGTCAGGATCGACTCCCTGGGCCTGGTGCGACCGCACCGGGCCCTTCTTGTCCCCGCCGGCCGATCCTGCAAGGAGAGCCGTGCATGAGCCCGACCGCACCAGCTCCGTCTCCCTCGGATCTGTACAATCCCGATGCGGTGCGCATCCGGCATTCGGCCGGGATGGCCCAATGGCTGCTCGAACAGCAGGTCTCGCTGGCCTATACCTCCTATGCGACGGGGCGCCTGATCGTTGCCGGGGTCGGGCCCGACGGACGGCTGTTCTTCAACGAGCAGAATTATACGCGGGCGATGGGTCTCCATTATGCAGACGGGGACCTTCACCTTGCCTCGCTGTACCAGATCTGGCGCCTGGCCGATCTTCTCGGCGAAGGCGAATATGCGAACAAGGCGTTCGATTGCATCCTCGTTCCCAGGCTGGCCCATACGACCGGCTATCTCGACGTCCATGAGCTGGCCGTGGACCATCTGCAGCGGCCCATCTTCGTCAATACACGCTATTCGTGCCTGGCGACGGTGGACCCGGGCTTCAACTTCCAGCCGCTCTGGATGCCGCCGTTCATATCCGAGCTCGCCCCCGACGATCGTTGCCACCTCAACGGGCTCGCGATGGACCAGGGGCGGCCCCGTTTCGTCACCGCCTTCAGCCGGACGGACAGTCCGGAGGGGTGGCGCGAAGCGGGGATCGGCCAGGGGGTCGTCATTGATGTCCGGACCGGCGAGGTGCTGGCCGACGGCCTCTGCATGCCCCACAGCCCCAGGATCCACGACGGCAAGCTCTGGCTGCTCGAATCCGGGCGCGGCTATCTGGTCTCCATCGACCTGGAGAGCGGACGGAAAGCGGATGTGGCCTTCTGTCCGGGCTATGTGCGCGGCCTGAGCCTTCACGGCAACTTCGCAGTGGTGGGCGTATCCAAGGCTCGGGACGGAGTGAAGTCGCTGCCCCTTCATGAAGAGCTGGGCCGGCTAGGCGCCGAGCCGTGGTGCGGAATCGTGGTCGTCGATCTGGCCCAGCGGCTGATCTGCAACTTCATCCGCTACGAAACCGAGATCTCCGAGCTGTTCGACGTGACCCTGCTCCCGGGGATTAGAAATCCCATGACGATCGGGCCGAATACGGAGGAGATTCTTTCCACCATTCGTGCCAACCCCTCCTTCGCGTCGCTGCAGAATGAGGGGGCGGGGAGGGATAGCCGCCGCCCTGAGCGCAGCCCATGAGGCGGCCAGCCCGATCCATTTCCCTTTCGCAACGGAGGCGCACCGTCTAGACAGGTCGGACCATTTCCCGGCCGGAATTATCAGACCCGCACATTCGATGCGCACTCCAGGTTCATGATCCAGATTTCAGCGACTGCCGCGGCCGTTGGCGCGTTGCTGGCGGGTGTGTGGCTTGCCATTGCCGTGTGGACCTCGGTGACTGCGCTGCGGCGCATGCGGGACAGCGAGGGCAAGGAGATGGCGCTCGCCCGCTATCGGGCGATGCTGAGCGCCGGGCCGGCCACGCCGTTGCTCGTGCGTCGTGACGGACGGATCGACTCCACGGTCGCTATCGAGAACCTCTTCGGCCTGGCGCAGGCGCCGGCCGACCTCGACGGCCTCGCCGCCTGCCTTGCCGACGATGAATTCGAGGTGTTGCGGGCATCGGTGCAGCAGGCCGCCGTGGCCGGATCCGCCTTCTCGCTTCGTGTCCAGCCGAAGGACAGCGGCCGTCTGCTCCTCGTCGAGGGCGGGCCGGCTCCGCCACCCTGCGCGCCGGGGACGGCGCTGCTCTGGTTCATCGACGCCACCGCCACCGAGCAGCAGCTGGGGGCGCTGCGCGAGGAAGTCGACCGCTTCAGCGCGGCGCTCGATTCCCTCTCGGCGATGATCGAATCCGCGCCCTTCCCGATGTGGCATCGAGGCCCCGACCTTCGCGTGACGCTGGTGAACAGCGCCTATGTCGAGGCGGTGGAGGCTGCCGATGCGAGGGAAGTCGTGGCGCAGGGGATCGAACTGGTCGACGAAGCCGAAGGGATGTCGGGACCGCAGCAGGCGGCGACCGTCCGCGAGCAGCGAAAGGCGATGACCCGAACGGTACCGGCCACGATCGCCGGCGAACGGCGCATGGTGCGCGTCGTCGAAGTCCCGGTCGGCGAAACCGGAGTCGCCGGCTATGCGATCGACGTGGAGGACCGCGAGCAGGCTCGCGCCGACCTGGCCCGTTTCGTCCGCGCGCAGCGAGACATGCTCGACCGGCTCTCCGCCAGCGTTGCCCAGTTCGCCCGCGACTGCACGCTCACTTTCTTCAACCAGCCCTTTGCCCGCCTGTTCTCGCTCCCGGCCGACTGGCTCGCCGACGGTCCGGAATTCGACCGGGTGATCGATCGCATGCGCGACAGCGGCAACCTGCCCGAGGTGCGGGACTTCCCCGACTGGAAGCGGGAGAGGAAGGGGTGGTTCACCGCCGGCCTCGAACCCGCCGAGGAGGACTGGCTGCTGCCGGGCGGCAAGCATCTGCGCGTGGTGGCGCAGCCGCTGCCCGACGGCGGGCTGCTGCTCATCTTCGAGGACCGCACCGAGCAGATCCAGCTCGCCTCGGCACGCGACACCCTGTTGCGGGTCCGCACCGCGACCTTCGACAATCTGTTCGAAGCGGTCGGCGTCTTCGCCTCGGACGGACGCCTGCACCTGTGGAACAACCGGTTCCGCGACCTCTGGCAGTTCGAGGAAGGGCAGCTTGCCGCCCATCCCAGGGTCGATACGCTCACCCCCTACATCTCCAAGAAGCTCAAGAACCCCGCCCATGCCGCGCTGATGCGGGAGCTGGTCCGAGCCGCCACCGTCGAGCGCAAGCAGCGCAAGGGTCGGGTGTCGCTCACGGACGGGCGCGATTTCGAGTTCGCGGCGGTTCCGCTGCCCGACGGGAATGCGCTCTTCACCATGCTCGACATTACCGACGCTCGGGTGATCGAGACGGCCCTGCGCGAACGCAACGAGGCGCTCGAGGAGGCGGACCGGCTGAAGACCGCCTTCGTCTCCAACATGAGCTACGAACTGCGGACCCCGCTGACCTCGATCAGCGGCTTCGCCGAGATGCTGGCCGGGGGCTATGCCGGCGAAATGTCGCCGACGGCGGCCGAATATGTGGCCGCTATCCTCGATTCCGTGGCGCGGCTCAGTGCGCTGATCGACAATGTGCTCGATCTCACCCAGAGCGATTCCGGCAGCCTCCTCCTCGCCGAAGACCGGGTGGACATGGAGGCGCTGTGCCGGGACGCCGCGGGCGATTTCCAGGAGAGCGCAAGGGCCAAGGGCGTGGCCTTCGAAGTGGATGTGGATCCCGGCGTCGGCGAGATCACGGGCGACGAGAGGCGGTTGCGGCAGTCGCTCGACAATATCCTGCGCAACGCCTTCACCTTCTCCGATGAAGGGGGCAAGGTGCTGCTGCGCGCGCGCGGCACGGAGGCGGAGGTGGAGGTCCTCGTGTCCGACAGTGGGCGCGGCATCCCCGCTGCCGAGCAGCGTCGGGTGTTCGACCGCTTCAACCGCGTCGCCGCGCGAACCGAGGGGGACGTGGCCACCCTCGGTCTCGGGCTTCCGCTCGCCAAGCAGTTCGTGGAAGCGCATGGCGGTCGGATCGAGCTGGACTCCAAGGTCGGCGTCGGGACCAGCGTGACCATCCGCCTGCCCCGGTCGAGGTCGGAGGGATGATGCTGCTTTCCGATGCGGCGGCGACCGAGCGGATCGGTGCCCTGCTGGCCGAGCGGATGCGCGTCGGCGACGTGGTCATGCTCCAGGGTGACCTTGGTGCGGGCAAGACGACGCTCGCACGCGGCCTGCTCTACGGCCTCGGCTTCCACGGCGACGTCGTCAGCCCGACCTTCCCGATCGTCCAGACCTATGAGGGGACCGAGATACGGATCCCTCTGTGGCACGTCGACCTTTACCGAATCGAGGATCCCGAGGAACTGGAGGAACTGGGGTTGGAAGAGGCGAGGGGCCATGCAGCGCTGGTCATCGAATGGCCCGAGCGGCTGGGTGACCGGTGGCCGGATGCGCTCCGGCTTCGTCTCGCCCCTCAGGAGGGCGGGCGCAGCTTGACAGCCCACGTGCCGGCCGCTTGGGAGGGCAGATGGCCACCATGATTCCGCCTGATTTTGCACCGGATTTTCTCGCGCGTCACGGCTGGAAGGATGCGCAGATCCTTCCCCTGGCGGGCGATGCCTCGTTCCGGCGCTACTTCCGCGTGGTCCGCAATGGCGCGAGCGCCGTGCTGATGGACGCGCCGCCGCCGCAAGAGGATGTGGGACCGTTCCTCCGGATCGCCGGACATCTCGAACAGAGGGGTTTCGCGCCGCCGCGCCTGCTGGCCGCCGATCGGGACAGGGGCCTGCTGCTGCTCGAGGATTTCGGCGACGACCGCATGAACCGGGTGCTCGAACGGGAACCGCAGCGGGAGCAGGAGATCTATCGGAGGGCGGTCGACATGCTGGTCGAGATTGCGCGCCAGCCCGCGCCGCCCGACATACCGCCCTACGACGAGCCGGCGATGGAGCGGGAGGTCGCGCTGCTTCCCGAATGGTACGCGCCGGCGCTCGGCCTGGAGGTGGACGCGGAGGGTTATCGGGCGGCATGGCGCGGGGTCTGGGGCGACGTGCTGGCGGAGGTCGAGGCCGATCCCGTCCTCGTACTGCGGGACTATCACGCGGAAAATCTGATGGTGCTGCCGGCCCGCCCGGAGCTAGGGCTTCTCGATTTCCAGGACGCCCTGGCCGGGCATCGGGCCTATGATCTCGTCTCGCTCCTCCAGGACGCGCGACGGGACGTCGATCCGGCCGTGGAAGAAGCGATGGTCGATCATTATTGCGCGGCCGCCGGCATTGCGGACCGGCAGAGGTTCAGGGCCGAATACGAAGTGCTGGGCGCGCAACGGAACAGCAAGATACTGGGCATATTCACCCGTCTGTGGAAGCGCGACGACAAGCCTCATTATCTGTCCTTCCAGCCGCGGGTCTGGAGTTATCTGGAGCGCAATCTGGCCCATCCCGCACTGGGGCCGGTGCGCAGATGGTTCGACGCGAACATTCCGGTGGAGAAGCGCGCTGCGGTCTGGACGGGAGGCCTGCCGCAATGAGTCGTTATCGCGCCCCGCTGGCGCTGCGCCCCGATCCGGGCGCGGCCGTGCCCGAAGTGGCCATGGTTATGGCGGCGGGACTCGGCAAGAGGATGCGCCCGCTGACCGCGACCATGCCCAAGCCGATGGTCGAGGTCGCGGGCAAGCGACTGATCGATCACTGCCTGGACCGGCTCCGCGTCGCCGGCGTCAAGCGCGCCGTCGTCAACGTCCATTATCTCGCGGACACGCTGGAAGCGCATCTCACCAAGCGGCAGTTCGGTCTCGACATCGTCATTTCGGACGAACGGGAACGTCTGCTGGAAACCGGGGGCGGGCTTGTGCGGGCACTTCCCCACATCGACATCGATCCCTTCCTCGTGGTCAACTCGGACAATCTGTGGATCGACGGACCGGTCGATTCCCTGCGGCTGCTCGCATCAAGCTGGGACGATGCGCGCATGGATGCCCTGCTGCTGCTGGTGCCGCATGCGCGGGCCTATTGCCATGGCGGCCAGGGCGACTTCCACATGAGCGCCGCCGGCGCGCTGCGGCGCAGGAAGCGCGGTACGGTGGCGCCGTTCGTCTTCACCGGAATCCAGATCGTCTCGAAGCGCCTGTTCCAGGGGGAGCTGCCGGACGGACCCTTCTCCACCAACCTGCTGTGGGATCGCGCGATCGAGGCCGGACGCTGCTTCGGCGCCGTGCACCAGGGCCTGTGGTTCGACGTCGGCACGCCGGTCAACGTGAAGAAGACAGAGGAACTTCTGAAGGCCGTCGCCTGACTGCCCGGGACCGCCGATGTGGCTCGACTTGGCGGCAACCGGACGCCAGACTGGGGCCGTGACCCCTGGACGCCGACCGAATCTCTACACGATCGCATCCCACAAGGCCTTTGCCGATGCGTTGGCGGCGGGACTCATCGCCCGCTTCGGGCGGGACGAAACCGGCCTCTCCCGCGGCCTGATCCTGCTGCCGAACAATCGCGCGATCCGTGCCGTCACCGATGCCTTCGTCCGCCGCGCGGGCGGTGGGCTCATCCTGCCGCGCCTGGTGGCGATCGGCGAGGACGAGCTGGAAGCGCGGGTCGGAGGCGTGTTCGAGCCGCTCGAGGATGGGGAGCCGATTCCGCCCGCTATTGCCCCGATCGAGCGGCTGATGGCGCTTGGCAGGCTGGTGCAGCAGCATTTCGATTGCGACGCGGCCGAGGCGCTGCGGCTTGCCGAGGATCTTGCCGCGACGCTCGACCAGCTGATCTTCGAGGAGGTCGAACCGCGCCGGCTTCGCGAGGTCGCCGCCGAGCTTCCGGACCTTTCGCTGCACTGGCAGGCGTCGCTGGAGCGACTGGAGCTCATCCTGGGGGCCTGGCCGGATTATCTGGCCGGCCGCGGCCTGATCGATCTTGCGGCGCGCCGCAACCGGCTCTTCGACGCGCTGGTCCGGCGCTGGCGCCAGCAGCCGCCCGGCGGCTTCGTGGTCGCGGCCGGGATCGACGTGACGGCGCCGGCGGTGGCGCGCCTGCTCCGCCTGATCGCTTTCCTTCCGAACGGCATGGTGGTGCTGCACGGGCTCGACCTCGCCATGCCCGAGGAGGAGTGGCAGGCACTCGGCCCCAATGCGCCGGCGCCGGGAAGCGAGGGACGCAGGCATTCGATCGAAACGCACCCGCAGTTTCACCTCAAGCACCTGCTCGAGCGCATGGGGGTCAATCGCAGCGAAGCGGCGATGTGGCGCCACGGCGGCGGGCGTGACGCGCCGGCGGTCCGCAGCGTGGCGATCGGCCATGCGATGGCGCCGCCCCGGTTCACGTCGAAATGGCAGGGCCTGCAGCCCTCGGAGCGGCGGCTGACCGGGGTGAAGGCAGTCGAACTCGCCGATCCTGCGCAGGAGGCACAGGCGATCGCGATCGCCATGCGCGAAGCGCTCGAAACGCCGGGGCGCACCGCCGCACTGGTCACTCCGGACCGGGTTCTGGCTCGCCGCGTCTCGGCCCATCTGCGCCGCTGGGGAATCGAGGCCGACGACAGCGCGGGCAGGCCGCTTTCGCAGACGCCGCCAGGCACGCTGCTGCTCGCCCTCGCGGCGGCGGCGGTGGAGCGCTTCGCTCCGGTGCCCCTGCTTTCGCTGCTCAACCATCCCCTTGTTGCCAGGGGGGAGGGGCGCCTGGCCTGGCTCGACGGGGTCCGCATACTCGATCTGGCGCTCCGCGGGCCGCGCCCCGCAGCCGGGCTCGACGGGGTCGCGGCCCATCTGGCTCGCCGGGACGGGCGCGACGGGGCGCTGCGTGCGCGTGCCGCCCGCTGGTGGCCCGAAGCCGCGGCCCTGCTTCGCCCGCTCGAGGAAGCGTTCGCGCAGCCGGAGGCAGGCATCGGCGCGCTGATCGAAGCCCTGGCGGAGGTCGCCTCGACGCTGACCGGCGGTGCGTGCTGGGCCGGCCCGGCCGGACGCGCCGCGGCCGAGCTTCTGTCCGAGGTTGGAGCCGCTGCCGACCAGGGTCCCGAGCGCGTGGACAAGGCAAGCCTTCCCGCCCTGATCGAGCGGCTGATGGCGCGGGTGGCGGTGCGACCGCCATTCGGACAGCATCCCCGACTCTTCATCTGGGGTCTGCTCGAGGCGCGGCTGCAGCGTGCCGACCTGATGATCCTCGGCGGCCTCAACGAAGGGGTTTGGCCGGCGCTGCCGTCGCCGGATCCGTGGCTGGCGCCCCGGATCCGGCGCGAGCTGGGCCTCCCGGGGCTCGAACGCCGGATCGGGCTCGCCGCCCATGATTTCGCAACCGCGCTGGGAGCCAGCCAGGTACTGATCACGCGTGCCCGCCGCGATGCGCGAGCCCCTGCGATCGCCTCGCGCTTCTGGCTCCGGCTCGAAGCGATGACGGGCGGGATCACGCGATCCCCGCTGCACAGGGACTGGGCGACCGCGATCGACCGGCCGTCCGGATATCGACCGGCGAAACGGCCGGCGCCCGAGCCGTCGGTGGAGCTTCGCCCGCGGCGCATTTCGGTGACCGACGTGGACCGGCTGAAGGCCGACCCCTTCGCCTTCTACGCCCGCAAGATGCTGCGGCTGTCGCAGCTCGATCCGCTCGATGCCGACCCAAGCCCGGCCTGGCGGGGCAGCGCCGTCCATGCGGTGCTGGACGCCTGGATGAAGGAGGACGATTGCGATCCCGCGCGTCTTCGCCCGCGCGCCGAGGCGCTGCTGGAAGCCAGCGGCGTCCATCCGCTGTTGCGGGCGCTGTGGGAGCCGCGGCTGCTGGAGGCCGTCGACTGGATCGCGTCCGAAGTGGAGCGGAGAAGGACGGAGGAGGGACGGCGTCCGGCGCTCGCCGAAGTGTCCGGAACCTGCACCCTCGGCGACATCCAGCTTTACGGGGTCGCCGATCGGATCGATCGCCATGCCGACGGAACGCTGGCGATCGTCGACTACAAGACCGGACGCGCACCGAGCACCAGGGCCGTGCATGACGGCTATGCCATGCAGCTCGGCCTCCTCGGGCTGATCGCCGAACATGGCGGGTTCGAGGATATCGCGGGGACCCCCACGGCCTTCGAATATTGGTCGCTCGCGCGAGACCGCGGCCGGCTCGGCTATGTCTCGAGCCCTGTCGGCGGGCGCAACGGCATCCCGCCCGAGGAGTTCACGACCCGCGCCGCCCGCAACTTCCTCGCCGCGGCCCAGACTTGGCTGACCGGGGACGCGCCCTTCACGGCGAAGCTGCACCCCCTCTACGCGCCTTATGGCGAATATGACCAGCTGATGCGCCTGGACGAATGGTACGGACGCGAGGCCGGCTGACCGGCGGTGAGCGAACCTATTTCGACGGCGGCTTCCTGTTGCGGCCTGCATAGAGAAGGGCTGCCACGACCGCGGCCGAGCCGATGCCGAAGGCAAGGCCGGTCACGAGCTTCTTGCCGCCTTCCTTCTTCTCCTCATCCGGCGTGATACCGTTCGCAGGTTCGGGTTCGTCGGACTTCCTTGGCCGGGACATTTCTCACCTCTGTTATGGTAGCGGCAACGAATGTGGCTGTGGCGTGGCTGGATGGCAATGGACGATGCGGGCGCCGGTGTGATCGTCGAGATCAGACCAGCACGGCCTCCCTGGTGGCGCGCTGCCCGACGGAGCGGTAGACCCGGGGCCCGAGGTCGAGCCGGAAGGCACCCATCCTGTCGGACGGCTTCTCGGCTTCCCGGCCGACGATATAGGACATGGAGGTCTGGCCGGCCTTGCCTTCGCCCCAGGCGTAGAGGACGTTGAAAGCCACGACCGGAATGAAGAGCCGCCTGCCCTCGATGGCGATCTCCCGAACGGCTTCCTTGTGCATGGCGACGGCATTGCGGACGCGCACGCTGCCGCGCGGCGGGACCGTCAGGAGCTGGCCGTCGCCCTGTCCCCGGATCGAGCCGGCGAAGAAGGACTTCACTTCGCGCTCCTGATCGGGGCCGGCATTGAACATCCGCGCTTCGACCCGGACGTTGCGGGCGGCGACATTGCCGGTATTGGTGACGATCAGCTCATAATGCACGGCGGCTTCCGTCTCGGTCGCCGCCGCGCGCTGCGGCCTGAATTCGAGCTGCAGCCACGGACGGAGCTGGATTCCGACCGTGCCAGCGGGCTCCGCCGGCGCCTGAGGGGGCGGCGCGGCCGGCGCCGCCGGACGGGCGGTGGAGCGGCGCAGAATATTGGACGTGATGGTGCCCGCCGGGACCGGCTGCCGCGTGGCGGCAGGCGGAGGCGGCGGTGTCGGCTGGGGCGGAGGCGCTCCCTGCGGCCGGGATGCCCGCGCAAGCCCCGGGTTCGCCGCGGGCCCGGCGGCAGGATTCATGCCGGGCGCGGTCGCCGGCTGCGGTCTCGGGACGGATCCCGCGACAGGACGAGCGGATGGTGGCGAAGCCGCTCCTGCGGCAGCCGCCGGCGCTGCCGGTCGCGGTCCAGGCTGCGGACGGAGCGCCGGTTGCGGACGCGTCGCGGGCGGGCGCGCGGCTGCCGGACCTTCGGCAGGAATGAGCGAGGGATGTTCGGCGAGCCTGAGGCTTTCCTCGGGCGGCGTCCGCTTCTGGAGAGCTCGAAAGCCGAAGAATCCCAGCAGCGCCAGCAGGAGGATCGCGAGCAGATGGGTCCAGCTGGGGCCGCCGTCGGTAACGGGAGCCGGCGTCTCCGCGGTCTGGGGGAGTGCGGAGGTGTCGGCGGCAGCGGGTGCCTCGGTCGGGACGGCACCGACCACCGGTTCGGGTGCCACGGCCTCATCGACCGCCGGCTCGACGGGGAGCGGCTGATCCGGGGCAGGAGTTTCGTTCGGGGCCGTGGTCGGCGTCTCGGCCGGGCGGTCCGAGACCGGCGGCGCTTCGGCCGCCGTGACAGGCGAGGGAGGCGTTACCCTCGGAACGACCGCCTTCCCGGATGCTGCCGGAGCCGTGGGCGCCGGTTCTGGCGCCGGCGGAGGCGCTTCGACCCGGACCGGCGCCGGTTCCTCCTGCGCTGCAGGCTGCTCGCTGGTGCCGGGAAGTTCGAATTCGCGCAATTCGCGCGGACCGATGATCAAATCCTCCTGCGCGTTCTGCGATTCATCCTGCGCCAGCGCCACGCCGGAAACCATCAGCATGTGACAGGCCAGCACGGTCGTTGCGAGCCTGCGGCAATTACCAAGCATCGAACCCAAGAAACCCTTCAGAACGGATAGTCACCTGTCCCGGCCACCCCGACGCATGATCGACTCCTTCCGTTCCCCCGGCCGTTGCCCGTCTGGTCGGCCGGTCCGACGAATGGGCGATCCGATGTGCTGGGAGCGATCCGCGTCACGGAAGCCGCAGTCCAGCGGCTTTTTCGCTTTATCTCACGCAAGGTCTTTGCGCCGCAATAAGATTCTCGTATGGGCGCCGTTAAGGATTACAGAGATAAATCGTGCTGAGGGCAAGGGAAGGGGAACGAGCGTGACCAAGTTCAAGCATTTCGTTGCTGCCGCCGCCGCTGCCGCGCTGGTCGCGACGCCAACCATGGCGGCCGCCGACAATGCGGCGCCGGTCGAGGTCGCTCCGGCGTCGGAGACGGTGGACGGGCAACAGATCTACGGGGCCAGCATCCTGCTGCAGCTGGCGATCGTCCTCGGTGTCATCGGCCTGGGCTATCTCGCCTTCCAGGCGATCGACGGGGGCGGAGACGACGAGCCCGCCAGCCCCTGAGCGAGGAGGACGCCTTCGGGCGTTCGCACCCAAATCTGCGAGGCGTCTCGGGTCCGTCCCGGGGCGCCTCTTGCATGTGAGGACCCGCCCATGTTCTTCGTCATCATAGCCCGCGACAAGGCCGACCCCGCGCTGCGCCTCGAGGCACGCGCCGATCATCTCGCCTTCGTGGCTGGGCGGCAGGACCAGTTCGTCTATGGCGGGCCGCTACTGGAGGATGGCCGGATGGTCGGCAGCATCCTCGTTCTCGACCTGCCCGATCGCGCTGCACTCGACGCCTATCTTGCCCAGGATCCCTATTTCGTTCGGGGGATCTTCGGGAGCGTCGAGATCTTCGAGAGCCGATGGATGGTGCCGGAACGGGAGGCCGGCGCACTGGCCGCCGAGGCACAGCGGGCCCGCGACCAGGCCTAGGCGCAGGGGCGACGCGACGTTTGCGAAGAGCGCGGCCGCCCGTCTATCATGGATTCGTGGACGCACATGCTTCCCTCGCCGGCGCGTGCCGGTCCATGATGAGGGCTCTCCATCATGTCTAGGCGCCTCAAGCCGCTCGCCCGGCTCGAGGAGGATCAGTTGCGCGCTTCTTCGCCGCGCGAGCATGCGGCGGTGTCGGCATCGGCCGGAACTGGCAAGACCCATGTGCTCACCGCACGCGTGCTGCGGCTGCTGCTCAGCGGCGTGGATCCGCAGTCGATCCTGTGCCTGACATTCACCAAGGCCGGCGCCGCCGAAATGGCCGAGCGCATCCATGCGCGCCTCGCTTACTGGGTGCGGCTGGACGAGGCGACGTTGCGCAAGGACCTGTTCGTCCTGGAAGGCAATACCGTCGACGCGGAGATGATCGACCGGGCGCGCACCCTGTTCGCGCGGGTGCTCGATGCGCCCGGAGGCGGGCTGCGCATCCAGACGATCCACGCCTTTGCCCAGTCGCTGCTCGGGTCCTTTCCGGCCGAGGCGGGGCTGGTGCCGGGGTTCCGGCCGATGGAAGGGCGGGAGGAGCAATTGCTCGCGCGCCAGACTTTGGCCGACCTCCTCGTTCGATCGGAGCAGGGCGGGGATCTCGGCTTCATCCGCGACGTCCAGACGCTCAGCCACCGTCTCGGCGAAGCGGGGGCGGAGGCCTTCCTGCGCCGCTGTGCCCGTGCACCCGAGGCGATGGAGGAACTCGGCCCGCGGGAGGGAATCGAGGCCCGGCTGCGCCACGCCTTCGGCATCCCGCTGGGAGACATAGAGGAAGCGATCTCCGTCGCCTGCAGCGACGACCGATTCGATGTGGCCGGCCTGGCGCGAATTGCACGGATGAATCGCGACTGGGCACGCAGCAAGGCAGGGCCCGAGCGCGCCGATCTTTGCACGCGCTGGCTCGCCGCCTCGCCTGAGGAACGGGCGGCCCTGCTCGAATCGCTGCACGGCGTATGGGCCCGCAGGGATGGCGCGATGCGGTCTTTCGTCCGCGGGCAGGCGCCGCCGGACGAGGACTATGCGGCCCTGGCCACAGCGGCGTTCGACGCCTGCTGCCGCCTCCTGTCGATGCGCAAGGCCGCAAGGCTCACCGCGGCGTTCGCTGCCGGGCTGCGCGCAGGACAGGCGTTCGCGCGCGCCTATGCGGATGCCAAGCGGGCAACGGGGGTGGTCGATTTCGACGACCTCATCCGGTCCGCGGAGGGGCTGCTGCTGTCACCGGGCATGGGGGACTGGGTCCGCTACAAGCTCGACCAGTCGATCGATCATATTCTGGTCGACGAGGCGCAGGACACCAACGCCGAGCAATGGACAATCGTCGGCGCGCTGGCGGAGGAGTTCTTTGCCGGCGAGGGCGCCGTCACCCGGCACCGCACCATCTTCACCGTGGGCGACTTCAAGCAGGCGATTTTCGGCTTCCAGGGCACCGACCCGAGCGCATTCCGGGAGGCCCTGGAATGGTTCGGCGCGCGCGCCAGGGGGATGGGCAGGGATTTCCTGGATCTGTCGATGGATCGGAGCTTCCGGTCATCGCCGCCCATATTGGCGGCGGTCGACCAGCTGCTCGTCAATCTCGGCCATGAAGCGCTCGGGCTCCCGGAACCGCCCAATCCGCACGAGAGCCATCATGCGGTGCGGCCCGGTTCGGTGGTCCTGTGGCAGCCCTACAGCCATGAGGATATCGAGGGGGAGGACGCCGACGCCGGGGAGGAGGGATGGATCAGCGACACCGTCCGCCGGTACGCCTCCAAGCTCGCGCGGCAAATTCGCGCCTGGCTGGACGCTCCGTTCAAGATCGAATCGACCAACCGGCCGCTGCGGCCCGAGGACATATTGATCCTGGTCCGGCGGCGCGGCGAGCTTGCCGCCCTGATCGTCGCCCGGCTCCATGCCGAGGGCATTCCGGTCGCCGGCGTCGACCGGCTGCTGCTCAGCGCGCCGCTGGCGGTGCAGGATCTGTTGGCGGCGATGCGCTTCGCAGTCCAGCCGCTCGACGACCTCAACCTGGCGTCGCTGCTGGTGTCGCCGCTGTTCGGCTGGTCGCAGGAGGATCTGTTCGCGCTGGCCCATGGCCGCGAAGGCGAGCTCTGGCCACGGCTGCGCGAGCAACGGGCGCTCGCCGACCGCTATCCCGACACGCTGCCGGGACTCGGCGAGATGCTGGCGATGGCGGATTATGCCACTCCGCACCAGTTCCTCGAAACCCTGCTGTCCGGTCCGCTCGACGGCCGGCGCAGGCTGCTCGAGCGGCTTGGGTCCGAGGCCCGCGATCCCATCGAGGAACTGCTTGCGAGCGCGCTCGAATTCGAAGCCACATCGGCCCCGTCGCTGCAGCGGTTCATCGACTGGTTCGCCCGCGGTGACGTGGAAATCGTGCGCGATCCCAGCACGCCGCTCGATGCGGTACGGGTGATGACCGTCCACGGATCTAAGGGCCTGCAGGCGCCGGTGGTGATCCTGGCCGATGCCTGCGGCGATCCCGATCGTCGAGGCGGCGGCGTCGCCGGATCGTTCGCAACCTTGCAGCTGGACGAGCATGCCCCGGCGGTGCCGATCTTCCGGCCCCGGCGCGACGAGATGGTCGAACCGGCGGCGAGCCAGCTCGCCGAACAGGAGAAGCTGGAGCGGCAGGAGCATTGGCGGCTGCTCTATGTGGCGCTGACGCGCGCGCAGGAGCGGCTCTATGTCGCGGGGGCGCTCAGTGCTGCCGATCGCAACGGTCCGGCCCAGGCAAGCTGGCATCGCGCCGTCGAGGGCGCGCTGGAAAGGCTCGGCTGCCGCTATGAGGAGGATGCGGTCTGGAGCCGGGCAATGCGGCTCGGAGATCCGGAAACCGCGAGCGGCCGGGTGCGGCCGGACCAACGCCGTGTCGTGGCTCTTCCCGAATGGCTGAAGGCTCCGGCGCCTCCCGAGGCGCGCCCGCCGCGGCCGCTGGTGCCGTCGCTGATCACCGAGGACGATGTCGCCGATCCGCCGCCCGGTCCGGCGATGCGGCAGGCGGCCGAGCGCGGGCGGATCCTCCACCAGCTGTTCGAACGGCTTCCGGCGGTGCCTGCCGAAAGGCGCGCCGACGTGGCCGATCGCTGGCTGGAAGCCTCGGCCGGAGTCGCGGACGCCGCGGCCCGCGCAGCGCTGATCGAGGATGCCTGCCGCGTCATTTCGGACCGCGAATTTGCCGACATCTTCGCTCCCGAAGCGCTGGCCGAAGCGCCGATCGCGGCCGTCACGCCGGACGGCACCGTCGTCAGCGGCACCGTCGACCGCCTGCTGGTGACCGCCGAGCGCATCCGGGTGATCGACTTCAAGACGGGCAGGGGGGTTCCCGACCGGCTGGAGGCGATCCCGGCACCGCACCTGCGCCAGATGGCCGCCTATGTCGCCGCCCTCGAGGTGATCTTCCCGGGCCGATCGATCGAGGCGGCCCTGCTCTATACTGCCGGCCCGCGCCTCCACCGGCTGGGGCCGGCCGAAATCGAACCATATCGCCCGCGAGCGCCGCTCACCGTGGGAGGTTGAGCCGCCGCGGCCGGCATCCTACATGGACCGCGAGGGAGCGCAGGAGAAAGACATGGCTACCAAGACGATCACCGATACGAGTTTCGAACAGGATGTGCTGAGCGCTCCCGGCCCCGTGCTCGTCGATTTCTGGGCGGAATGGTGCGGTCCCTGCAAGATGATTGCACCTGCTCTCGATGAGATCAGCGAGCAACTCGGCGACAAGGTGACGGTGGCGAAGCTCAACATCGACGACAATCCCGATGCTCCGGCGAAATATGGCGTACGCAGTATCCCGACCATGATCCTGTTCAAGAACGGGGTCCCGGCCGCAACCAAGGTAGGTGCGGCGCCCAGGAGCGCCTTGCAGAGCTGGCTCGAAAGCGAATTGGAGTCCGGCCAGAGCCGCACGGAGGCGACCGGAAACCAGGCTTCCTGACGCGATGCCCGGCTCGGGGGGTGCCGGGCTTCCGTATCAATGCCGTGGAACGTGGTTCCAGTGCGTCAATTGACTTGGACCGGGGCCAATCCTACATCGCCGGACGACGTTGCGGGGGCGGCTGTCGGGGCCGCAAACTGTTGCAGACGCGCATCTAACGACAGGACTGCCCATGTTTGGCACGATTGCCAAAACCATTTTCGGATCATCCAACGACCGCTACGTGCGTTCGCTCGGCAAAATCGTCGACCGCATCAACGGGTTCGAGCCTGCCGTCTCGAGCCTGAGCGATGACGAACTGCGCCAGCAAACCGAGCGTTTCCGCCAGCGGCTGGCAGAAGGCGCGACGCTGGACGATCTGCTCCCCGAGGCCTTCGCGACGGTGCGCGAAGCCGCCAAGCGGGTGCTGGGCCAGCGGCATTACGACGTGCAGATGATCGGCGGCATCGCGCTTCACCGCGGCGAGATCGCGGAGATGCGCACCGGCGAGGGCAAGACCCTGGTCGCAACGCTCGCCACCTATCTGAACGCGCTCGAGGGCAAGGGCGTCCACGTCGTCACCGTCAACGACTATCTGGCCCGCCGCGACGCCGAATGGATGGGCCAGGTCTATAATTTCCTCGGCATGTCGGTGGGCGTGATCGTGCCCAACCTGACCGACCAGCAGCGACGCGCGGCCTATGCGTCCGACATCACCTACGGCACCAACAACGAGTTCGGCTTCGACTATCTGCGAGACAACATGAAGTATGAGCGTAGCCAGATGGTGCAACGCCCCTTCAACTATGCGATCGTCGACGAGGTCGATTCCATCCTCATCGACGAAGCGCGCACGCCGCTGATCATTTCCGGCCCGACCGACGACAAGTCCGAGCTCTACATGGGCGTGGACGCGCTGGTGAAGCAGCTCGTCCCCGAAGACTATGAGGTCGACGAAAAGCAGAAATCCGTCGTGCTCACCGAGGACGGCACCGAGAAGGTGGAGCGGATGCTCGAGGGTGCCGGGCTGCTGGTCGGCGCCAACCTTTACGACTTCGAGAATACCCAGGTGGTCCACCACCTGAACCAGTCGCTGCGCGCCAACGTCCTGTTCAAGCGGGACAAGGATTATATCGTCAAGGACGACAAGGTCGTCATCATCGACGAATTCACCGGCCGCATGATGGAGGGGCGCCGCTGGTCGGACGGCCTGCACCAGGCGGTCGAGGCCAAGGAAGGCGTGCGGATCGAGCCCGAGAACCAGACGCTGGCGTCAATCACCTTCCAGAACTATTTCCGGCTCTATCCCAAGCTGGCCGGCATGACCGGCACGGCCGTAACCGAGGCGCCGGAATTCTACGACATCTACAAGATGAACGTGGTGACCATCCCGACCAATCTGCCGGTGCGGCGGATCGACGAGGATGACGAATTCTACAAGAACCAGGACGACAAGTTCGCGGCGATCGTCAAGGCGATCAAGGAAAAGCAGGAGATCGGCCAGCCGGTGCTCGTCGGCACGGTCTCGATCGAGAAATCGGAGCTGCTGTCCGAGTTCCTCAAGCGCGAGGGCATCAGGCACGAGGTGCTCAATGCCCGCTATCACGAGCATGAAGCCCATATTGTCGCTCAGGCGGGCCGCCTCGGAGCAGTGACCATCGCCACGAACATGGCAGGCCGTGGCACCGACATCCAGCTCGGCGGCAATGCCGAGTTCCGGATCCAGGACGAACTCGGCGACATGCCGGACGGGCCGGAGAAGGACCGCGAGCTCGAGCGGATCCGGCGCGAGGTGGCGGAGGAGCGCGAGCGGGTGATTCAGGCCGGCGGCCTGTTCGTGCTCGGCACCGAGCGGCACGAGAGCCGCCGCATCGACAATCAGCTGCGCGGGCGGTCCGGCCGCCAGGGCGATCCCGGGCTCAGCCGCTTCTACCTCAGCCTCGACGACGACCTGCTGCGCATCTTCGGGCCGCAGACGATGTTCGCCCGGATGATGAACAAGAATCTCGCCGACGGCGAGGCGATCGTCAGCCCCTGGATATCCAAGGCGATCGAGACCGCGCAGAAGAAGGTCGAGGCGCGCAACTACGACATCCGCAAGCAGGTCGTCGAATATGACGACGTGATGAACGATCAGCGCAAGGTGATCTACGAACAGCGCGCGGACATCATGGACGCCGAAACGGTCGGCGAAGTCGTCGAGGACATGCGCACGGAGACCGTGAATTCGGTCGTCGGCGAGGCCTGTCCGCCCAATTCCTATCCGGAGCAGTGGGACATCGCCTTGCTCAAGCAGCGGACCGAGGAGATTTTCGGCTTCACGCCGCCGGTCGAGGAATGGCTGGAGGAAGAGGCGGTCGAGCCGGAGATGCTGGTCGAACGAATCCGCGCCCAGGCCGATGCCCAGATCGCCGAGAAGACAGCGAGCATTCCGCCCGAAACCTACGTCCAGGTCGAGAAGAGCGTGCTTCTCCAGTCGCTCGATCATCACTGGAAGGAGCATCTTTCGATGCTCGATGCGCTGCGTCAGGTCATCCACCTGCGCGCCTATGCGCAGAAGAAGCCGATCGACGAATATAAGCATGAGGCCTTCGCACTGTTCGAGCGCATGCTGGCGTCGATCCGGGAGGACGTGACGCGAACGCTGGCCCATGTCCGCTTCACCGTGGCTCCGCCGCCGGAGGAGGAACTGCCCCCGCTGCCGGACCTTCCCGACTTCATCACCAACCATATCGATCCGTTCAGCGGGGAAGACGATACGGCCGATATCGACGCGTCGACCGGCGCCGTGCTTTCCAAGCTTCCGCCGCTGCAGATTCCGAGGCCGGAAATCCCGCAGGAAGTGCTGGCGGACGGTGAGGTAAAGGTCAGCCGGAACGCGCCTTGCCCGTGCGGGTCGGGCCGCAAGTACAAGCACTGCCACGGCGCCCTATGAAACCCGCGAACCTGCGGCAATTTTGAGGGAAATTTAACCGTCTCTTAGGAGCTGGAGCCGAAAGGTCGACTGCCGGAATCAGTATGTTCCGACAGTGTGGAAAGATGATGGTCAGGCAGTATGAAAGCGACGAAGCCCCGCGCGACAGGCGGAGCAAAAGATCGCTGGTTCTCCTCTCGGCAAAGGTGCGTGTGGACGGCAAGGAGACGGACGTCCGTCTCCGGAACCTCTCGCAGCGGGGCGCGCTGCTGGAGGGGGAGGAGCCGCCCGAAGTCGGCACGATCCTGATGTTCGAACGCGGCCGCACGCGCGTGAAGGCGCGCGTCGCCTGGAGCAAGGAGGGCCGCTTCGGAGTCGAATTCCTGAAGCCCATCGAGGAGCGAGAGGTATTGGTTCATGTCGGGCGCCCGCGGTCGCAGCCCGATCCTGAGCCGCTTCTCAGCTACGGACGCCCGGGACTGAAGGGACAACGCCTGACGCCGGCCGAGCGCCGGCTGGCGGAAAGCTGGGCGCGCCCGGTGGATCGCCGACACGGCTGACGCCGGCCGGGTCGGACCCGGCCGGAATTGCGCGCTTCCTCCGCAGCCGATCAGGCGAGCTGGAGGCCCTCCTTGTTCATCATCATGGTCAACTCCCGGTTCTTCTCTTCGGAGAGCCGGGCGCGCAGGGCGGGGAAAATATCATTCTCTTCCTCGCGCATGTGCTGCTCGATCATCTTGCGGAAGTCGCCAACCCGGGCGAGCCACGCCGGATCGTCCTTGGCCATGGACTCGAGCTCGTAGAGGTAGGTCTTCACATAGCCGTGGTCGCCGTTGAGATGATCGGCCTTCTCCCGCTCGTTGGCGTCGCGCAGGGCGGGATAGATGACATTCTCTTCCTGGAAGGCATGTTTGGCCAGCGCATGCTTCAGCTTCATCAGCAGGTGTGAGCGCATCGTCGTCTGACTGTCATCGGTCGCCTGGATCTTGTCGAACAGCGCCAGCGCCAGATCATGCTCGGTCTTCAGCGTATCGAACCAGTCGCCGCTATGGCCCGCGAACTGAACGAACAATTTGCGGCCCATGTTCGCGGCGAGCCCGACGGCGGCTCCCGCCATCGCGGCGCCGACGAGAACGCCGGTGTTGTTGCCGTTCCAGGCGGATTCCCCGGATCTCGATCGCGTCTTGGTTGGCATCTTCACCTCCTATTTCGAAGTGACTGCAACCCGGCAGGCGGCGTGCTTGTTCCGTCGGGACGGCGTCTGCGGCCATGCATGGAGAGACGCAGCGCAGGCGGAAGCGAACCGACTGATTTCCGATCGGCCGGACCTTCGAGCGGTTCCGGGTGTTTGCTCCAGGGCGGGGAAAAGTCGAACAGGAGCAACAGGATGAAGGCCCTCGTCTGGCACGGAAAGCAGGACATCCGATATGAAAGCGTCCCCGATCCGGAAATCGAGCACCCGCGCGACGCGATCATCAGAGTGACCAGCTGCGCGATCTGCGGATCGGATCTCCACCTCTTCCACAACCTCATTCCCGGCATGAAGCCGGGCGACGTCGTCGGGCACGAGACGATGGGGGAAGTCGTGGAGGTCGGCAGCGAGAACAAGGCGTTGAAGCCGGGAGACCGGATCGTCGTTCCCTTCACCATCATCTGCGGCGAATGCGACCAGTGCCGGCGCGGCAATTTCTCGGTCTGCGAGCGCACCAACCGCAACAAGGACATTGCCGAGAAGGTCTTCGGCCATTCGACGGCAGGCCTGTTCGGCTACACCCACCTCACCGGCGGCTATGCGGGCGGACAGGCCGAATATCTGCGCGTGCCGTTCGCGGACGCCACCCATATCAAGGTACCCTCGGGGCTGTCCGACGAGCAGCTCCTGTTCCTGAGCGACATCTTTCCCACCGGCTGGCAGGCAGCCGTCCAGTGCGACATCCAGCCCGAGGATACCGTCGCGATCTGGGGCGCCGGACCGGTCGGTCAGTTCGCGATCCGCAGCGCGATCCTGCTGGGTGCACGGCAGGTGGTGGCGATCGACCGGCTGCCCGAACGGCTCGGCATGGCCGAGGCCGCAGGCGCGATCACGATCAATTTCGACGAGGAAAGCGTGGTCGAGCGGCTCAACGAGCTGACCGGCGGCAAGGGACCCGAAAAGTGCATCGACGCGGTTGGGATGGAAGCCCATGCCACGTCGACGGCCGATGCCTTCTATGATCGCGTGAAGCAGATGGGGATGATGGAGAACGACCGGCCCCATGTGCTGCGCGAGATGATGTATGTTTGCAGGCCGGGCGGCGTGCTCTCGATCCCGGGAGTCTATGGCGGGCTGGTCGACAAGATCCCGTTCGGAATGGCGATGAACAAGGGCCTCACCATCCGCATGGGCCAGACCCATGTGAACCGCTGGACCGACGACCTGCTGCGCCTGATCGAGGAAGGGAAGATCGATCCTTCCTTCGTCATCACCCATACCGCCCAGCTGGCCGATGGACCGGGCATGTACCGCACGTTCGAGAACAAGCAGGACGACTGCATCAAAGTCGTGCTCAAGCCGTGAGAGGAGCCGTACCCATGAACCCCGCAGCGATGCTGACCGACAGGAATCCCCAGCGCAGCCTGACCACGGCCGACCGGCTGGCCCGCGGGCTGGGCTGGTTCAGCCTCGGTCTGGGGCTGGTCGAGCTGGTGGCGCCCGGCCGCCTGGCCCGCGCACTGGGCCTCGAAGGACGGGAAACCCTGCTCCGGGCCTATGGCGGGCGCGAGGTGGCGGCGGGCGTCGGCGCCCTCTCGATCGAGGCCGACGTCGCGGTCTGGAGTCGCGTGGCGGGCGATGTCGTCGACCTCGGTACGCTGGCGGTCGGGCTCAAGGGCGCGGATCGGGCGCAGCGGCGCAACGGCGCAATCGCGCTGGCGGCAGTGGCCGCCGTGCTGGCCGTCGACCTCGCCGTCGCCTCGACCCTTACCAAGCAGCGCAGCCGCAGCAGGGGACGAAATCGCGACTATAGTGACCGCAGCGGCTTCCCGCAGGGGACGGCGGCGGCCAGGGGTGCCGCGCGCGAAGCGACCATTCCCCCGCCGCTGCCCGCAGCCCCGCAGGCACCGGCGGTGCACTGAAGTTCCGGCGGTCGTGTCCTAAAGCGCGTCGTGGAAAATGATGCCGAGCGTGTGCCGCCTGCCTGAGTGCAGGCGGCTCACGCCGTGCCGCATCGTCACGCGATGGTCGCCGCGGCTGCCGCGCACCGGACGCTGGTTGACGGCAAAGACGACGGCGTCGCCCCGGCGCAGCGGCACGACCTCGGCCCGGCTCTGCATCCGCGGCCTCTGTTCGGTGAGGACGAATTCTCCGCCGGTGAAATCGGCACCGGGCTCGGACAGCAGGACCGCGACCTGGAGCGGAAAGGCGAGGTCGCCGTAGAGGTCCTGATGCAGGCAGTTGAAGTCGTCCGGTCCGTAGCGGAGCAGCAGTGGCGTCGGGCGAGTCTGCCCCGCGGCATGGCATTGTTCGAGGAACGCGCCATGTTCGGCCGGATAGCTCCAGCCCAGGCCCAGGCGCTGGTTCCAGCGATTGGCGATGGCGACCAGCCGCGCGTAGAGGCCCGATCGCAGTTCGGCGAGCGGAGCGGGCAGGGCATAGCGGAAATAGCGATATTCGCCGCGGCCATAGCCGTGACGCGCCATATGGACCTGCCGGCGGAACAGGTCCTCCCGGTCGTACAGGTCGGCGATTCGCGCGCATTCCCGGGCAGTCAGCAGCGCTTCGATGCGGACGCAGCCCTGGAGGTCGAGCCCCGCCTCGATCGCCGCCCAGTCATGGTCGTCCAGAGGCTTTTCGAGAGTAGACCGATCCATGGATGGATCTTCGGCAGTGAGGGGCATCTGTCGTCTCCGTGCGGATCTGTCCTCGCCCGTGGATCACCGCGCGTCCCGGCACACTCCGGCTCTTGCGCTCAAATCCGTGCACTGCCGGATCGGGTCGCCACGGCTGCCGCGTGGTCCAGGTCCAGCCAGCGCGCCATATGATCCAGCTCTTCATGCAAGGCGTCCAGCGTATCCGAAGGGGCATCGGGTTCGAGATGGACGGACTGCACCAGCAGCCGTTCGGCCTTGCGGTCGGCCTTGAGATCCGCGCGGGCGACGAGCCGGTCGCCAAGCAGAAAGGGCAGGACATAATAGCCATAGGTCCGCTTTTCCGCCGGCGTGTAGATTTCGATCCGGTAGCGGAAGCCGAACAGCCGCTCGGTCCGTGCCCGGTTCCAGACGAGCGGGTCGAAGGGAGCGAGCAGGGCGGCGTCCCGGATGCGCCGGGGCCGGCGTGCGTTCCTATGGAGGAATGCTGGGCGGGCCCAGCCCTCGACGGTCGCGGGGAGCAGCACGCCCGCCTCGACCAGCTCCGCGACCGCAGACGCGCAGTCCTGCGGATCGAGCCGGAAATAGTCGCGCAGGTCCGCTTCGGTAGCGATTCCGAAGGCCCGCGCCGCATGTTCGACGAGGGCGCGTTTGGCCGTGGACGGATCGGGCGTCGGCTGATCCAGGGTCGCGGATGGCAGCACGCGCTCCGGCAGATCGTACACCCGCTCGAAACTGCCGCGGCGGGTGGCGGTGGTCACGTGCCCGGCCCAGAACAGCCATTCGAGCGCCTGCTTGGTGTCGCCCCATTCCCACCAGCCGCTCCGGCTCCGCCCCTCATCGAAATCGGAAGCGGTGAGGGGGCCTTCGCCGCGGATCCGGTCGAGGATGGCAAGCGCCTTCGGCCGCTCCTCCTTCGCGAAGCGGCGCAGCGAGCGCCAGCCGGCCTCGCCGCGATCGGCACGCTCCATCCGCCAGCGCAGCAGTGGGTGGATCTCGACGGGGAGCAGCGACGCCTCATGCGCCCAATATTCAAACAGCCGCCGCTGCCGCCGGCGCCCCCAGGCGAGACCGTCGAGGAGAGAACGGTCGTAGGGGCCCAGACGCGAGAAGAGCGGGAGATAATGAGCGCGGACGAGCACGTTGACGCTATCGATCTGGAGCAGGCCGAGCCGTTCGACCATGCGACTGAGGCGACTGCGTCCCGGCGCTTCGCGCCGGGCGGAGCCGAAGCCAAGGGCGGCAAGGGCGATGCGCCGCGCCTGGGCGGCCGACAAATGCTCGCTCACCGGCTTTCCGCGCCCCGCAGGTCGGCCGGCGGCGGCTCGAAGCCGAAGACGCTTCGCCCCCCATAGGCATGGGACCGCGCCCGTTCCTCGGCGACGAAGGCGTCCACCGACGGCCCTGAGGCGTGGCGTTCGAGCCGGCGCGCCTGGGCATCGAGGCGCCGGATCGCCTCCAGCCGTTCATCATTGCCGAGACGGGCGGCGGCGATCGCCGATTTCATCACTTCGATGGTCTTGTCGAACACTTTGATCGGTACGGGGAAGGGGTGCCGATCCTTGCCGCCGTGCGCAAGCGAGAAGCGGGCCGGGTCGCTGAAGCGGCAGGGAGCGCCATGGACCACCTCCGCGACGAGGGCGAGCGAGCGCACGGTGCGGGCGCCGACGCCTGGGACGAGCATCAGTTCGGCAAAGTCGCGCGGCCCGGCTTCGGCCGCGGCGGCGAGGGCGCGGTGCAGCCGGCGGGCGACCACGTCCTTCGGCCGCACGTCGTGATGCTCCGGCATCACCAGATGGGGCAGGGAGGTCTGGGCGGCGGGGGCGCGACCTTCGATCCGTTCCAGCTCCCGGACGATCCGGTCCGGACCCCAATCCTCGAGCAAAGCGAGCTGTCCGCCGCGCGAAGCAAGGGCGCGCCGGTCGGTGAGATTGACGATGGTGCCCATGTTGCGGCCGTCGATCGCCTTGTGGGGCGCATCGAAGAAACTCTTCAGATCCTCCGACAGCCAGTGATAGCGGCGGGCGAGCCGATCGTTCATGCCCTGCTGGACGACCACCCATTTGCCGTCATCGGCGAGAATGAAGCCGTGGAGATAGAGGTCGAAGCCGTCCTGCACCGCGGCGCTGTCCACCTTGGCGACGAGGCGGCTGGTGCGGGCGAGCGCACCGCCGTCGAGGCCGGTCCGGTTGCCGATCGCGATCAGTTCGTGTGGCGTCTGCCGCGAATGCTTGCCTCGTCCGCCGCAGACATGGAGACCGAGTTCCCCGGCCAGAGGCGTGAGCCCGCGCTTGAGCGCCCCGATGACGCTGGTGGTGATCCCGGAGGAATGCCAATCCATCCCCATCACCGCGCCGAACGACTGGAACCAGAAGGGATGCGCCAGCCGGCGCAGGAATTCGTCCCGCCCGTAATGATGGACGATCGCCTGGGTGATCACCGTGCCCAGCCGCGTCATGCGCTGTCCCAGCCAGGCGGGCACACGGCCCCCATGGAGCGGAAGATCGGCGCTGCCGGACCGTCGCGTCATAGGGTCAGCATAGAACAGAGGGGGAACAATTCAAGCGTGCCGATGTGCGGGTTACGAGGAGCGCGAGGCCCTCTGGCGGAATGCCGCCAGGATCGCGGCCATGCTGGCGTCGACGTCTTCATCGGTCGTCGCCCAGGAGCTGAAGCTGATCCGCATCGCGGTGCGGCCGCGCCAGACGGTGCCACCGCACCAGCATGTGCCGGACTGCTGAACCGCCTCGATCACCCGCCGCGTCGTCGCGTCGTCGCCGAAAGCCACCACGACCTGGTTGAAGACGACATGGTTCAGGACCTCGACTCCACCGGCCGCGAGCGCGGCGGCCGCCCTCTGCGCGTGACCGACGCAGCGTTCGACCAGTTCGGCAAGGCCGGTTCGGCCGAACGCCTTCAGCGCGACCCAGACTTCGAGCGCCCGCGCCCGGCGGGAGGAATCCGGAGTCCAGTCGATGGCGTCGCGATCCGCACTGGGAGGGAGATAGGCGGCCGCAAGGCTCATCGCAGTCTTCAGCGCCTCGGGATGGCGCACCAGCGCCGCGCCGGAATCATAAGGTACGTTGAGCTGCTTGTGCGCATCGGTTGCCCAGGAATCCGCCGCCTCGAACCCCGCCATCAGCGGGGCCAGGCGCGGGGAGGCGGCGGCCCACAGGCCGAAGGCGCCGTCGACATGGACCCAGGCCCCGGCGGCGCGGGCGCGGGGAATGATCGCTTCGGCAGGGTCGAAGGCGCCGGAATTCACATTGCCGGCCTGGAGGCAGAGGATGGTGGGCCCGGTGATGTCCGGGACCGCCTCGGCCCGCATCCGGCCCTGATCGTCGGGGGGAACGAGAACCATGCGGTCGCGGCCGAGGCCGAGGATTCCGACCACCTTGCGCAGCGAGGAATGGGCCTCCTCCCCGGCGATCACCGTCAGCGGCGGCGCGCCGGCAAGACCCTGTGCCTCCACGTCCCAGCCCAGCTGCGCAAGGACATGGTGCCGGGCGGCGGCGAGGCAGGTGAGGTTGGCCATCGTCGCGCCGGTGACGATGGCGCCGGCCCGGGCGTCGGGAAGGCGCAGGGCCTCGGCGAGCCAGCGCAGGGCGGCATCCTCGAAGAGGGCGATCGCCGGCGAGCTTGTCATGCTGAAGCTGTTCTGGTCCCAGGCCGCGGCGAGCCAAGCGGTCGCGACGGTGACGGGCAGGGCGCCACCGGTCACGAAGCCGAAATAGCGGCGGCCCGCGCTGGCGACGGTGGCCGGGGAACCCAGCCGATCGACGAAATCGAGCACTTCCGCCGGCCGCGACGGCGCGTCGGGGAGGGGCGCGGCCAGCGCCTCACGCAGCGCGGCGATCGCCGCAGCCGGAGCGGCCACCGGCCGATCGTCGAGCGCGGCGAGATAGCGGAGCGCCCGTCCAGCGGCATCCGCCAGCAAGGCTTCGTCTTCGGGATCGGGCATGGTCGCCTCCGGATCAGTCGCTGGCTTCTCGGTCGGGGGCGGGACGAAATCAAGCCGATCCGCCTGCAACGGCGCTGCGCCGGTCAATGGAGGAAGGCGATGATCTCCGCCACCAGGAGCTGCCGGCCGCGTTCCGGACGGTCGAGATGGACGAAATGGGTGGCATCGGGGATGGTCACCGCCCGGACCGAAGCCGCCCGCACGAGATGCGCTTGCAGGGTGGTGACATCCTCGGGCCGGCTCCAGAAGTCCCGTTCGGACCGGAGGATCAGCACAGGGGCAGTGATTGAGGCGGCGTCCCAGAGCTGCCGTCCGGAGGCGAGATAGAAGGAATCCTCCAGCGCGCCCGATGGAGCGCGGAAGCTTGGCGGCGTGCGGCTTCCCGAATCCGTGTCGCTGCGAAGCGCCTCGGCCTGATAGGCGGCCACGATCGCGGGGTCGCGCCACGCGCTCTTGTCCTCGACCGGGACCGATTCGTCCCAGCTCCGGAGCAGGGAGGCGGCGCTGTTCAGCCGATAGGCGCCGACACCCTCGGCGTCGAAGCGGTCCGGAGCCGCCGGCGAGGCGAGGCTGCTTCCCGGCCCAAGCCGCGGGTGGCCCCGATGGCCGCCGTAGAGGCTGTTGAGGATGACGAGGTGCGAGACCCGCTCGGGATGGAGGCTCGCATACATGCCGCACCAATGACCGCCGGTTGCCCAGCCCAGCAGGGCGATCCGGCGGCCGCCCGTCCGCTCGCCGATCCAGTCGACCACCGCAGCAATGTCCCGCACCACCTCGTGGGACTGGACCAGGGGAGGGCCGGCCGGCGGCGCTTGCATCGCGGGCGGACGTGTGGAGCGGCCATAGCCGCGGGCATCCATGACGAAGACCCGGTGCCCTGCGGCGGCGAGATCGGCGGCCAGCGATCCTCCGGGCACCGGGAGGTCGAACGAGGCGATCCCCGGCACCCGGGCGCCGTGGAGAAGCAGCAGCGGCGGGCCGGATTGCCGGATGTCGTCGTCGATCAACTCGCGCACGAACAGGCGGACGCCGTCCGAGCCAGTGACGTGATGATCCTCGCGAACGATCCGGGCATCGGCGGCGGATGCCGCCAGCGCCGCGGCGAGGAGGAGCAGTATCCGGCCCAGGACGGCCGGTGGCGAGACGATCATGCGCGCGCTCCCGCTTTTCCTGCCCTCGCGCTATCCCGTTTCCTTCATACGGAGCAAGGTTGGACCGGGCCCTAACGCTGCTCAGGCCGCAAGGGAGGAGCGCCCTGCCTCCAACTCCACGATGCGGTTGGCGAGGCGGTCAACTTCCGACCGGTCATGGCTGACGTAGAGGATGGGCAGGCGCAGTTCGTCGCGGATGCGCTCGATCACGGCGATGATCCCCTCGCGCCGGCTGGAGTCGAGCGAGGACAAGGGTTCGTCCATGAGGAGGAAGCGCGGGCCCGAGAGCAAGGCGCGGCCAATGGCGACGCGCTGCGCTTCGCCGCCGGAGAGGGTGCGCGGCCAGCGGTGGAGCAGATGGTCGATGCCGAGGAAGGCGACCACGTCGTCGAGGGTGATCCAGCGATGCTCCGGCCGCGCGAGGCGCATCCCGTAGAGCAGGTTGGCGCGCACGCGCTTGTGCGGGAACAGGCGCCCGTCCTGGAAGACATAGCCGACCCGCCGCCGCTCGGGCTTCACGTCGATCCCGGCGGCATGGTCGAACAGTGTTTCGCCGCCGACGGCGATCCGGCCGCTGTCGGGCCGCAGCAGCCCGGCGACCATGTTGAGAATGCTGGTCTTGCCCGCGCCGGACGGACCGAACAGGGCGGTCAGGCCCGGCCCGGCGTCGAGGTCGAAGCCGATCTCGACCTCGCCCAGCCGCCGGCGCACATGGATCTCAAAGGACATGTCCGCCCCTCCCGGAGCCGGCGCGTCGGGACAGCATTTCGGACATGACCAGAGCGGCCAGTGACAGGAAGGTGGCGATGAGCGCGAGCCGCAACACCTCGGTCTCGCTGCCGGGGACCTGGAGGGCGGTGTAGATGGCGATCGGCAGGGTGCGGGTTTCGCCGGGAATGTTGGAGACGAAGGTGATCGTCGCCCCGAATTCACCGATGGACCGGGCAAAGCCGAGAACCGCGCCGGCGAACAGGCCGGGAAGCGAGAGCGGCAGGGTGACGGTCAGAAACACCCAGGCCGGCCGCGCGCCGAGGGTCCGGGCGGCGGATTCGAGCCGTGGATCGACCGCCTCGATCGACAGCCGGATCGCCCGCACCATCAGCGGCAGGGCCATCACCGCGGCCGCCAGGGCGGCCCCCGTCCAGCGGAACATGAAGGTGATGCCGAGCCATTCGGCGAACCAGCGTCCGGCGGGCCCGTTGTTGCCGAAGGCGAGCAGCAGGAGCCAGCCGGTGACGACCGGGGGCAGCACCAGTGGCAGGTGGACGAGCCCGTCGAGCAGCAGCTTGCCCGGAAAGCGGCCGCGCGCCAGCAGCCAGGCGAGGCCGAAGGCGATGGGCAGGGTGCCGATCACGGCCACCGCCCCGACCTTCAGCGACAGCGCAACGATCGACCAGTCGCCCGGGGTCAGCAGGGGTGGAATCACCACGGGGCCTCAGCGCGGAGAGAATCCGTGGCGGGCGAAGATGGCCTTGCCCTGCCGCGAAAGGAGGAAGCGCCGGAACGGCTCCGCTGCCGGATTCCGGGACGCGCGCAGCATCGCGAGTGGATAGAGGATGGGCGGGTGGCTGGACGCCGGAAAGGTGCCGACCAACCGGACCCGCTTCGAGGCGCGGGCATCGGTGGCATAGACGATCCCCAAGGGTGCTGCACCCCGTTCGACCAGCGCCAGGGCGGCGCGGACATTCTCGGCCTGCGCGATCTTCGACTGCACGGCATTCCAGACCCCGAGGCTGGTGAGCGCCGCCCTGCCGTAGCGCCCGGCCGGGACGGAATTGGGATCGGCCATCGCCAGCCTGCCGGTGCCGAGCGCCCGGGCGAGCGGGAAGCCGGGCCGGATCGCCAGCGTTCCGGGGCGTCCGGCCGGAGCGATCAGAGCGAGGCTGTTGCCGAGAAAGGAGACCCGGGTTCCCGGCCGCAGCAGGCCCTTCTTCTCCACCGCATCCATCCAGGGCCCGTCGGCGGAGATGAAGATGTCGGCAGGAGCGCCGGCCTCGATCTGGCGGGCGAGGGCGGAGGAGGCGGCGAAGGACAGGACAGGTCTCGGATTGCCGCGCGCCGCCCAGGCCGACGCGGCTTCCGTCAACGCTTCCTGGAGGCTGGCTGCAGCGAGGACCAGGGGGCCCTTGCGTTGGGCATGTGCGGGAGCGGCGGCTGCCAGGAACAGAACCAGGGCTGCAAGACACCGAATTGCGGATGCGACCATGTTCGTCCCCGGCTGCGCTATGTTTTCCTATATACAGCGAGCTGCGCAGGGAGCCAGCGAGATATGCAGGCCCCTATATTTTCTGCGATTCCCGGGGTTGGGGGAGCATGGCCGCTTGAAGGGCCTCCAGCGATTCGCCCTCAGCGGCCGCGGCGATTCGCCGCTGGATCTCGCGGTAATGCCCGAGGACTTCGCGGCCGAGGTCGGTGATTCGGGCGCCGCCGCCGTGGCTTCCGCCCGAGACGGTCTCGACCAGCGGCGAGGACCAGCAGCGGTTCATCGTGTCGACCAGCAGCCAGGTACGCCGGTAGCTCATCCCGAGCGCGCGCCCCGCCGCGGAGATCGATCCCTCGCGGTCGATGGCTTCGAGCAGGTCGGCCTTGCCGGGCCCGATGGCGATCTCGTCGCCGCAGAAAAGGCGTGCACGCAGGGCGAGGCGCATCGTCCGGTTCAACCTCTCCCTGGCAGGTTCTCGCTCACGGAGCTCATTCCTCTACTTCCGAAGCGAGTTGGGATCGAACTTCAGCATGTCGGCGCTCTTCAGGGCGGGGTCCCAATGTTCGGCGATCCTGCCGTTCTCGATCCGGTAGAAATCGAACCAGGTGGTGACATAGGGCTCGCCGTTGTCGTCCTTCATCGGACGCTCGCTCATCACCAGCACATGGTCGCCCTCGGCGATGATGTTGAGCAGCGGCAGCTTGATGGTGGGCTCGACCGGCCGCGCCGGGCGCGAGTTGCGCAGGAATTCGGCGAGTGCCGCCCGGCCCGACTGCACGTTGGGATTATGCTGGATATATTCCTCGGTGAAATATTTATCGACCAGCTCGGCATGGCCGCCCTGCACGATCTCGCGATACATGTCGTAGACGAGGCGCTTGTTCGCGGCGAGCCGGGGATCGGGGCTCTCGAGCAACCGCTGCTGCTCCTCCGCGGTCGCCACCACCTGCGACAGGGCCGGGGCCGCCGATGCCGCGGCAAGGGCCATGGCGGCGACTGACTTCAGGGACATCCGCTTCTCTCCTCCGACTGTCTATTGCGTGCAAGCCTGCTGTCCCGAGGGTCCGGAAGCAATGGTTTTCGAGGAGGCAGGCAGACTATCTGCTCTGGTTCGCGGGCAAGAACGAACGCGGCGGCGATTCCATCGCCAGCGGATCCAACCGATTGCGGCGTCCGCATCTCCCATGGCGTGCGTGTCGGCCCAAGTCCGACAAAAGCTGCGGGCTCTAAAGGAAAGTGGCTCCCCGGGACGGATTCGAACCATCGACCAACCGGTTAACAGCCGGTTGCTCTACCGCTGAGCTACCGGGGAGCAGCCCCTTCGGGCAGGCGCGCCTATAGCAGCATGTTTTTCGGACTGGCAAGCGCCTGAGAGGCGGAAGATCCGGAATGTTGTCAGACCGCGAACTGCTCCATCGCGATGCGCTCGTCGAGCGCATGTTCGGGGTCGAAGAGCAGGGTGAGGGCGGTCGAGCGATCGACCTTCACCTCCACCCTGGAGACGTCGCGCACTTCGGTCTGGTCGGCGACCGCCGAGACCGGACGCTTGGTGGGATCCAGGACCCTGAAGCCGATGGTGACGTCGTCGGGCACGAGCGCGCCGCGCCAGCGGCGGGGGCGGAAGGGACTGATCGGCGTGAGCGCCAGCACCTTGGACGCCAGCGGGAGAATCGGGCCCTGGGCGGAGAAATTATAGGCGGTGGATCCGGCCGGAGTCGCTGCGAGCACCCCGTCGCACACCAGTTCCGGAAGCACGACGCGGCTGTTCACCGAAATCTCGATCCAGGCGCTCTGCCGGGTTTCGCGCAGCAGCGACACCTCGTTGATCGCATAGACGGTCGACAGCTCGCCCGCGACGGTGGTCGCGGTCATCACCAGCGGCGGGACCGCGAAGGCCTTGGCGTTGGCGAGCCGCTCCGGAAGCCCTTCGGCGCGGTAATCGTTCATCAGGAAACCGACCGTGCCGAGATTCATACCAAATACGGGCCGCACCTCGCCGCGATCGAGCATCTCGTGGAGCGTGTGCAGCAGGAAGCCGTCGCCGCCCAATGCGACGACCAGCTCCGCCTCATCGATCGGGACGAAATCATAGCGGGCGCGAAGCTGTGCTTCCGCTTCCTGAGCCCCCTCGGTGGCGGAGGCGACCAGCGCCGCCGGCTTGTCCAATGCCTGTGCCATCGCGTCTTTTGCTAGGGCCCGTACTCGATATCCGCAATGGTCGTGATCGCCGGGAATTGCGTCCCGGCAAGGGGCGGACGTTGCGGGAATCGAGTACCGACCCTGGGTTCCCGATCCGCCCGGGGAAGGCAGCTGTGCCAACACTGGTCATTCCGGCAGCGGCCATTGGCGGCGGCGCGGGTGCGGAGTAGACCTGTGTCCACATGAACGCCGTCTACAAGGATCAGCCGGAAACCAGGAGCGGCGGGGCGCCGGCGCTTTTCATTCTTTCGTTCCGTCACCGCGACCGGTTGATCAGGGCGGCCGAGAAGGGGGGCTGGCTCGCAATCGCCGCACGGCGCGCCGCGCGAGCCGAAGCGCGATTCGTGGCGTCAGGTGCCTCGGTAGCGGTCGTCGACGCGCGCGGCGCGCCGGCCGAAGCCCAGGATGCGGTCCGGCTGCTCGCCGATCCCGCCGAAACCAATGCCGCTGCCCTGCTGGTGCTGCTGTCGCGGGAGGACGAGGCGCAGGTCCGCGCCTTCTACGAACAGGGCGCGACCCATTTTCTCGTCGAGCCGTTCGACGACGATGCGCTGCTGTCCGCCATCAAGTTCGCCGATCGCCATGCAGAGCGCGTCGGCGGGGGCCATCGCGCGGCACGGCGACGGGATGAGGAGCGGCAGGGAGGCGGCCCGTCATGGCGCTGGCAGCCGGGGTCGACCACGGTGGAGCTGAGCCCCGCGCTGGCGCGCAAGGCGGGATTCGGTGCCGCGGACGGTCGGCAGGTCCCGCTGATGGAACTGCTGCGTCGGCTCGATGCCGACGGACGCCGTGCCGCCCGGATCGCGATCGACCGCCTGCTGGAGACCGGCGTTTCGACCGCGTTCGCCCACCGCGACTTCGAGGGGGAAGCACGGCTTGCCCATCACATGCGGGTGGAGCCGGAAGCCGGCGCTATCGTCGGCCGCACGGAAACCATCAGCTTGGCCGACGAGCAGGAGGGGCAATCGCGCGACATGCTGACCGGTGCGCGCGATGCGCGGGCGGCCCGGGCGTGGATCGAGCGCGTCCTGGCGGAGAAGGCAGACCATCATCCGGCAGTCATCGTCCTGCTGCTCGCGGTCAGCCGGTTCGATGCCATCAACGCCGCCTTCGGCCGCGCCACCGGCGATGCCGTGCTCCAGGCGGCCGCGCGCAGGATCGAGCGGCTGGTGGGCACTGACCATGGCCCGCGCATGGTCGCCCGGATGGCGGGAGCGCAATTCGCCGTCCTGCTTTCCGCGCCGGCGAGCGTGGCCGACAGCCGAGGGCTGGGCGGCCGCCTGGTCGAGGCGCTGGCCCGACCGTTCCTGACCGGCGATCATGTGATCACCCTGGGGTGCCGGGTCGGCGTGGCGGCATCCCGCCGGGGCGACGATCCGGCGAGCCTGCTGCGCCGAGCCAGCGCCGCCCTGGCCCGGGCACGCGGCACCGAAACCTCGCCCGTGCGGGTGCTGGACAGCGGCGTGCCCGGCGAGGAAGCGATCGACGAACAGCTCGACGTCGACCTGCGCCGTGCGCTCGACGCCGGCCAGATCCAGATCCTGTTTCAACCGCAGGTTTCCATCGCGACCGGCGCGATCGCAGGTGTCGAGGCGCTGGCACGCTGGCACCACCCGTCGCTGGGTTCCCTGGGCGCCTCCACCCTGTTCGCCGTCGCCGAGCGCTCCGACTATATCGCCCAGCTTTCCGACCATGTGCAGCGAAAGGCGATCGCCGAAGCGGCGCGCTGGCCGGGCCTGCTGTCCCGTCTCCGCCTGTCGGTGAACATTACCGCCGCCGACATCGTCCGGCCGCACTTCGCGTCGCAATTCACCCGGCTGGTGGACGAACTGGGCTTCCCGCGGGAACGCGTTACGGTGGAAGTGACCGAGAGCGGCCTGATCGAGGATCTCAACATCGCCGCCAGGCTGCTGGCCGAGCTGCGCGAGGCCGGCCTCAGGATCGCCATCGATGATTTCGGGACCGGCTATTCGAGCCTGGCCTATCTGAAGGCGCTCCCGCTCGACTATCTCAAGATCGACAAGAAACTGTGCGAGGACATCACAGGATCCCCGCGCGACCGGATCGTGGTGCGCAGCGTGATCGACATGGCGCGCTCGCTGGGCCTGGAAGTGATTGCCGAGGGTGTCGAGACCCGGGAACAGCTCGAACTCCTGGCCCAGGAGGGCTGCAACCTCTACCAGGGCTTCCTCTGCTCCCCCCCGGTCGACGGCGCCGCCCTCCAGGCCATGTTTCCCGGGCCGTGAGCCATCGCGACATCAGCGGGGACTGGGCGGGCCATTATTCCTATCCGGCCGGGCTGGGCCCCTCGACGCCCTTCCTCGCGGTGATCCGCGACGACGGTGGACGGCTTTCGGGCCATGTCGTCGAGCCGAACCTGATGGGGCGATCCGGCGCCCATCTGAACGCCGTGATCAGCGGGGCACGCGCCGACAGGGCGATCGATTTCACCAAGGTCTATGACGGGGCAGGCGATGCCGCCCATGCGGTCGATTACAGCGGCCATCTGTCCGAGGACGGCATGACGATCACCGGCATATGGAGCCTCGGAACCATGGACGGACGCTTCGAGATGCGCCGCGAGGACGGAGGTGCCGACGCCGCGACGCGCAAGGCGGAGGAAGAGGTCCGGGCCTGAGGGCCGCGAACCTAGCCGACGATCCTTGCGAGCCCGCGCGAGAGCTGCAGCGCCCCGTTGATCCGCGCCTTGGGATCCGGCCAGTTCCTGGTGATGACCAGCTTGCTGTCCGGCCGCAGCTTCGCGGTTCCCTTCAGGTGCTGGACATAGTCGATCAGCCCCTGGAGGTCGGGGAACTGATCGTCATGGAAATGGACCAACGCCCCCTTGGGACCGACGTCGAGCTTGGCGATCCACGCCTTGCGGCAGTTGAGCTTGATCTCGATGATCCGGAGCAGATTCTCGGTCGCCGGCGGAAGCTTGCCGAAACGGTCGATCAGCTCGGCGGCGAAGGACTCGATCTCCTGCGGAGTCTCCAGCTCGTTGATGCGGCGATAGAGGCCCATGCGCAGATCCAGATCGGGGACATAATCCTCAGGCAGCATGATCGGCGCGTCGACGGTGATCTGCGGCGAGAAATCGTCGCGGCGCGGAGCGAGGCCGGCGTCACCTGCCTTGGCCTCCAGGATCGCCTCCTCCAGCATCGACTGGTAGAGTTCGAACCCGACTTCCTTGATATGCCCCGACTGTTCGTCGCCAAGCAGATTGCCGGCGCCGCGGATGTCGAGATCGTGGCTGGCGAGCTGGAACCCGGCTCCGAGCGATTCGAGATTCGCAAGGACTTGCAGGCGTTTGTCGGCCGTTTCGGTGAGCGTGCGTGAAGCCGGCGTGGTGAAATAGGCATAGGCCCGGATCTTCGACCGGCCGACCCGCCCGCGGAGCTGATAGAGCTGGGCGAGGCCGAAGCGGTCCGCCCGGTGCACGATCAGGGTGTTGGCGCTGGGGATGTCGAGCCCGCTTTCGACGATGGTGGTCGAAAGCAGCACGTCATACTTTCGGTCATAGAAGGCCGACATCCGTTCCTCGACCTCGGTCGCGCCCATCTGCCCGTGGGCAGTGACGAAGCTGACCTCCGGCACCTGATCGCGCAGGAATTCCTCGATGTCGGGAATGTCGGCGATGCGGGGGACGACGAAGAAGCTCTGGCCGCCGCGGAAATGTTCGCGCAGCAGCGCTTCCCGGATCACGACCGGGTCCCAGGGCATCACATAGGTGCGCACCGCCAGCCGGTCGACCGGCGGGGTCTGGATGACCGATAGTTCGCGCAGGCCGGACATCGCCATCTGCAGCGTGCGCGGAATGGGGGTTGCGGTCAGCGTCAGCACGTGGACGTCCGACTTGAGTGCCTTCAGCCTCTCCTTGTGGGTGACGCCGAACCTCTGTTCCTCGTCGACGATGACGAGCCCAAGTTTCCTGAATTCCACCGATTTGGCGAGGATCGCGTGGGTGCCGATGACGATGTCGATCTTGCCTTCGGCCAGCTTCTCCCGCGTCGCCTTCGCTTCGGCGGCGGGAACCAGGCGGGACAGGCGGCCGATCTCGATCGGGAAGCCGTGAAACCGCTCCTTGAAATTGGCGTAATGCTGGCGGGCGAGGAGGGTGGTCGGGGCGATCAGCGCGACCTGATGCCCGCCCATGGCGGCGACGAAGGCGGCGCGCAGCGCGACCTCGGTCTTGCCGAAGCCGACGTCGCCGCATACCAGCCGGTCCATCGGCCTGCCGGCGGCGAGATCGGCCACCACGTCGGCGATCGCGCGGTCCTGATCCTCGGTTTCCTCATAGGCGAAGCGGTCGACGAAGGCGGCAAAGCCGGTGTCCGGCTCCATCACCGCCCCGGGGCGAAGCGCGCGCTCCGCCGCCGTCCGGATCAGCTCGCCCGCAATCTCGCGGATGCGCTCCTTCATCCGCGCCTTGCGGCGCTGCCAGGCCTCGCCGCCCAGGCGGTCGAGGGTTACGCCATCGCCTTCGCTGCCGTAGCGGGACAGCACGTCGATATTCTCGACCGGCACGTAGAGCTTGTCGCCGCCGGCATATTCCAGCGCGACGCAATCGTGCGGCGAGGAGCCGACGGGGATCTGCGTCAGCCCCTCGTACCGGCCGATGCCATGATCCTTGTGGACGACGAGGTCGCCCGGAGTGAGGGTCGCCAGCTCGCTTAGAAAGGCGTCTTGGCTCTTGCGCCGCTTCTTGCGCCGGACCAGCCGGTCTCCGAGCATGTCCTGCTCGGTGAGCAGGGCGACGTCGGGGGTGGTGAAGCCATGGTCGAGCGGGAGGACGGTGAGCGCCGTCAGGCCCTTGCCGGCCGCGCCGAGCGCTTCCTGCCAGCTGTCCGCCTCGGCCAGCCGCTTCAGCCCATGTTCGGCCAGGAGGCCGCGCAGGCGATCGCGCGCGCCAGCCGAATAGCTTGCGAGGATGACCTTGTGCTTCGCCCGGGTCAGTTCGCCGACGTGCGCGGCAACCGCGTCATAGACATTGGCGTTGGCGCTGCGCTCCGGCGCGAAATCCCGCGCCCCGGAAATGCCGAAATCGACGACGCTCGGGCTTTCGGGCTCGTGGAAGGGCGTGGTGAGATGGAGGGGGCGGTCGGCAATGACTCCTTCCCACTCGTCGCGATCCAGATAGAGGCTGGACGGCTCCAGCGGGCGGTAGCTCCCGGGGTCCGAGGTCTGGGCGCGAACGCGATTCTGGTGATAGTCGGCGATGGATTCGAAGCGGGCGTCGGCGGCGGCGGGCGTTCCGGCCTCCCGGACGATGACATCCTCGTCCTGGAGATGATCGAACAGGGTCGCCAGCCGCTCCTCGAACAAGGGAAGCCAGTGGTCGAGCCCGGCCAGCCGGCGGCCGTCCGATACCGCCTGGTAGAGCGGATCGCCGGTGGCGGTGGCGCCGAATAGCTCGCGATAGCGGGAGCGGAAGCGCTTGATGCTGCCTTCATCGAGCAACGCCTCGGAGGCCGGGAGAAGGGTGAAGCCGTCGATCCGCCCGGTCGTGCGCTGGGTGTCGGGATCGAAGCGGCGCACGCTTTCGATCTCGTCACCGAAGAAATCGAGACGCAGCCCTTCCTTCTCGCCCGACGGAAACAGGTCGACCAGCCCGCCGCGCACCGCGAACTCGCCGGGATCGTTGACCGTATCGGTCCGGACATAGCCATTGGCCTGGAGCAGGGCGGCGAGCCGGTCGAGATCGATCCGCTCGCCCGGGGCGAGATGCGCGACCAGCTGGCGGACGCGGAAAGGCGTGAGCGTGCGCTGGGTGACGGCGTTGACGGTCGTGACCAGCAGCTGCGGCTTGTCCGACTTGCGCTGGAGGGCGTGAAGGGTCGCCAGCCGCTCCGCCGTGGCGTGCAGAGACGGGGAGCTGCGGTCGTAGGGCAGGCAGTCCCAGGCCGGGAACGTCAGCGTCTCAAGCTCCGGCGCGAAATAGGATGCGGCATCGGCAAGATGGCGCATGGCGGCTTCGTCGGGTGCGATGAACACGGCGCGGGTCCGCGCGGCGCGGGCGAGATCCGCCGCAAGCCAGGGGAGGAAACCCATCGGCGCCCCGGCAAGGGTGAGCGGCTGCCTGGCCCCCAGAATTGCGCGCAGGGGATCCCGATGCGCGTCTGCGCCGGCACCGGCGCGATCGATCACAGGAGTGTCACTCATTCGGGATGCTTCACATAATCGAGGGTCTGCAACCGGCGCATCAGCTCCCCCTGGAAGCGTGCGGGTACCGGCCGGGTTCCGATCGCCCAGGCCATGATGTCGACGTCCTGCTCTTCGAGAAGCGCTTCGTACCAGTCGATCTCGGCGTCTCCCCATTCGGCGCAATGGCGATCGAAGAAGCTGCCGATCAATATGTCGGCTTCCTTGGTCCCGCGATGCCAGGCGCGGAAGCGCAGGCGCTTGAGACGGGCGTCACGGTTCATGAGAACTCCGGAATCGGCCATAGGAGAACGACCGGCGAGGCGCTGGCGGCGCCTGCCGGAAACGGTTAGTTCCATCTAGGGGCCGGACCCGCTATCCGCAACGGCCCGGACGGGTGCATTTCGCCGCAGGGCAGGAGGGAAAGGGAGCAATGACGGTTCATTGTGACCGATCAGCGACGCCGAAGCGCGGCGTGGGCCTCCCGGCCGGGCCATATGCCGCCGTCGTCGAGCACCGGCCCGGATCCTAGGCATGCGGCCAGAAATCCTGAATCCGATCTTTGCCGAAGTCGAGGTGCTGAAGGGGATCGGCCCGACCCTGGCCAAGCCGCTGAAGCGTCTCGGCCTCGAGCGGGTGGTCGACATCCTGTTCCATCTTCCGGTGAACTGGATCGACCGCAAGCGGGTCGACGCGCTCGACCCCGCCGACGTCGGGGGGGGGATCAGCATCGTCGTGACGCCGGTGGAATATCGACAGGGGGGAACGCGCAGCCCGTTCAGGGTCCATGCGCTCGACCGGCAGGGCCGGACTCTGACGCTGACCTATTTCAACAATCCGGGCTGGGCGAAGAAGCAGTTGCCGCTGGGCGAGCCGAAGCTGGTGTCGGGCAAGCTCGACGCCTGGGGTCAGGAGCTGCAGATCGTCCACCCCGACCATGTCCTGCCTCCGGAAGAGGCGGCGTCGCTGCCAGAGCGCGAGCCGGTCTATGCGCTGTCGGAGGGTCTCACCAACAACCGGCTCGGTCAGCTCGTCGGCCAGGGGCTGGCGCGGGCACCGAAGCTGGGCGAGTGGATCGAGCCGAGCCTGATCGAGCGACGCGGCTGGCCGGACTGGCTGCAGGCCCTCCACCAGGCCCATCGCGATCCCGCCGACAAGGCCGCGCGGGAGCGGCTCGCCTATGACGAACTGTTCGCGAACCAGCTGGCACTCATGCTGGTGCGCGCCTCGTCCCGCCGCCGCCGCGGCGTTCCGCTGGCCGGCGACGGCCGGCTGCGAAGCGCCCTGCGCCTTCCTTATGCCCCAACCGACGCGCAGGCCCGCGCGATCCAGGAGATCGAGGGGGACATGCAGCAGGACATGCCGATGCTCCGCCTGCTGCAGGGGGATGTCGGATCCGGCAAGACACTGGTGGCGCTGATGGCCCTGCTGATTGCCGTCGAAGCCGGCGCCCAGGGCGCGCTGCTGGCGCCGACGGAGATACTCGCGCGCCAGCATTACGAGACCATCTCGCGGATGCTGGCCGGCCTGCCGATCACCATCGCCGTCCTCACGGGACGGGAGAAAGGGAAGGCGCGGGAATCGACGTTGATGGGGCTTGCCGACGGATCGATCGACATATTGGTCGGCACCCACGCCATTTTCCAGCAGGCGGTCCGATACCGGCGGCTGGGGCTCGCCGTCGTCGACGAGCAGCATCGCTTCGGGGTGGCGCAACGGATGATGCTGACCGAAAAGGCCGAGCGCCCGCCGCACCTGCTGGTGATGACCGCGACGCCGATCCCGCGCACGCTGACGCTGACCCATTATGGTGAAATGGATGTCAGCCGCCTCGACGAGATGCCGCCGGGTCGCACCCCGGTGGAAACACGGGTCGTGAGCTGCGAACGGCGCGAGGAAGTGATCGCGGCGCTGGGGCGACATCTGGATGCCGGCCACCAGGCCTATTGGGTGTGCCCGCTCGTCGAGGAAAGCGAGGCGTCGGACCAGGCGGCGGCAGAAGAGCGGGCCCGCATCCTGCGCGAACGGTTCGGCGAGCGTGTCGGCCTGGTTCACGGCCGGATGAAGGGGCCGGAGCGCGACGATGTCATGGCCGCGTTCCAGAGCGGGCAGCTTTCGGTGCTGGTGGCGACGACCGTTATCGAGGTCGGCGTCGATGTGCCCAATGCGAGCCTGATGATCATCGAAGGAGCCGAGCGCTTCGGTCTGGCGCAGCTCCACCAGCTTCGCGGCCGGGTGGGGCGGGGCGAGAAGGTTTCGATGTGCCTGCTGCTGCGCGGCAACGTGCTGAGCGAGACGGCGCGGGCGCGGCTGGCGCTGATGCGGGAGACCAACGACGGTTTCCGGATCGCCGAGGAAGACCTGCGGCTGCGCGGTGCCGGCGAGATCCTGGGAACGCGCCAGTCGGGCGAGGCGCAATTTCGGCTCGCTTCGCCCGAACAGATCCAGGAACTGATCCAGCTTGCGACCGACGATGCGCGGCTGCTGGTTGACCGGGACGGCGGCCTCGATGCGCCGCGTGGGCAGGCGGCGCGGATCCTGCTCTACCTGATGGAGCGCGATGCGGCGGTGGGGCTGCTGCGCAGCGGATAGCGCTGGCGGCCGTCCCCCGGACCGGGGAGCGCGGACGGCCGGTCAGTCGATTCCGACCATGAGCCCGTGCTTCTTGGCGCCGAAGCTGACCTTGTCGCCGGGGCGCACGATGAAGGCCGGGTCGGAAACCTTCTCGTCGTTCACGCGAATGGCTCCTTCCTCCAGCTTCCGCCGGGCCTCCTTGTTGGAGCTTGCGAAGCCGAGCTGGGCGTTGGCCTGGACGATGGTGATGCCCTCTGCCGGGATCCGCAGCGTCGGCAGCGCGGCACCAACCGCGCCGCGCTCGAACGTGTCGAGGGCGGTGGCCGCGGCGCGCTCCGCCGCTTCCGCCCCGTGGGCGAGCGTGGTGGTGGCGTTGGCGAGGACCTTCTTGGCCTCGTTGATCTCGCGCCCCTCGAGCCGCTCCAGGCGGGTGATCTCGTCGAGAGGCAGGTCCGTGAACAGGCGCAGGAACCGACCGACGTCGGCATCCTGGGTGTTCCGCCAGAACTGCCAGTAATCATAGGGATCGAGCATGTCGGCGTTGAGCCAGACCGCGCCTGCCGCCGTCTTGCCCATCTTGGCACCGTCGGCGGTGGTGATGAGCGGAGTGGTGAGGCCGTAGAGCTGGGTGCCGTCGACACGACGGGCGAGTTCGATGCCGTTGACGATATTCCCCCACTGGTCCGAGCCGCCCATCTGCAGTCGGCAGTCATGTTCGCGCGAGAGCAGGAGATAGTCGTAGGCCTGGAGGATCATGTAGTTGAATTCGAGGAAGGTGAGCGGCTGTTCGCGCTCCAGCCGCAGCCGCACCGAGTCGAAGGTCAGCATCCGGTTGACGGTGAAATGGGTGCCGACCTCGCGCAGCAGATCGATATAGCCGAGCTTGCCGAGCCAATCGTCGTTATTGACCAGGATCGCGTCGGTAGGGCCGTCGCCGAAGGTCAGGAAGCGTTCGAAGCAGCGTCGGATCGAAGCGATGTTCGACTGAATCGTCTCGGTATCGAGCATTCGGCGGCTTTCGTCCTTGCCGGACGGATCGCCGATCTTGGTGGTGCCGCCTCCCATGAGGACGATGGGCCTGTGCCCGGCCTGCTGCAGCCGGCGCAGCATCATGATCGAAGCGAGATTCCCGACGTGGAGCGAGCGCGCCGTCGCGTCGAAGCCGATATAGCCGGTGATCACCGATTTGGAGGCAAGATCGTCCAGCCCCTCGGGATCGGTAATCTGGTTGATATGGCCGCGGCCGTCGAGCAGACGCAGGAAATCGGAACGGAATTCAGTCATGGCGCGGCGGTTATCATGTGCCACCGGCATTGAACAGAGCGCGGCCCTGGCTCAGCGGGCTTCACCGCGTCCCGGCAGCATGGCGGCGGTGATGAAGGCGATCGGCAGGCCGACGCAGACGATGTGGGCGAAGAGGGCGCCGCCGATCGTCCGGGGATCCAGGCTCGGATGGATCGAGGGCCAGCGCAAGGGCAGCACGATCCAGTACATCAGCAGATAGAGCAGGATGCCGTAGCCGAAGCCGGAGGCGAGGGGGCGCGAGCGCAGCCACGGCCAACGCTCCGCCGCCAGCACGAATGCGGCCACCATCGCCGCCATGATCCCGAAATGGACGGCGGCGCCGGCAGGCACGGCAGCTCCGCCGCTCAACGCGTTGCCGAACGGGCCGGCGGCGATGCCGGCCAGGATCGGAAGCGGCCCGCGACCGTCGATCGCGCCGAGGACGAAGGCGCAGAGCAGGTCGAGACTGGCTGCAACTGCGGTGCCGACTGCGATCGTCTTCGCTCCGGGACTCATGACGCGCCTCCGCTCGGGAAGGCCAGACTCGCTCAAAGCAGGGGAGAGGGCAACCGGACGCGCTTCAGAGGACGCCGCGTGCCTGCTGGCGCGCCTCGAGCAGGTCGCACAGGCCGCGGTGCTGCAGGGCGATCTGCTGCGCTCCGAACATCAGGGCGCGCCGGATCGCCGGATTGGAGTCGAGCCCGTCCGCCAGGCTGCGCACCGCCTCCACGTCCATGAGCCGGTAGTCGGGCACGTCGATGCCGAAGCGATTTGCGGCATTGGAGAGCGCCGCCCGCAGTGCCGCCCAGTCGATCACCAGCGCCATTGCCGCGCCGAGGGCGCAGCCGTTGCGTTCCGATTGGGCGAGCATGGTGATGGCGTGGCGCTGCTGCCGAAGCGCGGCGTCGCTGTCGCCGGCTGCCGGCGTGCTCGGGAGCGGCCCGGCCGCGACGGCAAGACGGGTGAGGAATCCGCGTTCGACCGCGAATCCGTCGATCGCCAGCGTGAACCAGGTGCGGGCGAGCGGCTCGACGGTGCGGTTGGCGGCGTGATCGATGACGCCGGGATAGCGTCCGTGGAGGACGCAGAGGAAATGCACGAGATCGGCCAGATTCCGGCTTGCGTCCGGGCCCTTCAGCAGTTCTTCGCTCGAGAGATAGGGATGGGACGCGCTTCCATGCTCCGCAACACAGGCGAAAAGCAGATTGCCCGCCTGCGCACCCACGCCCTGTACGGACGGTGCTGAAGCCATCGAAAGCCCTCCAACCTGTTGCATGGCCCATGCCTAAGGGCTCTCCCCTATACGTCTCACGTAAAAACGAGGTTTACGTGGCGTTATCCAATTGAACAGAATTGGAGGGGGAACAGCCATCCTCGCCCGCTCGGGTGGCCGGAAATGCAGTTGCTTCATATGTTTAGGAATCCGGGCCGCGGACAGGCGGACTTCCCCGGATGGGGCGGGTTGGGGTGTGGGCAGCGCCCGCCGTCAGGTGGCGAAAGCGCCTCCGTGCGGAGGCCCTTTCTGCACCTTACTGATCGAGAAAGCTGCGCATCTTCCGGCTGCGCGACGGATGCTTCAGCTTGCGCAGCGCCTTCGCTTCGATCTGGCGGATACGCTCGCGGGTCACCGAGAATTGCTGGCCGACTTCCTCGAGCGTGTGATCGGTATTCATGCCGATACCGAAGCGCATGCGCAGCACGCGCTCCTCGCGCGGGGTGAGCGAGGCGAGCACCCGGGTGACCGTTTCCTTGAGATTGGCCTGGATCGCGGCATCGACCGGGATCACCGCATTCTTGTCCTCGATGAAGTCGCCGAGATGGCTGTCTTCCTCGTCGCCGATCGGCGTTTCGAGGCTGATCGGCTCCTTGGCGATCTTCATCACCTTGCGGACCTTCTCGAGCGGCATCGACAGGCGCTCGGCCAGCTCTTCCGGAGTCGGTTCGCGGCCAATCTCATGCAGGATCTGGCGGCTGGTGCGGACCAGCTTGTTGATCGTCTCGATCATGTGCACCGGGATGCGGATGGTGCGGGCCTGGTCGGCGATCGAGCGGGTGATCGCCTGCCGGATCCACCAGGTCGCATAGGTCGAGAACTTGTAGCCGCGGCGATATTCGAATTTATCGACCGCCTTCATCAGGCCGATATTCCCCTCCTGGATGAGATCCAGGAACTGCAGGCCGCGGTTGGTGTACTTCTTCGCGATCGAGATCACGAGCCGCAGGTTCGCCTCGACCATCTCCTTCTTGGCGATGCGCGCCTCGCGCTCGCCCTTCTGGACCTGGTTCACGATGCGACGGAATTCGGCAAGGCTCATGCCAGTCGCCTGCGCGATCTCGGCGACTTCGGACCGGATCCGGTCGATGGCTTCCGCCTCCTCCTCGCAGAAGGAGGCCCATTTCTTGTCCATCTTGCAGACGCGTTCGGTCCAGCCCTCGTCGAGTTCGTGCCCCATGTAGAGCTCGAGGAACTGCTTGCGCGGGATCTTGTGACGCTCGGCCAGGCGCAGCATCTGCCCGCCCAGCGCGGTCAGACGCCGATTGTAGCTGTAGAGCTGATCGACGAGATACTCGATCTTCTGGCTGTGGAACTGAACGCTCTCCACCTCGGCGGTGAGATCCTCCCGCAGCTTCTGATATTTGTTCTCCTCGGCGGTCGGGAAGGCGTCGCCGGCGCTCATGGCCTCCATGCGGGCGGCCTGCAGCCGGGAGAACTTCTTGAAGAGATCGGTGATGTTGGCGAACTTCTCGAGCGCCTGCGGCTTGAGCAGTTCCTCCATCGCCGCGAGCGACAGCGTGTTGTCTTCGTCGTCGTCGTCGACCGGACGCGGGGCACGGCGCTCGACCATGCTCTCTTCGTCCTCGTCGCTGTCCTCGACCTCCTCGATGTCGTCCTCTTCCTTGAAGGTCGGGCCGGTGGTCTGCTCGCTGATCTCGCCGCCGCCTTCCTGGTCGCCTTCGACCTGCTCGGGCGTCGGGCCCTTGGAGAGCATGGCATCGAGATCGAGGATCTCGCGCAGCTGCATCTCGCCATTGTTTAGAGCGGTCGACCACTGGATGATGGCATTGAAGGTGATCGGGCTTTCGCAAAGCCCCCAGATCATCGTATCGCGGCCGGCCTCGATGCGCTTGGCGATCGCGATCTCGCCTTCGCGGGAGAGCAGCTCCACGGCGCCCATCTCGCGCAGATACATGCGCACCGGATCGTCGGTGCGATCGACCGTTTCCTTCTTCTTCTCGACGACGAAGCGCGTGCCGTCATCGACCTCCGCGCCATCCTCGGCGGAAGCCTCGAGCTCCTGCTCGGCTTCCTCTTCTTCCTCGACTTCCTCATTCTCGACAATGTTCACGCCCATTTCGGACAGGGCCGACATGACGTCCTCGATCTGCTCCGAGGACATCTGGTCCTGAGGCAGAGCGTCGTTCAGCTCGTCATAGGTGATGTAACCGCGCTTCTTGGCCCGGGTTATCAGCTTCTTGATCGAGGCTTCGTTGAGATCGATGAGAGGAGCATCCCCGCTGTCCACTTTCTCGTTCGCCTCGCTCATATTCGTCTTTGCCATCCGTACGCCCAAATCCGTTTCTCAGCCGGCGTCGCTCTCGATGAGCGTAGCCAGTTGCCTGTCGGCCTCGTCCCTCGCCGCCCGGAGCCTCTGCTGCTCCACGAAGGCCGATTCCTCTCCCTTTTCCTTCAGCCGTGCCGTCGCTGCCGCCAGAGCGGCATCGAGTTCCGGCCGCGCCGCCAACGTATCGATCACCAGAACGAGATCGCGTCGGGCGCGTTCCGGCTCTACATCGCGACGAGTAAAGGAAAAGGCCAGTCCCTGCTCCAGACGCAACTCCTCAACGAGAGGGGCCGCACCACTCCGGGCCAATATGGTATTTAGGCCGTCCCGATCAAGTTCGCTCTGGCTCATGGCCGCATCGAGCAGAACATCGCGTAGGCGCGCGAGTGCGCGGCCCGGCATGGGAAGGCCCGCGATCGCCTCGGCATGGACCGCGATCAGCTCCGGATAACGCAGCAGTCCGAGCAGCACCGAGCGGCTGATCTGCGAACCCAGGCTGCCGCTGCCGATCGCGCGGGCACGCGGCGAGGCGGGACGCCGCGGAGCCTGGAAGCGCTGGCCCCGTGCCGTGCGATTGGACGGAGCCCACTGGCGGGACGGCCGCGTGAGCGCGTCGAAGCGGCCGAGCAGCTCGGAGCGATACTGATCGCGCACATCCGGATCGCCGATGGTGCCGACATGGTCGAGCAGCCGCCGCCGAAGGCCCGCGCGCTGTTCCGGCGTCGTCAGCGGCTCGGCTTCCAGTTCGTGGCGCCACAGGCGGTCGACCAGCGGCTCGGCCCGCTCGACCAGCGCCTCGAAGGCTGACCTGCCGCCCGCGCGGACGAGATCGTCGGGATCCTGGCCCGCCGGCAGACCGAGAAAGGCGAGCGAATGCCCCGGGCCGATGTGCGGGAGTGCGCGCAGGGCCGCCCGTATGGCAGCCTTGTTGCCGGCGGGATCGCCGTCAAAGCAGAGTATCGGGCAGGGGACGAGCCGCCACATCCGCTCCAGCTGTCCTTCGGTCAGGGCCGTTCCGAGCGGCGCCACGGCCTCGGCGATCCCGGCCTGATCCAGGGCGACCACGTCCATATAGCCCTCGACCAGGATCAGCCGGCCCGCAGTGCGGCTTGCCGTCCCGGCGCGATCGAGGTTGAACAAGGTGCGCCCCTTGTCGAACAAGGGCGTGTCGGGCGAGTTCAGATATTTGGGCTCGCCGGAGCCGAGGATGCGCCCGCCAAAGGCGATGGTTCGACCGCGCGGATCGCGGATGGGGATCATCAGGCGGCCGCGGAAACGGTCATAGGGTTCCTGACGTGACCCGGCGCCGCCCTCCGGGTGGATCAGCAATCCCGCTTCGACCAGCCGTTCGATGCCCAGCGACCCGAGCGCCGCCTTCAGCTTCCCGCGGGAGTCCGGAGCGAAGCCGAAACCGAACCGGCGCTGCGTGGCGGCGTCGATCCCGCGCGCCTCGAGATAGGCGCGGGCCGACGCACCCTCGATTCCTCCGAGCTGGTCAACGAACCAGCGCGATGCCGCTTCCATCACCTCATAGAGGTTCGATGCGCGCTCCGCCCGTTCCCGCGCCCGCGGATCCGGCGCCGGCAGGTCCATGCCCGCCGCGTCGGCCAGTTCCTTGACCGCATCCACGAACGAAAGACCGCGAGTCTCGGTCAGGAAGCGAATCGCGTCTCCATGGGCGCCGCAGCCGAAACAGTGATAGAAGCCCTTCTCGTCGTTGACCGTGAAGCTCGGTGTCTTTTCCTGGTGGAAGGGACAGCAGGCCTTCCACTCCCGTCCCGCCCGCTGGAGCTTCACCGACCGCCCGATCAGCGCGGACAGCAGGGTTCGCGCGCGCAGTTCGTCGAGGAAGCGGGGAGAGAGAGTCATCTTCCGGCCCCGCTTACCGAACGAGATCGGGCATGGTGGTCTATCGGCATGCCGGGAATCCGGAGCAATCCACCTGTCCCGGGATCAGGATCCGGCGTGGCATGTCGACGACCATGGATCGAAGATTGCCCCTGCCGGGCACCTCCTGCAAGCGGCTGGCGAACGCGTGGATTATCCCAGCCGCGCCTTCACGAGGCCGCTCGCCTTGCTCATGTCGATCTGCCCGGCATGACGCTCCTTCAGCAGCGCCATCACCTTGCCCATATCCTTCACCGACGCCGCTCCCGTCTCGGCGATGATGGCGTCGATCGCGGCACCGGCTTCCTCGTCGCTCATCTGGCTGGGAAGAAAATCCTCGATCACGGCCACCTCCGCCTTCTCGGCTTCGGCGAGTTCGGCGCGCCCACCCTGTTCGTAGAGGGCGATCGATTCGCGCCGCTGCTTGATCATCTTCTGGAGCACTTCGGTCACCAGCAGGTCGTCGTCCGTCGGCCGGTCCGCCGTACGCAGCTCGATATCCCGATTCTTGATGGCCGATTGAATCAGACGGATCGTAGCAGTGCGCTGCTTGTCCCCGCCCTTCATGGCGGTGACGAGCGCGGCTTTGATGTCGTCGCGAATCATGGCGGCCCTTGCATCCTCCGGCGGGAAAGCGGAGAGCATAACGACAGCGTTGGATTTTTAATAGATTGACCCGGGGGTGGGGCGCACCTACCTAGCCGGCCGTTTGACCAGCCCCAACTGCCGGAGACCGAGAAAAGTGGCCATCGCCAGACCCGACCGAGCGCCCGACGGAGCGACGGGCGTATTGGTTCTGGCGGACGGCACGATCATTTGGGGCCGGGGGTTCGGCGCCGAAGGCCAGGCGGTCGGCGAGGTGTGCTTCAACACCGCGATGACCGGCTACCAGGAGATCATGACCGACCCCTCCTATGCGGCGCAGATCATCACCTTCACTTTCCCGCACATCGGCAATGTCGGCGCCAATTACGCCGACGTCGAGGCGGACAATCCGCATGCCCTCGGCTGCATCGTTCGCGACGATGTCACCGGACCGAGCAACTTCCGCGCGGTGCAGGGCTTCGACACCTGGCTGAAGGCGAACGGGCGCATCGGACTGTCGGGAGTGGACACCCGTGCACTGACGATCAAGATCCGCAGGGAAGGGGCGCCCAACGGCGTCATCGCCCATGATCCGAACGGGGCATTCGACATCGAGGCGCTGCTCCGCGCGGCGCGCGAATGGCCGGGGCTCGAAGGCATGGACCTGGCCCGGGACGTGTCGTGTCGCCAGATGTTCCGCTGGTCGGGCGGACGCTGGAAGCTCGGCAGCGGCTATGGCGAGCGGGAGCATGACGAGACGCTGCCGCACGTCGTGGCGATCGACTACGGCTCCAAGCACAACATCTTCCGCAATCTGGCCGATGCCGGCGCGCGAGTCACGGTGCTGCCGGCAACGTCGAGCTTCGAAGAAGTGATGGCGCACAAGCCCGACGGCTTCTTCCTCTCCAACGGACCGGGCGATCCCGCCGCCACCGGCGAATATGCCGTTCCCGTGATTCGCAAGATGCTCGAAACCGGCAAGCCGGTGTTCGGCATCTGCCTCGGCCACCAGATGCTCGGCCTCGCGGTCGGCGCGAAGACTCACAAGATGCATCAGGGCCATCGCGGCGCGAATCATCCGGTGAAGCGGCTTGCCGACGGCCGCGTCGAGATCACCAGCATGAACCACGGCTTTGCGGTGGACGCGGAGACGCTACCGGCCAACGCCAGGCCGACCCATGTTTCGCTGTTCGACGGCAGCCTCTGCGGCCTGGAACTTACCGACCGGCCCGCGTTCAGCGTCCAATATCATCCCGAAGCGAGCCCCGGCCCGCAGGACAGCACCTATCTGTTCGAGAAGTTCGTGGGACAGCTCCGTGCGAAAAACCAGGAATAGAGCCCGGAATTAGATGCCCCGCCGCACCGACATCTCCTCCATCCTCATCATCGGCGCCGGCCCGATCGTCATCGGGCAGGCGGCGGAATTCGACTATTCCGGAACCCAGGCGGCCAAGGCGCTGAAGGAAGAGGGATACCGAATCATCCTGGTCAATTCGAACCCGGCGACGATCATGACCGATCCCGAGCTGGCCGATGCGACCTATGTCGAGCCGATCACCCCCGAGGTGGTCGCCAAGATCATCGAGAAGGAGCGGCCCGACGCCGTGCTGCCGACCATGGGCGGCCAGACGGCGCTGAACACCGCGCTTGCCCTCTATAAGGACGGCACGCTGGAGAAGTTCGGCGTGACGATGATCGGCGCCGACGCCGAGGCGATCGAGAAGGCGGAAGACAGGCTGAAGTTCCGCGAGGCGATGGATCGGATCGGCCTTGAAAGCCCGCGTTCGCAGATCGCCCACAGCCTCGATGACGCCATGAAGGCACTCGACCATGTCGGGCTGCCGGCGATCATCCGGCCGAGCTTCACCCTGGGCGGCACCGGCGGCGGCATCGCCTACAACCGCGACGAATTCGTGCAGATCGTCACCGGCGGGCTGGAAGCCTCGCCGACCACCGAGGTGCTGATCGAGGAATCGGTGCTCGGCTGGAAGGAATATGAGATGGAGGTCGTTCGCGACAGGAACGACAATGCCATCATCATCTGCTCGATCGAGAATGTCGATCCGATGGGCATCCACACCGGCGATTCGATCACGGTCGCGCCGGCGCTAACGCTCACCGACAAGGAATATCAGATCATGCGCAACGCCTCGATCGCGGTGCTGCGCGAGATCGGGGTCGAGACCGGCGGGTCGAACGTGCAGTTCGCGGTCAATCCGGAGAACGGCCGGCTCGTCGTGATCGAGATGAACCCGCGCGTGTCGCGCTCCTCCGCCCTGGCATCCAAGGCGACCGGCTTTCCGATCGCCAAGGTCGCCGCCAAGCTGGCGGTCGGCTACACGCTCGATGAGATAGACAATGACATCACGGGCGCGACGCCGGCGAGCTTTGAGCCGACGATCGACTATGTCGTCACCAAGATCCCTCGCTTCGCCTTCGAGAAGTTCAAGGGGTCGGAGTCCCTGCTCTCCACCGCGATGAAATCGGTGGGAGAGGTGATGGCGATCGGGCGCAGCTTCCACGAAAGCCTCCAGAAGGCGCTGCGCGGCCTCGAAACCGGTCTCACGGGCCTCGATGGAGTCAAGGCGTTGTACGGAGCGTCGCGCGGCGAGATCGAGGCGGCGCTGGCGGTGCCGACCCCCGACCGGCTTCTGGTCGCCGCCCAGGCGCTGCGCGAGGGGTTCACCGTGGGGGAAGTCCACGCCATCGCCAAATATGATCCCTGGTTCCTGGAGCGTATCAAGGAGATCGTCGACGCCGAGGAGGAGGTCAGCACCAACGGCCTTCCCAATGATGCGGCCGGTCTGCGCCGCCTGAAGGCAATGGGCTTTTCCGACAAGAGGCTGGCCGAGCTGGCGATCCGGTCGGCGCACATCCCGGCCGGAATGGGTAAGGTCGCCGCGCGATCGAGCGGGCTCATCCACGATACGGTACGGGCGCTGGCCGGCGCGACCAGCGAAGAGGAAGTGCGGGCGCTGCGCCACAAGCTGGGCGTGCGGCCGGTGTTCAAGCGCATCGACACCTGCGCCGCCGAGTTCGAGGCGAAGACGCCCTATATGTATTCAACCTACGAAGCGCCGAGCTTCGGCGAGCCGGAGGACGAGAGCCAGCCGTCCGATCGCAGGAAGGTGGTCATCCTGGGCGGCGGGCCGAACCGGATCGGCCAGGGGATCGAATTCGACTATTGCTGCTGCCACGCCGCCTTCGCGCTGGAGGAGGCCGGCTTCGAGACCGTGATGGTCAATTGCAACCCCGAGACCGTCTCGACCGACTATGACACGTCTGACCGCCTCTATTTCGAGCCGCTGACCGCAGAGGACGTGCTCGAGATTCTCCATGTCGAGCAGTCCCGGGGCGAACTGGTCGGCGTGATCGTCCAGTTCGGCGGCCAGACGCCGCTGAAGCTTGCCGCCTCGCTTGCCCGCACCGGCATCCCGATCCTCGGAACCTCTCCGGATGCGATCGATCTCGCGGAAGACCGGGAACGCTTTGCGGCACTGGTGACCAAGCTCGGGCTGGAGCAGCCGGAGAACGGAATCGCGCGCAGCCGGGAGGAAGCGATCGCGGTCGCGGAGCGGATCGGCTATCCCGTGCTCACCCGCCCGAGCTATGTGCTGGGCGGACGGGCGATGGAGATCGTGGACGGTCCGGCCCAACTCGACGACTATATCGTGACCGCCGTCCAGGTCTCGGGCGACAGTCCCGTCCTCATCGACAAATATCTGCGCGACGCGATCGAAGTGGACGTCGACGCCATTTCCGACGGCAAGGACGTGGTGATCGCCGGCGTGATGCAGCATATCGAGGAAGCGGGAGTCCATTCGGGGGACAGCGCCTGCTCCATCCCGCCCTATAGCCTGGGGCCGGACATCGTTGCGGAAATCGAGCGGCAGGCGAGGGCGCTTGCCCTTGCGCTCGATGTCCGCGGCCTGATGAACGTCCAGTTCGCGGTGAAGGACGGGCAGGTCTATCTGATCGAGGTCAATCCCCGCGCCAGCCGGACGGTCCCGTTCGTGGCGAAGGCGATCGGCGCCCCGGTCGCCAAGATCGCGGCGCGCGTCATGGCCGGCGAGCCGCTGATGGCGTTCCTCCCGCTGGGAACCGGCATCCGCCATATTGCGGTGAAGGAAGCGGTCTTCCCGTTCGCACGCTTTCCAGGGGTCGATCCGGTACTTTCACCGGAAATGAAGTCCACTGGCGAAGTCATGGGAATCTCGGACGATTTCGCCATTGCGTTCCTCAAGTCGCAGCTGGGCGGCGGCATTGCGCTTCCCAATGACGGCACGGTCTTCGTGTCCGTGAAGGACAGCGACAAGTCGATCATCGTGCCCACGGTACGGGCGCTCAAGGAACTGGGCTTCCATGTGCTCGCAACCGGAGGCACCGCGTCCCACCTCGCCGCCGAAGGTATCGACGTCGAGCGGGTCAACAAGGTGGCGCAGGGCCGTCCGCATATCGTCGACAAGATCAAGGACGGGGAGATCGACCTGATCTTCAACACCACCGAGGGCTGGCAGAGCCACAAGGATTCGGCCTCGATCCGCGCTTCCGCCCTGATGTCGAAGGTGCCCTATTTCACCACCGCCGCATCGAGCGCAGCAGTGGTGCGGGCGATCGCGGCCCAGCGGCAGCGCAGCCTTGAAGTCCGCTCACTCCAGGACTATTATTCACTCTCCAAAGCGTGATCCTGACAAAATGACCGGATGACAGGCGGCTTTTCCTTTGAGGGGCCGCCGAACTGTTTTTCACGAAAGGTGAGATTATGGCGACCGTCGACAAGATGCCGATGCTGGCCGAAGGCTATGAGAAGCTGCAATCCGAAGTGCGGCACCTCAAGACCGTCGAACGCCCGGCGATCATCGACGCGATCGAGGAAGCGCGTGCGCACGGCGACCTTTCGGAAAATGCCGAATATCATGCCGCCAAGGAAAGGCAGGGCCAGGTCGAGGCGCAGATCGCGGATCTCGAGGACCGTCTCAGCCGGGCGATGGTGATCGATCCCACGACGCTGTCCGGCGACAAGGTCGTGTTCGGAGCGACGGTGCATCTCCTCGACGAGGACGACAAGCCGGTGAAATATCAGATCGTCGGCCAGACCGAGGCGGACGCCAAGGTGGGCCGGATCAGCTATTCCTCGCCGCTCGGGCGCGCCCTGATCGGCCGGACGGTGGGCGACGACGTCGAGGTCACCACCCCGTCCGGCGACAGATATTATACGATCGAAAAGGTCGAATTCATCTGAGGCCGGGCGGCTCCAGTCCGGTGGCAGCCTGATCGATGCGTCCTCCTGAAGGCTGGGCCTCCGCACGCGTGACGATCGTCATCGCGGGGGTCACGGCTGCCGCCTGGATTCTCACCACGGCCGTCATCGACCTGGAGATCGCGGCGGTCTGGGGCGGCTTCATCCCCTCGCGGGTGAATGGAATGGCCGGGGACCATCTCCTCGCGCCGGTCTGGATCACTCCGCTCACGGCGACGCTGATCCACGCCGGGATCATCCATCTCCTCTTCAACATGATGATCCTGCTGTTCTGCGGGCGGCCGGTCGAAACGATCCTGGGCGGGGCGAACCTCGCGATCCTTTACGTTCTCGGCGCCTATGCGGCGGCCGCTGCCCATTATGTCTCCAGTCCCGACGACGCTATTCCGATGGTCGGGGCCAGCGGCGCCATCTCGGCCGTGCTCGGCGCCTATGCGATGCTGTTCGGACGCAACCGGGTGAAGATCAGGAATTCAACGGCGGCGCTCGTCGTGAACGCCCTGTGGCTGGGCGTGGCCTGGATCCTGCTGCAAATCCTCGCCGGATACACGTTCGGGATCCTCGACGCGCGCCTGGCGATCGCCGCCCATATCGGCGGGTTCCTGGCCGGGCTGATCCTTGCCCGGCCGCTGCTGCTGTGGCGCTATCGCGGAGCGTGAGGCCGCGTCCGCGAAACGGCAACGTCAGCCCGCCTTCGCCTCGATCTCGGGTTCCAGCAGGCGATGGAGGTGCACGATGACATATTTCATCTCGGCATCGTCGACCGTGCGCTGCGCATTGGCCCGCCAGGCCTCGAGCGCCGCCGCATAATTGGGGAAGAGGCCGACCAGATCGATGGTCGAAAGGTCGAATTCCAGGCTCTGCGGGTCCTTGACCCGCCCACCGAATACCAGATGCAATTTGCTCATGGACCACCCTGATCAGATGTTGGCGACCGCATAGAGCAACGGGGCCTGAGGTCAACCGCCCGGACCGGGTTCGTCCGGGCGGTTCGGGACATGCTCAATGCGGCTTCCGGATTCGCTCGGCCGCGGCGGCTACCGAACTGCGAACCGCATCGGTAGCGGTGGTCGCGAGCTCGTTGAGCTTCTGGCGCGCACCGTCCCGGTTCAGGCCAAGCTCGTCGAGCTGTTCCTGGCCGGCATCGCGTGCGGCCTGGGCCGCCTCGAGCGCGGCCTGGTTGATCCGGGCGCCGATCGCGCCGAACATCTCCGCTTCACGGCGGCTCGAGGGGAGGATGGCTCCGATCAACGCCCCCAGCGCGAAGCCGCCGGCGACGGCCGCGACCGGGTTCGCGTCAATCTCTTCCACGGTCCGCCGCCCGACGCGCGACGCGCCTTCGCGCGTGCTCGAATAGGCGTTGGTCGCTCGCTCCCGCGCCGAGCCGTAGATCGCATTGGTGCGCTGACGGGCCGCTTCATAGGCTTCGCTCGCCGAGTGGCGCACCCGGCCGGCAATCCCTTCCGACCTGCTGCCTGACGTATCGCCGCCGTTGGGGGAGGGAGTCCGTTCCGGGTCGACGTCGGATGATGCCATTGTCTGCTCCTTCATTCAGCGGCCACGCCGTGCAGCGCAGCCTTGTCCTTTGGGGCCCGGGACTTGCGGCCCTTGTACCGTGCGAACATGCGCGATGCGGCCGATGCAATCTGCCCCCGTGCGAGGAAGAGCGCGAAAGCTGCGACCGCCGCGGAGGCCACGGCGGGCTTGGCCTTCACCGCCTCGACCGCGTCATCGGCAATCTCGCTGCTCTTGTCGCGTATTCCGGTCCAGGCCTCGTTGGCCACGGAGGCAGGCTTCAGCCGGTGCTGGAGCATACCCAGGGTGGACGCGAGCCGCTTGCGGGCCCGCTCGGCCTCGGCCTTGGCCTTTTCTATATCGGCTTTCATGCCTTGCGCTCCCCATGATCGAGGGCGGCGCGCTCTTCCTCGTCACCGAGCAATACCCCGACGCGGGTTGCGCCGGAGCGGACCAGCAGCAATCCGATGCCGCCGCTTACGGCAGCCACCAGCAGTCCGGCCGCAAGCGGGCCGATCAGGGTAGCGAGCGCGATCGCAACCATCACCAGCAGCACGATCAAGGCTGCCAGCAGCAGGACGGCGCCGGCCGCCAGCGCAATCGCGCCGGTCTTCGCCTTTTCCGTGCGATAGAGCGCGATCTGACGATAAAGGTTCAGTTCGGCCCGAGCGACGGCACGCGCCTCCTCCACCAATTGGTGGAAGAGGTCACCGATCGAGACTTCGGAGGGATCCTCAAGCGGTTCGGCCAAGGTCAGCCTTCCGTTTCGGTGCGTGTGCGGCGACGAGGCTTGCGAGCGGGCTTTTCGCCGGCCCCTTCCTCTTCCGGCTGTTCCGCGGCAACCCCCGCCTTCACCAGCCGCACGAGAGTGAAGCCGATCGCGGCAGCGGCGCCGATCGCGATGACTGGGCTCTTCCGGACGAAGCCGCGCACGTCTTCGTACAGCTCGTCGACTTCCCGGTCGCGCAGCGTGGCCGCGAAGCTGGAAAGCGCATCGGACGCGCGGCGGGCATAGGGACCATATTGCTCGCCGAGCCGTTCGTCGATCGACCCCGCGGCCTCCTCGACGATACGGGACAGTTCCTCCAGCGTATCGCTCGCACGGGCCTTGCCGTCGTCGGCGAATTGCCAGGCCCGCTCGGTCGCCTGCGACTTGAGGGAGGCGACGCCCTGGCGGAGCGGCGCGGTGAACGAGGAGGAGCCGTCGCCTCCCGTCACGCTCCCTCCGGTGTCGTCGGCCTCGCCGCTGCCAATCGTGCCACCGGACCCGCCGCCGCCGCTGGGTTCGACAGTCCTTTCCATGGCGCCGGTGATGATGTGGTCGGTGCCTTCGGGCAATTCAGAGTCACGTGGCGGCATGGGAGTTCTCCAATCTTTCGAGCTTGTCTTATGCTATATCGCATACGCGTCGAAAACACATGGTTACTGGCTTGCGTTCCCCTTCCGCCGCGGCCGGGATCCTGGCCCGGGAGCGCTTTCCAGGATCGGCGTTGCGTCTCTCCGGCCGCACCGATAGAGCCGCGGCATCCTTTCCCGACACCGGAGCAGAAGGCCCAGACATGACGGCAATTATCGATGTGCATGCTCGCGAGATTCTCGACAGTCGAGGCAATCCGACCGTGGAGGTCGAAATCCTACTCGAAGACGGCAGCATGGGCCGCGCCGCCGTGCCCTCGGGCGCCTCGACGGGAGCGCATGAGGCCGTAGAGAGGCGGGACGCTGACCAGTCGCGCTACCTGGGGAAGGGCGTGACGCAGGCAGTCGAGGCGGTACGCGGCGAGATAGCCCAGGCCGTCGTGGGCAGCGAGGCCGAGGATCAGGAAGAGATCGACGCGCTCCTGATCGAACTCGACGGAACCGAGAACAAGTCGCGGCTCGGCGCCAATGCGATCCTCGGCGTCAGCCTGGCCACCGCCAAGGCCGCGGCCGACGCGCGCGGCCTCCCGCTCTATCGCTATGTGGGCGGGGTTGCCGCGCGCCGCCTGCCGGTGCCGATGATGAACATCGTCAACGGCGGCGAGCATGCCGACAATCCGATCGACTTCCAGGAATTCATGGTAATGCCGGTCGGCGCCGACAGCCTGGCCGAAGCAGTGCGCTGTGGCGCGGAGATCTTCCACACCTTGAAGAAGCGCCTGTCCGAGGCCGGCCTGTCGACGGCCGTGGGCGACGAAGGCGGCTTTGCCCCCAATCTGGCATCGACGACCGATGCCCTCGACTTCATCATGAAATCGATCGAGCAGGCGGGCTACACGCCGGGCGACGACGTCGTGCTGGCGCTCGATTGCGCCTCGACCGAATTCTTCAGGGACGGCGCCTACTATATGGAGGGGGAGGGCAGGACCCTGTCCCCGGGCGAAATGGTGGATTATCTCGCCGATCTCGTCGCGCGCTACCCGATCCGGTCGATCGAGGACGGCATGGCCGAGGACGATCTCGATGGCTGGAAGCTCCTGACGGACCGCATCGGCGGCAAGGTCCAGCTCGTCGGTGACGACCTGTTCGTGACCAATCCCAGGCGGCTCCGGATGGGCATCGATCGCGGCCTCGCCAATTCGCTGCTGGTGAAAGTCAACCAGATCGGCACCTTGAGCGAGACGCTGGAGGCCGTGTCGATGGCACAGAATGCCGCCTATACCGCGGTCATGTCGCACCGCTCCGGCGAGACGGAGGACACGACGATCGCCGACCTCGCGGTCGCGACCAACTGCGGCCAGATCAAGACCGGCAGTCTCGCGCGCTCGGATCGGCTCGCCAAATACAATCAGTTGATCCGGATCGAGGAAGAGCTCGGCACCACCGCCGTATATGCGGGGCGTGCCATCTTCGAGCGCCGCTGAGGCCCTCCCGGCGAAGCGGTGCGGCGGCTAGGGCCGCGCCGCCGCCTGCTGGCCCGGTGCAGCCCTGGCGGACAGATAAAGACCCATAGCCGCGAAGGTGCGGACGTTTGAAGGCGCGAAGCTCAGGGTCATCCCGGTCGGAAGGCAGGATCCCAAGGCGGGGGCGAGCTTGGTTGCCAGCATCCGCTCCTCGTCGCTCGACGGAATGGTATCGAGCAGGGCGCGCGTCACGCCTGGATTGCGGCCGACGATACACAAGGCGAGATCCTCCGGCTCGTTGCGGGGCTTGGCCGCCGCATTGTGGGCCACGATCCATTTCGTGTCCTGCTCCGCATGGCGGCTGAGGAACATCTCCTCGGCCAGTCCACCGACCAGTGCCGGCGGCTGGAATCGCAGCGTCGTCGGTAGCTGGCGCATGCATTCCTGCTCGGAGCCGAGCGACTGGGCGATGAACAGATTCTGCTCCTGGCTCATCAGCGGGAGCGCCAGCATGTCGTCCACCATAGCGGGCTGCGAGGCGCCGATGCAGCTCGCCAGGCCCTGCATCAGGCGCGCAACTTCCATGGAGGGCGGGGCATCCTGCTGGGCTGCAACGGGGAGGGGCGCGGACAAGGCGACACCGACAATGAGGACGAACAGTCGACGCATCCGCGGCTCCAGCACCATGGTTGGAAGCGGAGTCTTCCACAAAAGCGTTGGTGCCGCAATCGAGCCCGGGGCACGGACCCATCGCGCTTTATGCCGGCCCCTTGCGAGCTTTTTTGCGTCCCTTGTCTCAAGGGGCTTGATTCCGCTCTGTTTTCCTGATTCTGTCCGCCAATGGGACCGAGGGGACACACTTGGCAGATCGTGAAACGGGCGGCGCTTCCCGCGCTGGCCGTGCTGATCATTGCCAATTTCCTCGGCTACGCCATTGTCGGACCGAATGGAATCCTGTCTCTCGGCGATTATCGCCGGTTGCAGAGCGAGCGGCGGATCGAACTCGCCGCGCTCGAGCAGGAGCGTGCGATGCTGGCGCACCGCGCGAAACTGCTCGATCCGCGCAACGCCGATCCCGACCTCGCCGACGAGATGGTGCGCAGCCACCTTGGCCTGGTTCGGCCCGACGAGGTGATCATTCCGCTCCAGTAGCGGGCGGTGGCGCGAGCCGTCCGTCGTTCCGGCCGGCGGCAGCGATCCACAATCGGTTCGGAACAGCCGCGGGCACCCGTTGCACCGTCCGGCGTTTGCGGCCATAGAGCCGCCACGTGCGAAGCTCAGGACAAGGGAAGGCCCTGATTTTGGCCAAGACATCGTCGTCGAAGCGCGGCAACGCAACCAAGGACGCCTCGGCGTCGAAAGAAACGGTAGAGCGCGAACGGCCGCAGGAGCCGAAGCGCTACGAGGCGACCAAGGACGAACTGCTCGATTTCTACCGCCAGATGCTGCTCATCCGCCGGTTCGAGGAGCGTGCAGGGCAGCTCTACGGGCTCGGCCTGATCGGCGGTTTCTGCCACCTCTACATAGGCCAGGAAGCCGTCGCCGTCGGCCTGCAGTCGGCCATGACGGTCGGCAAGGACAGCGTCATCACCGGCTATCGCGATCATGGTCACATGCTGGCCTATGCCATCGACCCCAAGATCATCATGGCCGAGCTGACCGGGCGCCAGGCCGGCATCTCCAAGGGCAAGGGCGGCTCGATGCACATGTTCTCCGTCGAACATGGGTTCTACGGCGGTCATGGCATCGTCGGGGCACAGGTCTCCCTGGGCACCGGGCTCGCGTTCAAGCACAAATATGCCGAGGACGGCGGCGTCTGCCTCACCTATTTCGGCGACGGTGCGGCCAATCAGGGGCAGGTGTACGAAAGCTTCAACATGGCCGAGCTATGGAAGCTTCCGATCATCTATGCGATCGAGAACAACCAATATGCCATGGGCACGAGCGTCAATCGCTCGAGCGCGGAGGACAAGCTCTACAGGCGTGGCGAGAGCTTCCGCATCCCCGGCCTCCAGGTTGACGGCATGGACGTGCTGGCTGTCCGCGGGGCGGCGGAAACGGCGCTGGAATGGACTCGTTCCGGCAAGGGGCCGATCCTGCTGGAGCTCAAGACCTACCGCTATCGCGGCCACTCCATGTCGGATCCCGCCAAATACCGGTCCCGTGAGGAAGTGCAGGCGGTGCGAGAGAAATCCGATCCGATCGAAGCCGCGAAGCGCGAGCTGGAGGCGCTCGGCGTTCCTGAGGATATGCTCAAGGAAATCGACAAGGAAATTCGCCAGATCGTGAGCGAAGCAGCGGATTATTCCGAACAGGCGCCCGAGCCGGACCCGGCCGAGCTCTACACCGACGTACTGGTTGAGACCTACTGATGCCGATTGAACTCAAGATGCCTGCGCTGTCTCCGACGATGGAGGAGGGGACGCTCGCCCGATGGCTGGTCAAGGAGGGCGACCAGGTGTCGTCTGGCGATATTCTCGCCGAGATCGAGACCGACAAGGCGACCATGGAGTTCGAAGCCGTCGATGAAGGCACGATCGCCAAGATCCTTGTCGGCGACGGCACCGACGAAGTGAAGGTTGGGACCACCATCGCGATCCTCGCGACAGAAGGCGAGGATGCGTCGGTCGGCGAGACAGCGGCTCCGGACCAGGCCAAGGCGCCGGTGCCGGCCGAGGCGCCCGCCGAGGAGGCTGCGGACCGCCAGGCGAGCGTGAGCACGCGGCCGGCCGACAAGGAGGCGGCGCCCGCAAGCCTCCGGGTCGAGCCCGAGGTGCCCGAAGGGACCGAGATGGTGCGGATGACCGTCCGCGAAGCGCTTCGCGACGCCATGGCCGAGGAAATGCGGCGCGACGAGCGCGTGTTCGTGATGGGCGAGGAGGTTGCCGAATATCAGGGCGCCTACAAGGTGACCCAGGGCCTGCTCGAGGAATTCGGACCGCGCCGCGTGATCGATACGCCGATTACGGAACATGGATTTGCCGGGCTGGGCACCGGCGCCGCCATGGGCGGGCTGCGCCCGGTCGTCGAATTCATGACCTTCAACTTCGCCATGCAGGCGATCGACCAGATCGTGAATTCTGCGGCCAAGACCAATTACATGTCGGGCGGGCAGATGCGCATCCCGATCGTGTTCCGCGGGCCCAACGGCGCTGCCTCCCGCGTCGCGGCCCAGCACAGCCAGAATTACGGCGCCTGGTATGCCCATGTGCCGGGACTGGTGGTGATAGCGCCCTATTCGGCCGCGGACGCCAAGGGCCTGCTGAAGGCCGCGATCCGGTCGCGGGATCCCGTCGTCTTCCTCGAGAACGAGCTTCTGTACGGCCAGAGCTTCGACGTTCCCAAGCTCGACGACCATGTGCTGCCGATCGGCAAGGCTCGCGTCGTGCGCGAGGGCACTGACGTGACCGTCGTTTCCTATTCGATCGGCGTAGGGGTAGCGCTCGACGCCGCCACCAGGCTGGCGGAGGAGGGGATCGATGCCGAGGTGATCGACCTCCGGACCCTGCGTCCGCTCGACCGGGAGACGGTGCTGGCGAGCCTGGCCAAGACCAACCGGCTGGTATGCGTCGAAGAAGGCTGGCCGACCTGCTCCATCTCATCCGAGATCATGGCGATCGCAATGGAGGACGGCTTCGATGATCTCGACGCGCCGGTCCTGCGCGTCACCAACGCCGACGTACCGCTTCCCTATGCCGCCAACCTCGAGAAGCTCGCCTTGATCAAGGTGGAGGACGTCGTCGCGGCAGCGAAGAAAGTCTGCTATCGCTGACCGGCGGTTCGACCTGAGCCTCAGGCGCAGGTCGAAACGGACGCGCCTTCGATATTGTAGATCTGGGATAGGTCTCGCCGGTCGCGGACCGGCATGGCGGCTATTTCCACGAACGTCTTGTCGTTGAAGACGCTCCAGATAATCGGCTGATATTCGTAATATATTTCCACGAATATCGTCGCCCCATCGTCCATGGGGGCCTTGATCGTCGAGTTGGGACCGAATCCGGGTCTGTTGGCCTGGCCGGCCTGTGCATATTGCGGTTGATAGGTCGCCGATCCGCGGCACCGCTGCCAGGCGACCTTGTACTTCTTGTTGTTGTTCGTACTGTTGGCCGTGTCCAGTTCGATGCTCGACATCACAACCCGGCCATTCGTGTACAGGTCGAGCTCCCGTGCCTGCAGTCCGGCACCGGTCAGCACGTCATTGATCTGGGTTTCGCTGATGCGCTTGGACGACAGCAATGTTCCCGATCCGATGCGGGCACTGTGGTCGGCGACGTGAAGCGCGAGCTGGCTCACACGCATCTTGGTCGTCACATAGTGGCTGAGTTCCACTCCGCCGAGCATCAGCCCCACCATCAGCGGCAGCGAATAGGCGAATTCGACGAGCGCGATCCCGCTGGCGTCCGAATGAAGGCGTGAAAGCCTGTTGAGATAGGGTCGGGCCATCATCGTGTCCTAGGGGCAGTTGCGGACCGTAGGCGCAGCCTGGTCCCCGTATGGCTGGTTGGCCAATACTGTCCTCGCCTGGAGCGTAGTCGTCGGGGACAGGGTTACCGGAGAAATCAGGCTGACCAGATTGTGAAGAGGAAACATGCGAGGGTAGGATATCGTCGCGGTGAACACGACGGTGTCCTTGGCGTTGCCACGTCCCGTTCCACCCCCGTCCAGATCGCGGGAGTTGTTGTTGTTACGGTCTTCGTAGGGCTCGCCGTTGTTGCACAGTCCATCGCCGTTGGTGTCGGTGAAAGGCTCAGCCTGTGCTCCCGCTGCGTCGGAGAAACTGTGGTAGAATTTGCGGGTGAGCGTCACCGTCGAGGTGTCCTCGTCGACGAGTTGGAGGATCTGAGCCTTGATCTTGTTGTCGATTGTCGTGAGGTCGGTCGTCTCCAGGCTGGAATCCCGAGCCGCTTTCTGGAGCGCGCCCTCCAGCGTGGTCTTCATGTAGAGCGTATGGCAAACGTCCATCGCTCCCATCATCAGGACCAGCAGCACGGGTGCGATGAGGGCGAACTCCGTGAGCGCGGCTCCCCCCGTTTCGGCGAAGAGATCGCGCATCCGCTGCGGAGTTCCTGAATTCGGCCTCATGACGTGAGCCTCAACTGCGAGATCTGTGCTGCGATCGTTGCAAACGTGGTCATCAGTGCTGCGTTGCTGGTGGCCTGATAGAACCGATTGTCGGTCGCGCAATTCTCCATCCGCGTACGGTCGTCGGACGAAGCGCTTCCGAAGTAGATCACCCAAAGCGTGATGTTCTTGTTCTTCACCGCTGTGCAGATCTTTTCGTAGCGGTCGACAATCTCCTGCGTCAGCGGGCCGCCGCCGTCATTGTTGGTGCTGCACCGATAGGATGTATTGGACACATCCTGATTGGTCATCCGCTTGTTTGCGAAATTGGGATTGTTTCGCCGAATCGTCGCGACGCCATAGGCCTGGTAGATGTTCGACTTGGAGCAGGCCTCACCGTCGGTCATGAAGATGAGGTGCCGCTCGATCTCACCTCCCTGGGCCGTGAAGGCGTTCTCGCTCGCAAATATGCCGGTAGGCGAGATGAAGCGCGCCCCCCACAGCAGGCCGATGTCGTGATAGGTGTAACCCGCCGGAGTGAGGCTGTTCACATAGTTGGTGAACTGGTTAGGATCGTTCCACTCCTGCAGCTTCCGCGCTTCGGTCGGACAGGTGTAGTCGCCGATCGAGCCCGTGCTCGGGTTTGAGTAGTTCGTGTTGCTGTTGATACGTTCCGCATGGTCCGGGCGGACGTACACGGCACCGTTCAACATCGGACCCCACAGGGTGTCCGGATTGCCGGCGTTGGGGACCAGGTCGATGTTGAGGTCATAGTTGCCGGAGAACATGGTGGCGAATTCCGACGTCGTCGGATCCGCAATGGTCCTGCGTTCCTCGATGCATCCATCCCAGGTCACCGTCTTGTCGGTAACCGTGTAATTCCCCGAATTGCCGCTCATGTTGAGCGGAAGCTGAATAGACGAGTTCCAGGTCGTGCCGTTCTTCAGTCCGCTGATGTCAAAAGTAACGTCCTTGTAGCTCCAACGACCGTTGGGAACCATGATGGTCGTCCACGTTGCGGGAGTGTCGGTGCGCGTTTCCGTCCAGGTCTGCGTCGCCGGACGGGTTCGTTTCTGCAACTGACACTTTCCGTTGGTTTTCACATACTGATACTGATTGCGAACACCGGATTGCTGATAGCTTTTCGTGTAAACCTGATTGTTTCCACTCTGGGTCGGACCATTCTGCCCGGTCAAGGTCGGAGAGCCGGTCCAGCTATAGTCATAGCCTGGAGCACTGGGGCAGTTACCTCTCCCGTCCGCGTTTACGGGAGACCCTTCATTCTTCCATGACGAGTTGGAGCCGCTCACGGAAATGTTTGACTGGCCTGCGACGTAGGGCTGCTCAGACCAAGTGAGTGGAACATTCTTGGGTTCCAGATGCGCCTCGCGCGACGAATACGTCCAGCTATCCGCGATAAAGTTCGTCGGAAGCAGTTTTCCTACATTGACGTTCGTTGCATAGGGCACGAAGCCGAAGCGGATCTGAACCTGACCTCCGACGCCGCTCGTCTGGTTTCCGCCGTTCGGGCAATTTTCGGACGTGTTCCGTTTTGCCAGGATTTCGTAGAAGCATTTCACGGCGCTCTTCAGGCCGTCGATCTTGTCCTTGTTGTCACCAGGGATCGTCTCGGTCATCGAATAGGTGGTATCGAGCACGAACATCACGTCCGTGTTGGGCAATCGCATTTCCGCGTCGCATGAGACGGTGATGGTCGTCGGACCGTCCTTGAAGATCCGCATGATCGTCATCGGCACGGTCGTGGAGGCCGTGCCGTGAACCCTGCCTGCGTTCTCGGTGAAATCGCGGGTCCGCGGGCCGGTGCCGTAGGCCCCGTTCTCGAAATTGGCGTCGAAGAACTCCAGCGCGGCGGTGCGGGCCGCATTGTTGTTGGCTGACCACTGCCCGCCGCCCATCACCTTGCGTCCGGCGAGGGCGCCGGCGTCGCAGGCCTGTTGCAGGCGAGTCTTGGTAAGATAGAGCCGGGCCCCGTCGACGGCGCCGCCCACCAAGCCTGCCAGCGGAATGACTGCGGCCGCCATCATGGCGAGCGTATTGCCCTTGCGGTCGTGTGCGAGGCGACTCAGGAACCCCGGTCGAGTGTCGTCGGCCACGGGGCCGGACACTGTCCTGTTCGATCGATTGTTCATAGAATCCCCATCAGAGACGGATTGAGCCCATCACGCCGCCTTTTGGTTCGCACGGGCTAAGACTGGTTAAAGCGGAAGAGTAAATTCTGTGTTGAGAACGATTGCTGGTTAACGGCGGATAAGGGAGGAAAGAGGTGACGGATGGAGTGCCGCCGCTCGATGCGGATCGCTTGCTGGCGCTCCAGTCGCTGGCTCCGGAACGGCGCGCACCGATCGAGACCCTGTGGATGCTGGACGCCGTCCTCGGTGGCCAACTGGCTGCGGCGGGCCAGCCGATGATCGCCCAGATCCGGCTGGCCTGGTGGCGCGAGGCCCTGGACCGGCTCGACCGCGAACCGCCTCCTGCCGAGCCGCTACTGGAGTCCGTCGCCGGACTGCTGCTGCCCGCGGGGATCACCGGCGCCGCCCTCGCCAGAATGGCGGAGGGGTGGGAAATTCTTGTCGCCGAAGAAAGGTTGTCGCGAAACGCTCTGGAAACTTTCGCCCGCCTCCGCGGGACGACGCTGTTCCGGATGTCGAGCGAACTGCTGGGGGGCAAGCGAGGCGCGGGTGTCGATGCTGCCGGGGCGGCCTGGTCCCTTGTCGATCTCGGCCGGCGCAGTCGGGACCGCGAAGAGAGAGCGGCCGCGTTCGACCTGGCCCGGGAGGAGGCGAGGCGGGCCGCCAGGCGCTGGTCCCGGCGCCTTCGCCCCCTCGGGATGCTCGCAAGCGTCGCGCGCCGCGATCTCGCCAGGGGCTCGGACCGGATAGAAGCGGCCGGCGTGCCGCCGCGAACCCTTCGCATGTTGTGGCTCCGGCTCACGGGCCTGTGACACACGCACGGACGCATTCGCATCGGAAGCTTGGACGATCGTTACGCCTGCGCTACGGTCCTGTCGGCGCGGGAGGGGAGCATGCTTCGCTATATGGCAACAGGGGGATCCCTACTGTTACTGGCGCTTGCCGCCTTCCTCTTCTGGAGGAGCGGTGCGGAGACGGAGGCGCTCATTCCCCCGGCGCCGCCGGTCGAGGCACGCGAGGAGCGGGGCGAGGTGGGCACACCACCGGCAGCGCCGGAAGCGACGCGGGAAGAACGACGCTTTGCCCGCTATGATGCCAATGAGGACGGTACGATCACCCGGGCAGAGATGATGGATACCCGTCGCAAGCCCTTTGCCCGCCTGGACGTGAACGGCGATGGCAGCCTGTCGTTCGAGGAATGGGCGGTCGCGACTGCGGAACGGTTCGAGAAAGCCGACGCGGATCGCTCCGGCACTCTGGACCGCGCCGAGTTCGCGACGACGCGGCGGGAAACCAAGGCGCGCAAATGTGCGTGCTGAGCCTTAGAGGCTCGCCTGCCACGCCTTCAGCGCCTCACGCGCCCGCGCGGCATAGAGCGCTTTGCGCTCGGCCTTGCGGACACGGCCCTCGATCGGCGGGAACAGGCCGAAGTTCACGTTCATCGGTTGGTAGGTCTGGGCGTCCGCTCCGCCGGTGACATGACCGAGCAATGCCCCCAGCGCCGTGGAAAGGGGCGGGGGTACGATTGGACGCCCCGCGAGTTCGGCCGCCCAGAAGCGGCCCGCAAGCAGGCCGACGGCGGCCGATTCCACATAGCCTTCGCAGCCGGTGATCTGGCCCGCGAAGCGGATGTGCGGTGCACGCTTCAGGCGCAGCGTCTGGTCGAGCAGCCGGGGCGAATTGATGAAGGTGTTGCGATGGAGCCCGCCGAGTCGCGCAAATTCCGCGCGCTCCAGGCCGGGGATGGTGCGGAACAGGCGCACCTGTTCGGCATGCTTCAGCTTGGTCTGGAAGCCGACCATGTTCCACAGGGTCCCCAGCGCATTGTCCTGGCGGAGCTGGACGACCGCATAGGGCCACCGGCCGGTGCGTGGATCGTCGAGCCCGACCGGCTTCATCGGGCCATAGCGAAGGGTATCGACACCCCGTTCGGCCATCACCTCGATCGGCATGCAGCCCTCGAAATAGGGCGTGTCTTTCTCCCATTCCCGGAACTCGGTCTTCTCCGCCTCAAGCAGGGCGCTGTGGAAGGCGAGATACTGATCCTTGTCCAGCGGGCAGTTGATATAGTCCTGTCCGTCGCCCTTGTCCCAGCGGGACGCCTTCCAGGCGACGCTCATGTCGATGCTGTCGAAATAGACGATCGGGGCGATGGCATCGAAGAAGGCGAGGGCATCGCTGCCGGTGGCGGCGCCGATCGCCTGCGCCAGCGAGGCGGCGGTGAGCGGCCCGGTGGCGACGATGGCGGGGTCAGAGGCGGGAAGCGAGTCGACCCGTTCGCGGACCAGTTCGATTCGAGGATGGTCCAGGATTCTCTCGGTCACCTTGGATGCGAATCCTTCGCGATCGACGGCCAGGGCGGATCCGGCCGGGACCCGATGAGCGTCGGCCGCCGACAGGATCAGGGAATCGAGCGCGCGCATCTCCGCATGCAGCAGGCCAACCGCATTGTTGTCGGCATCGTCGGAGCGGAAGCTGTTCGAGCAGACCAGTTCCGCGAGACTGTCGGTGTGGTGCGCAGGCGTCATGTCGACGCCGCGCATTTCTGACAGCCGAACCTCGATACCCGCCTGGGCGAGCTGCCAGGCCGCTTCGGACCCTGCCAGGCCGCCGCCGATGATGTGAACTTTTTTCGTCATTCTGCGCTGCGATAAACCGATGAAGCAGAAGGAGAAAGCCTGTGCTCGACCATATTGGGATCATTGCCTCCGACGTGAAGCGCTCCAAGACCTTCTACGAACTTGCGCTGAAGCCGCTCGGCATCTCGGTCCAGATGCCGCCGACGCCCGAAATGATCGCCGCCGGCTACGAGGGCTATGGTTTCGGAGAGGGTGGCAAGCCCTATTTCTGGGTCGGCGCAGGCACCTCCCATGCACCGATCCATATCGCCTTCGCCGCGCGCGGCCGGTCGGATGTCGATGCCTTCCATGCTGCCGCCATGGCCGCCGGCGGGCGCGATAATGGCCCGCCGGGCATTCGGGAGCACTACCATCCCGATTATTACGCTGCCTTCGTGCTCGACCCCGACGGCAACAACGTCGAAGCGGTGTGCCACCTCCCGGCCTGACGTGGTCGCGGGGGAACGTCAGTCGTCCGGCTGCCCTTCCACCACGGAATCGCTGGCCGAGAGCGTCTGGTCTTCGACGTCCACCACGGCTTCGGCCTCCTCCTCGCCCTCCTCGATGCGGGCTGCGGAGACGACATGTTCGCCGGGGGCCACGTTGAACAGGGTGACGCCCTGGGTGTTGCGACCCATGATCCGGATGTCGCCGACCATCGTGCGGATCATCTTGGCCTGATCGGTGACGAGCATGATCTGCTCGCCGTTGAGCGCCGGAAAACTGGCGACGACATGGCCGTTTCGCTCCGAGGTGTCGATGTTGACGATGCCCTGTCCGCCGCGGTTGGTGCGGCGATATTCATAGGCCGAGCTGCGCTTGCCATAGCCGTTGGCGGTCACGGTGAGGATGAACTGCTCGCGCTCGGTCAGCTCTGCCATCCGCTCGAGCGACAATGTCGGACTTCCTTCGCGCTCGCCTTTCCAGGGCGCGAAGCGCAGATAATCCTCGCGTTCCTCCTGGGTCGTTCCGACCCGGTGCAGGATCGACAGCGAAATGACCTCGTCACCCTGTGCGAGGGACATGCCGCGGACGCCGGTCGACTCGCGCCCCGCGAACTCGCGCACGTCGGTGGCGGCGAAGCGAATCGCCTTGCCGTGGCGGCTCGCCAGCAACACGTCGTCGTTCTCGGTCAGGAGCGCGACCCCGATCAGCCGGTCGGTCGATCCCTCCGCGAACTTCATCGCGATCTTGCCGTTCGAGGGAATGTTCGAGAAGGCGTCCATGCTGTTCCGCCGCACATTGCCTTCGGCCGTGGCAAAGACGACGTGGAGATCCTTCCACTCCTCCTCATTCTCCGGCAGCGGCAGGACGGTCGAGATCGTCTCTCCCTCCGTGAGCGGAAGCAGATTGACCATCGGGCGGCCGCGCGCCTGGGGTGCGCCTTCCGGCAGCCTCCACACCTTCAGCCGGTAGACCCGGCCGCGGTTCGAAAAGAACAGGACCGGCGAGTGAGTGGAGGTCACGAACAGGTTGGTGACCACATCCTCCTCCTTGGTCGCCATCCCGGCGCGGCCCTTGCCGCCGCGGCGCTGGGCGCGGAAGGCGTCGAGCGGCGTGCGCTTGATGTAGCCGGTCATGGTCACCGTCACGACCATGTCCTCGCGCTCGATCAAATCCTCGTCCTCTATTCCCTCGGCGGCCGGCGCGATCTCGGTGATCCGCGGCGTGGCGTAGGCGGCGGCAATCTCGTCGAACTCGGCACGCATCACCTCATAGAGACGGGCCCGGTTGCCGAGGATCTCCAGCAGTTCGCCGATCGAGGCGGCCAAAGTCCGCAATTCGCCGGCAATCTCATCGCGTCCGAGCGCGGTGAGGCGGTGAAGGCGCAGTTCCAGGATCGCCCGCACCTGCGCTTCCGACAGGCGGTAGCTTTCGCCCTCGACCTCATGCTCGACGGCTTCGACCAGCGCGACATAGGGAGCGATCTCGGCAATCGGCCATTCGCGGGCGAGCAGCGATGCGCGCGCTTCGGCCGGCGACGCGGAGGCGCGGATCAGCCGGACCACCTCGTCGAGATTGGTGACCGCGATCACGAGGCCGAGCAACAGATGGGCGCGCTCCCGCGCCTTGGCGAGCTCGAACTTGGAGCGGCGGGTGATCACCTCCTCGCGGAATTTGACGAAGGCTTCGATGATGTCCCTGAGGTTGAGCGTCTCGGGACGTCCGCCGCGGATGGCGAGCATGTTGGCCGGGAAGCTCGACTGGGCCGGGGTGTGGCGCCACAACTGGTTGAGCACCACTTCCGGCGTGGCATCGCGCTTCAGCTCGATCACCACCCGCACACCTTCACGGCTCGACTCATCGCGGATGTCGGCAATGCCTTCGACCCTCTTGTCCTTGGCCGCCTCGGCGATCTTCTCCACCAGGTTCGACTTGCCGACCTGGTAGGGGATCGAGGTGAGGATGATGGACTGCCGGTCTCCGCGCCCCTCCTCGATCGTATGGCGGGCGCGCATCAGGATCGATCCGCGGCCGGTGTGATAGGCGCTGCGCGCTCCCGCCTGGCCGAGGATCAGCGGCGCGGTCGGGAAATCCGGCCCGGGGATGATGGAGATCAGCTCATCGACGGTGATCGCGGGATTGTCGATATAGGCCTTGCAGGCTTCGAGCACCTCGCCAAGATTGTGCGGCGGGATGTTGGTGGCCATGCCCACGGCGATTCCGCCTGCGCCATTGACCAGGATGTTCGGAAAGCGGGCGGGCAGCACCTGCGGCTCCCGCTCCGACGCATCATAATTCGGCTGGAAATCGACCGTATCCTTGTCGATGTCGTCGAGCAGGGCGCTGGCGACGCGTGCCAGCCGCGCCTCTGTATAACGCATCGCCGCCGGCGGATCCGGGTCCATCGACCCGAAGTTGCCCTGGCCGTCGATCAGCGGCACCCGCATCGACCAGTCCTGGGTCATGCGCGCCAAGGCATCGTAGATAGAGGCGTCGCCGTGCGGGTGATACTTACCCATCACATCGCCGACGAGGCGCGCCGACTTGCGATAGGGCCGGCCGGCCACGAACCCGGCCTCGTGCGCGCCGTAGAGGATGCGCCGGTGCACCGGCTTCAATCCGTCGCGGACGTCGGGGAGGGCGCGCGCGACGATCACCGACATCGCATAGTCGAGGTAGGAGGTCTTCATCTCCTCGACGATGGAGACGGGGGAAATGTCGCTGGGTTCGATGGTCGGCGGTGAGCTGGCCAATGCTTTTTCCTGGAATGGTCTGTGTGGAGCGCCAGGGTTGGGCGCGATAGGGAGGCCAGCCTAGCCGATGCCCCGGCATAATGCCACCCCCGCGCGCACGCGTGCGCGTACGCGCGCGACCTCGTCTCCCGGTGACATCGAGAATCCCATGCTGCCCTGCCAAGGGGGCCGCGAGCAAGGCGCTATCCGCCCGATTCGTCGCCGTCAAACCACGATTTGGCTTGTAAAATTGTCGAGTAATCCCGGCGCCTTGCAGTTCAACTGCGGTTCAGCGCGTGCCGGCTAGCAACCTCGGCCGAATAGTTTTAGAGAGCGCAACCGCTTTTCCCATCACAACCAGATCCGCTGCTCCGATGTGGTGGATAGAGGAGGCTTGAATATGAACTTCGTCTCGAAGACCGCGATCGGTGCGGCACTTGCACTGTGCGGCACTTCGTTCGTGGTGGCGCTGCCGGCCCAGGCGCAGGAGAATGCCAAGCCGGCCAAGGAGCGTCAGTACAAGCTGAGCAATGACGAACGCAAGGCGATCGTACCGTTCCAGACCGCGGTCCAGGCGAAAGACGCTGCCGCTGCCGCCGCCGCGCTCCCCGCCGCGAAGGAGGCGGTCAAGGGCGGTGATGCGCAATTCGTGCTCGGAAGCCTGATGGTGCAGCTCGGTCGCGATACCAACAGCGACCAGATGATCGGCGAGGGCGTCGACCTTGTCATAAACAGCGGTACGCTCGAGCCGGAACAGCTGGCCCAATATTATGGCGTGCAGGCCGACCTCGCCCTCAAGGCCAAGGATCTCGGCAAGGCGGAAGCGGCGCTCAGCCGCATGACCGAGCTGAACCCGAACAATCCCGACGCGCTGATGCTGCTGGGCAACGTCAAGAACCAGCGGCAGCAGTTTGCCGAGGCGACCGCCCTGTTCGATCGGGCGATCGAGATGAAGAAGGCCAGCGGCCAGCAGGTCGACCAGAGCTGGTACAAGGTCGCGCTGAAGAATGCCTATCAGACCAAGCAGCTGCCGCAGAGCGTAAAGGCGAGCCGGGATCTGGTGGCGGCCTATCCGACCGTCGACAACTGGCGGGATTCGATCCAGATCTATCGCGAGCTGGCCCGCCCGGCGAAGGACATCGATACGGACGCGCTGCGCTTCCTGCGCATGGCCAAGGCCCTGAAGGGCGAGAGCGATTATTATACGCTGGCGGACAATCTGAACACCAGCGGCTTCCCGGGTGAGGCAAAGGCGGTTCTCGACGAGGGCGTTGCGAGCAACGCGATCGACGGATCGAAGCAGTTCATCAGCCAGTTGCGGACGAACGCCGGCGGAAAGATCGCCGAGGACAAGGCCAGCCTGGCTTCCTCCGAAAAGTCGGCGCTTGCGGCCGCCAACGGCAAGGCGGCGCTGCAGATCGGCGATGCCTATTTCGGCTATGGCGATTACGCCAAGGCGATCTCCCTCTATCGCGCTGCGCTTCAGAAGGGCGGCATCGATGCCAATGTCGTCAACACCCACCTCGCCATGGCGCTGGCCCTGTCGGGCCAGAAGGCGGAGGCCGAGGCGGCCCTGAAGGCCGTGACCGGCCCCAGGGCGGAGCTCGCCAACTTCATGCTGGTGTGGCTCGGCCAGCAGGCCTGATCCCGTCGCGGGACGGCGATGATCTCCCAGGAGAACGCCGACTGGACGTTTAGTACGAGGCTGCTGGCCATGACCCCGGATTGTGCCTAGGGTCCGGCCCTGCAATGCGGCCGTCCCGCGGCTTCTTCGCCGCGGGACGGTGCGTCCATCACGGAGGGGATCGATGACATCAATCTGGCAGCTCGCACTGGGCGCTGCGCTCGGTGCCGCCGCACTGGCTGCTGTTCAGCCGGGGCCGGTTCAGGCTGCCGCGCCGGCACGAACCTACAACCTCAGCAAGGAAGAGCGCGCGGCGCTGCTGCCGCTGCAGACGGCGGTCCGGGCCCGAGACAGTGCGGCAGCGGCGGCCGCCCTGCCTGTGGCGCGAGCCGGCGCCAAGGGGGCGGACGCGCGATATCTCTACGGGACCATGCTGCTCCGGCTCGGCCGGGATACGAACAGCCGCGAACTCCAGATGGAGGGGACGGAGGCCATATTGGTCAGTGGGCTGGCGCCGCAGACCGAGCTTGCCCGATATTATGGGCTTCTCGCCAATCTGGCGCTGGACCTCAACGAGATGAAGAAGGCCGAGAATGCGCTCAGCCGGCTCGTCGAACTCAGCCCGAACGATGCCGACGCACTGCTGCTGCTGGGCGACCTGAGAAGCCGCCAGAAGCGTCCGGCGGAAGCCTTCGCCCTGTTCGAGCGCGCCATCCAGCTGCGAACGGCCGCGAACCAGCCGGTCCCGGAAAGCTGGTACAAGATCGCCCTCAAGACGGCGTTCGACGCCGGCCTCGGTCCGCAGACGGTGAAGGCCGGCCGCGCGCTCCTCGCAGCCTATCCGAGCGCCGAGAACTGGCGTGACGTGATCCTGGACTATCGGGACGTGGTCAAGCCACCCCGGGACATCGAGGTCGATGCGCTCCGGCTGCTTCGTGCCGCCAGGGCGCTTGCCGGCGAGCGGGATTACGAGATGCTGGCCAGGCTGTTCAACGACGCCGGTCTTCCCGTCGAGGCGAACGCCGTGCTCCAGGAAGGCGTGGAGGCCCAGATGGTCGACGCCGCCAAGGCGCCGTTCAGCCAACTGCGGACGACCGCTGGCGCCCGCGCGGCCAAGGAAAAGAGGGGACTCGCGGCGGCCGAGAAGGCAGCCCTCGCGGCGGCATCCGGTGCCGCCGCACTCGCCGTGGGCGACACCCATTTCGGCGCGGGCGACTTCGCCAAGGCCGCGACGCTCTATCGCGCCGCCCTGGAGAAGGGATCCGTCGATACCGATATGGTGAACACGCGCCTCGCGATGGCCCTCGGCCTTTCGGGCCAGGCGGCCGAAGCCCAGGCGGTGCTGCAGACGGTCGCCGGGCCGCGCACCGACCTTGCTTCCCTGTTGCAGGTCTGGCTGTCGCAGAGCGCCCGAGGATAAGCGGGGCAGGGGGGCGCCTCGGGCGCCCCCGCGTCCCATAATGCTACGCAGGCAAAGCCCGGACCTTTCGCGGTCCCCGCAGGCAGGGTAACCTCCTTCCGGCGCCGACAATTCGGCAGTGGGAGCAGGTGGGGTGCGTTTCGACGACATGCTGGCAACCGTGCTGGCGCAGCCGGCAAGGACGCAGGCGGGGCTGTGCGCCAAATGGCGCCAGCTGGTGGACCTGCTGGCCCAGCGCCGCGGGTCCCTGTCCGGCGAGCAGGTCGATGCCGCCCTGTCCTTCCTGGCCGAGCATCGGGACGATGTCGATCCGGCGACGCGCAAGGAGGTCGGCGCTGCGCTGGCGGGCCGCCAGGTCTCCCCGCTGCTCATCCGATTCTTCGGCGAGGATCAGCCGTCCGTCGCACTTCCGGTCATCGCGACGGCCCGCCTCGCCCCTGACGAATGGCTCGAACTCCTGCCTTCGCTGACGGTCACCGCGCGCGCGCTGCTGCGTCATCGGCGCGACCTGCACCCCCGCGTTTCCCACGCCCTCCAGGCCTTCGGGGCGAGCGATTTCGTGCTTGCCGCGCGTTCCGAGGCAGGGCCTCCGGAACAGGAACAGGGGCAGGAAGGTGCCGTCGCTGCACGGGCCGACGCCGGCGAGCCGCAGATTCGCGAGCTCGTCGAGCGAATCGAGGCGTTTCGGAGGAGCAGGCAGTCCGAACCAGTCGAGCGCGCGGGCCAGGAACCTGCCGCATCTTTCCGCTGGGAGACAGGGCCGGACGGCGTGATCCAGTGGGTGGAGGGGGCACCGCGCGAAGCCCTGGTCGGGCAGAGCATAGCCGCAATCGCCGAGGCCGGCGACTTCGGGGTCGATGGCCAGGCCGCGGGAGCGTTCGAACGGCGCGCTCCCTTTCGCGATGCCCGGTTCCGAGTCGCCGGATCCGGACCCGCATCGGGGGACTGGCGCATTTCAGGGGTGCCCTTCTTCGATCAGAGGCAGGGTAGCTTCCTCGGCTATCGCGGAAGCGCGCGCCGGCCGCGTCTCGACGAGGTCGCGATGCTGTCGATGGCGCAGGCACAGACGGGCCTTTTCGGTACCGATCTTCCCGCCGACGCGCTCCGACAGCTCATCCACGAACTGCGCACCCCGCTCAATGCGATCCTCGGTTTCGCCGAGATGATCGACGGCCAGTATATGGGGCCGGCGGCCGCCAACTACCGTTCCCGTGCCCGCGAGATCATGGACCAGGCGTCCAGGCTTCTCTCCGCGGTGGACGATCTCGATACCGCCGCACGCATCGAGACCCAGCGCCTGGTGGTCGATGCAAGCGCGATCGATCCAGTCGCCTTGCTGCATCGCCTGCATGGTGCCTACGAGCGGGTGGCGGACCAGCGCAGGGCGAGGATCGGGATCGAACTGGCGCCGGGCCTTCCTCCAGCCAGGGTCGAGCCGGCAACCGCCGAACGCATGTTCTCCCGGCTTCTTGCCGGCACCATAGGATTGGCGCAGGAAGGCGAAACCATAAGCGCAAGGATGACGGCGGAACAGGTGGCGGGCCAGGACATGTTATGCTTCGCGATCGATCGGCCCGATTCGATCGCCGGACTGGAAGAAGCCTCCCTGCTGGATCCCGGCTACAGCCCCGAGGGCGACTGGCCCGGCGCGCCCGCGCTTGGCCTGGGGTTTGCTTTGCGACTGGTGCGGAACCTTGCTGATGCAGTGGGCGGCGCGCTGGTGATCGGCGAGGATCGCTTCTTCCTGTACCTGCCGACCCTCCGGCCCGCCGAACAGACCACCATCCAGGGAGGCTGAGCGGTGTCCGCCGATCTGCTGGACGAATGGGTAGGGTGCGGCAGGCTCGATCGGCCGCCCCGGTCCGCCTGCTATATCCGCTTTCCGGCCGAGTTCGGCCGCCGGTTCACCATCTTCGTCGATACGGAGGAAGAGTTCGACTGGCGGGCCCCGCTCAGCCGGGACGAGCGCGGGACGAGCGCAATGAAGGCGATGCCGTCGATGCACGCGCGGATGCGGGCGGCGGGCGCAAAACCCGTCTATCTCATCGATCACCCGATCGTTTCGGACCCGGCGGCCGTCGACATGCTGCGCGGCTGGCTCGAAGCCGGCGAATGCAGCGTGGGCGCGCAACTGCATCCCTGGGTGAACCCGCCGTTCGAGGAAGACGTGAACGGATTCAACAGTTTCACGGGGAATCTTCCGGTCCGGTTGCAGCGCGAGAAGCTCCAGATTCTGACCGAGACCATCGAGGCGGCATTCGGGCGTCGGCCGACCGTCTATCGTGCGGGACGCTACGGCGTTGGGACGGCGACTGCGGCCCTGCTCGAGGAGGCCGGATACCAGGTGGACACCTCGGTGCGCGCCCTGTTCAGCTATGCGAATGAGGGTGGGCCCGATTTCGAGCAGGTGTGGCCGCAGCCCTATTGGGTGGGCGATTGCGCCCTGCTGGAAGTCCCGCTGAGCGCGGCCTTCACGGGACGATTGTGGCGTCGGGGAAGGCAGATCTTCCGGAAGACCGCCGGGATGCCACGGGTGCGCGGCGCGCTGGCGCGGGCTGCGGTCCTCCAGCGCGTCGCCCTGAGCCCCGAAGACATGCCGATCGACCATGCAATCGAGGCGGCGACCAATCTCCTCGACGAAGGCGCGCAGTTGCTCACCATCTCCTTCCACTCGCCGTCAGTGGAGCCCGGGCACACGCCCTATGTTCGGACGCGAGAGGATTTGGAGGCCTTTCATGCCTGGTGGGACCGGATGTTCGAGTTCCTTGCACGGCTCCATGTGGAGCCCGCTTCGATCGAAGAGGTCGTGGCGGCGGCCGACGGCACGCGCAGCAGAGACGATGGGGCGGGTTCCGGCGCCTGACCGGCTTTGCTTGCCAAGCGCGCAGGCCCTCCGCTATCGCGATGCCGGGCTCTGGGGCCTGTAGCTCAACGGTAGAGCCGGCCGCTCATAACGGCTAGGTTGGGGGTTCGAATCCCTCCGGGCCCACCATCCTGCGCGCCCGCGCGTTTTGGGGTGGCGGTTTCCATCTCCGGGGCAGGAGGAGGGGGCGCGTCGCGCTTTCGGCGAGGAGCGAAGTGTCGGGGAGTAGCGCAGTCTGGTAGCGCATCTGCTTTGGGAGCAGAGGGTCGCAGGTTCGAATCCTGTCTCCCCGACCATTTCCGACGTGTCCAGCCCGGCCCCGTAGGTAAAGACAGCTTCCGATGCACGGCGTATCGATCAGACCAGGGGGAGGGTTTTCGACATGATCGGTGTGGTGGCCGAACTCACGCGCTACCCCGTCAAGTCCATGGCGGGCGAGCCGATGTCCGCCGTGACGGTCGACTGGCTGGGAATCGCTGGAGATCGCCAGTACGGCTTCTTCAAGCGCAACGATCGTTCGCGCTTTCCCTGGCTTACCGCGCGCGACATCCCGGACCTGGTGGCGCATCGCGCCCGGTTCCGCGATCCGGCGCTGCCGAAGCGGTCGCCGGTGGACGTCCGGCTTCCCGACGGCCGGAGCCTCGCACTGAACGCTCGCGAACTGATCGAGTGCCTGCAGTCACGCGTGGGAGAAGAACTGGGGCTTCTCCAGCTCGGTCGGGGCGCCTTCGACGCGATGCCGATCTCGCTGTCCGGTTCGGCATCGCATGCCGCCCTTGATGCCGCCTGCGGGCGCGCCGTCGATGGACGTCGCTTCCGGTTCAATATCATGATCGAAAGCGATGTTCCTGAGGCCGAGTGGTGCGGCCGCAAGATCCTTTTCGGCGACGGGTCGGATTCGGCCGAGCTTTTCGTCACCGATTCCATCGAGCGGTGCGCGATGATCACGATCGATCCGGACAGCGCCCGGCGGGACCCCGAGCTGATGCGCGTGGTGGCACAGCAGTTCGGCAATCGCCTGGGGGTCTATGCCACGACGGCAAGGCCGGGGCAGATCCGGGTGGGCGACAGGGTGGTCCTTCTCTAGAACCGCGCGCCCGGGTCCTCGTCAGGGATCGGCCGCTGCAGGAAGGATATCGCCGGGATCGTTGGCGACGACCGTCAGCATGGTCGTCCATGCCGCGACATTCTGGCGCAATTGCTCGGGATCGACCTTGTCGAGCGTGTCGTTGGCGGTGTGGTGCAGGTCGAAATAGCGGGTGCCGTCCTGATTGAGATCGACCACCGCTACACCGGCTTCGACCCACGGCCCGACGTCCGCTCCGCCACTGGCTTCTCCCTCGCTGGAGACGATGCCCAGAGGCGCGAGCGCCCGCGCAAGCCTGTCGGCCAAAGGTTTATTGGCTTCCGCAAGGCGGGTCTGGAGCCTCCAGACGCGGTCCGCGCCGAAATCCGACTCGGCTACCAGCACGACCTTGTCCTTGCTGTGTGCGTCGAAATAGGCCTGGCTGCCATAGCCGCCGACTTCCTCCGACCCCCACCACACGACCCGTATCGTGCGGCGCGGGCGGCTGGGCATGTCCATCACCCGCTTGGCGGCGGCCGCGGTGATCGCCATGCCGGTGGCATCGTCGATGGCGCCGGTGCCCAGGTCCCAGCTGTCGAGATGCCCGCCAATCAGGACGATGCCGGCGTCGGGGTCGCTGCCCGGAACCTCCGCAACGACGTTTCCGGATACCTGTTCGCCCAGGAGGCGCGGCGTCAGGACCAGCCGCATGGTGACGGGCTGGCCCCGGTCGAGCATACGGCGGAGGTTTTCGGCGTCGGGGATCGATAGGGCTCCTGCCGGAATGGGCTGCGTTCCGGGCGGAAACCGCGTCATGCCGGTGTGCGGCAGACGATGATGATCGGTACCGACCGACCGGATGACGACGGCCGCGGCACCCTTGGCCGCAGCGATCCCCGGCCCCTCGAACCGGGTGGGGCCGAAGAAGCCGTAGCCGGATCCGTCCTGGGTCGCTTTCATCGCATGGTCGATGAACACGATCCTGCCTCTGACCGCGCTGTCCGGGGCCGCCTTCAGGTCATCGAGACTGCCGAAGCCGGCCACTTCGGCGGCGACGCCCGACTCTCCGGTCGAGCCGCTGTTGCCGAGGGCGACAACGGACAGCTTCTGGGGGTAGGGCCCGAGGATCTCGGCAGTCTCGGCGCCACGCACCCATACCGGCATGCGATATTCCTCGATGCGGACATTGCTGAAACCGAGCGCCTTCAGCCTGGCGACGGCCCAGGTCCGGGCCCGCGCTTCCGCATCGGTGCCGGCGAGGCGCTGGCCCACTTCGGTCGTCAATCCTTCGACGATGTCCCAGGCGACCTGGTCGTCCAGCGCCGCCCTGCCTTGCCGGACCGGAGCGGCTCCGGAGCTGGCGGCGAGAGCTGCAGTCGGCAGGGAAAGGGCGAACAGGAGGGTGAGCAGAGGTGTATTCATCGGCACGGCTTAGGGGCCAACACCCGGGTGCCGCAAGGCCCGTCCGTCCTGCCGCGCGGTTTCTCGTCGGCGGCGAGCCCAGTTTGCCAACAAGCGTGAAGAAAGCTAGGGCGGACCCAAATCCACGCATCATTGGAGTCAGGCGCCGCAATGGCCGCACAATATAGCTTCGTCATGAAGGGGCTCACCAAGAGCTTTCCGGGGGCCCCCAAGCCCATCCTCAACAATATCAATCTTCAATTCTATCCGGATGCGAAGATCGCGATCATCGGCCCGAACGGGTCGGGCAAATCGACGCTGATGAAGATCATGGCCGGTCGCGATACGGAGTTTAGCGGCGAAGCCTGGCCGGGCGATGGGATTCGGGTCGGATATCTGGAGCAGGAGCCGCAGCTGGATCCGAACAAGACCGTCAAGGAGAATGTCATGGACGGCGTCCGACCGGTCGCGGACCTGGTCGATCGCTTCAACGAGATCTCCAACCTGATGGCCGATCCGCCGGCCGACGCCGATTTCGACGCGCTGATGACCGAGATGGGCGAACTGCAGGAGAAGATCGACGCGGTGGACGGCTGGACGCTCGACAACCAGCTCGAAATCGCGATGGACGCGCTGCGGTGCCCGCCGGGAGACAGCTCGGTCACCAATCTTTCCGGTGGCGAGCGCCGCCGGGTGGCCCTGACCCGCCTGCTGCTCGAGAAGCCCGACATCCTTCTGCTCGACGAGCCGACCAACCATCTGGACGCCGAGAGCGTCGCCTGGCTCGAAAAGCATCTGGTGGACTATCCCGGCAACGTGATCCTCGTCACCCACGACCGCTATTTCCTCGACAATGTGGTCAACTGGGTGCTCGAGCTCGATCGCGGCCGCTATTACGTCTACGAGAGCAATTATTCCGGCTATCTTGAGAAGAAGGCCAAGCGGCTGGAGCAGGAAGAGCGCGAGGAAGCCGGACGCCAGAAGGCGATTCAGGACGAGCTCGAATGGATCCGTCGCTCACCCAAGGCCCGCCAGACCAAGTCGAAGGCCCGCATCCGTGCCTTCGATGAACTGGTCGATGCCCAGGCCGAGCGGGCGCCCGGCAAGGCCCAGATCCTCATCCAGGTTCCGGAGCGGCTGGGCGGAACGGTGATCGAAGCAACCGGCATCAGCAAGGCCTATGGCGACAGGCTCCTGTTCGAGGACCTGTCCTTCAGCCTGCCCCCCGGCGGCATCGTCGGAGTGATCGGACCCAACGGCGCCGGCAAGACCACCCTGTTCAGGATGATCGTCGGCCAGGAGCAACCCGACAGCGGAACCATCCGTATCGGGGAAACGGTGCACCTGGGCTATGTCGACCAGAGCCGCGATGCGCTCGATCCCAACAAGAATGTGTGGGAGGAGATTTCCGGCGGCTCCGACGTCTTCCGGTTCGGCAAGCATGAGATCTCCACCCGTGCCTATGTCGGCGCGTTCAACTTCCGCGGACCGGATCAGCAGAAGAAGGTGGGGCAGCTTTCCGGCGGCGAGCGCAATCGCGTCCATATGGCCAAGATGCTGAAGGAGGGCGGCAACGTCCTGCTGCTCGACGAGCCGACCAACGACCTGGACGTCGAGACGCTGCGCGCGCTCGAAGAAGCGCTGGAGAATTTCGCGGGCTGCGCGGTGATCATCAGCCACGATCGATTCTTCCTCGATCGTCTCGCGACCCATATCCTCGCGTTCGAAGGCGACAGCCACGTCGAATGGTTCGAGGGGAATTTCGAGGCCTATGAAGAGGACAAGCGGCGGCGCCTCGGCGACGAAGCCGATCGGCCGCATCGCATGACCTACAAGAGACTGACCCGCGCTTGATCTGCCGGCTCCTGGCGTCGGCCAGCTCGCGCGCCCGGAACGATCGCCCCCATGCGCCGTTGACGTCGGGCATGGGGGCGTAGCGGCCCCCGCTCACGCCTCCGCCCATCCGACAGAGAGGTGTGTGATGCGTGGATCGATGATGCTTGCGGCGGCCCTTGCGGCCGCCAGCCTGGGTGGCTGTGCCACCAATGACCGCTACGGTTATGAACGGAACAACAACCAGCTCGAGCGCGCCGCCGCCGGGGCCGCGATCGGCGGCGCCGCCGGGGCCGCCGTCGGTGCCGCGGTGGACGGAGTTGGCGTTGGTGAGGGCGCTGCCGTCGGCGCGGTCGCCGGCGGGGTGATCGGCGCGGCCACCGCGGACCGGGATCGCCGCTGGTATCGGGACAGCCGAGGCTATTGCTATTATGTCGATCGGCGGGGCGACCGGGTCTATGATTACGATCGGAGGCGCTGCTGAGTCAGGACGGCCGCGCGGCGGCGTCCCTGCTCTAGTTCGGACGCTGCCGGCGCGCCTTCTCTTCGAATTCGTCCGCCATCTCGAGCAGAATCGCCGTCGTCGCGCGATCGTCGACCGAACGGGCGAGGCGCCTGCATCGATCGGCCTGGTCCTGGAAGTTCGGCTCCCGGGGGCGTTCGGAGAGGTCGAGGATGAGATTGACGGCGCCAAGGACCGTGCCGTCGTCGTCCACGACGGGCGTCGGTAGGGGGAGAAACCGCACCCGGGCTCCATCGGGTCGCTCGGCAATTGCCTCGACCCCGCGAATCGGCCGCCTCTCGCGGAGGGCAATCGCAACCGGACAGACGTCATGCGGCAGTGGCGCGCCATCCGGGGTGTACAGCTTCCAGGTCACGCACCAGCGATCGCTCCCGGCCTGCGGCGTTCGGCCGGAGAAATCGATGCAAGCGCGGTTGAACCAGACGATCCGGCCATCGACATCGGTTGCGTAAAGGGGGCAGGGGTGCGCTTCCAGAGCGCGAAGGCTTTCCGGTTCCTGCCGCCTGACCGCCGCTACCGTGACGTCGACGATCTGCTCCGCCGTGGCTGAATCGAGAGGCATATACGCGACTTGATTGGGAGGGATAGGAGCGGTTTAACGCATGTTAATCGGCGCGGTTCCCGGGCCCCGAGCTCCTGCCATCTTCATCGCGTCGGCGCCCGTCTTCGTCGCGAACCCGCTTCCCGATCGCGGTATGCCGCGCGCGTGTCGCATCCTCCTGCGAGCCAACAGGACACCCCTGTAAGGGGACGCCCGCAATATTGGAATTCTGTTGGAGAGCCGGGGATGCCCGCGTTCGAGATCGCACTTGCCCTGCTGAGCCTGGTTGCGGCCTATGGCGGCACCTATGTCGGCGATTATCTGATCGACCGTTTCGGGGATTGACGTTCAGTGGAGCTTCCGGGTGGCACCGGCTGGGGCTAATGGACGGGGATGACGTATCTCATCGCCGTTGCGGCCCTGCTGTTGCTTGGCGTGGGCCTGCTTGCCCTCGTCGGTGCCCGGTCGCGAACCATCTTCACAAATCCTTCCGCTTTGTCGGACCAGCAACTCGCTGCGATCATCGACCTCACACAGCGCATCATGGATCGGGCGCCGCCGAATTCGTCCACGTGGATGCGCGCCGCAGGGAAGCACAAGGCCGCCGTGGACGAGCAGGCACGGCGGCGCGGCGAGGCTCCGTTCGACAATATCGAGCTCGTGGATCCCGATTGAGCCTGGGGCGGCCTCAGGCCGGTGCGAATTCCCCGCTGGCCTGATCGAGCAGGTGGAGCCTGCCGTCGGCGATGGCGAAATAGGCGCCGTGCAGGCGCAACCTTCCTGCGCCTTCCCGCTCGCTGATCCAGGGGAAGCTGCGCAGGTTGCGAAGGCTGACGCGGACCGTCTCCAGCTCCAGCGCGCGCACCGCTTCGTCGCCCGACCCCAGGGCCTCGGTGACTCGATCGCGCGCCTCGTCGAGCAGGTCGATCCAATGGGCGATAAAGCCGCCGGCGCCGGGCGGAGCATGCTCGAAACGCCGGGACAAGGCGGCATTGACGCCGCCGCACTGCCCATGCCCCAGTACCACGATCTCGGGAACCTCGAGCTGCGTGACGGCGAATTCGAGCGCGGCGGAAACACCGTGTCGGCCGCCTCCCCCTTCATAGGGAGGAACCAGGTTGGCGACGTTGCGCACCGCGAAGATCTCGCCCGGAGAGGTGTCGAAGATCGTGGCGGGATCGACGCGGCTGTCGGAGCATGCGATCACCATGACCCGGGGCGACTGACCTTCAGCCAGGCGCGTCCAACGATCGCGCTGGCTGCGCCATCCCGCTTCGCGAAACCGCCGATATCCATCCAGCAATGCCGTGAAATCGGTCAAGACTCAGCTCCGCCTGCCATCTGATGTGCCGGATAGGCAGGGCAGGAAGGGGTGGCAAGTGACTGGAGGCATCGCTATCTGGCGTACATGTCCCAACCGCTTCCGACTCCGGCTCCGCGCCAGCGCAAACCCGACTGGATCAGAGTGAAGGCGCCGACCAGCGTCGGCTTCGCCGAAACCAGAAAGCTGATGCGGCGGCTGAACCTCGCGACCGTCTGCGAGGAGGCCGCCTGTCCGAACATCGGCGAATGCTGGACGAAGAAGCATGCGACCGTGATGATCCTGGGCGACACATGCACGCGCGCCTGCGCCTTCTGCAACGTGAAGACCGGAATGCCCCGTCCCGTCGACCCGATGGAACCGCAGCATGTTGCGGACGCGGCGGCCGAACTGGCGCTGACCCATATCGTCGTGACCTCCGTCGACCGCGACGATCTGCCGGACGGCGGCGCCCGGCAGTTCGTGCGGGTGATCGAGGCCCTGCGGCGGACGGCACCGTCGACGACGGTGGAGATCCTCACCCCGGATTTCCGCAACAAGCCCGAAGCCATGGTCGACCTGATCGTCGCCGCGCGGCCCGACGTCTACAATCACAACCTCGAGACGGTTCCGCGCCTCTATCCGACCATTCGGCCCGGGGCCCGTTACTATGCCTCGCTCCGCCTGCTGGAACGGGTGAAGCGGCTCGATCCGTCTATCTTCACCAAATCCGGACTGATGGTGGGGCTGGGAGAGCAGCGGCTCGAAGTCCATCAGGTGATGGACGACATGCGGTCCGCCGACGTCGATTTCCTGACCATGGGTCAGTATCTTCAACCCACGCCGCGCCATGCGAAGGTGGAGGAATTCGTCACGCCCGACGCGTTCGCCGCTTATGCCGCAATCGCCCGCGCCAAGGGGTTCCTGCTCGTCGCGGCAACGCCGCTGACCCGTTCGAGCTATCACGCCGGCGACGATTTCGCGAAGCTGAAGGCCGCGCGCGAGGAAAAGCTGGCCGCCGCGGCGCGTTGATCTTCGGAAAGCAGACGGATGCCCCGCCACAGCGAGAAGCGAAACCTGCCTTACACGCCCGAGCAGCTGTTCGACCTCGTGGCAGACGTGAAGCGCTATCAGGAGTTCCTGCCCTGGGTTGCCGCGACACGGATCCGGTCGGACAGCGACACATTGATGATCGCGGATCTCGTGGTGGGCTTCAAATCGCTGAAGGAGACCTTCACCTCCCGCGTGTCCAAGGAGCGGCCGCACAGGATCACGGTGGAATATGTCGAAGGGCCGCTCAAATATCTGAAGAATGACTGGGAGTTCGAGCCGGACGGCAAGGGCGGGACCGACCTGTCCTTCTGCGTCGACTTCGCCTTCAAGTCCCGCATCTTCGAGACGCTGGCCGGGCAGATGTTCGATCGCGCGTTGCGGCGGATGATCGCGGCCTTCGAGACGCGGGCGCACGCACTCTATGGCGCCGGTTCGGAGTCCGGTGCGGAGGCGGAACCCGCGGATACCGGCATCAGCAGCTCGAGCGCGCAAAGCGCGGCCTGAAGGCGCACGCCTCCGCGCCCCAGATTGCCGAACTCCTGCGTGTCGGCGACGATTTCGTCGGGATCGGCACCGCGTCGGGCGCGCGCGAACACGACCGTTCCCACCGGCTTCTTGTCGCTTCCGCCGCCGGGGCCGGCAACCCCGGTGATCGCGACCGCGGTGTCGGCCTGGGTCCGGGCCAGCGTACCCTGGGCCATCGCCCAGGCCACTGCCACCGACACGGCGCCGAACGTGTCCAGCACGTCCTCGCTCACCTGCAGGAGATCGCGCTTGGCCTCGTTCGAATAGGTGGTGAAGCCGGCCTCGAACACGTCGGAGGATCCGGAGATTTCGGTCAGCGCGGCGCTCACCAGCCCGCCGGTGCAGCTTTCGGCGACAGCGATCCGCTTGCCGGCGGCGCGGTTGGCTTCGATCACCCTGCGTGCGCACTCCACGAGTTCGCGTGGAAGGCAATAGTCTCGCACTTCGTTCATTGCTCCTCCGGAAGGCTCACGGTGGCGATCGCCTGAGCAGCCACGCCTTCGCCGCGCCCAGTAAAGCCAAGCCTTTCGGTTGTCGTCGCCTTTACGCTGACGCGCTCCAGCGGAATGCCCAGCAGTGCGGCCATGTTCCGGCGGACGGCATCCTTGTGCGGCGACAGTCGCGGCTGCTCGCAGATCAGCGTGGCATCGACATGCTCGATGCGCCCGCCGCGCTGCGCAACCAGGCGACAGGCATGTTCGACGAAGCCGGAGGAGGGGGCTCCGCGCCATTTCGGGTCGCCGGGTGGAAAATGATCGCCGATGTCCCCGGCTCCGATCGCCCCAAGCAATGCGTCGGTGACGGCGTGGAGAAGGACGTCGGCATCGCTATGGCCCGCCAATCCCCTGGAATGGGGGATGCGGAGCCCGCCGAGCCAGACATGGTCGCCCTTGCAGAAGGCGTGAACGTCGAAGCCGAGGCCGGTGCGCGCGGTCATCGCCGTCTGCATGAGCCGTTCCGCACGCGTGAAATCCTCCTCGAACGTGAGCTTCTCCAGCGACCGGTCTCCCATCACCGTCGCCACGTCCATTCCAAGAGCGCGCAGGACCTGTGCATCGTCCGTCGCCTGCTGCTCGCCCGGCCAGCCCCGGTGCGCCGCCAGGATCGCTTCGAACCGGAAGGCCTGGGGAGTCTGGATCCGGACCACGTCCTCGCGCGGCACCGGGGCGCCGAGGCGTCCGTCCGACCGGGCAAGCGTGTCGATCACGGGGAGGACCGGCACGGCGCCCGGAGCATGGTCCAGCGCCTGCAGCAAGCGATCGACCACCGCGGGTGGCATGAACGGCCGCGCGGCATCATGGATCAGGACATGGGCCGCGCCGCCGGAGGCGGCGATCGTCTCGAGTCCATTGCGCACCGACTGCTGCCGCGTCGCTCCGCCGATCGCGAAGGCGGGGAGGGGAGTTATGTCCACCGATTCCCGATAGAGCTGCTCCTGCCCCGGCGCGATCACGACCAGGATTTCGTCGATCCCGGGATGGCGCAGGCGCTCCAGCGCATGGCTGAGAATCGTCCGGCCGGCGAGGCGCCGATATTGCTTGGGCAGGTCGCCGCCCACGCGGCTGCCGGTGCCGGCCGCGACCACCAGAGCGACTGTTTTCCCGTTCGGAACCATGCGCTCGCCCTAGGGTCCGTGCGCATTGTCCGCAATGCCCGCCCCCTTTCGGCGAGTGCCGTCGCTCGCCTTGCCCTGACGCCCCGTTGATACTAAGTCCTGCGCCCGCGCCATGACCAAGCTTTCTCCCATCCGCATCGGTCCCGTGACGATCGAGACGCCGGTGATCCTGGCGCCGATGACCGGCGTCAGCGACATGCCGTTCCGGCGGCTGGTCAAGCTTTACGGCTGCGGCCTGACGGTCACGGAGATGATCGCGAGCCAGGCAATGATCCGCGAAACCCGCCAGTCGCTGCAGAAGGCGGCTTGGGATCCGGCCGAGGATCCGGTGTCGATGCAGCTCGCCGGATGCACGCCGCGCGAAATGGCCGAGGCGGCGCGGCTGAATCAGGATCGGGGCGCAGCGATCATCGACATCAACATGGGATGCCCGGTGAAGAAGGTGGTCAACGGCGATGCCGGGTCCGCGCTGATGCGCGACCTGCCGTTGGCGGCCGCGATCATCGAGGCGACCGTGAAGGCGGTGTCGGTGCCTGTGACCCTGAAAATGCGGATGGGCTGGGATCATGCCAGCCTCAACGCGCCTGAACTGGCCCGGATCGCCGAGGATCTCGGGGTCCGGATGATCACCGTCCACGGCCGGACCCGCTGCCAGATGTACAAGGGCGAGGCGGACTGGCGGTTCGTGCGCAAGGTCAGGGAAGCCGTCAGCCTTCCGGTGATCGTCAACGGCGACATCTGCTCGATCGAGGATGCCGAAGCCGCGCTTGCGCAATCGGGCGCGGATGGCGTGATGATCGGGCGCGGGGCCTATGGCCGGCCGTGGCTGCCCGGCCAGGTCATGCACTGGTTGCGCACCGGCGAGCGGCGGGCGGATCCCGGGATCGGCGAGCAGTATCGCGTGATCATGGACCATTATGACGCCATGATCGAGCATTACGGGCCGCATACGGGCGCCAACATCGCGCGCAAGCATATCGGCTGGTACACGCGCGGGCTGCACGGTTCGGCCGAGTTCCGCAACAGCTTCAACCAGGAGCCCGATGCCGCCCGGGCGAAGGCAATGCTCCGCGCCTTCTACGAACCGTGGCTGGAAAAGGCCGCCGCCTGAGCCGAGCGCGGCCAAAGCTTCACCGATAGCGGCGAGCCGAAGGGCCGGACGCAATAAGTTGTGTTCTTGGTGCCACATTCTTGTGGTACAGCCGCAACATGAATGCGCAGGCGCCGATGACAGTTCGCGGCTCCGAGCGGCCGTTGTGGCGCCGCCGGCTCGACGTCCTGTTCCGTCGCACCAAGCTGATCCCCATCCTCGAAGCCATCGCCCTGGGCGCGCTGCTCGTCATGGCGGCGATCAGCTATTTCGTCATCACGGACGATGGCGAGCCGCAGAAGCTGCTGACCCCGCCGATGGTTGCCATGCTGCTGGTCGCGAACCTGGTCCCGGCGATGGCGCTGATGGTCTTTGCGGCGCGGCGCGTCGCAATGCGCCGGACGGCGGCGTCGCCGATCGGGGGCAGGGGGCGGCTCCACGTCAGGCTGGTGGCGCTGTTCTCGGTCATCGCCAGCGTCCCGACCCTCCTGGTCGTGATCTTCGCCTCCTTTCTGTTCCAGAGCGGAACCGACTTCTGGTTCTCCGACCGCGCCCGAAGCATGCTGGAGAATGCCGCCACCATCGCCGGGCAGACGCTCAGACAGGAGGTGGAGCGGGTCGGCAAGGAAACCGAGACGATGGCCGCGGACCTCGCGGGCTATCTCGAGGACTGGGAGATCGACGATCCCCAGTTCACCGAAAGCTTCGCGCGGCAGGTCTACTACCGCAACCTCTCGGAAGCGGTGATCCTGAACGTGGCGCAGGACGGCGCCATCCATTCGCTGGTGCTGGTCAATCCCTATGACCGTCCGCTCGACCGCGTGGTGACTCCCGACGTCATCGCCCGGCTGCGAAACGGGGTGAGGAGCGTCCCGCTGCAGAGCGACGATCGGATCGGATCGGTGACCCGCCTACCGATCGGTGAATCGACCTATATCTATGCGGCGCGCGTGCTCGATCCGCAGATGACCAGCCAGCTGGCGCGGGCCGAAGCGGTGGTCGGCGACTATGAGGCATTGCTCGAGCGCTCCCGCACCCTCCAGTTTCGCTTCAACGCCGCGCTCTATCTGGTGTCGTTGCTCATCATCGGCCTGGCGATATGGACCGCGCTCGCGCTGGCCGACCGGCTGGTGCGTCCGGTGGCGGAGCTGGTCGATGCCGCGCGGAGGGTGGCTGCCGGCGATCTTTCCGCACGGGTGGATCCGCCAAAGGCTTCGGACGAAGTTGCGACCCTTGGGACCGCATTCAACCGCATGACCCAGCGGCTGGAGGAGCAGACGGGGGCGCTGCTGTCCGCCAACAACCAGCTCGAAAACCGGCGTGCCTTCATCGAAGCGGTGCTGTCGGGCGTGACCGCGGGCGTGATCTCGGTCGACCGAGAGCGGCACGTGCGGCTGATCAACCGCTCGGCGGAGGCGCTGCTCAAGTCCGGGCATGACGAGGCGACGGGCCGATCACTGGCGGAACTGGCGCCGGAGCTCGACAAGTATCTCGACACCGACGAACGCGAGGACATCATCCAGTTCTCCTCCGGCGGCGAGCCGCGGACGCTCGCGGTCAAGCGGGTGAAGGTGGAAGGCGGCGACGTGCTCACCTTCGACGACATCACTCAGCAGTTGATCGACGAGCGACGGGCGGCCTGGGCCGATGTCGCCCGCAGGATCGCCCATGAGATCAAGAATCCGCTGACGCCGATCCAGCTGGCCGCCGAACGGCTGCAGCGACGCTACGGCAAGGAGGTGGAGTCGGATCCAGGGACGTTCGAACGGCTGACAAGCACGATCGTGCGCCAGGTGGGGGACCTGCGGCGGATGGTCGACGAATTCTCCTCCTTCGCGCGGATGCCGAAACCGGTCTTCCGGGACGAGGCGGTGGCGGAGATCGCGCGCGAGGCCCTGTTCCTCCACCAGGTTGCCCATCCCGACATCGAGTTCGCGCTCGAGAGCCCCGATCCGTCGCCGCACCTGGTGTGCGACAAGCGCCAGCTCGGGCAGGCACTCACCAACCTGGTCAAGAATGGCGTCGAGGCCATTCAGCAGAAGAAGGAAGCCGGGGAGGGTGGGCCGCAGAAAGTGACCATCACCATCTTCCAGAGCGGCGCCAACCTCCACATCGACGTGCTCGATACCGGCGTTGGACTGCCGCTCGACCGCGGACGGATCACCGAGCCTTATGTGACGACGCGGGCGAAGGGGACGGGGCTCGGCCTCGCCATCGTCAAGAAGATCGTCGAGGAGCATCTTGGCAGCATGGAATTCGAGGATCTCCAGGGAGGGGGCACGCGCGTGCATCTCGCCTTCGACGCGGAGTCGCTCTCCAGGCTCGAAGGCGAAGATGTGAGCGATTTTAAAAAGAAAGTGATAAGCGGTTGATATTATGGCATTAGATGTCCTTATAGTCGATGACGAGCAGGATATTCGCGAGCTTGTCGCCGGGGTGCTCGAAGACGAGGGCTATACGGCCCGCACGGCTGCCGACAGCGATGAGGCGCTTGCCGCGCTCGCGGACAGGCGCCCGTCGCTCGTCCTTCTCGACGTGTGGCTGCAGGGGTCCAAGCTCGACGGCCTGCAATTGCTCGAGGACATCAAGCGGCGGGATCCGACGCTTCCGGTGCTCATGATCTCCGGTCATGGCAATCTCGATACGGCCGTGGCGGCAATCCGGCAGGGCGCTGCGGACTTCATCGAAAAGCCGTTCGAGGCGAGCCATCTCATCCATCTCGTCAACCGCGCCACCGAGACCGAGCGGCTGCGGCGCGAGAATGAGACGCTGCGTGCGCAGGTCGGCCAGGACACCGAGCTGACGGGATCGAGCGTCGCCATAAATTCCGTCCGCGCGACCCTGAAGCGCGTCGCCGGGACCGGAAGCCGGGTGCTGATCAGCGGCCCGGCCGGCGTCGGAAAGGAAGTCGCGGCGCGGCTTCTGCACGACTGGAGCCCCCGGACGCGGGCGCCGTTCATCGTCGTCAGCGCAGCGCGCATGACGCCCGAGCGCGTCGAAGAGGAATTGTTCGGGGTGGAGGAGGGGGGCGAACTGGTGCGCCCCGGGCTTCTCGAACAGGCCCATGGCGGAACCCTGTTCCTCGACGAGATTTCGGACATGCCAATTCCCGCGCAGGCCAAGATCCTGCGGGTGCTCACCGACCAGAGTTTCACCCGGGTCGGCGGGCAGCGGATGGTGAAGGTCGACATGCGCGTGATCTCGTCGAGCGCGCGGGACCTCGCGGTGGAGATCTCGGAGGGACGCTTCCGCGAGGACCTGTTCTATCGCCTGAACGTCGTTCCCGTGCATCTGCCGGCCCTGGCCGACCGGCGCGAGGATATTCCCGAGCTGGTCGCCCATTTCGCCGCCCGCTACGCGGCGGAGCAGCGGCTTCCCAAGCCCAATTTCTCGCCCGACGCGATCGCCGCGCTCCAGGCCTATGACTGGCCTGGCAACGTCCGCCAGCTTCGCAACGTGGTGGAACGGACGATCATCCTTGCTCCCGGAGCACGGATCGGCTCGATCGAGATCGACATGCTTCCGCCCGAAATCCTGAACGACCAGGCGCAGCTCAGTCCGAGCGAGGCAGTGAAGGCGATCATGGGAACGCCGCTTCGTGAGGCACGCGAGACGTTCGAGCGGGAGTATCTCCGCGTCCAGATCCGTCGTTTTTCGGGCAACATCTCCCGGACCGCCTCGTTCATCGGGATGGAGCGATCGGCATTGCACCGGAAGCTCAAGGCGCTCGGGATCGGCGACGCTAGGAGCTCGGAAGACGGAGAAAAAGCGTGAGTCGCACTTGGGTGCAGCCCATGGTATTGAAGCGGCAAGGTTGCGCCGCGATATAGCAGCGGCGCTGCAATGCGCCACCGCGGGCAACGATCCGCCAATAAGGAGAAAAGACAATGGCCGACAGGGTCAACAACCTCCAGGACATGTTTCTGAACGGGTTGCGGCGTTCCAAGACGCCGGTCACCATGTTCCTCGTGAAGGGCGTCAAGCTTCAGGGGATCATCACCTGGTTCGACAATTTTTCCGTCCTGTTACGTCGTGATGGGCAGGCCCAGCTCATCTACAAGCATGCGATCTCGACGATCATGCCGTCCCAGCCGCTCGATCTTGCCGATATCGAGCGGTCCTTCGCGGAGAATCAGGAAAAGAAGAAGCCAACCCTGCTCCAGGAAGTTTTCCTGGGCGCGGTGCGGCGGGCGCAGGAGCCGGTGACCATGTTCCTCGTGAATGGGGTCATGCTCCAGGGCGAGATCGTCGCCTTCGACCTGTTCTGCATGCTTCTGCAGCGGGACAATCTCGCGCAGCTCGTCTACAAGCATGCGATCTCGACGGTGCAGCCCGAGCATCCCGTCAGCTTCGTGGAGCAGGACGAGGACAGCGCCCCCTGAGCATGGCCCAGGACAGCGCCGAACTGGAAGTCACGCGCGGCGCCAAGGCCGTCATCGCCCTGCCGGAACTGGGGACGGGGGCCCGGCGCGAGAGCGAGGCTCGACTGGACGAAGCCGCCGGTCTTGCCGAAGCGATCGGCATCGTGGTTGTCGAGCGAATGCATTTCCGCGTCCGCACGCCCCGCGCGGCGACCCTGTTCGGATCCGGGCAGGTGGAATCGATCGCCGCCGCGGCCGAGAGCAATGGGGCGGAACTGGTGATCGTCGATGCGGCGATCACACCGATCCAGCAGCGCAATCTCGAGACGGCGACCAAGGCCAAGGTGATCGATCGCACCGGGCTCATCCTCGAGATCTTCGGCGAGCGGGCGGCCACCGCTGAAGGCCGGCTGCAGGTCGAACTCGCCCACCTCGACTATCAGGCCGGTCGCCTGGTCCGATCCTGGACCCACCTCGAGCGTCAGCGGGGCGGTTTCGGCTTCCTGGGCGGCCCTGGTGAAACCCAGATCGAGGCCGACCGCCGGCTCATCCGAGACCGCATGGCCAAGCTCCGGCGGGAGCTCGACCAGGTGTCGAGGACGCGCGGGCTCCACCGCGCGCGACGCCACAAGGCGCCCTGGCCGGTGATCGCCCTCGTGGGCTATACCAACGCCGGCAAGTCAACGCTCTTCAATCGGCTGACGAAGGCCGACGTCTTCGCCGAGAATCTGCTGTTCGCGACGCTCGACCCCACCATGCGGGAGATTCCGCTGCCCGGCTTCGACAAGGCGATCCTGTCCGACACCGTCGGATTCATTTCCGATCTGCCCACACAGCTGGTGGCCGCTTTTCGCGCGACGCTGGAAGAGGTGGTGTCGGCCGACCTGATCGTCCACGTGCGCGACATCTCTCATCCGGACACGGACGCTCAAAGGGCGGACGTGGAACAGGTTCTCGCCGAAATCGGCGCCTCGCGGGACGACAATATGTCCGCGCCGATGATCGAGGCTTGGAACAAGATCGATGTGCTCGAACCCGACCAGCGTGCGCGCGTCCTGGCCGAGGCGAACCGGCGGGAAGGCGTGGTTCCCATCTCGGCCCTGAGCGGGGAAGGGGTAGACAGCCTGCTCGAGGCGATCGCGTCGCGCCTGCGCGCCGGCAGTCACCTGCGCCACGTCACGCTGCCGTCCGCCGACGGCGAAGCGATCGCATGGCTCCATGCCAATGGCGAAGTCGTGGAGCAGCATAGCGAGGGGTTGGAGACGGAGATCGACGTGCGGATCTCCGATGCCGGCTGGGCCCGTTTCCTGACCCATCATCGCGACTATGCCCGGCAGGGGCGGCCATCCGACTGACGAGAGTTGACGGTACCCATCAGGATGGCATTATATCTCTTTGATTAGTGAGAGTTTTCTACGCAGAAAAGTGTTGGATCAGACTTCGCTCCGATCCCGCACTTCCTCCTTGGCGCGTTGCCAGAGAGCTTCGAGTTCGTCGATATCGCGTTCCCGCAGCGGGCCATCGGCCAGGGCTTCGACCGTGCGGAAACGCCGTTCGAAGCGCGCCGTCGCATCGCGGAGGGCGGCTTCGGGGTCGATGTTCAGGTGGCGGGCGTAATTCACGACCGAGAAGAGCAGGTCTCCGATTTCCGCGGCCCGTTCGGCATCGGAACCCGCACGATCGATCTCGTCCAGTTCCTCGTCGATCTTGGCCCGCGGCCCGGCCGCATCGGGCCAGTCGAAGCCCACGCGGGCGGCGCGCTTTTGGATCTTCTCGGCGCGCTTGAGCGCGGGAAGGGAGAGGGCAACTCCTGCCAGTGCGCTGTCGTCATTCCGGCCCTTGCGTTCGCTCTCCTTGAGCGCTTCCCAGCCGGGCGTCTCGGCATTGCCGAAGATGTGGGGATGACGGCGGATCATCTTCGCGCAGATTGCCGTCATGACGTCATCGAGCCCGAAAGCGCCGGCTTCCTCGGCGATGCGGGCGTGATAGACGACCTGGAGCTGGAGGTCGCCGAGTTCGTCCTTCAGCTCGTCCATGTCTCCGCGGCGGATCGCATCGGCAACCTCATAGGCTTCCTCGATCGTGTAGGGCGCGATCGTCTCGAATGTCTGCTCGCGATCCCAGGCGCAGCCGTTCACCGGATCGCGCAGCCGACGCATGATCTCGACCAGTTCGGCCAGGGAAGAGGGCCTGGTTCGCTGTTCCGCTTCGTCCATCTCAAAGTCCGATAATATATATTATGTAAAATTTCTTCAGGGTCTCAGGACCAGCCATCCGCCCTCGACCCCCCAGGCCGACAAGGACGACAGGAAGTTCATCCCGAGCACGTTCGTCCCGCCCAGGCCATCGTGAACATGGACGGCCAAATCGCGCCGCTCGATCGGGCCGGTCACGAACCGGTCGATCCTCCCGCGTCCGGCCAGCACGCTGCCGTTGGCGGTCGCGACCATCACCGGCATTCCGGCGGTTTCGATCCCGGCTCGCTGCGCGGTTTCGCGCGACAGGCTTGTGATCGTGGCGCCGCTGTCGACCAGGAACCGGGTTTCCTCACCGTTGATCGTGGCCCTGAGCCAGAAGTGTCCGTCGGCTGCCTGGCGGATGCGGAGGCTCTCGCCGGACTGGACGGCGTGCGGCTCTCCGCGGCCTTCGGCCATCAGCCGCCGTCCGAGTTCGCGAAAGTCGTCCCTCAGGGTGAATATGGCGAATATGGCCAGGAAGATGAGCAGCCAGGCCAGCCCCATCCTCAATCCCTGGGCGATCGGAATGCGGCGGACGGCAAGCGCACTGGCAACGAGCACGAGGACCCCGACGAGGTAAATGAAATGAATGGCCTGGTCGCCGTCGTTCACAGCACCACCTCGAGCCGGTCATAGCCGGGCTCGACATGGCCCGGCAGCGAGTCCCTGAGCGTGCGGTAATCCATGGAATTGTCCATGTGGGTCAGGATCGCCCGCGCCGGCCCGACCCGCTCGATCCAATCGAGCGCCTGGTCGAGATGCGGATGGGTCGGATGCGGTCGCCGCCGCAGCACATCGACGATCCACAGATCGACGCCTTCGAAGAGCGCGATCATGTCGTCAGTCAAATCATTGAAATCCGTGGAATAAACGATGGATTTACCCTCTGCGTCGAACCGGATCCCCGCCGAGGTGATGGGCCCGTGCGGCTGGTCGACGATGCGCAGTCCGAGCTCTCCCAGTTCGAAACGGTCGGGAAGCAGGCGTCCGTCGACGATCGGCGGATAGCCGTTGCCGCCCTCGAAGATATAGTCGAAGCGCCGGCGCAGCGTGGCGAGCGTGTCCTCGCGCGCATAGCCGAGGATGGGGGCGCCGGCCGCGTGGTAGAGCTGGCGCAGGTCGTCGATCCCGTGACAGTGATCGGCGTGGTCGTGGGTCCAGATCACGGCCGACAGGCGGTCGACCTTCGCATCCAGAAGCTGCTCGCGCATGTCCGGCGACGTGTCGACCAGCACCCGGTCCTGGCCATGCTCCACCAGGATAGAGACCCGGCGGCGGCGATTCCTGGGATCACCGGGATCGCACAGGCCCCAGTCGTTGCCGATCCGCGGTACGCCCGATGACGTGCCGCATCCGAGGATGCGGACCTTCATTCAGGCCGCCTTGCCGAACAGAGCGCGGAAGTTCCGGCTCGTCGTATCGGCGAGCAGATTCAGCGGCTCGCCTCTCAGGTCGGCCAGGAAGCGGGCGGTGTCGGCGACGAAAGCCGGCTCGCACGGCCGTCCCCGATGCGGTACCGGGGCGAGAAACGGGGAATCGGTCTCGATCAGCAGCCGGTCCAGCGGCAGGCTGCGGACCGTGTCCTGCAGATCCCGGGCATTCTTGAACGTCACGATGCCCGAGATGGAGATGAACAGGCCGAGATCAAGCGCCTTGCGGGCGAAGTCTGCACTGGCGGTGAAGCAGTGGATGACGCCGGTGAAGGCCCCCTTCCCCATCTCCTCCTCGAGGATTGCGGCGGTATCGGCCTCCGCCTCGCGCGTGTGGACGATGATCGGCAGACCGGTCTCGCGCGCAGCGGCGATATGGGCGCGGAAGCTCGCCCGCTGCCGCTCCCGATCCGAACGGTCATAGTAGAAGTCGAGCCCGGATTCACCGATGCCGATCACCCGCGGGTGGCGTGCCCGTTCGACCAGGGTCGCGGTCTCCACGTCCGGATGGGTGTCGGCATCGTGGGGATGCACGCCCACCGAGGCCCAGACGTCCGGCTCCCGCTCGGCGAGCCCGATCACCTCGTCCCACTCGCTCGCCCGGGTGGAGATGTTGAGCATGACGTCGACGCCGGCCCCCCGCGCCCGCGCAAGCACGCCGGCCTGGTCCTCCACCAGTCCCTTGTAGTTGAGGTGGCAGTGGCTATCGACGAACATCAGGCAGCCGTCGGCAGTTCGATACGGGGGAAGACCGGCGACGGCGCATCGAGCCGGAAGTCCGATGCGGCGAGCCGCGCATAGGCCGCGCGGTCCCCGATCGAGGCGAAATCCCGTTCGGCCCCGGGCACGCCCATCTGGTCGAGAAGCCGCCCGGCGGCATCGGGGATGACCGGCTGGATCGCGATCGCAAGGTCCCGGATCGCCGCGCACAGGGTGGCGAGCACCGCCCTCATCCGCTCCGGATCCGTCTTGCGCAGCGCCCAGGGCGCCTGGACATCTATATATTGGTTGCAGGCGAAAACGGCCCGCAGCCAGGCCTCGATGCCGTGGGATAGCGCGAGATCCTCGAAGGCGGCGGGAAGCTCTTCCCGGCAGGCTTTCCCGACCGTTGCCAGCAGCTCGGCATCGGCGGGATCCCCCTTCCCTCCTTCCGGCAGCACGCCGCCGCAATTCTTCGCAATGAAGGACAAAGTCCGCTGGGCGAGATTGCCGAAGCTGTTGGACAGGTCGGCGTTCACCCGGGTGACGACGGCTTCCTCGCTATAGGTTCCGTCCTGCCCGAAAGTGACGTCACGCAGCAGATAGTAGCGCAGCTGGTCCACGCCGAAGGCCTCGCCCCACTGGATCGGATCGACCACGTTGCCGACCGACTTGGACATCTTCTCGCCCCGGTTCAGCAGGAAGCCGTGGCCGAAGATCTGGCGCGGAAGCGGAAGGCCGGCGGACATCAGGAAGGCCGGCCAGTAGACCGCGTGGAAGCGGATGATGTCCTTGCCGATAACATGGATATCGGCTGGCCAGAATCGCCTATAAGTATCTGTGTTTTCGGGATATCCCAGGCCGGTAAGATAATTGGTGAGCGCGTCCACCCAGACGTACATCACATGGTTCTCGCTGCCCGGGACCTTGACACCCCAGTCGAAGCTGGTGCGCGAGATCGACAGGTCCGACAGGCCGCCCTCGACGAAGCGGGTGACCTCGTTGCGGCGGCTTTCCGGGCGAATGAAGTCCGGATGGTCCCGGTAATGCGCGAGCAGCCGGTCCTGGTAGCGCGACAGGCGGAAGAACCAGCTTTCCTCCACCGTCCATTCGACCGGCGTGCCCTGCGGCGACAGGCGCTCGCCGCTGTCGGCGACCACCAGTTCCTTCTCGTCATAATAAGCTTCGTCGCGGACCGAGTACCAGCCTTCGTAGCGATCGAGATAGATGTCGCCATTGGCCGCCATCGCCTTCCACAAGGCGCGGCTCGCCTCATGGTGGGCGGGTTCGGTCGTGCGGATGAACCGATCGTAGGAGATGTTCATCCTGTCGGCCATATGTTTGAAATACCCCGACATTTCATCGGCGAACTGCTTCGGTTCGAGGTCGCGCTGGCGTGCCGCCTGGGCCATCTTCAGGCCATGTTCGTCGGTGCCGGTCAGGAAAAAGACGTCGCGCCCCATCATTCGTTGGAAACGCGCGATCGCGTCGGTCGCGATCGCTTCATAGGCATGGCCGATGTGCGGCCGTCCGTTGGGGTAGCTGATTGCGGTGGTGATGTAGAAAGGTTCAGCCATCTGCCTGTCGGGGTGCCAGCGCCGCGAGCATCCCGGCCAGCTCGAAGACGACGCTCTGTGGATCAAGCGAGAGCCGCGTAGCGCTCCCGGCCAGGTCCTGCGCCCTTTCCCACAAGCGAAGCGCGTCGGCAAGCGCCGGTCCGCGCCGGGATCGCGCCTTGCGTGCGATCATCGACGGCGCGCGCGCCAGAAAGGCTTCGTAGCGAGCCTGGGCGGCCTTCGACGCGAGGCTCTGGGCGAGCGCGCTTCGCCTGGCATTGCTCCGGTCGCCCGACTCGGCAAGCTCCTCCATCGCCCGGTCCAGCGCCAGGATGTCGAGCCCGCGGAACGCCAGCGCCCGCCCGGGCGCCCCTTCCCCGACTTCGACCAAGGCCCTGATTTCCTGGGGTTCGGCATCGGGGAGCAGGCATTCGAGGGCTGACGTCATGGCGTCATCCGCCAAGGGCGCGAGCCGCATGTGGCGGCAGCGCGAGCGGATCGTCGGCAGCAGGCGCGCCGGTACGTGGCTGACGAGGAAGAAGACGGTATTGGCGGGGGGCTCCTCGAGATTCTTCAGCAGCGCATTGGCCGCCGGACGCTCCAGATCGTCGATCGCGTCGATCACCACCGTGCGCCAGGGCGACAGCGCCGACGTATTGGCGAACAGCCGCTGAAGGCCGCGGACCTGGGCGACGGTGATGTTGCGGACCAGTTCGCCCGAGCCCTCCCGCGCCTGGCGTTCCAGCAGCATATAGTCCGGATGGCTGCCGGCCTCGACCAAGCGGGCGATCGGATGCTCGTCGGGAACGTCGACACCTGGGAGCGCGACCGGTGGTCCGGCGCCTTCGGCGAGGAGACGCAGCGCGGCCTTGCGGGCGAAAAGGCCCTTCCCGATCCCGCCGGGTCCGCTGATCAGCCATGCATGATGCAGGCGTCCGCTTTCCATGCTGGTCCGGAACGCCGCGACTGCGGCGTCATGGCCGAACAGGGGAGTCACAGCAGATCCTCTATCGCCGAGACCAGCCGGGCCGCGATCTCCTCGGGGCTGCCCTGGCCGTCGATGACGCGGAAGCGGTCCGGCTCGCTGCCGGCAAGGAGCCTGAACGCCTGGGCGACGTCGGCATGGAATTCCGCGGAACGCCCGCCGATCCGGTCGCTCCCCTCACCGTCGCGGACGCGGCTGCGTTCGAGGGCGGCCGCCCCGGGAAGCTCGAGCAGGAGGGTCCGGTCCGGGTAGAGGCAGTGGCTGCCGAACGCATGGAGGCTGCGGATCGCTTCCTCGCCAAGGCCGCCGGCAAGTCCCTGATAGGCGAGCGAGCTGTCGACGAAGCGATCGCAGATCACCCAACGTCCTGCCTCCAGCGCAGGCCTGATCGTCCGCGCGACGTGATCCGCGCGCGCCGCGGCAAACAGCAGGGCCTCGGACTGCGCGGTCCAGCGATCCTGGCTGCCCTGGAGCAACAGCGCCCGGATCGCCTCGGCGCCCGGGCTTCCGCCGGGCTCGCGGGTCTCGACGACGTCATGACCACGCATCCGCACCGCTTCGGCCAGCAGCCGGAGCTGCGTCGACTTGCCGACGCCCTCCCCGCCTTCCAGCGTGATGAAGCGGCCCGCCACGCTCAGGCGAAGAGATGCGCCAGGCCGGCCCAGATGCGATCGAAGAAGCCGGCTTCCTCGACCGCCGCGGCGGCGACGAGCGGCATCACCTGCGGCGGCGTGTCCGGTGTGGTCACCACCAGGTCGGCGATATGCTGGCCGGCCTTGATCGGCGCCCTGACCGGCCCGTCATAGACCACCGTCACCTTGATGTTGTCGGTGTTCACCGTTGCCGGAAGGGTGACGGCAAGGTTGCGTGGCGCCACCAGGCCGACCGCGGATTCGTCCCCGAGCTGCACCCTCGCGTCGGCGATATGCTTGCCCTTGGCGAACAGCGGCTGGGAACGCCAAGCGCGAAATCCCCAATTCATGAATTTGACGGATTCCTCGATCCGCTGGTTGTAGCTGCTTAGTCCGGCCAGGACCATGATCAGACGCCGGCCGTTCTGCTCGGCCGAGCCGGTGAACCCGTAGCCCGCTTCCTGGGTGTGGCCGGTCTTGAGGCCGTCGGCGCCGGCGATGCGGCCCAGCAGCGGGTTGCGGTTGCCCTGGGTGATCGGCGTTCCCGATCCCAGGGTGCGTCCCCAGGTGAATTCCGTCTGGGTATAATATTCCTTGTAGAGGTCCGGCGTCTCCTCGATCGTCGCCTGCGCCAGCCTTGCGAGGTCACGCGCGGTCGTCCGGGTCACGCCCTCGTCCGGCCATCCGTTGGAATTGCCGAAATTGCTGTTGGTCATCCCGAGGCGCTTCGCCTCTGCGTTCATCACCGCCGCGAACGCCTGCTCGGTGCCGGAAATGCATTCGGCCAGCACCACGCTCGCGTCGTTGCCGGACAGGGTCACGATTCCGTGCAGCAGGTTGCGCACGCTGACCTGCTCGCCCGGCGACAGGAACATCGTCGAGCCCGCCTGCGGCCCATGCCATTGTCGCCAGGTTTCAGGGCGGACCTGGCACATCTGATCGGGCTTCAGCCGGCCTTCCTTGATCATCCTGAAGGCGATGTGGGTGGTCATCATCTTTGCCATCGAGGCCGGCGGGACCGGGCGATCGGCATCCTTTTGATAGAGGATCGCGCCCGACGAGAGATCCTTCAGGAACGCCACCGGGGCCGGGGTGTCATAGGGCGGCGCGGCAGCGACGGCGGGAAGTGCGATGGCTGCAGCGAAAGTTGCGAAAAGCAGAGCCTTAGGCTTCATGTTTGATGACGATCCCAATCTGATTGAACTGCACCCCCGACAGTGCCGGCCATGTTTACCCAATGCGTCCGGCAGGTCCAGCGGGATCAGCGCGCAATCGCATCCGCCAGCAGGCCGACCGAGAGCGCGTAGAAGTTGGAGCAGTTGTAATCGAGGATGGTGCGGTAGTTGGTCGTCAGCAGATAGGCCGTCGCTCCCTGCCCGTCCGGTTCCAGCAGAGTCGCAAGCTCGTTGTCGTTCGGCCATACGCCGTTCTGCGACACCAGCCCGAGCCGCCGCCATTCGCCAATCGTCAGCCAGCGGCTGTGACGTTCGTGCACGCGCTCGCAGCGAGGGGCCCGCAACCGAGTCGTGAGCTGCGACCGATCCAGCCTGGCCGGCACCGTGACTCGAATGCCCCATGGCACGTTGGGCTTCCATCCGGCATTGCTGAGGTAATTGGCGATCGACGCCAACCCGTCCGCCTGGCTGGTCCAGATATTGGCGCGACCGTCTCCGTCGCCGTCGGCGGCCAGCCGCAGATAGACGCTCGGAAGGAATTGCGGATGGCCGGTGGCGCCGGCCCAGCTGCCCTTCAGCTGGCTGCGTGGGTAGCCGCGCTCGACCAGCTTGAGCGTTGCGATAAATTCCTCGGCGAACAGGTCCCGCCGCCGCCCTTCATAGGCGAGGCTGGCGAGCGAATTGAGGAGGTCGAAATCCCCGGTCACCGCGCCGTAGCTAGTTTCATGCCCCCAGATGGAGACGAGGATCGACGGCTGGACTCCGTAGCGCCGGCTGATCGCGGTCAGTTGCGCACGATTGGCAGCATAGCGGTCGGCACCCCGCGCAATCAGGGCAGGAGTCACATGCCGCCGGCGGTAGGGCTCGAACGGGGGAATCGCCGGATTGCCCGCCGCGCCGCCGGGCTGCGCGCGGTCGAGCTCGACCGTCCTCCGGCTGAACTGGAGCGTGGGGAAGATCCTGTCGACTACGTCCCGGCTTACGCCGGCGGCCAGGGCCTGCGAGCGCAATTGCGGGAGATAGGCCTGGAAACCCGCCTCGGTGAGCCCTCCGACACCCTGGGCGGAAGCGGAGCTGGTGCTCAGCAGCGGCAGTGCGGAAAGGACCAAGGCAAGAAAGAAGGAACGCATGAACATACCCCGCGGTGAGACGCCCTTGTGCCACAAGCCGGGCGGCCTGTGAATCCACCTCGGCCGAATCCACCTCGGCTTGCCCGGCGGTCATCTTAGGTCTTAAGGCGGGCGCGAGGATGGGTGGCCGAGTGGTTTAAGGCAGCGGTCTTGAAAACCGCCGTGGGTGCAAGCCCACCGTGGGTTCGAATCCCACCCCATCCGCCATT
>Ga0182748_1000085_pt1 | contig 113972 bp, 96 predicted proteins | sample eDN3rd37CKraftOP_FD_128877 | JGI IMG/M metagenome (GOLD analysis project Ga0182748, IMG submission 128877) | Enriched Organic Plus compost microbial communities from Emeryville, California, USA - eDNA 3rd pass 37_C Kraft OP (version 2) (version 2) ... | reverse complement strand
TTCGAGGAAGAGGACGCCGAGATGCCGCATGTCGGCTGCGTCTCGACCGCCGACGACATCTACCGCTTCGCGGAGATGCTTCGCCGGGGGGGAGAGCTGGACGGGGTCCGCATCATATCGCCCGCTACCTTGCGGCTCGCGCGGCAGAACTGGACCGGGGACAAGGAGGCCGAGATCTACCGGGGGTTGGCGCTCGCCATGGGAGAGAAGAGCTATCCGGCCTATATCGGCCTTGGCTTCGCACTGAAGGGCGAAAAGGTGATCCCCAGCCAATATGGCACGCTGACCAACGTGGGCACCTTCGGCAACAACGGTGCGGGGACCACGCTCTACTGGGTCGATCCGATCGCCGATGTGACCTTCGTAGCCCTCACCTCGGGCGTCATGCACGAATGGGCGAACATCGGCCGGTTTCAGCGCTATTCCGACGCTGTCGCCGCTGCAATGATCCAATAGCACGGCTTCGGAAAGAAATCCGCATGAGCCGGGTCTCCTACGACTATTCGGGAAGGACCGTGCTGGTGACGGGCGGTGGCTCCGGCATCGGAGCGGCCATGGTTCAGGCTTTTGCTGCTGCCGGAGCGAATGTCGCGGTCGCCGATATTCGCCCCGACGCAGCGAGGGCCATTTCCGCGCTCGTGCGCGAACGGAACGGGAGCGCCGAGCCCTTCGTCGTCGATGTCGCGGAGGAGAATTCGGTCAAGCTGTTGATTGCCGCAATTGAGGATCGTCTCGGAGGCATCGACGTCGCGGTGAACAATGCTGGTATCGAGGCGAATGTCGTCCCGCTCGCCGAACTCGACAGCGAGAACTGGAGGAAAGTGTCCGACGTCAATCTTTCCTCGGTCTTCTACTGCATGAAGGCGCAGATACCGGGTATGATAGCGCGGGGCGGCGGGGTAATCCTCAACACAGCCTCCATTTCCGGCCTGATCGGCGGCTATCATCTCGGCGCCTACACGGCGACCAAACATGGCGTGATCGGCATGACCCGGGCAGCGGCCGTCGATTATGCGCGCTCGAACATCCGGATCAATGCGCTGTGTCCCGGTTTGGTCGACACGCCCTTCATCGCTGCCCTGCCGCAGCCCATGATCGATCGCTTGATCTTCGGCATCCCGATGGATCGCCCCGCGGAGGCGGTAGAGATCGCACAAGCGGCGCTGTGGCTCTGCTCCGAAGGTGCCAGCTACGTGACCGGCCACGCCATGGTAGTCGACGGGGGTGCATCGCTCGGGGCGGCGGGGACGCGTTTCGATGACCTACTCAACTGATTGGAGCTCACATGTCTGAATCTCACAATGCTCCCGAGGAACTGCCAAGGATCAACCCGGTGGCCACTCACTCGGAATATGCTGAAGCCCGCAGGAAGAGCTGGGTTGCCGCCAGCGAGCGGGGCTATGAAATCCTGGCCTTTGACCAGGGCCTTGCCGTTGAGACCAACAAACAGGTCGACGTCGGCGGCGGGTTCGGCGTCGTGCTCGATCAGGTGGGCATCACCGAGGGTCGGTTCCGTGACGAATGGGAAAAGCAGGTCATTTGTCACGACGACGATGAGCGTGAGCGAATGCGCAAGCCCTTCGAGCGGCTCCTGCGGCCGCAGCAGGTCGCGAAGCTGCAGGGCACTGTGCGCGAGCTGATCCACGGCATCCTCGACGACATCGAGGACCCCACGGATGTGGAGTTCATGAAGCAATTCGCTGATCGGCTACCGACCCAGCTGTTCTGCAAGCTGATCTCGGCTCCGCTGGAAATGGAAGGGGACATTTTCCGCATCACCTCGCAGATCAACCCGCCGATCCTGACGTTTGACGTAGCGGGTATCAAAGCTTCCGAGGAAGCCTATTTCGAGGGGTTGGAGCTGATGCGTGGCTTCATCGCCGCGCGCCGCGACGATCTGAATGAAGATTTCACCTCCGAGCTGATCCGCTGCGAGCAGGAAGGCATGATCCGGCCCGACGAAGTCGAGACGATCGCAATGTCCCTGCTGATGGCCAGCATGGACAATACGATGCACCAGCTGGGCCTGACGTTCGGAACCCTGCTCGAGGACCGGAGCCGCTGGGAAGCGGTTCTCGCCAAGCCGACCGCGGCTCCTAAAGCAGCCGAAGAGACCTTCCGGATGTGCCCGCGGTTCACGACGATCCAGCGCCATACACCGACAGAGATTCAGATCGACGACTTCACCTTTCCTGCCGACAAGTGGCTCATGGTGTCCACCCGCGCATGCGGGCGCGACGAGAAGAAGTTCGAGGATCCTGACGAATTCCGATTGGACCGTCCGGCCGCACGGGCGCTGCAATTTGGCGGAAACCAGTACAGCTGCCTCGGCGCCACCATGGCCAGGTTGGAAATCAGCGAATCCATCAAGATCATCAGTGAGCGCTATCCGGGCATCCGCATGATCGAACCCTGGGACTATGAGGTCGGACCGCTGGTCGCCGAATGCAAAAAGCTGAGGGTCTCCCTCGTCTGAAGCACCGGACTTTGAACGACGGCCAGCGAGGTAAGCAGTGGCTCAGATTACAGTTGTTATGCGTGATGGCAGCGAGCGAGACCTCGACGCAGAGCCGGGGCTTAGCGTCATGGAGATCATTCGCGAGAATGGCGTCGATGAGCTGCTTGCTCTGTGCGGAGGCTGTTGTTCCTGCGCAACATGTCACGTGCAAGTGGATCCGGATTTCGTCTCGAGGCTGCCGCCCATGAACGAGGACGAGAATGACCTGCTCGACAGTTCCAATCATCGCACCTCGGCGTCGCGCCTTGCGTGCCAAATTCCGTTCACCGCTGAATTGACCGGAATGCGGGTTCGGATCGCGCCGGAAGATTAAGCGGTTCTTGCACCATTGCTTGCGCCCACGGGTCAGCAACGGCAGGTCTCGGAAATTCTTCACAGGGCGGCAGCATTCGATCCCCGGCGCGGAAGCGATCAGCTCGCGACCGACGTGGGCAGACAGCGCTGATCAGGCCCAGCAGTTTCTGCAGGCGCCAGGTAGCTAATTCGAGCGAACTGAAGCGGCTGGTTTGCGATGCTCAACTTTTCGGCAGCGCGGTTCGGCCAGTTAGAAGCTCTTGCGTATTCCTATCCGAACCTGACGCGGCTCGACGATGCGGCTGTTGCGGCCTTCGACCCCTTCCGACGGTTCGCCGGGCAGCCGCGTCCGATAGAAATAGTCGATGTCGTGATCGTCGGAGCCGAGCGCGTTCAGAAGCTCTGCGTAAAGCTCCCATCCCGGACGATGACCTGGGGTCCAGGAGGCGCGCAAATTGACCAGGAAGGTGTCGTCCCCGCGCACTGAGTTGTCTTCGGTCAGCGGATGTGGTCCCAGATAGCGGAGCCTGGCAGCGGCAGCGAAACCCGGGAGGATTACGGACAGACCAAGTTCGCCGGCGCTGTTCAAGGCGCCGGGGACATGGTCTTGGCCGCTGGGCAGACCGAAGTAGCGCGATCTCGATCCGGTCCATACCGCATCGACGGCAAGCCAGCGGTTCGGCCGGTAGAAGCCGGTGATTTCATAGCCGCGGCGCCGACCGGGATCGCTGGGCTCCACTGCACCGGAATCGCCGACATAAATGAGCTCGCTTTCGATCGAGCTCCACCAATAGACGGCGCTGAGGATAAGATTGCGACGCTCGAAGCGCGCGCCCACTTCTCTCAGCCGAGAACAAGCAAGACGGCCTGATCGGGATCCTGCCTCCATTGAGGCGCAATGCAGGCAATGAGATAGCGGAACACAAGCGTCAGCAGGTGCGGCACCGCCCCGGGACAGGAGCGAGGATATGAGCAACTGCTGGTGGTGCTCATTGACCTTGAAGCTTGGGACCGTGTTGTTCGCGGGGGGGCGCTCCGAACCACCGAGATCGTTCGGCCCACTCAATCTCCGCCGGACCAACTTCGCGGTCGCGTATTCGTGTCGACGCAAGCCTTGGGTGGCGAGCAAGGCGTGCGGCACTGTCGGAACAATGCCGCACGCAGCGACGGCCAGAATCCGCTATCTTGTAGCAGAAGTTCCAGCAAGATCGTTGCAGTTGAAGCTCGCCAGGACCATGATCGCTTCGAATGCGGACGAACATGGATACACAGGCGACGGTGACCACGAGAATGGACCGGACGGGCGTCTCATGTGACGATCAGGGACGAGATTAAATCGTTGAGGCATGTTGTCGAAGGGCCATGCGGGTCGGCTGCAACGCCTCCATGATGCTGCCCCGCCCGTTGATGTCCGCCAGAATTCCCTCGACCTTAGGTTGAATGAACTCGTCAAGATCCTCCCAGTGCAGCGGCCGTGCTGCGTCGGGAGCGGCGCCGGCAGCAAGACGGGCGGCACGATAGAGCGGGACGGTCGCCGGCGAGAGAGTCTCCGAGGCATCGTAGGATCCGCTTATCAGTTTCGCTCGCAACTCGACCGCTTGAACTCCCGTCAGCAAGGCGACGGCAAGAAAATGCTCCAGCACGTTCAGAGACTCCCGCGCGAGGTTGGCGGAGTTCATCGCTTGGCTGTTCACGTTCTGGTTGAACTGCTCCGCATGGGTTGGGAACCGATCGACGATCGATTGGCCGAGGAAGCTGATCAGCGGCATCATCGAATTGCCTCCAATCTGAAGCGACTTCAGGCCGATGTTGATGCCGCTTTCGCTGTTCCCGACTAAGGAAGGACTGAGGCCGTAGCTGAATTCCGGCGTCATCAGCAGCGCGATCTGCACGTCTACGTGCTTGGCGAGGAGGCCAATATGATAGCGCATCTGGTCCATCGCGACTCCCGTGTACTGCGCGAGGAAGTTGCCGGTGTGGTAAATTTCCCCGGTATCGGGATCGATGAGCGGATTGTCGTTGGCGCAGTTCGCCTCGGTTTCGATCTGGCGGGTGGCGCTCGCCAGCCCATCTATGACCGGCCCGAGAAATTGAGGCAGACACCTAAGCGAATACCGATCCTGGATCAGCTTGCCGAGCCGATGGCCCCGGTCGCCTGCCGCTTCACTGCGGATCATCTTTGAGCCCGTAACGAGGCGGCCCATTTCCTGCGCCGTCCATAGCTGACCCGGATGGGGTTTCATGGCGTGGATGAATGGAGCGAATGTTTGATCGGTGGATACCAGCGCCTGGGCTATCAGGGCATGAATTCCGAGCGCCAGAGCACTCAGTTCAATCGCCCGATCGACGGCCACTGCCGCAACTCCAGTCGATGCGCCGGTGCCGTTGTTGAGCGCCAATCCTTCCTTAGCCTCGAGCTCAACGCCAATTACATCTTCACTTTCAAGGACCAGCTGACGCCAACGACCCCGCTGATTGAGATCCTCGATACGCCTTATCATCCGGTGCACCTGAGGCTGAACATGCGGACGTTCGGCTGGACATCAGGGGCACCAGCCTTTGCGGAGGGTCGGTCCTCTTGCGCTACGACGTCCGGGGTATCGCATCTGCCGCGGCCTGGCTGCCGGTGCTGCGCAGGTTTCTATCCCTCGCCACGACAGGGCGCGTCCCGATGTCCCTTCGGCCACCTGATCGACGGGCGCGCAGGCTGACCCTGTTGCTTCGCGCTGGGGATGCGCTTCGGGCGGGCGCCACACAGCGGGAGATCGCCGAACGATTGCTCAGTAAGGATGCCGCAGAACCCCGCTGGCGCACCGAGGCGCCCGACCTCAGGGGCCGTGCGCAGCGCCTGGCGATCGGCGCGCGGCACCTCGCGGCCGGCGGCTGGCGTCGGCTCCTGCGATGAGAAGGCGGCGTGCGTCACTCGCAGCCGACGCCATCGCCGTCCCGGTCCAGATGTGTGCCGTAGCCGGGGTCGCCGCGCCTCACAGGCGCTGCGCCGGCCGCTCTTGCGGCGCTGCAGTTGCGGAAGGCGCCGCTGCCAGACGTGAGGCTGGCTACCGGACTCCTGCGGTCGGCCTTCGTTCCGGAGCCGTCACCGCGGTGGCAGTGATAGTCTCCGGTCTTGCGGTTGGTGTGGCACCCGTCCGCGTTGAGCCCACCGGGATGCGCCGGCAGGGACGTCGGTACGCCGATCAAAAACGCCGCGATGACGATCCACTTCATGCCAGTTCTCCGGAACAGGAAAGTGACCTATCCTGATTAAAGAAGAGTTCCGATGCTGGCACGATTTCCTCCAATCCCGATCATAATCCCGTAAAGGAGCGCCTGCGCTCAATTCAATACTCACTGGAGACCGGTTCGGCCGGTCGAACAAACGGTCCGGAGACTTCCTTCTGTAACCTTTGCCATGTTCGGTGGGGGAAGGACAATTCAAGCAATGGATTTTACGGCCGAGAGTTAATCGGCTATTCTGTGCATCGCGTGATGGGTGAGTTCCGACCTGCTGTCACGCAATGTGGAAGCCGTTCGTGTGTCTTCACCGGGAGCGCCCGGGGATGGGGGGAGGGTCATGAACTGGAAAATCATCCTTTGCGCAGCAGTGTTGAGTGCGCCGGTACCTGCTGCAGCGTGGAATGCCCGCGGCCACATGATCATCGCGGCTAAGGCCTGGGACGCGCTGACACCGGGCTCGCGGTCGGCGGTTGCGCAGCTCCTTCGCCACAATCCCCAATATGAGCAATGGGTTGCCGGGGTGCCCGGCGCCGACCGGGACCGGGTGGCCTTCATTCAGGCCTCGACTTGGCCCGATGACATCAAGTCGGAGGCGCGGTTCCCCGGCTATTCCTCGGACCGTATCACCGGACCCGATGCGCGTCGCAACACCGGCTATGACGACTGCAACCGCCACGGTTTCTGGCACTATGTCAATCTGCCCTTCTCGCCGGACAATACGCCTCTGGAGCCAACGCGCGAGCCCAACATCGTCACTCAAATCCGGACCCTTGCCGGGACATTGGTCAATGAGCAGGCCTCTGATGAGGTGAAATCCTATGATCTTGCGTGGCTGGTGCACCTGGTCGGCGATCTTCACCAGCCGCTGCATGCAACCGCACGGTTCGTCGCGTCGGATCCCGATGGCGATGCGGGAGGCCTCGACGTCGAATATTGCCTGAAGGCAGGTTGTGCCGGATCGCCCCTCCATTCCGCTGGGACGGCGCCTTTGGCGGTTCGGAGAATCTGGTCACGATCACTAGTTTCGCGGCCGCGCTGGCCGAGGCTGACGATGATGCTGCCGCGATCTCGAATCCTGAGACGTGGGCGCAGGAGAGCTTCGCGCTCGCACGGCGCCATGCCTATCGTGCGCCGATCCGGGGCGGTCTTGGGCCCTATCTGCTCACCCAATCCTACCGGCTGAACGCGCAGAAGGTCACGCGCGGACAGGCATCCCTGGCCGCAGCCCGGCTTGCCCGGCTGATCAACACCGCTTCGATTCATGTGCGGGGCGATCCCATTCAGGCCCGCACGTGCCCTGCGCCCTAGCCCCGAAGACCGCGCTTCCGATCCTGAGGGGACGAGCGGGGCAGGGAGTGCCGACGTCCGCACGGCATCTCGAGAACCTTCGGTCGGAGGAGGAGTGAAAGATGGCAAGCAGCGCTGCAGGCAGGACCGGGCAAACAGGAGCGAGCGCTGGAGAGCGGCCGTCGATGCCGGCGCTCGAATGCGACCTCGTGATGAAGGGAGGGGTGACCAGCGGCATCGTCTATCCGGCTGCCATTGCCGCCATTGCGGGCTTGTACCGGCTGCGCTCGATTGGAGGCACCTCCGCAGGGGCGATTGGCGCGGCGGCAGCGGCGGCGATGGAGCTTGGCCGGCGATCGGGCCGTAATCCGGGCGCGGCCACCATGCTGGCAAGCCTCGCAGGAGAGCTGGGCAAGCGGCAGCCCGACAACAAGCCGCTGCTCCTTCACCTCTTCGAGCCTGATCGGGAGACGGCTGGCCTTTTCCGGCTGCTGCTTTCGCAGCCTATAATGCGGGACCCGGGAGGTACATGGAGTTCCTGATCAAGGGTCGACGACTGCCCGCCGAGACGAGGACGTACCTCGTCCGGGTGACTGGTTCCTGGCCGCGAACAGGTTCCAACCTGACCGGTTTTCGAGACCGGGAAGCGCCAGCTGAGGCTGAAACCGCTTCACCGAAACTCTCCGGAGCTGCGGCCGCAGCATGGGATGCCCGGCAGCGCAGGGCGGCTGGAGCCATATTCTTCATCCGCCGTCCCTGAACGGTCGGTCGCTGTGAGCTGCCTCTCCCGCAGCGGATGGCGGCGCTCTGGGCGCCGGGCTCGAATGCTGCTGCCCCAGCCGGAAGCAAATGGCGCCAGCGAGGGCGGCACCAGGAGAGCCAGCGACAAATCAGGTACTTCCTCTTTCTGGAGACGACGCGAAAACCGTCAGCGCCCGCCTCGCTCGTTCGCCTTGGGGCATATTCGAAGTCGATGTAGCTGAGCGAAGCGTCGATGAGCAGGCCGGCTACCGGCCGTATCGACGTTTCGAGCTCCAGCCCCTTCACCTCGGCATCGCCGGCGTTGGCCGGCAATGCGCACGGCAGACCGGACACCCCGGGTCCAGGCGGTGTTGGGTTGGGGGCGTGGGCTGGAGTGCAGTGCGCGTCCGTTTCGTCATCGGGTCGGAGCTGGCATGCTCGTTCATCGGGCTGACGCTCGGCCTCCGGTTCGATCCCTCGGTGCGTCGCACCGTCGCCACCGATGCTCCGGCGGAACTCAGCATGGCCGCCGACGTGACGCTGGATGCGAACGGCATAACGGTTTCGGTCGAGAGCGGTGCCTCGCTGGAGCCCGCCTATCTACTGGATACCAGGACCATCGTCTCCGCAACCGACGTGCGGGTGGTGTTCGGGCCGGTGGGCCGCCCATCCTATGTCGACCACGACTTTGCGGGCGTCACGTTCGATCGGCTGGCCGTCACGCTGCCTAGCGAGCTCCTGGAACTGGATCCCGGCTCCGAGCTGCTCATCGTCGCGCAGAATGCGGCGCTCGGAACGACCGGGTTCACGGGCCAGGTCGCCGTCAGCGCAGCCGACCTCGAGCATCCGGTGTCGGGAAAGCTTCTCGGCTTCCCGTTCCGCTTCCGCGCCTTTCGCCTCGATGCGCGGGAGAATTCCCTCCTCGATCTTTCGCTCGCCGCAGAGCTTCGCCTGGAAGCGCTCGAGGACGGCGCCGAGGAGAAGTGGGTCGCCTTTGACCTCGCCTTTGCGGGCGGGGGCGGCCTGATGGGCGCGGCGTCTGCCGTGCAACCGCCGGAGGCCGGCGCCGACCCCGAGTTCCTCGCCAGCTTCCAGTTCGACGATGTCGTCCGACTGGGCGTTCGGTCAGCAAGGATCGTCGGCAAGGACGATCTCTGGGCGATCTTCTTCTCGGGCTCGCTGAAGCTCCTTTTCGAGGGCACGTCCGACTGGCCGGCGATCGGGTTCGACGAGATCGGCGTCGCCTCCAATGGCGACCTGCTGCTTCCCGACGGCGGCGGTGCCGGCTTCGATGAGCCGCTCAGCGTCGACTGGCATTTCGCCCGTCTCACCATCACCAAGTTCCGCTTCGGCCGCCCCGATGGCTCGACCGACCAGCTTCGGTTGGCGCTCACCGGCGAGATCGTGCTGATCGACTCCTTGCCCGCGGGAGCGAGCGTCGAGGGCCTCGTCGTCGAGTGGCAGCCCGGAGTGCCCGGGCACGGCATCCGCTTCGAGGGGATCCGCATGGAGCTGGCGGTGCCGGGCTCCTTCCGGGCCGCGCTCTCGCTTGCCTATGTTTCGGCCGGCAGCGTCGCCGAGTTTCGAGGCACCGGGTTGCTGGAAATTGCCGCTCTCGACATGGCCGTGGATGTCGGCGTGGTCTGCGGTCGCCAGGCGTCGTCACCGGAGGCGCCGGAGGCATTCAACTATCTTTACCTCTTCGCCGACGCCAAGCTGCTGCCGACCGGGATCCCGATTGCCGGGACCGGGCTGTCGATCTACGGCTTCCAGGGCCTGGTCACCCACAATATGGAGCTGGCGGTCGACCCGGCGGCGCCGGTCGACGAGCGCTATTACCAGCTCTTCATCCGGGCTCCTGTCGGCATGACCGACATAGCGAAATGGCGCCGGCGGAAGGGCCGGGACGCGTTCGGCTTCGGGGTCGTGCTCGGGACTGCCGACAAGGGCTATGCGCTCAATGCCAAGGGCATGCTCATCGTGGGGCTGCCCGACCTCACAATGCTCCTGCAGGCGCGCGCCGACTTCCTCAAGCAGAAGCCGGACCTCTCGACCGCGCAGGAAGGATCACTCGACGCCCTCATGCTTTATGCGAGCGGCGACGACAGCATCCTGATCGACATCACCGCGCATTGGGGCATGCCGAAGATCGTCAGCGTCGATGGTCATGCGCGGGCCTTTTTCTCGTCCAGCGATCCCCACGGCTGGTATCTCGAGATCGGCCGCGACGAGGAGGGTAAGCGCGTCGTCGCCAAGGCGCTCAGCTGGAACGACAAGTGGCTGTTCAGCGCCGGCTTCTGGTTCCGGCTCGACGAGCATGGCGTCGTCACGGGAGCCCAGGTCGACCTCGACCTGCGCAAGGAGCGGCGAGGCTTCTGGGTCTCGGTCGGGGGTTCGGCGCGCGGCGAGATGAAGCTCTTCTGGGAGCCGGCGCAGTGGGAGGGGGGGCTTGCCATGTCCGGCCGGATCAAGGCCGGCTACCGCCGCTGGTCGGTCGGCCTCACCCTGTCGGGAGATGTGCGCGCGCGGGTACGGCAGCCCTTCGACGTCCATCTGCACGTCGAGGCCTGCATCGACCTCTGGCTGGACAGCATCTGCAAGGGGTTCGATTTCGACTGGCAACGCCTGACACCGCCGGAGCCGGAATTGCCGTTCCGCCGCTGGGCAGCGACGCCGCGGCACTTCACCTCCTATGAAGTCACCGGCGCGGACGGTATGGCGATCCTCGAGACGGGGGTTGTCGCGCTTCAGCCCGGGACGTCAGCGGTGCCGGTCATCCAGTCTCACAGCGTGCTCTCGCTCGACTTCGCCAAGCCGATCGTCGACGCCACCGGCGCATTCAACGAAGCGGTTGCCCTCGACGATGGCGGGTTCACGACCGTCGGCGAGGGGTCGGGCTGGTCGGTGGCCCACCGGGTTGACGCGGTCCAGCTCATCCGGGACCCGGACGGGGCGGCCGTCCCGGTGCCGGTCTGGGGGACATGGGCGCGCGAGACGCTGGAGCCGAACACGACGCTGCGCATCGGCAGCTCTGACCGCTACGGGGAAGACGGCTCGCTCACCGGCGGGTTCGTCGACGGCGTCGTGCTCGATTATTGCGATCCGCCCCGTCCGGCCCGCGCCTGTGTTTCGCTTGCCGACGTGTCGCCGGGCCACGGCCGCCTGGCGCGGGACCTCCTCTACGAATGGCAGCACCCGCGCCCGGGCCCGCTCTGGCATGACGATGACCGGCTCGTCATCCTCTTTCCAGGGCCCGTGGCGCATGTGACGGTGGATGGCCGGGAGATGCCGCTGGAGCCGGGTCGGGCCAGCCTCATCATCCTTGGAAAGATCTGGGGCAGGGTGCCGCCGCGGGAGCTGTGCTTCGAACCGGGCCATGGCAGGCCCGACTGGCGCGCGCAGGCGATCCGCGGCGGTTTGCTCACCGGCAACGAGGCCTGGACGGTGGGCGGAGATCTGCAATCCATCCCATCGCTCGCCCTCTACGAGCTGCGCGTCGACACGACCGCCGAGTTGCGCGCCCCCGATGGCAGCCTCTCGACCCCGCTGGGTGCACCGATGACGATGCGCGCGCGCTTCCGGACGGCGGGTCCGCCGTCCCGTCCCGGCGCCCTCGAAGCCTATGTTGGGCGGGTGCAGCCGGCTTCCGGCGCGAGGCCCGCTTATTTCGGCTATGACCTGCTGGTCGATTTCCTCGAGGATTATGTGCCGAAGCTCTACCTCAAGGTGGGCGAGCGGCTCGGCATCCGGCTGTTCGACGGGGCCGGCCGGCGCGTGACCGGCCCGGGCGGCGAAACCCTGCTGCTGCCGCTGACGCGCCGGGTTCCCGTCCGTCATTCGGTCGCAACCGCCGTGTGGCAGGACCTGTTGGAGGCCAATGTCGCGAACGGCTGCGCGACCGGCGAGCCGCCGTTGGCGCAATCCGATGCCGGCCTTGCTCTTCCCGCTTCACTCGGTCGGCTCGGGCCCAATTCGCCGTATCGCGCTGAGCTCGTCTCCAGCGCGCGCCCGGACGTGGCGCTGGCCGGCTGGAGCTTCACCACGTCCCGATTTGCGACCTTCACCGGTATGGTGACGAGTAGGCGCAGGATCGAGCTTCCGTTGTCATGCGCTGGGCCGGTGACGGCACCGGCGTTCGAGGAAGCGGCGCGGCAGCTGGGGGTCGCGACCATCCGCTATGTCGAAGCCTTCACCGTCACGCCGCTGGTCGACCCGTCGGCGGCGGCATGCCTCGGGGTCCTGATCGAGGCGCCCGAGCCACTGGAGATCGGCACGCGAACCACCGTAACCCTCGGCGGCATCCCGACGCGGCCGCTTGCCAATGTTGACGGCACGCGCGTGCTGCTTCTGGCCGCCGCGAGCCCGCTTCCCATCGGTTCGATCGAGGTGTCGATGACGTACCTGCGCGATGCCGGTCCGGCGCTCCCGCGCCTGGCGCTCGAAGGTGATAGCTCGCCCGAGTTGGTCTCGTTCGACCTGGAGGTGGCCCTGTCATGAGCGATGTGGACCGGGCGAGCAGGAGACTGGTGCCCGGCCAGGACCTGCACATCATCGGCTGTGCACGACCGGAGACCATGGCTTCAGGAACTCCGTGCCTGGGGATCCGCTGGGCGGCGCGCGTGGACCTTGGCTTTCCGATCAGCGGGTACAGGATCGCGCGGCGCCGCCCCAACGAGAGCACGGCCACCGAGCTCGGGCTGTTCTTCCTTCCCGAGACGACCGCCTGGAGCGTCTTCGCAGACGACGCAAAGCGCCGCAGGCCGCGGTGTGGTCCCTGGTTTGACGCGATCGAGGAGAAGCATTTCGCCGACCTGCTGCCGGTCATCCGCTTCTGCGATCCGCGGGTGCCCGCGGCCGAGGCTCCGGCGTTGATCGAGCGCGCTGCCGCCTTCTTCGGCGACACCCACCGCAGCGATGCGGAGCTCGCTTTCTCCTTCTGGCGGTTCGGCCCGCTGCCCACGCTTGGCGAGCTCCTGAACGACCCGCAGGCGGCCACGGCCCTTGAGCGATTCTACCGCCGGCAATGCCTGGCGCTGCTCCTCGTGCTTACCCTGCGGTTCGAATATGCAGCGCTCTTCGGCCTTGCGACCGACGATGAGCCAGGCGAGGGTGCTTTCATCTACCATGTGCGGGCGGTCTTTGCCGGCGCCGATGGCGGTGCGGAGTCGGACCCGGTCCTGACCGGCGCCCGCTGCGACCCGCCTCCGCCGGCCTGGCTTGCGGCGGAGCGGGTGCCGGGTAGCGTCCTCTATCCCTCGGCGGCCCTCTGGCCAAAGTGGCAGCCGCCGGCTGAGCTTGCTCCGACCGATGACCAGGGGCTTCCGCTGCCCGCATCCGCAGGCTGGCCAAGGGTCCCGGCGGCGCTCACCGGTCTCAGCTGGGCAGAGCCGCTTCCGGAGACCAAACTGATCGGTCATGGTCCCGTCCTCTACCGGGTGGGCCGTTATGGACATGGCGCTGCCTCGGCCACCTTTCCGATATCGCCTCCTCTTCCCGCCGGTGCGGACTTCACCATGGTCGGCGACGGGGAAGACATGATCCGGGGACGGCAGCCGCCGCATCTGATCGACACGCCAGGCATGGCCTGGCCGCCGCTCGAAGGCCATTATGCCTATGAGGCGAGGGGCGTGGACCTGCTCGGCGTTGCCTCCAGTGCAGGGACGAGGACCAGCCTTCGCCATCATCGCGACCTTCCGCCGCCACCCCCGCGTGCGGCGAACCTCGGGGAACCGGTGGTCACGCTCGATCCGCAGGCCAGCCACGTCGATGTTCCCCTGCGGATCACCTGGGGCAGCGCGGAGGATTTCGGCGGTCCCAGCGTCACCGAGTTCCGCATTGCGGCCTCCTGGCGCGACACGTTGAACCTCGCCGTCGAAGTGGAAAGCGCCGCGGAGGCAGGCCCCCTCCATGCCGATCTCTCGATCGCTTCGCTTGTCGTGCCGGCCGGATCGCTGGTCGGGGCGCTGCTGAGCTTGCCCAACGGCGACTTTCCGATCGTCGGCCATGGCAGTGGCGCCCATGCAGGACTGCGCGTCCGCCAGGTGCACAAGCGCCTTCCCGAGGTGGGATTCGGCCGCATTCTTGCGCCGGGAACACCCACGCCGGTGACGAGAATTGCCCGCCTGCCGCGGCGGCCCATGGTGCCGGCCTCGATTGCGGCGGTGGCTTCGCTTGACCCCCTGGACGTGGAGCTGGTCGCCGTGGCTGACCAAATCCCGGGCGATGATGCGGTCACCCTCTACCTTCATCTGCTGGGAGCCGATTTCATGGCGACGCGGGTCGGGCCCCAGCTTTTCCGCATTGCTGCGCCGCGCGCCGATACGCCGGCTCATGCCCGCTGGTCCGAATGGCTGGCACTGGCGGACCCTCCCGCCGCCCTTGTGGGCTCCCCGGTCCTGCTCTTCCCGCCGCACCCGGTGATCGCCTCTGTCGCAGTGCCGCCCGGCTTCCGGTCCGGAACGCTGTCATTCCAAATCAGCGCCGCGGACGATGCGGACTATGTCGCAAGCCCGGTCTTGCCGGTGGCGGATCCGGCACTCGCCGATGCCCGCGGCAACGAAAGCGCCCGCACCACCGTCACGCTGTCGCTGCGCAGCCTTGCTCCGCCGCCGCCAGTGGGTGTCGATCCTTTCGATCCCAGCCGCCGCCTCTGGGCGCGATCTGCCGCAGCCTATGCCGAAGATGCGACCTATGCCCTGTCCTGGCCTGCGATAGCCGGCGCGGCGCGCTACGAGGTCTGGCGGGTGCTCGAGACAGCGGTCCCGGGCGTTGGTCCGGCGACATCGGATGGAGAGCTGCGGTCCCTTGCCGCGACTGCCGCCCGGTTCATCCTGCGCAGGGACCAGGTCTTCGCGCCAGCCTATGTCGACCGCATCCCCGGGCGGGCTCCGGTGCGGGCGCTCTACCGCGTCCGCGCCGTCTCGCCGGCTGGCGTGCCTGGCGATTTCTCCGAGATCATCGGGCCGGTCCATGTTCCGGATGTGCGGGCGCCCGCCGCGCCCAATCTGCTCCGGGTGGCGCCACTTCCTCCCGAGGAGGCGGAGCGCGCCATCCTCGTGGAGTGGACCGCGCTCGCCGGAAGCGACATTCGGTTCGAGGTCTGGTTCGCCGAAGCTGCCGCTTCGGACGGCCGGCTGCAGCTCGCCGGAGCGCTGCCTGTCGGCAGCGTCCCGGATGCCGACGGGCGCTTTCGTTTCGTCCATGCGGACCGTCGGCCGGGGCGGACGGTGGCCTATGAAGTGCGCGCGGTGCGCGAGGCGCTGGACCCGGTGGATCCGGGGGCGACTGTCACGCGCGACATCGCCAGCGTACCATCACGGCAGCTCCTTGCCTCGGCGCTGCGTTCCGGGCCGCTTGTGGCCCCGGAGATCACCATGGTGGCCGCCTCTGCGGAGGGTGGCCTTCATCCCCGACCCAGCGGACGCGCGCATGCAGCCGACGGCAGCGCAAGTCGACTTCGCCCAGGTCGCCAACTGGCGGACATCGGGCACTTTGCTGATCATCCACGTCTTCGACAAAGCCGAGCGCGACCTGAAGAAGATCGCCGGAGCAAAGCTCACCGTCGCGCCCAACATGGTCTGGTATTCGAAGATCCACCTCACCAAGGATTTCCTCCAGACGACCCTGGCGGCGCACAAGCAACCCATTCCCGGCGTGGATGTCGCGACCTCATCTCCCGACTGGATCAGGCATGCGGTGGCAGGGTTTCTGAAAGGAACCTTCCTGCCTGAGCTCCGCCTTGGGTCGACTGCCGCGGACGACGATGTCGCGAGCCTGCCCATGCCGATCCTCGACGTGAACCCGGAAGGTGAGGTGGCGCTAGACATCAGCATGGGCCGGGCGCAGCCCGCCAGGGACGCTCCGGAGAGTGTCTTCACGACCATGGCTGGCGGGCTGGCACCTGCTGATCCCCGCCACCCGCGGGTCGGCCGGATTCCTGCCCGGCTGGTGCTCCGGGAGCTTCGCGACAAGATCATCGACGGCAAGCCAGGCGGAGCTTTTCCGGACGCGGTGCTGCGGCCGCCGAACGATCTCGAGTACCTGATCGTCAGGTTCACGCGCATCTGGAAACCGGAAGAGGAGGTGTCCGCCTACTTTCCCGCGAACACGGTCGAGGTGGGTGCGACAGATCCGACCCGGCACCTTTTCACGGGCAGCCTGCCGCCGCACGGCATCATCCATGTACCGGTGAAGGCCGGCCAGGTGCCGCCGAAGATCACCGTTAAGATCACCGGTCCGATGCGCTGGGTCGATGGTGCCCATCCGAATGGTCCCTGGCGTGAAATCGGAGGAACGTCGCAGTTCACCTTCAGCTTGCCGGGCACGCCGCACATCCAGATGCGGCGGCGGATGACCGACGAAATGGCGATCGAGCCGGCCGACAAGACCGAAGGGCCCGCTTGCACCTATTATTCTCTTCGCCGCACGGTGCGGGCGCTGGTGAACAACCGGATCGCAGGAGGTCGCCTGAACTTCGACCGGTCGAGAACCAGCAAAGCTGTTTCGAAGCTGATCGATGACGCCTTTGGTCCTGCCAACAGCGCCAATGCGAAGGCGTCCATCGTTGCGAACAATCGGCCGCGTACCAACGTCAAGGATCAGCCGGAGATCCGCAGAACCCACGCCCGGCTCTGGCCAATGATCCGCAGATGCAACCCATCGACTCCGCCGACCGCGTAACGCCCCGGTTTCTTCAGCCGTGACACCGCCAGCGCCGACAGTTCCTTTGCCTTCCTCGGCATGCGCCCTGTCCCTCATGCTGTCCCACATAGAATGCAGGATTTCTGGAGCATCTACTGGATGGCACTGGACGACATGAAAATGCAAGTGACTGATCAACAATAGAAATCTGGACGTCTTTGGATGTCCTTGGATGCCTCTCAAGTTGACACCCTCTCCGCCAGAGACCGATCTGTCCAGCCCATACATGGGTGACAGATCGTACCGGAGACATAGGTTACACCCCGGTGCCGAACGGGTTGCCGGGGGTGTGCGGGTTTCTGCTCCAGGTCGATATCTCCCACTTCGTCATGAATGAAGCTGACGAGCAGATGCCGTGGCTCGACTTCCCTGGTGCCGAATCCGGGGAACCGCCGCCTGGGGCTTCGAGCTCGGCGCTGTGTTGAAGGCTTCTCTTTCGCTCGCGCGCGATCGTGGACGACAGGTTCATGGCGGGCGAGATGGGCCTCGATCCCGTCTTCGAGCGCCGAAAGGTCGAAGGAAGTCCAGCTCTCGCAGGTAAGCACTGCATGGCCAGCCCGCATTCGACCGGCTGACCCAACGGGGCTCACGCGCGCTGTTTGACTTGGCTGTCACGGCGCGTATAGATTTCCTCCGAATCATCAGACATCTGATTAATTGATCTGGAGGAGCGCATGAGGGTGTTGACTACGCCGGTCCTGGTCGTCGGCGGCGGCCCAGTCGGGATGTGCTGCGCGATCGATCTGGCGTTGCGCGGGGTCGAAGTCGTGGTGGCCGAGCGGAGGCCCAGCGGCCATCCGCCCAGTGTGAAATGCAACCACATTTCCTCCCGCACGATGGAGCTCTTCCGCCGGTTCGGCGTGGCTGATCGCATCCGCGCGGTCGGCCTGCCGGACGATTATCCGAACGATGTGGTGGTCCGAACCCATGCCACCGGCTACGAACTGGCCCGCATCCACATTCCGTGCCGCGCCGATCGGTTCACCGATCAGACCGGCCCTGACGGATGGTGGCCGACGCCTGAACCTGCCCATCGCGTGAACCAGATCTTCTTCGAGCCGGTGCTGTTCGACTTCGCCCGGACCATTCCCGGGCTGACGCTGCTCAACCGCGTCGACATCCGCGACGTCGAGCAGGACGAGAACGGGGTGCGGGCGCAGGCGTGCGACCTCGACACCGGCGAGATCTTCGCGATCCACGCCGACTACCTCGTCGGTTGTGACGGCGGCCGCTCGACTGTGCGGCGCAAGATCGGCGCCCGCCTCGAAGGCGACGCCGTGATCCAGCGCGTGCAGACCAGTTACATCCGCGCGCCGGGACTGCTCGAACGGATCACGCCGCCGCACGCCTGGATGAGCTACATTTACCACCCGGTCCGGGCCGGCAATCTCATCGCGATCGACGGGAAGGAGACATGGCTGGTCCACAATTATCTGCTGGCGCACGAGAAGGACTTCGAGAGCGTCGACCGGGATGCCTGTATCCGCCTTCTGCTTGGCGTCGACGAGACGTTCGAGTTCGAACTGGTGCAGAAGGAGGACTGGATCGGACGCCGCCTGGTCGCGACGCATCTGCGCGACCGGAGGATATTCATCTGCGGCGACGCGGCGCACCTGTGGGTGCCATATGCCGGCTATGGCATGAATGCCGGAATAGCCGACGCGGTGACGCTGTCGTGGCAGCTTGCCGCGGTGCTCAAGGGCTGGGCGTCGCCGGCGATGCTCGATGCCTATGAGGCGGAGCGGCTGCCGATCACCGAGCAGGTCTCGCGGTTCGCGATGAAGCATGCGATGAGCGCGATCGGCGAGCGCACGAGCGTTCCGCCCGAGGTGCTCGAGGACAGCCCGGCCGGCGCCGCCGCGCGCGAGGCGGTCGGCCAGGCGACCTATGCGCTCAACGTTCAGCAGTTCGCCTGCGCCGGTCTCAACTACGGCTATTATTATGACCGCTCGCCGGTGATCTTTTACGATGGCGAACGGCAACCCGACTACACCATGGCCGATTACACCGAATCGACGGTGCCGGGGTGCCGCACGCCGCATTTCTGGCTGCGCGATGGCAGCTCGCTCTACGATCGCTTGGGGCCGGATTACACGCTGCTGCGCTTCGACCCGACGGCGGAGGTGAACGGCCTGCTCGAGGCTGCCCGGCACGCCGGTCTGCCGCTGGTCCTGCTCGATCTCGCCGACGAGGAGGCGCCGCCGTGCTACGGGACGCGCTTCGTCATCAGTCGGCCCGACCGCCATGTCGCCTGGCGCGGCGATGCCGTGCCTGATCCGGCCGCGCTGGTCGACGTGCTGCGCGGGGCAGGTGCCGCGGCGCTATCTGTTGCGGCCTGAGGCACCCCGCCTCAGTCGCGGTACAGCGGCGTGCGCACTTCGGTGTTAAGCGTGTCGACGAGCTTCTTGAGCAGCCGCACGAGGTCGTTGGCCTCCTGGTCGGTGAACACCGCCAGCAGACGTTCCTTGACTGCCAGCGCCGCGGGCTGGACGTTGCGCAGCGCTTCGAGCCCGGCCTCGGTGATGGTGATCAGCTTGCGTCGACGGTCGCTCGGGTCGGACACTCGGTTGATCAGGCCGTGCTGCGCCAGGTTCGACAACACCAGTCCCGCGGTCGACCGGTCGACTCCCATCGCGCGGGCCAGCCCGATCTGGTCGAGCGGCCCGCGCGCGTGTACCACGGTCAGCGCGCCCATCTGACTCGCGGTCAGGCCGATGTCTTCGGCCTCTTCCTCGAACAAGGCCTGGGCTATCTGATGTGAACGGCGAATGAGGAACCCGGGCCGGTCGTACAGGGCTTCGAGTTGCCCCTCGGGTGACAATTCGTCTTGTGGAACTTCGTTTCTACGCGTGTTCATGGTCGTCCCCCGCAGTCATACTGGCGGCTACGTCTAAACAAGTTCTCGCGACGGTGTATTCGCCAGGATGAACTCGACGCAGTCGTGCAGATTCGGATCGTTCTTGGCCGAACGCGAGGTGATCTGCCGCGCTTCGACCGGTGGGACCGGCAACGGCAGCTCGATCAGCTGTTCGTGGATCGGGGAGGCCTGGATCGGTCGCTTGAACAGCAGCGCGAAGCCGACATTGCGGATCAGCGATTGATTCACGACGGCGAAACTGTCGGCCTCGAGCGCGACCGTGCAGTCGACGATCCCCATCCGCAGCAGTGTCTCGTCGAGCACCGCACGCATCTGCGTACGCCGCGGGACGGTGATCAGCGGATACCGCTGCAGATCGCTCGCAGTGGGGGCGGGGAGCCGCGCGATCTCGTGATCCTTGGACACATAGAGCCCGAGCGGCTCGAGCCACAGCGGCCGCGATTCGATGCCCGGGATCGGGCCAGTCGTATACACTACCCCCAGATCGAGTTCCTCGCGCTGAATCCTGTCCATCACGAACTCGAACGGCCCGACCTCGACCCCGAATGCGACGTCAGGGTGATCGGCTGCATAGCGCGCCAGCACGTCGCCGATCAGGTTTACGACGAAGGTGTGGGCGCCGATCTTCAGTCGCCGCCCTGAGCGGGCTCCCTCCGTGAACAGATTCACCAGCCCGTCCAGCCGGTCGAGCAGGATCTTCGCTTCCTTGTACGCGAGTACGCCCCGCTCGGTCGGGGTCGCCAGCATGCCGCGTTGCCGGGCGAAGAGGCGCGCGTTGAGGATGCTTTCGAGCGCGGTGATGTGGTTGCTCACCGAGGACTGGCTGATCTCGAAGCGCTCCGCCGCCTCGCGGAAACTGCCTGACTGGACGACCGCCACGAACATCTCGAGCTGCCGGAACGTGATTTTGGACATGGCCGCTAATAGCCTCCAACCTATATATTTTTTGCCTGGAGGCTCCTTGCCATCAGAGCGGGCCTCATCCTAACAAACAAATAGAAAGACATCTGACGATTATAGCCGGGCAGCAGTCCGGAACAAGATCACATGTCTCCCGAAGGGGGGGCGCATGAAGACCCGCACAGCGGGCTTGGGGGAGAGTTGGAATGGATCGTTTCCCGAATCATGGCAAGCGTATGGTGGCTCGCGGCGCGTGGCTTGCCGGTGTCTGCCTTGCGGCGGTTTGCGCCGTTCCGGCGCAGGCAGCCGCTGAGGAGGCTGCCGTCGACTCAGCGACAGTCGATGAGGCGGCCGTCGTCGATTCGGCGCCGGCTGGAGAGGCAGCCGATGACGGCGAATTGATCGTCGTCACCGGCTCGCGCGTCGTTCGCTCCGGCTTCAATGCGCCGACGCCGACCACGATCATCGGCGCCGACCTGCTCGATCGGCGGGCGGCGACCAACGTTGCCGACATCCTCAGCGAGACGCCGGCCTTCCAGTCCAGCTCCAACCCGCAGACCACCGGCGTCCGATCGGTCGCGCCTGGGGCCAATTTTGCCGACTTGCGCGGTCTTGGCTCGACCCGCACGCTCGTGCTCGTCGACGGCCGGCGCTTCGTGCCGCAGATCAACGCGCTCGAAGGCTATCAGGTCGATCTCAACCAGATCCCCTCGCTGCTGATCGATCGGGTCGAAGTGGTAACCGGCGGTGCCTCGGCCCAATGGGGTTCCGATGCCGTCGCGGGCGTGGTCAACCTGATCCTGAAGAAGGATTTTGAAGGCATCCAGGCCGTTGCCCAGTACGGCATCTCCGAAGAAGGCGACAACGAGGAGTACCGGCTCGGCGCGCTGTACGGCACCTCCTTCGCGGACGGCCGCGGTCACTTCGAGGTCGCGGTCGACTATGTAAACAACGGCGGCGTCGGTGACGTGTACACCCGTGACTGGGGTCGCAAGGGCTACCAGATCGTCACCAACCCGACGCCTGGCGCGACGCCTGCGAATCTGATCCTGCCCGACGTGCAGTTCGCGACGGTCACGCCCGGCGGCATCATCAACAACACGGTGCTGCGTGGGACGCAGTTCGGGCCGGGCGGCACGACAATGCCGTTCACTTATGGCCAATATGTCGGCAGCACCAACATGGTCGGCGGCAGCAACACCGGCTATAATATCAACACCGGGGTCGACATCGTTCCGGGCCTCGAGCGCGTCGCAGCCTACGGACGGGCGAGCTATGAGTTCTCGCCGGCCTTCGCGGCTGCCCTGGAATATTCGCACGCATGGACCTCCGGCGGGGGAATGACGCTCCCGGCGCGCGATACGGCCATCCAGATCCGCCGCGATAACGCCTTCCTGCCGACGGAAGTCTACGACCTGATGGTCGCCAACAACATTGAATCGTTCAACCTCGGCCGCATGAGCTACGACGTCGGGATAGCCGAATCCGATGTCTCCAACACCACGGATCGCGTGGTGGTGAGCTTCAGCGGCGACCTCGCGGACAGCGGCGACTGGCGCTGGGACGCTTATTACCTGTACGGCAGGAACGTGAACAAGCAGCGCGTGCTGCGTAACCGTATCCGTTCGCGCTTCGCCTTGGCCGCCGATGCCGTTTTCGACGGCGGCTCGATCGTCTGCCGCTCGACGCTCACAGACCCCGGCAACGGCTGCGTTCCGATCAACCTGTTCGGCGAAGGCTCCCCGTCGGCACAGGCGATAGCCTATGTAACCGGGACCACCAAGGGGCGGACCGAATACGATCAGCACGTTGCTGCGCTCAATGTCGCAGGCAACCCTTTCGCCACCTGGGCCGGTCCGGTCTCGATCGCGACGGGCGTGGAGTTCCGCAGCGAGAAGCAGACGACGACCGCCGACCCGATCGCCGAGGCTGGCGACTTCGAAGCCAACAACTCGCGCTCGTTCGGCGGCAAGTTCCACGTCTTGGAAGGCTATCTCGAGACTGTAGTGCCGCTGGCGGCCGACACGTCCTGGGCTCGCTCGCTCGACGTTAACGGTGCCGTCCGCGTGGCGGACTACAGCACCGCAGCGGGCACTCAGGTCACGTGGAAGGTCGGGGCGACCTACGAACCGATCGCAGGGCTGCTGTTCCGGGCGACCCGTTCGCGCGACATCCGGGCGCCGAACATCTACGAGCTCAACCTGCTCAGCGTCCCCAACAGCATCATTCTCAACTATCCGCCGCACCAGGTCCAGGTGACGAGCTACCTTGCCGGCAATCCCAATCTCCAGCCGGAGAAGGCCGATACGCTCGCGATCGGCGCGTCCTACCGACCTCAGTTCGCGCGCGGTCTGCAGATTTCGGCCGACTTCTACCAGATCCATGTGCGCGGTCTGGTGAGCTCGCTTGGCACCCAGTCGGTCGCCGACCTGTGTCGGACCGGAACCACGGAATACTGCAACTTCCTGACCTTCAACGATGCCGGCGTGCCGGTCTCCGCGCTGTCGACCTACGTCAACCTGGCCTCGGTCAAGCTCCAGGGCCTGGATTTCGCGCTGAACTACAGCGCGCCGATCGGCGCCGGTTCGCGCTTCTTCGTCACCGGGCTCGCGAATTACAACCTTCACGCGAAGGTGGATCCCGGCACGGGCGTGGTCGTCGACCGTGCGGGCGAGATCGGCTCGAAGAGGGCGGTGGGCCTCTCCACCGGCTCTTCGCCGAAGCTTCGTTTCACGCTCTCGGCCGGCGTCGAGCTGGGTGCGTTCAGCGCGTCGGGCCAGATGCGCTACATCGGCAAGGGGACCTACAACAACGAGTGGACCTCGGGCGTCCAGATCAACGACAATACGATCTCCGCGGTGGTCTACGCCGACATGAACCTCGCCTACCGGCTGACGGATGACATCCAGCTGTTCGGCGGCATCAACAATCTGTTCGATAAGGATCCACCGCCGGTTCCGAACGCGCAGAGCCTCGTCACGAACCCCGTCTACTACGACATGATCGGCCGCAGCTACCGCGCAGGCGTTCGGTACAACTTCTGACCGGACTGCGGCGCCCGCCGGCGCTGTGAACCAACGGCATGTCTGAGAGGATAAGGATATCCATGAATACGCCTGTCGAAGTTACCGCCACGTCGGACACCGGCGAAACCCTCACGCTCCGCTACGCCTTTTCGCTGTCGCTGTTCTTCAACGAGCGGATCCGTATCGCATCCGCCTATGGCGGGGAGCATACGCACCGGTCCTATGTCGCGCCCATCGGGGGCGAGGTCTTCGGGCCGCGTCTTCAGGGCAAGGTACTCCCGCTGGCCGGCGCCGACTACGGCTGCAGTCGCGGTTTCGATGCCCACTACATGCTGCAGGCCGACGACGGGGCGCTGATCTACATCCGCAACCGCGGGTTGATGCGGCGCTGGGACCTGGACACCGGGGAACCGCTGCCGCCGACAGCGCCCAATCCCGACCGCCCGATACGGCGGACGATGCGCGTGGCTCCGTTCTTCGATGCTCCGAAGGGGCCGCATGAATGGGTCAATCGCGCGGTCTTCATCGGCCACGGTCATCGCCATGTCGATCCGGACCACAGCATCTTCACCTACTACGAAGTCCTCTAGGCGGCGGCCCCACCTCCGCCCCAGCGCTCAAGTCAGGAGCCCCTCATGACCGAATTCAAAGTCCCTGAAACGACGACCAAGACGGTCGGTCAGGTCACGCTCCAGTTCGCCTTCCGCATCGATGCCGAAGTCGAGCCGGAGCAGGTAACCGCCACGTCGCGCGGAGACCGGCTGTTCCAGCGCATCGTCGGTGGCACGATCTCGGGGCCGCTGCTCAACGGAACGGTCCATCCGCGCAGCGGCGGCGAGTTCGGGCTCGGCCGTTCCGACGGCGCCATCGAGCTCAACACGCATTTCATGGCTCGGACCGAGCACGGCGAGATGCTCTACGTCACGCACGCCGGCATCCGGCGGGACGCCGACGGCTACCTCCGCTTCGCGGCATATTTCGATGCCGAGGGCGACGGACCGCACGCCTGGCTCAACGACACCCTGGTCGCCGGTAGCGGCAAGCGTGCGCCGGACGGGCGCGGGATCACCTTTACCTATTTCGTGGTGGGCTGAGCGAGTGGGGCGGAGCACGGCGCAAGGGCCGCAAGGAGGATCGGACATGCAGGTGGCCGCGACGGCACGGCAGGCAAACGATCAGGACTGCCCGGCCGCTCCCGCACGGCGCGACTGGACGGTCTCGACGATCTGGACGGTCACCCTTCTCGGGCTGATCTCCGCCTTCAATTTCATCGACCGGAGCATCTTCGGCCTCAACCTCCAGCTCATCAAGGAGGAAATGGAGATCTCCGACACGATGCTCGGGATCATCTCGGGGATCGTCTTCGTCGCCTTCTATTCGATCATGGGCATCCCGGTCGCGCGGCTGGCCGATCGGTTCAGCCGCAAGAAAATCCTCGCCGTCGGCTTCGTGTTCTGGAGCGCGATGACCGCGGCGACCGGGTTCGTGACCAACGTCTGGCAGCTGGCGCTGACGCGGTTCCTGATGGGGGCGGGGGAATCGACCGGATTCGCACCGCCCAACTCGATCGTCGCCGACCTGTTCAGCAAGGCGAACCGGCGCCTCGGGATCGGGGTTTACCGCGCTATCGCCGCGCTTGGCGGAATCGCCCTGTTCCCGCTCGTCGGGTGGATCACCCTTCATTACGGCTGGCGGGCAAGCTTCTTCGCGATGGCCGCACCAGTCCTCGTGCTGGCGCCCTTGCTCCTTCTCACGGTTCGCGAGCCGCAACGCGGGGAATCCGATCCGGGCGGGCCGCGCAAGGCGAGTGCAGGCACGTTGAAGCAGGCGCTCTCGTTCCTCCTTGGCAGCCGCACGTTCGTCTTCATGCTCATCGGCGGCATCTGCATGGCCACGACCGTCCACACCAACGGCGCCTGGAGCTCCGCCTTCCTGATGCGCATCCACGGGCTCGATCCCGCAGAGGTCGGGCAGTTGCAGGGCTTTCTGCGGCAGCCGATGGCGTTCGCTGGCGGCCTGCTCGGCGGCTATCTGACCGATCGCCTGAGCCGTCGCGACGAGCGGTGGCGGATGTGGTTGCCCGCGGCGGCCTGCCTGGCAGTCGGGCCGATGGAGATGGCCTTTCTGTTCGGCACGACGAGCGGCGTGTGGATGACCGGGCTCGCCCTCACCAGCCTGTTCGGGATGATGCAGATGGGCCCGATCTTCGCCGCCTGTCTCGATATCGCCAAGCCGCACATGCGGGCCACCGCGACTGCCTTCTTCCTGCTGGTGGTCAACCTCATCGGTGACCTCGTGGGACCCGTCACGATCGGCTTGCTCAACGACACGATGTTCGCGGCGTATGGCGATGAGGCGATCCGCTACTCGATGATCTTCGGCGCGGTCTCCGCTTCGCTGGCCGGCATCTTCTTCTTCCTCGGCGCGCGGCACATCCTCGCGGACACGCAGCGAGCCGAAGCATGACGACTTCCAATGCGGACCACCCTGCTGAGATGACCTACGCAAAGAGCTTCGACGGTTGCCGCTTGCGCCTGGTGGTGGAAGGCGACCCGTCCCGCCCCGCCGTGCTGTTCATCAACTCGATCGGCCTCGACCACCGGATGTGGGATCGTCAGGTCGAGGCGCTGGCCGGGGGCTGCCGCACATTGCGGTACGACAGTCGGGGCCATGGCGCGTCCGATGTCCCTGCTGGTGAGTATACGATCGAAATGCTCGGGCGCGACGCGCTCGCGGTGCTCGACGGGGCCGGTGCCGACCGCGCCATGCTCGTCGGCTCCTCGATCGGCGGGATGACGGCGATGTGGCTCGCGGCCATGCATCCCGATCGGATCGAGCGGCTGGTTCTCGCCAACACGACCGCGCACATAGGGCGGCCCGAGGCCTGGGACGCGCGGATCGCGGAGATCCGCCAGGGCCGCATGGCCGAGGTGGCCGAAGCCACCGCTGCGCGCTGGCTCTCGGACGGCTTCCGGAACGAGCGGCCCGAGGAGGCTGCGTGGCTGGCATCGCAGCTTCGCCGGACGCCTGCCGACGGCTTTGCAGGGATGTGCGCGGTGCTGCGTGACGTCGACCTGCGCGGCCACCTCGCGCGGATCGTGGCGCCCACGCTGGTCATCGGCGGCGCGATGCATCTCGCCGAGGCGATCGCCGGTGCCTCGTTCGTCGAGGTTCCGCAGACCGGCCACCTGTCGAATTTCGAGAGCCCCGAGGCCTTCAACGCCGCGCTTGTCCGGTTTCTCAATCTCCCGAATTGCTAGGAGCATCACAATGGTCCATTTCTCGCCCTCGCGTCGCAAGGGGTTTGCAGCGCCGCAGCGGTTCGAAGCGGACGTGTTCGACTGCGAAGTCGTCGGCACGGTACCCTCGGACCTGCGAGGCGCGCTCGTCCGCGTTGGCGGTGACCCATTCTATCCGCGCCGTTTCGAACGCGATTCATCGGCGAATTCCGATGGCTATGTCAGCGCTTTCTATTTCAATGACGGTATCGTGCGGTATCGTGGTCGTTACGTGCGGACCGAGCGGCTCATGGCCAATCGGCGGGCGAAGCGTGAGCTGTTCGGCGTCTACCGCAATCCGTTCACCGATGACCCGGCGGTCGCGAGCCTCGACCGGTCGGTCGCCAACACCGCACCGGTCGCGCATCATGGCAAGCTGTTCGCCCTCAAGGAGGATGGACTTCCTTACGAAGTCGATGCGCTGACCCTCGAGACGATAGGGCGCTACGATTTCGGAGGCGATTACAAGAGCGAGACGTTCACGGCGCATCCGAAGATCGATCCGTTCACGGGCGAGCTGATCTGCTACGGGTCTCAGGCCACCGGGCTGCTCTCGGACGACCTGTTCGTCTACATCGTCGATGCCTCGGGCAAGGTGCGGAAGGAAATCCGCATCAAGGTCCCCTATGTCAGCATGGTTCACGACATCGCGATCACCGAGAACTACATCCTGATTCCGGTCTGGGGGTATGTCTCGAGCATGGAGCGCCTCCAGGCTGGCGAGGTACATTGGGGCTGGGACGACACGGCGCCGGCCTACGTCGGCGTGCTGCCGCGCAACGGCGAAGCATCCGACATCCGCTGGTTCAAGGGTGAGCCCGGGCATGCGACCGTCCACACGGTCAACGCATGGGAGGAAGGCGACAAGATCCACATGGACGCGGCGATCTTCATGGGTCCGCCGTTCCCGGACTTCCCACCCATCGATGGGTCGCCCTGGGACGTCAATCGCGCCAAGGCATTCTTCACCCGTCAGACGTTCGACCTTGCTTCGCCTGCCGAGGGCTGGACCGAGAAGATCATGTTCGACACGCCGGTCGCGGACCTCGCTCGGATGGACAATCGGTTCCGGACCAGGCCCTACCGCTATGCCTACACCCAGTATTTCGATCCGTCGCGGAATCTCGACCCGCGCGTCGGGCAGGGCGGCAACGCCAAGGGTACCATCCGCAACTCCTATGGCCGGTTCGACATGGAAACGGGAGAGATCCAGGCGTTGTTCGCCGGCGAGAGCCATTCGCTGCAGGAATGCCAGTTCGTCCCACGCACGCCCGACGCCCCGGAAGGCGACGGTTACCTGCTCGGCGTGGCCCACAACCTGGCCGACATGCGGAGCGAGCTGATTATCGCCGACGCCGCCAATCTCCCCGCCGGAGAGCTGGCGAGGGTCATCCTGCCATTCCGTTCATCGGCGCAGATTCACTGCGAATGGCTGACGCCGGAGGAATTTCCTTCGTTGCTGTCGGAGGAAGTGTGAGCGCGGTCGTCCGCGCCATGGCTGGGCAACGGGGATCGGAATCGAGGAGTTTGTGATGGGCTGGAAACTGGGGGCGGCCGTCGCGGCCGTACTGCTGGCTTCTGCGTGCACCGGCGGGAAGAACGGCGGGGAGGTGGATGACTCCCGGCTGCTGGCGGCGCACACCGACTCCGCCAACTGGCTCATGGTCGGCGGCAGCTATGACGAGAAGCATTATTCTGCGCTCAGGCAGATCAATTCGGAGAACGTCGCCGATCTAGCACCGGCATGGGTGGTGGACTTCGACGTTACCCGCGGTCAGGAGGGTGAACCCCTCGTGGTCGACGGCGTCATCTATGTTGTCACAGCATGGTCGAAGGTCCACGCTATCGACGGCGCGACCGGGCGGAGGCTGTGGAGCTATGATCCCAAAGTCCCCGGAGAATGGGGCGCGAAGGGCTGTTGCGACGTCGTAAGCCGCGGCCTCGCCTTCTACGAAAACACCGTCTATCTCGCCAGTTACGATGGTCGGCTGATCGCGCTTGACGCAAAAACGGGGGAAGAGCGGTGGTCCGTACTGACCATCGACCCGAGCAAACGGTACACCATCACCGGGGCGCCGCGCGTTTTCAAGGGCAAGGTGGTGATCGGCAATGGCGGGGCCGAATACCCGACCCGTGGCTATGTCACGGCTTACGACGCCCGTACCGGTGAAAAGGTCTGGCGGTTCTACACCGTGCCCGGCGAGCCGGGAAAGCGGGACGGCGAACCGTCGGACGAGCCGCTGGAGCGGCTCGCCCGGCCGACCTGGTTCGGGGACGATTACTGGAAGAACGGCGGCGGCGGCACCGCCTGGGATGCAATCGTCTACGACCGTGAGCTCGACCGCCTTTACATCGGCACCGGCAACGGCGCGCCGCATAACCATTTCGTGCGATCTGAGGGCAAGGGGGACAATTTGTTCCTCGCCTCGATCATCGCGGTGAACCCAGACACCGGCGAGTATATCTGGCACTATCAGGTCAACCCCGGCGAGAGCTGGGACTACACTGCCGTGCAGCCAATGATTCTCGCCGATCTGGATATCGCGGGCAAACGGCGCAAAGTGCTGATGCAGGCGCCGAAGAACGGCTTCTTCTATGTCATCGACCGCGAGACCGGGAAGCCGATCTCGGCCGATCCGTTCGTTCCCAACCCGCGATGGGCCTCGCGCATCGATCCTGCCACCTGGAGGCCCGTCGAGAACCCTGGGGCGCGCTACTTGGACGCGCCATTCATCAACATGCCCGGACCTCCCGGAGCCCACAATTGGCAGCCGATGGCCTTCAGTCCTGACACCGGGCTCGTCTATCTGCCGACCTCGACCAACGCGAACCTCTTCAAGGCCAGCGTGGAAAGCACCCACGCATCGCCCGATCCGAAGAATCTAGGCGGCCTTCCCAGCCCGGAGACCTATCTGCAGGCCTGGGATCCGGTTCGGCGGGAAACGCGCTGGAAGGTGCCGATTGAAGGCTATCGCACCGATGCCGGCGGCGGTGGCGTGCTGGCAACCGCGGGCAACCTCGTTTTTCAGGGTCGCGGCGAGGTCACCGGGGAGTTCGTTGCCATGGCGGCGGACACCGGCCGGATCTTGTGGCGGGTCAAGACACCGAGTCAGGTCATGGCGGCCCCCGTCACCTATTTGGTGAATGGCGAGCAATATGTCGTCGTGGCCATGGGTTCGGGAGGGCCGTCGCTGCTTTGGGGCTCCCAGGAGCAACCGCGCGAGCGGGCGCCCGCGCGTCTCGTCGCCTTCAAGCTCGGTGGAACTGCAACGATGCCCGAGCCGCCACGGTTGCTGGGCCCTGTCACAGCGCCGACCGAGACGTTTCCCGCCAGGCTCGCGGCCAGCGGCGAGGAGATATATTCGAAACATTGCAGCCGCTGCCACGGGCGTCCGATCGAACGCGCCTCGAACATTCTGCCCGACCTGCGGCGATCGGGCTATCTCGGCGACAGGAGCGCGTGGCGTGCCGTGGTTATCGATGGGGCGCTGACCGACGTCGGCATGGTCAGCTTCGCAGACCGGATCACCGCTGACGACGCCGAGGCCATCCGCGCCTATGTCAGCGGCAAGGCGCGGGAGCTCGCCCAGAGTCAGCAGGCAGGTGCGGCTCGCCCGCAGCGGAGGCAGCGGTGATCGGAGCGAGGATGGCCACCGTTCCGCACGTCGCGGCGACGACTGCAAGCCGGATGGAGAGCGCCGCGTGAGCGAGATCGTCCTGGGCATGTGGACGTCGCACGGGCCGACCCTGTCGACTACGCCGGAGCAATGGGCGCTGCGATTGCCGTTCGATCGCAGGAACATCCACCCGTTCCGCGGCGACCGTCTGACGTTCGACGAGCTCGTCGCTCGGCGGGCAGGAGAGGACCTCGCATTTCAAAGCTCCCTGGAGGAGCGCAGGAGACGCCACGACCTGTGCCACCGGGCGATCGACGAGATGGCCGATCGCTTCGCTGCGGTGCAGCCAGACGTGGCAATCATCTTCGGTAACGATCAACGTGAGCTGTTCCTCGAGGAGCTCACGCCCGCGCTGACCGTCTTCGTCGGCGAGACGATGTGGGATGAGCCGGCGACCGCGGAACAGGCGGCCAGGATGTCTCCTGGAATTCACGCCGCCGAGCCTGGCCACTCACCGCCGGAATATCGGGAGTATCCGGCCCATCGCGAACTCGCCCTGCACATAAGCCGGTCCGTGGTGAAATCGGGTTTCGATATCGCGGTATCGAACAGCCTGCCGGTCCATCCCGGGCACTGGCACAGCGGCACGCCACACTCCTGCGGGTTCATCTATCGGCAGATCATGCGCGACCGGGTGATCCCTCATGTTCCGGTGTTCGTGAATACCTTCTTCCCGCCGAACCAGCCGACCGCACGTCGCTGCTTCGAATTCGGCCGCGCCGTGGCAGGCGCGCTCAGGGCCTGGCCCGGTGATCAGCGGATCGCAATCTTCGGATCCGGAGGGATGAGCCATTTCGTGATCGACGAGGAACTGGACCAGCGTTTCTTCGACGCGATCGCGCGGCGCGACGGCGAGGCCCTGTGCACGATCGACGAGGCTCTGCTCCAGTCGGGCACTTCGGAGCTCAAGACCTGGATCATGGCGGCCGGAGCCCTCTTCGACACCCACCTGAGCGGCGATGTCGTCGGATACCAGCCCTGCTACCGCTCCGAGGCGGGCACCGGCACTGCCAACGGCTTCATAGCTTGGACCTGAACCATGCATGACAACCTCTGTTCGCGGCTTGCCGCCCACGATGCCTGCGCTTTGTCCGATGCGCTCGATCGCCTCGGGCTCGAAGGCTGCGTCACGGGGCTGATCGCCGCGCTTCCCGGACGGCGGATTTCCGGCCGCGCCCGTACCGTCAGGCTGGCGGCAGGCCCGTCGCCGGCCGGTGCGCCTGTGCGCCACCTTGGCGCGGCGGTCATCGACATCGCCCGCCCGGGGGACATCGTGGTGATCGAGCAGCCGCCAGGCCACGATGCGGGATGCTGGGGTGGCTTGCTGAGCAGGGCGGCGGTCCTGCGGGGCATCGCCGGTATCGTCGCCGACGGGTTGGTGCGCGACATCGACGAGATACGCGAACTCGGGCTGCCGGTGCTGTGCCGTGGCTATACGGCGCGCACCGCGCGCGGGCGCGTGCATGAAGCGGCGACGGAGGAGCCGGTGCGGATCTGCGGAATCACCGTGGAGCCCGGCAGTTACATCGTCGGCGACTCGAGCGGGGTGGTCTTCATCCGCCCGGCAGATGCGGAACGCGTCCTGGCTGCGGCTGCCGAGATCGCGGCACGCGAAGGGGCGATGATCACCCGCCTGGAGGCGGGCGAAAGCGCGTCGAGCGTGCTGGGCGCGAGTTACGAACACATGCTGAACAAGGACGCAGAAGATGGTCGACGATAACCTCGAGCGCGCGCGCAGGCTCGAGACCGCCACACTGAGCGATGCGATGGACCGGCTCGGTGTCGTGGGCCAGTGCCGCGGCATACATCCGCGCGATCCGGGCTTTGCCCTCGTCGGGCGGGCCCGGACGATCCTCTATGGTCCGGCGGGCAAACCGGCCGGGACCGTAGGCGACTATATCGACGATATCGCGCCGGGCGAGGTCCTGGTGCTCGATAACGGCGGACGCGAGGATGTGACCATCTGGGGTGGGATCCTCACCGAGATAGCTGCTCGGCGGGGCCTTGGGGGCACGGTGATCGATGGCATCTGCCGCGACGTGGCCTGCTGTCGCGAGCTTGATTATCCGGTCTTCGCCCGCAACCACTGGATGCGCACTGGGAAAGACCGGGTTCAGGTCGAAGCCTATGACGTTCCGGTGACTGTCGGTGAGGCCCGGGTCGCCCCCGGCGATCTGGTGGTCGGCGATGCCGACGGGGTCGTCGTGCTGCCTCGCGAGCACGAGGATGCGATCCTCGCGGCGGCGGAGGAAATTCACGCGGTCGAGGAAGCGATCCGTGCGGCCGTCCGGAACGGCGTGCGACTGGACGAGGCGCGCCGAGCCAACCGCTATCATCACTTGCAGTCGCGAACGGAGAACACATGATCATCGATTGTCACGGCCATGTCAGCGCCCCGGTCGAGCTGTGGGCCTACAAGGCAAACATTCTCTCGCACCGCGGGTCGCACGGGCGCGGCGGGGTGCGTGTAACCGACGAGCAGATCATCGAGGCGGCGCACCGCAAGGAGGCGTTTCCCAAGGGACATATCCCGCTGCTCGACGACCATGGCACCGACCTGCAGCTGATCTCGCCGCGACCGTTCCAGATGATGAATTCGTTCGAACCGGGACGGATCGTGCACTGGTTCTGCGAGGAGGTGAATACGATCATCCATCGGCAGTGCGAGCTGATACCCAATCGGTTCATACCGGTCGGTGGGTTGCCGCAGGTGGCGGGCGAGCCGATCGAGAACGTCTTCCCGGAACTCGAGCGGATAGCCGGTCTTGGGTTCAAGGGCGTGCTGCTGAATCCGGATCCCTACGAAAACACCGGAACCCAGCCTCCGGGTCTGGGTGAGCGTTACTGGTACCCGCTCTACGAAAAGCTGTGCGAGCTCGACATGCCGGCACACATCCATGCCACCGGATCGCGTTCGGACCGGGTTCCCTATTCCCTGCACTTCATCAACGAGGAAACGATCGCCGTGCACAACCTGTGTACGTCGGACGTCCTCGACGACTTTCCTGAATTGAAGATCGTGGTCAGCCACGGGGGCGGCGCGATGCCGTACCAGTTCGGTCGGTTCGAAGCGGGCTCGCTGCGGCAGAAGCACAGATTTTCTGAACGGATGCGAAGGCTCTACTTCGACACCGTGCTCTACACCGAAGAGGCGCTGCGACTGTTGATCAAGACGGTCGGGGCGGACCGCTGCCTGTTTGGCAGCGAATGCCCTGGGGTGGGCTCGCACATGCATCCCGAGACCGGCAGGCAGATGGACGATATCGCGCCCTGCATCCACGGCTTCGATTGGCTGACCGCGGCGGAGAAGAAGATGATCTTCGAGGATAATGCGGTGCGCATCTTCAACCTCGACCTTGCGGGCAGCGGAGGCACCGCATGACGATGACCCGTCGCGCAGCGGCAGGCGCCTTTTCGTTGGCGGCGCTTGCACTCGCGGGCGGGGCAGCCAGGGGAGCGCGTTCCCGTCCCTCAGGTTCGGAGATGCGCGCCCGGTTCATCCGCTACGTCGAGCAGTTCAACAGCGGCCGGCCCGAGGGACTGGTGCCCTTCTACGCGCCCGGCGTCGTGCTCTATCTGCCGGGGCGCGAACTGGTCGGTCCCGATGCGATTGTGGCCCACTATCGCCGCTCGTTCGGCTTTCTCACCGAATGGCTGCGCATCGATTCGCTGATCGCCGACGAGAACGGGCTGGCAGCCGAGCTCTATACCCGCTTCAGCGCGCATCGCGATTATCCGGAATTCAAGGCCAGGCCATTGCGGGCCGGAGATGTCTATGTCGTCACGACATTCGCGCTTTTTGACTTCGACGATGCGGGCCGCTTTACGCGCATCCGGCCCGCGCTGTGGCACCGCGACCTATCCGGAGTGCGCGGCCAGGAGGGCGATGGCGATTGATGCGAAAGAGTTCGTTGCCGGGTCGTAGTGCCGGCAACGGCCTGCGGCGCCGACGGCAGGCTTGGACCAATTGGCTGAAGGCGGATCGCTTCCGCCGCCGGCTCAACGCCTTCGACGAAATGCAACATGGGCCAGCCGGCCGGACTGAGCGTAACTTCTGATGATGTCCGGACGGCCGAGGAGGGTGGATGATTGTAGCGCATCCACCCTCCTTACTTGTTTCAGCCATTGGGTAGCGCGGGATAGCCCGCCCGTCGGACGATCAGAGCTGTAGGATCCGGCGAGGTCACGGCTGCGATATCTCCGAAATTCGTGGCCTCACGTGGAGGGGTGGTCCGCTCCTGCCACGATTGATCGGATCCATTCGACGTAGGTCCGGTTGGCCTCGCGCACGCGTGCGGCCGATGCCTGGAACTCGGGCGACGATGGATCCAGACTCACCGCGGGCCAGTTCGCTTGGTGCATGGCTGCGGCCGAACGCATGCGGGAGAACCGCTCACGATGCTGGCCTCGAAGTTCCGGGCGCTTCGACTCTTCGATCCAGGCTTCGACGAGGGTGTTCAACTCGGCATATTGGATCGCCAGCTCCCTGCGTAGCCGGATCAGGTCGCGACGCCTCTCCGCGTCGCTCCGCGATGCGATGCCAGCCAGATTCGTCTGGATCCGCTCCAGCGCGGCGACCGCTTCTTCAATCCTGTTCTTGCTCTCCATGGTCATGCAACAGCTCCGGAATGGCGAACGATCGGAACAATCGTCCGATGTTAGCACGCGGCCGGCCACCGATCTCTTACGATCGTAGTGATGGCACTTCCGCGCGGATCCCGTCCGAAATACGCTGACAGCGACTATCCCCGGAAGGCCTCGATATAGCCCGCGAAGGTCGCCCGGGCTCCGGCGATCATGGCGTCGAGCCTCTCGGCCCGGCCCCGTGCCTCCAGCCAGCCGAGGAAGCGGGGCCACAGGCCCTTGCCGGCGCCATGGTCGAGGAAGGCGCGCGGGGCCTGCGGCAGGGCGCGGGCGACGGTTCGGGACAGCATGGCCCCGCCCAGGCGAGACCCTTCGAGTACGTAGATCGCGCCGATCCGCTCCGCGACGGTCGCAAGCGAAGGAGGCGCGATCGGCACGGGGAAGGGCGTGATCTCCAGCGCGCGCATGTCCCGCGCCAATGCTGCGGCGCGCCGTCTTTCCGGCCAGTCGGGGATCAGCGGCGCCTCCGCGATCGCTGCTTCGAGGGCGGGCAGCAGCCGGGCGTGGGCGCTCAGGAAGGCGCGATAGCCTTCGCGCCGCGTCAGGTCGAAGCGCTCGACCAGCGCATCGAGGCGGGCATGGTCGCCGGCGGTGGCGGCCCGCAGCATTGCCCGCACGCTGTCGTTGGCGACGTCGCCGATCAGCACCATCGCCGGTCAGCCCTCGATCGGCGCGGTGAGGGTGGCGCGCAGCCCGGGGCCATTGTCGCTTTCCTCGAGCATGCCGCCGAGCTGCCGCACGGTGCTGGCGACCATTCTGCTGCCGAAGCCGCTGCCCTCCGGCTGCGCCGCTCCGTTCCGTCCCTTGCCCCTGTCCGCCACGGTGAGCCGCAGGCGGGATCCGTGCTGTTCCAGCGTCACCTCGATCGGCCCCGGCAAGCCGTCATAGGCATATTTGCTCGCATTGAGGACGAGCTCGGTCATCACCAGCCCGACCGGAACCGCGCGGTCGGTCGGCATCAGCATCGCGGAAAGCTGGGCGCGGACGTGCGGCGCCCATTCCCGACCGAGCGCGGTCCTGAGATCGCCGACCAGCTCGCCGAGATAGTCGCCGAGGTCGAGCGCCTGGGGATGATCCGCGCGATAGAGTTTGCGGTGCACGAGCCCGACCGCCGCAAGCCGCGCCTGCGCCTCGGCGAGCCGGTCCGCAAGCGGGCCGGGCCCGGCCTCGCGCGCCTGGAGCTGGAGATAGGAGGCGACCATCTGAAGCGAATTCTGGACGCGGTGGTCCACCTCCCGCATCAGCAGCTCCTGCTGCGCGAGCAGCGCGTCGCGTTCCTTCAGGGTCGCCTGGAGCTCGCCGTTGAGGAGGCGGAGGCGATGGTGGAAGCGTGCATCGTCGATGCCGCGCGCGAGCCGGCGGGCCGCGTCGATTTCCTCGGTCGTCCAGCGGCGGGCCCGCCCGCGCACGGTTTCCGCCCAGGTCTCGAACGACCGGCGCGGGCTCAGCGGCACGTCGGCGCTTTCCTGGTGCAGCTTGTTGGGATCGCCCGCCCACCGCACTTCCTCGATCTGCTCGACGCGGAACCAGAATAATGTCCGGCCTTCCTGGGTCAGCGGCACGGCCAGCAGGCCGCTGGTCCGCTCCGGCCAGCCGTCGGCGGCCGGATGGACCGTCCCGAGCCGGTGGGTGGCCCAGGGCTCGCCTCCGGCCGCTTCCACTGTCCAGGACACGAGCGCCCTGAGCGCGTCCGGTTTCGGGCCGATGCCGTGGAGCTGGACATGCTCGCCGTCCGAATAGGCGAAACCGTCGGCATCGAGCAGGCGGCGCAGCCGATCGGCGGTGTCGGTGATGATGACGCCGAGCGGGCGGTCGCCGCGGAAATCGGCCAGCAGTTCGTCCACCGCATTGCGCAGGCGCAGCCGCCGGTCGTAGGCGCTCTGCTGCTCGCGTGCCGCAATCTCGCGGGCCAGCGCGTTGGCGAGCGCGGTGGCGGCGACACTTGCCTCCCTCGGGAGGGGGTGGGGGGACCGGTGATGGCAGGCGATGAGGCCCCAGAGCGTGCCGTCCCGCACGATCGAAAAGGAGGCGGAGGCCCCAACGCCCATGTTGCGCAGATACTGCAGGTGGATCGGCGACACGCTGCGCAAGGCGACGTCGCTGAGGTCCACGCCGGCGAACCGCTCCGGTCTCAGCGGGGCCGGCACATAGTCGACGTCGGGGATCGCCCGGGCGCGGTTGCGGATGTAGAGCGCCCGGGCCTGGCGCGGGATGTCGCTGCCGGGAAAGTGGTGGTGGAGGAAACTCTGCAGCGCCGGATTCCGATCCTCGGCGACGACCCGTCCCGCTTCGTCGTCGAGAAAGCGATAGGCCATCACCCGATCGAAGCCGGTGATCGCGCGGACCGCTTCACACGCCCGGCGGCATAGCTCCGGTATGTCCGCAGCCTGCTCGAAGGCGCGCGTGAATCCCTCGATCTGGGCGAGAAGCTGCATCGCGGGTGCGGCCCGCGGCGGTGCCGGCTCGAGCTCGAGCAGCAGATGCCCGTTTCCCCGGTGGATGAGGGCGTCGAAGCGCTCGGTCCGGCCGGCGACCGGCTGTTCGAGCATCCGGCTCCGCACCCCGGACGCGAGCGTTGAGAGCTGGCCGGCAATATCCTGGCCGACGAGATCGAAGAGCCGGCGGCCGAGCCAGTCGGGCGCGAGCCGTTCCTCCAGGGCGCCGGCGCCGCCGACCACCTCCAGCGAGTCCGCATCGGCGATGAGCAGGAGCCCGTGCGGCTGGATCGCGCCCGGAATGTGGATCGGCTCTCTGTCGCAGCTTGAAATGTCGACGCTTTGCACCCTCGGCTTACTCCCGGACAGACCCGGCTAGTGCAGCATCGGGAACCAGTGTTCAACGATATCTCGCGCGACGGGGAGGAAAAACCCCGCCGCGAACTCTTTTGTGCTGCAAGGATTTGAGGTGGCTTCCCGGTCTCTTCAAGCGGCCGTGCCGCGGTCGGCCACCGCCAGCGCCAGCTTGCGAAGCAGAGCCTCCAGCGTCTCGATATCGTCCGGCTCGAGCGACTCCAACACCGAGCTCTCGAACGCCATGTCCTCGCGGAAGGCGCGCTCCGCAATGGCCCGCCCTTCGGGTGTCAGTTCGACGAGCATGCTCCGCGCATCGTCAGGATCGGGGATGCGAATGACATATCCGGCCTTCTCGAGCCGGGCGAGCCGGGCGGTGAGGCCGCCCGAAGAAATCATCAGCCACCGATAGAGCTCGGTCGGGCGCAGGCGATAGGGTTCGCCGGACCTCCGGAGCGTCGAAAGCACGTCGAACTCGCCGCTGTCGAGGCCGTGCTTCTGGAAGATCGCCTCGATCGGCGGCCGCAGGGTCAGGGTGATCCAGCGCATGCGGCCGATAATCGCCATACCCCTTGTATCGACGTCCGGCAGTTCGTCCGCCCACTGCGCGCGGCGCAGATCGACACCGTCGCGGGCTGGACCAATTTGTCTTGACATCAAGATAACTCCATATATCTTGATATCAAGATACTCGGCTCCAGCAAGGAGGCAAGGCCATGAATAACGGGAACAGCCTCGCCGAAGCGCCGGTCTGCGCGACCTGCGGCACTCAATATCCGCCCGCGTCCGGCTTCCCGGCGGGATGCCCCGTCTGTCTCGACGAAAGGCAATATGTCGGATGGGCCGGGCAGCGGTGGACGACATCGGGCCGGCTGGCCGCCGGCCACGCCATCCGCTTCGACGAGGCCGGCGGTGTCACGACGATGGTCCTCGATCCGGCCTTCGCCATCGGCCAGCGGGCCTTCCTGGTTCCGCAGCCGGGCGGGCAAGTGATGTGGGAATGCCTCAGCGTCGTCACCGATGCCGCGCTCGATCGCATCGCAGCGCTCGGCGGCGTGCAGGCGATCGCGATCTCGCATCCCCATTTCTATGCGGCGATGGCCGAATGGAGCGCGGCGCTCGGGGGCGTTCCGATCTACATCCACGAGGGCGATCGCCAATGGGTCCCGTCCCATGCGTCGACGGTCCGTCTCTGGTCCGGCGATCGTTTCGCCCTGTCCGGCACGCTCGAGCTGGTGCACCTGCCCGGCCATTTCCCGGGCAGCGCGGGGCTGTGGTGGAAGGGCGGCCCGCGGCCGGGCGGCAGCCTGTTTCCGGGCGACGCGATCCAGGTCGTGATGGATCGCCGCTTCGCCACCTTCATGTACAGCTATCCCAATGCGATACCGCTCGGGCCCAGGGCACTGGCCCGGCTGGAACGGCATGTGCAACCTCTGGACTTCGAGGATCTCTACGGCTTCGCGCCGGGACGGGAGATTTTCGGCAATGCCAGGGCACGGGTGGAGGCCTCCTTCGCCCGTTACCGGGCGGCGCTCGCCGCATGATCCTGCGGGTCGGGAAGCGTGCATCCGTCATTCGTCAGCAAGGTCATCATCAGCAAGGAGAAGTTCCGTGAAGATCACCGTAGAGACCAAGATCGACGCCCCCATCGCCGAGGTGTGGCGGGCCTATACGACGCCCGCGGATATCATGCAGTGGAATGCCGCCTCGGACGACTGGCACACCACCGCCGCGACCGTCGACCTGCGCGAAGGCGGCAGCTTCCGGTCGCGGATGGAGGCCAAGGACGGCACCATGGGCTTCGATTTCGAAGGCACCTACACCCGGATCGTTCCGCACGAGCGGATCGAATATGCGTTCGGGGACCGGACCGCCCAGGTCGAGTTCACCGGGGCCGGCAAGGGCACGCATGTCCGCGTGACCTTCGATGCGGAAACGATGCATAGCGAGGAGGAGCAGCGCAGCGGCTGGCAGGCGATCCTGAACAACTTCGCCCGCCACGTCGAGGGGCGCTGACCCCGACGGATCGCGCGACGCCTGGATCGGCACCGGATCCCTCGGTCAGGACGAAAGCACCTGCGCTCCTGCAGCTTCGTCCTGTCCGATCGCCCAGACGCTGTCATTCGGTGCCGACCGGGCCCGTCGCCGCGCTGCGAGCGCCGCGACCACCAGTCCGCCGCCCAGGGCGATCGCCGTCAGGTCGACGCCCGGAAGGGCGTTCGAGTGGGATCCGGCAAAGGCGAGGCTGACCAGCGGGATGGCGAGGGTCGATGCCGCGCAGGCGAAGCCGAGTTCGTATCCGGACCGGGATGCACCCCGCGCCAGCGCCCAGGCGGTGAACGCCAGGAGCACGATGTAGAAAATAGCGCCATGCTGTCCCGCCGTCGCGCCCAGGCCCAGCGGCTTGGCTGCGGCAAGGGTGACGCTGATGCCTGCAATGCAGCCGGTGGGCACCCCCACCGTCAGTGCCCCGAGGATGCGGGTGGCCCGCGTCTGCTCGACCGCTCCGGAGCGGCGCTCGCGCTTGCGGCGGGATTCGATCCACAGCAGGTTGCCCGTGTAGAACAGGAAGGCGCCGGCGAGGCCCAGCAGGAAATAGGCCCAGCGGATCGGTGCGCCGCCGAAATTGCCGAAATGGAGGGCGAAGAAGCTGGTGATCGTCGCCGACCAGCCGTCCTGCCTTCCCGGCATATAGTCCGTATCCGTGATCTCGCCCGTCAGCGGATCGACTTCGGCGATTCCGAAGGTCGGCCCGCGCAGCCCGTAGCGCGGATCGCCGCCGGTGACGCGCAGGCTCGGCGTGCCCCTCCGCAGGCCATAGTCGAGGGCGAAGGGCGTGAAGCCCGGCGCGTCGCTACGCAGCTTTTCCACGACCTGTGCCGGGGTGAGCATTGCCGGCGGCGGCTCGGACGGCGCCGCCAACTCCCGGCGCGGCCGGTCGCCGCCGCCGAATGCCAGGGCCTGCGCATCGTAGAATTGGTCGTGGAAGGCGAAGACGACCGCGGTCAGCGCCATGACGATGTGGAAGGGCAGGCTGAAGATGCCGAGCAGGTTATGGACGTCGAGCCACATGCGCTTGACGTTCTTTCCCAGACGCATGGCGAACAGGTCGCTCACAAGGCTGGGCAGCAGCACGATCAGGCCCGACACCAGGGCCAGGCAATAGAGCAGGGCGATCGCGCCCATGATCGGCATCGAGATTTCATGGTCGAAGGGCAGGCCGACCTGCTGGTGCAGCACGTCGATGAACTGGCCGACCGGCGACGGACCTTCGGTTTCCACCTGCAGCGTCCCGTCAGGCCCGAGCGAGGCATGATGGACGATCGGCTCGGCATGGTCCCCGGCCGCTTCGTCGCGGACCGACCAGGTCACGCGCGCCGGATGGGCGGAATCGATGACGAGATTGACCTCATGGCCTTCCGCCGCCTCCGGATGGGCGGCGAGCACTTTTTCGATCAGCTCCGGCGCCCGTTCCAGCGGCGGCGGCGGGGCCAGGCGGCTCGGAGGGGAGGCCCAGCGCTGGACGTCCTCCTCGAACATGGTGATCGCGCCGGCGAAGAAGGCGATGAACAGCGCCAGCCCGGAGAGGATGCCGACCCATCCGTGGATTTCCTTGTACATCTTCACGATGTCGGTGCGCAGTTTCACAGGGCGAGCCCTCCCAGCGCTGCGAGCAGGGACCAGAGGAGGAGGTTGGCGAGGGCAAGCCAGGCCCAGGCCCGGCCGCCCGATCCGAACAGGAAGCAGAAAGACAGGATCAGCACCCAGATCGGTGCGATCATCCACATCGAGAACTGGCCCTGGGTGGAGAAGTAGGATTCTCCGATCCCGGCAAGGGTGCGGAACAGACCCGAGGCGCCGAGCGCGAGCAGGAAGCCCAGGATCACCCCGGCGCTCGCCTTGCCGAACCAGTTTTTCGCAGTGAGTTCCCGCTTCATCGGCGGCTTCCCGAAGGCGCCTGCCACCAGGCGACGGCGAGCGGGACGATCGTCAGGACCAGCATGGCCAGCGTGAGCACGATGAAGACCGACGTCGCCGTGCCCGCCCACTGCAGGATCAGGACCAGGCCGAGCACCAGTCCGGCCAGCCCGGCTGACAGCCGGCCTCTCCCCAGATTGCCCGAACCCAGGATCTTCCGGTTGGGTGATGCGAGATAGAGGAGGAGGGCGGACGCCAGGACGATGATCCCGCCAATGGCGGCGATCACGGCCGGACCTCCCTCTCGGGTCCGTGCAGCATCAGGCGGCGTGTGGCGAGCCCGGCGGCGGCGTGCGCAGGACAGGTGGCCATCGCTCTCACCACCGATATTGCAGCCGTGCCGTCACGCTGCGGCCCTGGCCATAATAGCAGGCCGCCGTGCTCGTGCAGGTGGCGACGAAGCGCTTGTCCGCGATGTTGCGGGCATTGATGGAGGCGGAGAAACCCTCCAGCCGCGGATTGGCCGTCCCGAAGTCGTAGCGCGCGAACAGGTCGAACAGCGTATAGTCCGGGATCGCCAGCAGGTTGTTGGTGTCCCCGAAGCTCCTGCCGGTGTAGCGCACCCCTCCGCCGAAGCCGAGGCCGGCGAGCATGCCGTTGTCGATCCGCTGGTCGACGAAGAAGGACGCCAGCCACCTCGGGACCTGCGGCAGTCTGTTGCCCTCCTGTCCCGGTGTCGTCGACTTGGTGATCTCGCCGCTGCTGCGGGTTGCCGAGGCGATGATCGCCATGCCCCAGGGAAGGGTCGCCTTGCCTTCCAGTTCGATGCCGCGCACCCGGCCCTCGCCGGTCTGCACCTGGCAGACCGAGGTTCCGCACAATGTCCCGTTCGGATCGGGCGTCGTCATGTTCTGCTGGGTGATCTGGTAGGCGCCGAGCGTCACATAGATGTTCCGTCCGCGCTGGAACCGCAGGCCGGCCTCATATTGCTGGCCGGTGGTCGGCTTGAACGGCACGCCGCCGAGGCTGGTCGACGGATCGCTGACCTGCGGCTGGAAGCTTTCGGCATAGCTGAAATAGGGCGCCAGGCCATTGTCGAACAGATAGACCGCGCCGGCCCGCCAGGTGAAGGCGTCGCTCTTGGAGATGAAGCGGCGGTCGCTGACCGGATTGTAGGTGTCGTCCTTGGCCCAGTCCTGTCGGCCGCCGATCGTGACCCGCAGGCGCCCCAGCTCGATCTGGTCCTGCAGATAGAGGCCGCTCTGCTTGCTGACCGTCTCCGTGTAGACCTGCGGGCTGAGGTTGGCGGCATAGTCGGCCGCGCCGCGCGAGACCGGGTTGAAGATGTCCAGCAGCGGCAGGACCTTCGATCCGTTCACCAGGTCGCGATAATGCTCCCATTCGGTGTGGAAATGGTCGAAGCCGGCCAGCAAGGTGTGCCTCACGGGACCGGTGTCGAAGGAGAGCTGGACCTGGGTGTCGGTCGCGATTCCGTCGCTTTCGCCCACGCCCTGCACTGCGCGGCGGCCGATGGTCCGGCCGGGGATGCAGCCGACTATGGATTCCGGGCAGTTGGTGATGGTGTCGCCGGACAGGACCACCACCCGGTACAGCGTATCCAGGTGGGTGTAGCGGCTGTTGTTGCGCACGACGACATGGTCGCCGAACCTGTGCTCGAAGAAGGAGGCGATCAGATACTGGTCGCGATCGAAGCGGTTCCACTCCGGCTCGCCCAGGAAGGCGTCGTTCTCGATGTGACGGCCATCGCTTGGCCTCAGCGAACCCAGGGCGGGCAGGAACTGGAAGGTCGAGGCGCCCTCGTCGCGCTGATACTGGCCGAGGATGGTCCAGCTGGTGTCGGCGCTGGGCCGCCAGGTAATGCTGGGCGACGCATAATAGCGGCTGATCTCCACCTGATCGATCTGGGTGTCGCCGTCGCGGGCGAGGCCGACGAAGCGGGCCGACAGGGTGGAGGAGAGGGGGCCGCCGAGGTCCACGGCGCCCTGATAGTTCCAGTGGCCGAGCGAGGTGGTGCCGACGCCCTGGAGCATCAGCTCACCATGCCAGCTCTCGGACGCGCGCTTGGTGACGATATTGACCACGCCGCCGGGCGCCGTCTGTCCGTAGAGCGCGCCCGACGGGCCCTTGAGCACTTCGATCTGCTCGACGGCGAAAGTGTCGAAGCCGGGACGAGTCCACTGGCCACCCGACGGGAGCCGGAGACCGTCGACGAAATTGTTGTTCGACGAAAAGCCGCCGGCGCCGAAGCCGCGTACCGAGACTTCGTCGACCCGGCTGTCGATGCCGAAGGATTCCGCCTGCACGCCCGCCGTGTAGCTCAGCGCGTCGGCGATGGTGGGCGACGCGCGCAGATCGATCTCGTCGCGACTGATGATCGAGATGGACTGCGGGGATTCGATGATCGGGGTGGTGGTCTTCGTCGTGCTCGATGCGGACGACAGCCCGGTCGCGGTGACGACGATTTCCTCCTGGTCGGTTGCCGGCGCCTCCTCGGCACGGGCGATGGCGGGCAGCGACGCACTGCCGAGAAGCAGGACGACGGACATGGATACGCGGAACATACACTCCCCCCGGGACGAATCACTTAACGGTGCTAATGCGAAGCGTTCGCATCAAACGCAAGCGTTTCGTTTGATCGAGATCAATGCATCCCAAAAGGGGTATTCCGACGGCGAGAATCGTTCCAGATCAGGGATTCGCCGGCCTTGCGGTCAGGGGCAGGTCGTCACCTGATTGGAGCAGACGTCTTCGGTCCAGCCGCGGACGTGTCTGTCACGATGACGGCCTTCGACTTCGACCCAGTTTGCGCGGCAGGACAGGAGGCGTTCGACCTGAAGAGGCTCTCCGCTCGCATCCGCTTCGAGCTCGACGACGACCGGTGCATGCTCGAAGGGGCCGGCCCGCAACCTCCGTCCCTCGACGGACAATCCGAGAAATCGGCCCGACACCCAGCCTATGCCGCGGAAGGCCACCACCGGCTCCGCATCGGGTTCGTAAACATCGGTCGTGGCGCGGTCGATCCGGAACCAGCCGTCCTTCGACCCCGTCACCTCGACTTCCGTGTAGAAGGCGATGCCGTCCGACGTGCGCGGCGGCGGCAGGCGGCCGATTACGGCGAAGCCCGATCCCGGGCCGGCGCGCACATTCAGCCCTGCAGGATCCGGATCGGTCGACCAGGCCGAGAATGCGCAGACTGCGGCGGCCTCTTCTGCCGCTGCCGCAGATGTGCTGAGGGCCGCCGCACCGGCTGCGAGCGTGGCGAGGAGGCTTCGGCCAACCGTTCCGCGAACTCCCGTTCCTGTCATGCATCCTGCCCCATGGACGCCGCTATCGCAGATCGCGGCGCGGCGGCCAACGGGGCGCATGAAAACAACGGGCCGCAGCCAGGCCTTCCGGCCCGGGCTGCGGCCCGCTCCCCCTTTAGCTCTCGCTTCAGAAGTTCCGCTTGAGCGTCACCGCCCAGGTGCGCGGCAATCCCGGCTGCGCTTCGACCTGGCCGGAACGGCCGGTGGCCTGGTCGAACACCGTCAGGAAATAATATTTGTTGAACAGGTTCTGGACCTCGATCGACGCCTGCCAGTCGTTGTTCGGATCGGTGTACGACAGGCGGGCGTTGCCAAGGAAATAGCTGTCGATCTGGCTATATTCCGTGTTGATGGCATTGGCGTAGATGTCCGACTGATAGCTGCCGTCGAAGCGTGCGCTGAACGTGCCGATATCGGTCTCGTGATCATATTGGACGCCGACGCTGTAGGTCCATTCCGGCGTGTAGGGCGTGGTCATGTCGGTAGTGACGGGCGTCGATCCGGCGATCTTCTTGTACTTGAAGTCCAGGTAGCTCAGCGATCCGTCGAGCGACAGGCCCGGCAGCGGCTTGGCCAGCAGTTCCACCTCGAAACCCTTCACCTTCGCCGAACCGATGTTCGACGGCTGGGCGCAGGGCGCACCCGGGCAACGGTTGAGGTTCAGGATGACATTCTTGAAATTGTTGATGAACCCGGCCGCATTGAGGCGCAGCCGCCGGTCGAACAGGTCCGACTTGAAGCCCAGTTCGAACGTGGTCAGCGTTTCCGGATCGAATGATTTCAGCTGGTTGCACGGGGCGGTCGATCCCGGCGGCAGGTCCGAACATTCGCCGAGCGCCGGCCCGTAATAGGGATAGGGATTGACGCCGCCGCCCTTGTAGCCGGTCGCGACCGATCCGTAGACCAGCAGTTCGTCCGAGAAGCGATAATCGGCGACCGCGCGCCAGTCCCAGCGGCTGCCCCGGAAGCTGTCGGAAATGCCGTAGATTCCGTTGAGCAGGCAGTTGGGCGGATTGTTGTTGCCGGTCGGGCCGCCGGGTGCCGCGAAGTTGCACGGCGGCGGCAGCGTGCCGTCCGGATTGCTGCGGTAGTAGGTGTAGGTCTTCTTGTCGCGCGAATAGCGGATTCCGCCGGTCAGGCTCAGCGCGTCGGTGGGATGCACCGTCACGTTGAGAAAGGCGGCCTTGGAACTCGCCGGCGTCGTGTCGGGACCATGGATGAAGTCGATGCCCGAATAATTGAGGTCGACCCGCGCCTTCAGCGATCCGTCCTGGTCGGAATAGAAGCCGCCCAGGGTGAAGTCGATCAGGCCGTCCGCAAGCGTTCCGTTGAGCCGCAGCTCCTGGCTGAAATAGCGGAAGTCGATCGTGTTGAACTGCTGCTGGTTCGGCACCGGCGAACCGTCGCCGTCCTGGCCCCAGCGCGAGACATATTCGCGATAGGCAGTGATCGACTTCAGCTGGAAATCGTCCGAGAGTTTGACCTCGATCGTGCCGTGGATGCCGCCGCCCTGATAATGTTTGATCGGGCGGGTGTAGAGCGGCTTGTACGGCGCCTGGTCGGATGCGGGCATCGTGTCCAGGAAATTGGCATAGGTGATATATTTCCGGTTGTAGTCGCCGGCCAGGCTGTCACAGCTGTACGGCCCGTGCGGGACGAAGCGGCAGTCGAGCGGAACCGGATTGCCGTCGGTGCCGACCAGGAACGGCCGGCCGTCGGGGGTGGTCGACGCCGCCGTGGCGGTGAGCCGGGTCACGACCGACGGGCCGGCTTCCGACTTGTCGCTGGTATAGTCGCCCGAAAGATTGACCTCGAACATGTCGTTCGGAACCCAGCGGAGACTGAGGCGGCCGGCGGTGTAGGATATGCCGCCGAGGGTGCCGAGCTTGGCCCGGTCGCCCTGGCCGCTGGTCGGGACGTTCGATCCCGGGTGCGTCAGTGCATAGTCGAGCCGTTTCACATAGCCGTCGCGGTTCTTGCTGACGCCGGCGACGCGGACGAACAGATTGTCGGATATGGCGAAATCGGCGAAGCCGCGGATGTCGATCCGATCGAAGGAGCCGTAGGTCGCCTGGAACGATCCGCGCCCGGTGCCGTCCGGCTTGCTGCTGAACACCTTGATCGCCCCGCCGATCGAGTTCTTGCCGGCCAGCGTTCCCTGCGGCCCGCGAAGCACCTCTACGCGCGCGACGTCGGTGAGGTCGAGCAGCGAGCCTGTGACGGTCGGGAAATAGACGTCGTCGATGTAGATGCCGACGCCCGGCTCCATCGCGAAGTTGAAGTTGGTCTGGCCGATGCCGCGGATGAAGGCGATCAGGCCGCTGCCGTTGGTCTGGCCCTGCGGCTTGAGGGTGACGTTCGGCGCCTGCGACGCCACCTGCTGGATGTCGGTCTGGCCGCGGGACTCGAGCAGCTGGGCGTCCATCGCGGTGATGGCGATCGGCGTATCCTGGAGCCTCGCCTCGCGGAATTCCGCCGTGACCACGATCTCGTCAATGGCTCCGCTGCCGCCGCCCGCGGATGCCGCCTGCTCGTCCTGGGCCCATGCCGCGCCGGGCACACAGGCGATCAGCGCCGCCGAAGAAGCAAGCAAAGCCTTACGAACTCGCATTCAAACCTCCCCCATCGGGTCTCGTTGATTGTGTCCCGGTCCTTTGTCTCGGACTGCTTCGGCGGACCGAAGCGCAGGAAGGCGCGGTCGACCCGTTCAACCGCGCCGGCATCTGTTTTTGATAACACTGTTTCGAAAGTGAGCGGTTGGCAGCGCGCGCACGCATTAGTCAGCGAGCGAACTCGCCTCCGGCGATTGCCGTTTCAGGCAAGTTCTTTTTCCGGTTCGATCAAGTGGTGCTCGGGTCCGGGAGGTGCGCCTGGCCGGCACGATTCACTCGCGCGGGGCGAGGGCGACCAGGAACACATTGGGGCCGCTCGATTCTCCTGGAACGGGCCGGATCACCGCATGCACCCGGGCACCGGCGAGCAGCCGGTCGTAGCGTTCGAACTGGGGGCGGAATGCCTGCCCGCCGTCGGCATAGCGGTCATAATGGGTCAGGATCGCAAAATCGGTCCGGCAGCTGTCCAGCTGCGCCGGATCGACATGGCCGAGATCGACGAGGGGGCTTCCGGCGCGGGCCTCTTCGACGTTCGAGTAGCGGATCCGTCCCGCCAGTGCTTCGGCGACGTCGATGCAGCCGGCCGATCCCATCGGGAATCGGAACCGCCACGGCCCGTGGATGATGTCGAAGGCGGCGTCTTCGATCAGGATCGTGCTTCCGGGCGGTACGTGCGTACGGACCCATTGGGAGGCGGCCTGGCGGGTGTCGTGGAGCCGCTCGCGGGTTTCAATGAGGCTCGTCTGCGCCATCCCGACCGCCAGCAGCGCGGCGGCGGGGGCATGGATGTGCAAGCCAGGTCGTTCCAGGGCGCGTCCCAGTCGGTCGGCTGCCCCGCACAGCGCATAGGCTGCGGCGAGCGCCGCGAAGGGAAGCACCGGCACGATCCAGCGTTCCCACAGCAAAGCCTGGCCGGCGATCACGACCGGGAAGGCGAGCGCGAACGGCAGCACGGCCAGCCGGACCGCCCTGTTCCGGATCGGCATCCAGACCGCCCCAACCGCGGCGAGCAGCAGGCCGATGCCGCCCAGCGAGCCGTGGAGCGGATGGGTGATGTACCAGAGCAGGTTCGCCAGGAACCCGCCTCCGGTCGAGCCCGGATGCAGCGGCCGCGCTTCGCCCGAGAGATTGGCGAGCACGGTCGGATAGTCGAGCAGCAGGAAGGGCGAGGCGGCGACCAGCGCGATCGCGGCGGCGATCGGCACCAGCAGCACGCGGCCCCAGCCGTGCCCGCGCCCCAGGGCGCGGGCCGCGGCTGCGGTCACGGGATTGAGGAGGACGAGCGCGGCCGGCCATTTGGTGGCGCAGGCGAGGCCCGTGAAAAGGCCGGCCAGGCCATGGTCGCGCCGCTTCCCCCGCTCGACGATCGACAGGGCCTGCAGGGTGGCGAGCAGCACGAAGACGCTCGCCTGCACGTCGGTGCGGATGATCTGCGAATATTCCACATGGACGGCGTTCACTGCCAGTAACAGGGCTGCGACCAGTCCCAGTCGTGCTCCCCCGATGCGCCGTCCGATCAGGAAGAGGAGGAGCACGCACAAGGTCCCCGACGCGGCCATGACGATCCGGCCCGGCAGGAACAGGATTCCCGGGTCGGCATAGACGGCGGCGACGAACGCGTCGGGATCGCTGAAGCGTCCGGTCGCGAGGCCGAGAACGGCGACCGCGAGGCTGGTCAGCGCGAGCGAATAGAGCGTGATCGTTCCCGGATGGCCGAACCAGCCCGGATCGAAGGTCCGGTTCCGCAGCATCTCCACCGCCGTCATCATGAACAGCGGTTCGTCGGGGTCGTTCAGCGCGGGTAGGCCGGCCCCGATTCCGTGCAGGCGCAACCCGGCCGCGAGCAGCAGCACGAGCACCAGCATCAGCGGCACGCGCCATGCCCGCGCCGGCCGGTTACGGACCTTGGCGAGCGGTTCCGTCATCCTCTCGGGCAACCTGACATGGAGTGACGATGCAAACGGTGATTTTGGCTGGCGGCCTCGGCAGCCGGCTCGGAGAGGAAACCGCGGTCCGTCCCAAGCCGATGGTGGAGATCGGCGGCAAGCCGATCCTCTGGCACATCATGAAGATCTATTCGGCCGCTGGCTTCTACGATTTCGTGATCTGCCTCGGCTACAAGGGCTATCTGATCAAGGAATATTTCGCCAACTACTGGCTCCACGCCTCCGACGTGACGATCGACCTGCGCGGCGGGAACGGTCTCGAGATCCATCAGGCGCGCAGCGAGCCGTGGCGCATCACCCTGGTCGAAACGGGTGCGGACACGCTGACCGGCGGCCGCCTCGCCGCGATCCGTCCCTATCTCGATCGCGATCAGCCCTTCTGCTTCACCTATGGCGACGGCGTCGCCGACATCGACATCGCCGATCTCCTCCGCTTCCACAAATCGCACGGCAGGCGCGCGACGATTACCGCCGTGGCACCTCCGGGGCGCTTCGGCGCGCTGGATTTCGACGAGGACGACCGGGTCATCGACTTTCGCGAAAAGCCGGTCGGCGACGGCGGGCGCATCAACGGCGGCTTCTTCGTCGCCGATCCTTCCGTGCTCGATCTCATCGAGAGCCCGGATACGGCCTGGGAAGTCGGGCCGCTCGAACGCCTGGCCCGCAGCGGTGAGCTGGTGGGTTATCGGCATGAGGGCTTCTGGCAACCGATGGATACGCTTCGGGACAAATTGTACCTCGAAGAGCTCTGGAACAGCGGGAAGGCGCCGTGGAAGCGCTGGTGAGCGGGGTCTGGAGCCGCCGCCGGGTGCTGGTCACCGGCCATAGCGGGTTCAAGGGAAGCTGGCTCAGCCTGTGGCTGCACGCGCTCGGCGCGGAGGTTACCGGCTTTGCGCTGCCGCCGCCTACCCGGCCGAGCCTGTTCGAGGCGGCGCGGCTCGACGGCGTCCTGACCCACATCGAGGGCGACGTGCGCGATCTCGGGGCGGTGCGTGCCGCCGTCGAGGCCGCCCGTCCCGAGATCATCTTCCACCTCGCCGCCCAGCCATTGGTGCGCCTGTCCTACGAGCAGCCGGTGGAAACCTATGCCACCAACGTCATGGGAACCGTGCATCTGCTCGAATGCGCGCGACTGGCTCCGTCCGTCCGGGCGGTGGTCTGCGTCACCAGCGACAAATGCTATGAGAATCGCGAATGGGTCTGGCCCTATCGGGAATGCGACCCGGTGGGCGGCCACGACCCCTACAGCAGCAGCAAGGGCTGCGCCGAACTGGTCGCGGCGGCCTATCGCCGCTCCTTCTTCGCCGAAGGGCCGCTGCTCGCCACCGTGCGGGCCGGCAATGTGATCGGCGGTGGCGACTGGGCGGCCGACCGCCTCGTCCCCGATCTCGTCCGCGCCTTCGAGGCGGGCGAGGCGCCGCTGATCCGCTCGCCCGATGCGGTGCGGCCGTGGCAGCATGTGCTCGAGGCGCTCGGCGGCTATCTCGCGATCGCCGAGCAGCTGCTGGAAGGCGAGGCGCGCTTCGCCGACGCCTGGAACTTCGGACCTTCCGAGGAGGATGCGCGGCCCGTATCCTGGATCGTCGATCGGATGCGGGCCTGCTGGGGCCAGGGCGCCGATGCGCCGCAGCCGCAGTCGGGGCCCCGCCCGCACGAGGCGGCGCAGCTCCGTCTCGATTGCTCGAAGGTGCGCGCCGCACTCGGCTGGCAGCCGGCGCTGGCCCTCGGCGACGCCCTCCAATGGGTGGTCGCCTGGCATAAGGCGGTCGCGGCGGGCGAGGATCCGCGCCGGGTCACATTGTCCCAGATCGCGGATTATGCGGCCCTCTCCAGCACTGCGGGATCGCGGCTGGCGGCCTGAGCGGCTTCGGGCCGCGCCAGCGCGATCATGTTGCCGAGCCGCAGCCCGATCGTCGGCGACCGGAAGGGCAGGGGCGGAAGCTTCAGCCCGACCGTCCAGGCGGCCTGCCGCAGCAGGAAGTCGAGCGGGAAATGGTTGCGGCTGCGCCGGACGGAGACCCGGGCGAAGCCGGCGCGCTTCATCAGCCGCCGCAGCGTGGCCGTATTGTAGAGTTCGGGATGCTGGAGGCAGAAGGGCGGCCAGCGCGTGCCCATCACGTTCCGCAGCAGCGATCCCTCATTGTGCGTCACCGCCATCAGCAGGCCGTCGGGGCGCAGCTTGGGCCGGATCTTCTCGAGCATCGCCACCGGATCGAGCAGATGGTCGAGCACATGGACCATCACGGCCAGGCCCACCGTTCCGTCCGGGACCGCCGACAGGTCGTCCATGTCGGTCGACAGGGTGATCGCGTGCCTTCCGACCGCCCGGCGCAGGGTGTCGTGCACGGCCCGATTGGGCTCGTAGAGCCAGAAATGGTCGAATCCCCCGCGCCGGGCAGCGACCTCGGCGAGATGGCCGACGTCGGGCCCGATCTCCAGATAGCCGCCGCCGAGCGGGGCGGTGCGTTCGGCGTGGCGGTAATAGCCGCGCTGGGTGGCTCCGATCGCATCGCCGGGCACCGCGTCCATGTTCGGCGCCATATGCGCGTAGAGCTCGGTGAGCTGGTCCGCATCGAAGAAGACCGGCGTGTAGAGCAGGCCGCAGCCGCCGCAGCGGTGGTAGGAGAAGAACAGTTTCTCCTTGAACAGGCCCGACCAGAAGGGTCGCACCGCATCGAACACCAGGCTCTCGGCCCGTAGCCGGCTGTGCACTTCCTCGCGGGCCGCGGAGGATCCGCACAGGGGGCAGGACCGGCGCCGGAAAGCGGTTCCGGTCATGATCTGGCTCCCCGGAAAGTCACCTGGCTGTGCCAGAAGTAGCTGCCGACGATCACCAGCGCGGTGAAGCCGAGCTGGGCAATGACGGGTGGGACGCGCCCGAATTCCACCAGCAGCGGCAGCGCCAGCCAGTTGGCGGCATAGTTGAACAGGTAGAAGCTCGAGAAGGCGCTGAACTCCCGGACCAGACCGCCGCGGGTGCGGAACACGCCGATCTTGTAGGTGGTGAAGGCGAAGCACAGGCTTACCGCCTGGGCGATCGCCAGCGCGATCAGATAATGCGCGCGCAGCGCCGGCACGCTCCACAGCAGGAGCGGATAGATGGCGAGGCCGAACAGGGTGTTCGCCGCCCCCGCCAGCAGGAAGCGGACGGGCCTCTCGCCGCGCGAAGCCGGTCGCGCGGTCACGAGTCCTCCAGCAGGTCGATCAGCATGTTGTCGCGCAGCACCTCGCGCGGCAGGAAGGGCGACAGGTCTTCGAGCGGCGGGGAGGTGATGCGCCCGTCGGGATGCTGCTTCGCGCCCAGCTTGGGAGCGAAGGGCACCGTCTCGTCGATCATCATCTCGCACAGGGCAGGGCCGTCGGACGCCAGCGTCGCTTCAATGGCTCCCGGCAGGTCGTTGTGCGCCTCGGCGCGGAAATAGGCGAAATCGAAGGCTTCGGCGATCTTCCGGAACGCGGGGAAGGTGACGTTGCTCTTCGGGCCGCCGCCGACCTCCACGCCATGGAAGAAGTTGCGCTGCGTCTGGAAGATCGAGACGTAGCCGCCGTTATTGAGGAGGAAGACCTTCACCGGCAGCCGCGATCCGGCGATCGTCTGCATCTCCTGCAGGTTCATCATGATGCTGCCGTCGCCGGCGATGCAGATGACGCGCTTCCTGCCTCCGGTCGCTGCGCAGACTCCGATGGCGGCGGGCAGGTCGTATCCCATGGTCGCGCAGCCCGAATTGGTCCACAGCCGCTGGCCGCGCTTGAGGTGCGACGCCTGGAAGCTGACCACGCAGGCGCTCCCGTTCCCGGTCACCACCACATCGTCCTCGCCGAGCGCGGCGAACAGGGCGTCCATGGCGACATAGGGATGATTGGCCGCCCCATGGGCGCGATAGTCCGGCAGCACGGCGGGAAAGCGGCGCACCCGCTCGCGCGCCCATTCCAGCCAGGCACGATGTTCGGCCGTCGGGCCGTCATAGGGGCGATGGAGCAGCGCGGGGATCAGGTCCGCCAGATCGGCGACCACCGGCATGTCCGGAACCACGCTCGGCTTGCGCAGCTCCAGCGGGTCGATATCGACCCAGATCTTGTAGGCGGCGCGGGCGAAGCTCTTCCAGTTGTAGCTGACCTGGCGGATGTTGAGCCGGCTGCCGAGGACGAGCAGCAGGTCCGCGCTCTGGGTCACCATATTGCCGCCCCGGTCCCCGACCGTGCCGGGTCGACCGGCGTAGAGCGGATGATCGTTCCACAGGGCGTCATGGGCGTTCCATCCGGTGACCACCGGTATGCCGAGCCGGTCGATCAGCCGGAGGAACTGGGCGTGCGCGCCGCTGAGCCGCACGCCGCTGCCGGCGAAGACCACAGGGCGGCTTGCCCTCTGCACCCGCTCCAGGATCGCTTCGGCACTGGCGGCGAGATCGGTCGCCTTCCACGGCTCGTCCAGCTCGGTTGGATCGAAACCGGGGTCGAGGTCATCCGGATCGATCATCGCCGCCTGGACGTCGAGCGGGATGTCGAGCCACACCGGCCCGGGCCGGCCGCTGGTCGCCAGATAGAGCGCCTTTTCGAGATGGTAGCGGATCGAGCGCGGCTCGGTGACCATCACCGCATATTTGGTGATCGGTCGAACCAGCTCCTCGATGTCCAGCTCCTGGTCCCCGAACTGGCGCAGCGGCAGGCCGGTGTGCCGGACCGTGGTCTCCCGCTTCACCTGGCCGGAGATCACCAGCATTCCGACCGAATCCACGAAGGCGCCATAGACTCCGGTGATCGCATTGGTGCCGCCGGGTCCGGAGGTGACGTTGACCAGCGCCAGCCGGTTGGTGAGCCGGTAATAGGCCTCCGCCGCCATCGCCAGCGCCTGCTCGTGATGGGTGAAGACGGTGGCGAGCGAAGGGTGGGTGCCCAGCGAATGGTTGAGGTGCATGGCGCCGCCGCCGGTCAGCATGAAGACGTGGCGGATGCCGTGCTCCACGATCCGTTGCGCTACCCAGTCCGAAAGCTTGATCGTCGTCATTCCGTCCATCCATTCGCCATCGCGGTGCGCCCTATCGCCTCGTCGAGGCCGACCGTCGGCGCGACGCGCAGCGCGCTGCGGATCTGTCGTGTCGAGGGAACATAGGCGCCGGGGTTCCAGCCGGGGTCCGGGCGTCCGAGGATTTCGGGGCCGGGGCCGCCGAGCACCGCAGCGACCCGCGCCGCCAGATCCGCGATCGACACGGCTTCTTCGGACCCGACATTGTAGGTCGTGCGCCGCGGTGCGCGTGCCAGCATGGTCCACAGCCATGCGGCGACGTCGGCCAGATAGAGATAGGATCGCACCGCCTGCCCGGATCCCTCGACGCGGATGGGCTCGCCCGCCATCGCGTCGCGGATGAAGTTGCCGACCGCGAAATGCAGGTCGAGCGGCAGCAGCGGCCCGAGCACGGCGAAGATGCGGGCCGTCACCACGTCGATGCCGAACTGCCGGCCGTAGATGGAGCACAGGGTTTCCGCCGCGCGCTTGCCTTCGCCATAGGCGGAGCGGGGATCGCGGACGTCCGGGGCCCCGCGCCAGTCCTCGGGAACATGGGTCAGCTCCGGCGGCTGCGCGCCGTACACCGCGCCCGAGCTCAGGAACAGGACGCGCTCGACCCGTCGTTTGACCGCCAGGTCGAGCGTCCGGCGCGTGCCCTCGACGATCGTGTCGAACATCCGGCGCGGGTCTTCGGCATTGAGCCTGGCGCTGGCGTCGGTCGCGCCGTGGACGACATGGGTGAACGGGCCATCCGGGAAGGCGAAGCTGGTGATCTCGCCCGCCATCAGCGCGAAGCGCTCGGCGAGATGCGGCGCCCGCGCCGCGAAGCGCGCCGGATCGCGGCTGAGCACTAGCACCTCGACGTCGATCGGCGCGCGGGCGAGCGCTTCCAGCATCCAGCGTCCGATCAGGCCGGTGCCGCCGGTCATGAAGATCCGTGCGCCGTCGAGGCACGGCCAGTGCCGGTCGAGCAGCGCGTCCATCGCCTCGAGGTCGGCCTCCGGGATCATGCCGCCCTCAGTCCCAGGCTGGGCCGTTGTTCTCGATGCGCTCGCGCCACTTGGATCAGGCTGTCGCCGGCGAGTGCCCACAGGATCAGCACGACGAGGCCGGGCCGGACGAAGTGGCCGACCGTCAGTCCGAAGCTGGCGGTGATCGGCTGGCCGCCCAGCCAGCTGTTGGCGCTGATCTCGAGCACGGTGGCCAGCGGCAAGTCGGCGACCAGGCACAGCAGATAGGCGCAGGTGACCGCGATCGCCGGGCCGACCCTCTCCCACGGCTCGAGCAGCACCAGGAACAGCAGGAAGGTCTGGGTGTAGCCGCCCGGCGACTGGGTGACGAGATAGGCGGCCAGCAGGATGGTGGCCACGCGATGCGTCGGCACCGCGCGCGGCTGCAGCCAGGCCGCGGCGAGGCCAATTAGCGCCACCGCCTGGCTCGACTGGATCACCAGCGGCACCAGCATCTCGATGGTCTCGACCAGGCGGGAGGGGACGAACGCGAGGATCGGGATCTGGGATTCGCGGACCAGCAGCAGCGGCGCGTAGCTGGTCGAATAATGGATCTCGTTCCACACTTGGCCGCTCTGGAACACCACCCAGTTCGCGGTGTTGGCGACCAGTTCCATCGGCGTGCCGCTGCCGACCAGCGCGAGCGTCACGAGGTAGAGGGCCAGGGTCGCGAGGCCCGCGGCTTCGAGCGCGCGCCAGTCGCGCTTCACCGCCAGCGCCAGCGTGGGCAGCAGCAGATAGGGCTTGAAGTTGATGGTCACTGCCGTCGACAGCCAGCGCCAGGGGCCGGACCGGACCAGCGGCCCATACGCGATCACGAAGAAGCCGAAGCACACCAGGATCAGATTGCCGCGCTCCAGCGTGAACAGCAGCGGCAGGCCGAGCGCGAAGGCGGTGGAGCGCATCGGCGCCGTCCGCGGATCCGCCTTCCGGAAGCTCAGCCAGACGAGCAGGACGTCGATCGCATAGACGGCAAGGATGGTCGCGCGGCCGAACCAGTCGCAGTCGCGCGCATGGAACGGGGAATCGAGGTAGCAGCCGGGCAGGCTGAACAGGTCGAGGAAGACGAAGGACAGCGGCGGATAGATGCTGCGCCAGACGTCATAGGCGCCGGGCCGGTTGGCCCAGAAGGCGGTGTTGAACCAGTCCATGAACGTGTCGTTGGTGTCGAACACGAACGGCTGGGGCAGGTAGCCGGCGGCCTGGAATCGCAGTGCGGTGCCCGCCACGCTGGCGACCACCGCCAGCGCGAGCAGGGTCTCGGGCAGGTAGCGGGCCGGGGGACGCTTCATCGCCGCACCGTCGGCCTGCGGTCCGGGATGCCGTGGTCCGCGGGGAAGTTGATCCTTTCCTCCTCGATTACCAGCGGCAGGTTGCGGCTCCTTTCCGCGAGCATCCGTACCTGCTCGCCGAGGAGGCCGAGGAAGAGCAGCAGCGTCGCGAACATGCCAACGGCGGTGGTGAGCGTGAGCAGCGGCCAGAAGGGGCCGTGGCCTGCCGCCGCGAACAGGGTCGCCGCCAGCAGCGGCACGGCCAGCAGCCCGGCGCCGAGGCCGATCGGGATCGGCAGCCGCAGCAGCGACCGGGCCGACCCGGCCAGCGCCGAAAGGGCGAACGAAAACAGCGCCCGCGCATCATTCTTGCTTCGTCCCGCGATGCGCGCCGGCCGGTCGAACGGAACCAGGGCGAGGCGGTACCCGCTTTCGATCACCATCCCGCGCCAGAAGGGCTCAGGCTCGTTCCAGGTCGCGAGGCTTTCGACGACCTTGCGGTCGAACAGCCCGAAGCCGGTTGCCCCGGGCACGATCGGATGGTCGCCGAACCGGCGCAGGAAGGCGTAGCCCAGCCTGCGCACCAGCCGCAGCAGCGGCGGGGCCGGCTCGCTCCGCCGCTGGCCGAGCACCACGCTGGCGCCGGCGCGCCACTGGCGCACCAGCTCGCCGATCAGGGCGGGCGGGTCCTGGAAGTCCGCGCCCATGCCGATCACCGCCTCGCCCCGGGCCTGGAACAGGCCGTGGGTGGGCGATCGCATCTGGCCGTAATTGCGGGTGTTGAAGATGCCGCGGACGCGCGGGTCGGCGGCGCACAATTGCCGGATGATCGCGCGTGTGCCGTCGGTCGAGCAATTGTCGATGAAGATGATCTCGTGCGAGCGGGCGTGCCGGATCGCTTCGGCCGACACGGCAGCGCAGATCGCCCGCACATTCTCCTCTTCGTTGAAGCAGGGAATGACGATCGACAGTTCCGGGCGGGGCTCGGCGATCGTCATCGCGCGCGCTCCGGATGGCGCAGCCCCAGGGCGATGCCGGTGGCGGGTGCGTAGATTTCGGTGAAGGCCGCCGTCAGCAGCAGCAGGACGAGCAGGGCCACCGCCGGGATGTTGAACTTGCGGTCGGGGTCCAGCCGCGCCGCCTCGATCACCTGCACGTCGGACGCGGTCTCGGCGGCGAGCGCCTCGACCGCCACTTCTTCCGACGAGCGGGCATAGACCTCGTACAGGGCCTGGGCGAAGCGAAAGTCGCGGTAGCGGTCGAAATATTCGCCGGACACTTCGGAAAGCCCGGCGACGTTGGGCCCCGCCGCCCCCCGGCCGGGTGCCGTCGTGCGGGCGATCTCGGCGCGCAGCGCGGCCACTTCCGACTGTACCGCCTGGAGCTGCGGATTCTCGGCGCCCTGGAAGCGTTGAAGCGTCTGCAGTTCCACCAGCTTCGCCTGGAGCTGGGCCTGCAGTCCGGCCCGCAGGGCCAGTTCGGATCCGAGCTGGACTTCGGGCTCGGCGAGCTGGTGGCGGCGCCGGAAGGCGTTCAGCGCCGCTTCCGCCTTCACCACCCGTTCGGCGGCCTCCTTGAATCTCTGTTCGACGATCTGCCGCTTGCGGTGGACCCGATCGCGCCCGAGCACGCCGATGCGGTCGCTGATCGCCCCGACATAGGCCTGGGTGATCGCCTCGGCTTCGGCATCGTCATGGGTGCGGACGGTGATCTCGATGATCCCGCCGGTCAGCGAATGGATGTCGACCTTGCGCGCCAGCGCCACCCTGGCCCGCCGTTCGGTCGCATGGCCTGAGGGGCCGACCAGATCGAGCCGGCGGATGACGTCGCCCGTCACCTCCGCGCCGCGGGCGATCGCCAGATACATGTCGATCGGCTGCTTGCCGCCGCCGAACAGCGAGGCGAAGCCCTGCAGTTGCCCGCCGAGCGCGGTCATCACCGGGCCCAGGCCGAGGCTGCTGTTGTCCTGGGGCACGATCTTGGCGCGCGCGACGAACGGCTGCGGGAAGATGCAGAGCAGGGCCAGCAGCAGGGCGATCGCCGCATAGGCGCGCCGCCGCGGTCGCGGATCCCGCACCCGTTCGATCAGGCCCTCATATGTACGGAGCATGCGCGTCATTCGGCCAGCGTCTTGATTGCGGCGGCGCCGGCTACGCCGCCGAACAGGGTTCCGGAAATGTCGCGCAGGCGGGCCCAGAATTCGCCCCGGTTCGCTTCGACCGGCACGTAGATCAGGTCGCCGGGAAGCGCCGGTTTGCGCAGCACGCGCCCGCCCTTGGCCAGCACTGTCCCGTTGGCCCGGACGACGAAGATCTCGTCGTCGTCGCCCAGTTTCTGGACGCCGCCGGCGGCGCGGATGAAGTCGCCGATCGTCCGGCCGTCGCGATAGGCGAAGGACGCCGGGCTGGCGACGGCGCCGAACACGCCGACGGTGACCGGGCGGGCCGGCACGTGGATCGTGTCGTTGTTCTCGAGGATCAGGTCCTCGGGCAGTCTGGTCGCATTGACCGGCAGGTCGAACACGAGCCGTCCGCTGGGCTCCCGGTCCCGCATCTGTTCGACGACGGATCGGATCAGCGCCACATTGGCCGGCTGGACCATCTTCGCGCGATCGACCGACACCAGCGGCTGTGCGGTCAGCAGCAGCTCCATGTCCTTGATCGCCCGGTCGAAGCTCTCGCGCTGCTGTTCGCGAACGCTTTCGCGGGTGATGACGCTGGCATAGGGAAAGGCGTCGGGCGTCAGCCCGCCGGCTTCGGCGATCGCATGGGCGAGGGAGGCGCCGGGCTGGAAATAATAGCGGCCGGGCCGGGCCACCTCGCCGCTGATGGTGACGAGCACCGGCTGCTGCTGCAGGGGGCGGGGAATGCCCAGGTTGGACAGCACCTGTATCACGTCGCCGCGGCGGGCCGGGCGGCCACGCGCTTCGGCCGGGCGCAGCTCACGCCACCCTTCGTCGCTCTGCTCCAGCGTGTTCAGCACCAGCAGCCGGCTGTTGTCGGCGATGGTGTTGACGCCGCCGGCATAAAGGATGGCGTCCTCGATCGTCTCGCCGGGCCCGACCTCGAAAATGGCCTCGTGATTGACCGCCCCGACCACCGCCACCTGGTCGCCGGCCGGGGCGATGTAGATGACGTCCCCGTTCTGGAGCACGGCGTCGCCGCGCTTGTCGCCCTTCAGCAGCAGGTCATAGAGGTCGAAGTCGGAAACCAGCTCGCCGCCGCGCCGCAGCTGGATCGATCGGAAGCTGCCTCCGGCGGCGGGCCCGCCGGCTGCGAGCACCGCATTCACCAGCGTCGAAAGGCTGCCGACGGTATAGGATCCGGGCCGTTCGGCGAACCCCGTCACATAGACGGTGAGCCCGCGCAACCGCGACACCGCCACCTGCAGGTCGAAGTTGCGATACTGGCGCCCCACTTCGCGCGCGATGAGGTCGTGGACGTCGCCGTAACGGGTGCCGGCGACCATGATCGCGCCGACCCGCGGGACGAAGATCCGACCGTCCCGGTCGATGGTCAGGCGAAGCCCGGACGCCTGCACCGATCCCGTCAGTCCGATCAGCAGCTGGTCGCCCGGATTGAGCCGATAGTCGTCGGGCACCGCGACGGTCGGCGGCGCGGTGAAATCCCGCGCTTCCGGGATCAGCAATTCGGCGCCGAACCGCCGCAGCGGCTTTCCGGCCAGCCGGGAGACATGGAGTTCGAATTCGCTCGGCGGCCCCGCGCGCGGCGGCGCCTCGGTGCCGCTTTCGGTGTCTGCCGAAGCGGTCGCCGGGATTTCCGGCTGGGACGCTTCGATGACGGCGGGCTCGAACGACGGAGCGCCTTGCGCCGTCGGCGTGGCGGGAACCGAAGCCGTCGAGCGCGCAGGGGCCGGCGACGCGCCGCTCTGCTGCGCGGCGCCGATCGGGGACACGAATTGCGGGATCGCGGGGGTCGGGGCGAGCAGAAGCGCCAGCGCCGGCAGCGCCGGTCCCAATCTCGTTCTGGTCATGCGGCGACATCTTCCCGCTCGATGAGCCCGGCGGCGTCGCCGAGCAGGATTTCGGCGCCTGCGCGCCAGAGCCGCTCGCTGGAGGCCGCGAGCACGCCGGGCCTGCCCGAGCCGACGCGATAGGGACTCCCGTCCCAGTGGGTGACATGCCCGCCGGCTTCGGTCAGGAACAGGACCCCCGCGGCATGGTCCCAGGGCAGGATCCGTTGGAACAGCGCCAGGTCGTCCCGACCGAGCACGAGCCGGGGATAGCTTTCGGCGGCACAGCGGGGGATCGGTACGAGCCGGAGGCTCTGTGATGCATGGGCGTGCACGCGCTCGCGCCGTCCGGGGCTCAGGAACTGGGTCCCGAGCGCGGCGACGATCGGATGCTCGCCCGTGCTGCGGGCGTGGACGGCGATCCCGTCGCAGGTCGCGCCGCAACCCAGTTCGGCATGGCACATCCGGCCGCTGGCGGGATCCAGGATCCAGCCCGCGATCGGCACACCGTCCTCGACCAGGGCGACCATCAATCCGAACGGCTGCCGGCCGGCGGCGTAATTGGCGGTTCCGTCGAGCGGATCGATGAACCACACCAGCCCCTCGCCGGCGTCGTCGAGCAGCTCGGGCTCCTCCTCGACGGCTTCCTCGCCGATGATGCGCCCGCCGACTCCCAGTGCGGCCAGCCCGTCGCGCAGGCGCAGCTCCGCCTCGCGATCGACCGCGGTCACCAGCTCTCCCGGCCTTTTCTCATAGGCCTCGCCCGGGCGGAGCTGCCGGAACCGCGGCATGACGATCGCGTCCGCCACATAGCGCATCAGCGCCGAAACCTGTTCGCGCAAGGGCATGGCGGGTCAGGCGGCGACGCTGGTCAGCAGCGCACGGGCCGCCCTGGCGCTGCGTTCCTGGATCATCCGGATGCGCGGTAGATCCTCGTCGGCGATCGCGCGATAATGGTCGCGCTTGTTCTCGAGCCAGGCCAGCTCGAACGCCACGGCATTGGCGATACCCGCCTCGAATCGCGCGCTGTCGATGGCTGCTCCGTCGAACACGATCTTGCGGGTTTCGAAGCGGTCGAGCCGGATCGCGCGGATCTCGCGGAGGGCGTTCGTCGCCTCGATGCCGACCGATCCGCCGACCACCAGTTCGAGATCGGCCGCCGCACAGGCGCGGGCGACCTCCACCACCGCCTCGGTGATCGACGGGTCGTTGACGGCGTTGCGGGGAAGCCCGCGCGACAAGGTGAAGTCGACGCGTCCGAACACGATGCCGTCCAGTTCGGCCTTCGCCAGCGGCAGCATTGCCCCCAGATTGTCGAGCGCGGACTGGGTCTCCAGATTGAACAGGAAATGCGTGCCCGTGGCATCGGGGCCGTAGGTCTTGGTCCTGGCGTCCACATATTTGGACAGCGCATAGGGCGTCTCCACCATCGGGGCGATGATGTGGTCGACGCCATAGATCTTCGACGCATGCAGGTCGGAAATGGCTTCGCAGCCGCCGATCTTGAGCGCGACCTTGATATCGGCCCGGCGGGCGAGCTCCAGCAGGCGGAGGAATTCCTCGGGCCGTGTCCCTTCGGCCTCGAACTCGGCCTTCACCGCCACGACTCCAAACTGGTCGCGGCCTTTCTTGAGCATGTCGAGCATGCGCATTTCGGTGGGGTTCACGCTCATCTCCTTCGGGTTTTCAGTTGTCGGCCAGGAGAGAGACGGAGCTTTCGGCCGGATCCCGTAAGCATGCGGGCCGGTCGATTGCATTTTGCGGGATCCGCCGCAGGACTCCGTCACGGATGGCATGCCACCTGTGCTCGTGACCCCGCCGGCGGTCCTGCTGGCCCTGATGATGGCTTCCGCACCTCCGCCGGCTGCTTCGTCCCCGGAACCCGATCTGCTGCCATCGGGCAGCAGCACGGCCTTTCGCGCGCGCATGATGTCCTGGTCGGCGCCGGAGCTGCCGGAGCTCGCGCGACCGGTCGTGCGCCGGTCGTCGGGAGTCGTGCTTCCCGCGCTCACCTCGCCGTTCGGCCCGCGCTCCGATCCGATCCACGGGGGCCGGCGGCTCCATGCCGGCATCGACATTCCAGGCCGGACCGGGACGCCGGTCCGGGCTTCGGCATCCGGCATCGTCCGATTCGCCGGCACCGCCGGGGGATATGGCCGGATGGTCGAGATCGCCCATGGGGACGGCCTCTCCACCCGCTACGCCCATCTGTCGCGAATCCTCGTCGTCCCCGGTCAGCCCGTGCACCAGGGCGAGATCGTCGCTTTGGTCGGGGCGACCGGCCGCGCGACCGGGCCGCACCTCCACTTCGAAATCCGCGCCGGCGGGCGTGCCGTCGATCCGCTTCCCCGGCTCACGGGAGTTGTGACGCTTTCCGAGTCTGGCAACGGATCGGGGACCGGTCTGGCCGAGCCCCATCTGTCCGACTTCGCCCGGGCCCGCGCGTCCGGCGGCGGTTCGACCCACTTGGCAAGCCGGTACCATGCGGATTAGTGCGCGCGCGACCTGCAGTATGGGCCGGCCCGCGTTTTCGGCTCGGGCCCGGGTCGCCGATTCATCCCCTGCTCATGTTGATCGGCCGAGTTGTCGAGGCGGCTATCATGAACCCCTTCGCGCCATGAATCGGGAAACCCAGAGCAACGGGCTGCAGCGCGTCATCCTCAACGAACGCGCCAGGCTGCTCCGATTCCTGGCGGCGCGCGGGGCGGGGGACGAAGCGGAGGATGTCCTCCACGATCTGTGGCAGCGGGTCGCGACCCTGCCGGCCCAGCCGATCAGCGATCCGGTCTCCTATCTGTTTCGCGCCGCCGAGAATCTCATGCGCGACCGGCGGCGGTCCCACGTAAGCCGGGAACGGCGCCAGCAGGACTGGCACGATGTCAGTGTCGCGGGCGACGATCCGCCCGATGGGGAGCGGGTCCTGATCGCGCGGCAGCGGCTGAGGGAGGCCGAGGCGGTTCTGGTGAGCCTGGGCCCGCGCGTCGACCAGGTCTTCCGCCGCTACCGTCTCGATGGCGAAAGCCAGTCGGCGATCGCGCGCGATCTCGGGATGAGCCTCAGTTCGGTCGAGAAGGATCTGCAGAAGGCCTATCGCGCGCTCGCGGAACTTAGGGCGAGGATGGATGCGGAATGAAGCCCGCGTCTCCGTCTCATCAGGGAAATGGCAATGACTGAGCACGCCTCCGATCCCGTCCGCGAAACGGCGCGCCTGTGGGCGATCCGGGTCAATGATCCTGCGTTCGCCGACTGGGACGCGCTGACCGGCTGGCTGGACGCGGATCCGGGCCATCTGGATGCCTATGAGGCGGCTCTGGACGACGACGCCTGGGCGGCCGAACTGTTCGCCACCCCGCCGTCGCCGACGGAATATGCGCCCGCGCCCGCGCCCGCAGCGCGGCAGCGGCGCTGGATGTTCACGGGCGCTGCTGCGGCCGCGGTTCTGACCGCCTTGATCGCATGGCCCGTGCTTCAGCGGGATCTGCCCGAGCAGGTCATCGTGACGGCGATGGGGGAGCGGCGCACGATCATGCTTCCCGACGGCTCGCGCGTCGTGATGAACGGCGATACGCGGATCGTCCTCGATGAGGATGCTCCGCGCCGGATCGAACTGGTGTCGGGCGAAGCCCTGTTCGACGTGCGCCACGATGCGCGCAGGCCGTTCGTCGTGCAGGCGGGCGATACCCGGCTCGTCGATGCCGGCACGGTGTTCAACGTGGTCGAGGACGAGGGTGCGCTCGACGTGGCGGTCTCCGAAGGGGCCGTCATCTACGAGGCGAGGTCGCGCGAGATACGGCTGGACGCCGGGCAGGGACTGTCGCGGGCCGGTGCGGACGCGGAGCCGCGCCTCCGGCGGGCCGCTCCCGAAAGCGTGGGAAGCTGGCAGGCCGGCCAGCTTCTCTACGACGATGCGAGCCTGGATCAGGTTGCGCGCGATCTCGGTCGCAACCTCGGCAGCCCCGTCCGTGCGACGCCGAGTGCCCAGGCGATGCGGTTCAGCGGGACGCTGACCATTTCCGGTTCGCCCGAACAGGTTCTGGAGCGGGCAGGTCCGCTCCTTGGTGTGCGGTTCACGCGACAGGAGGACGTCTGGGTGATGGCGCCATCCGGGGAGGCAGGCCATTAGCCGCGCGCGGATTGCAATCGTCCTGTTTCTCGCCGCCGTTCCGGCGGCCGCGCAGGCGCGCGCCGTCGCCGTCGACGTGCCTGCCGCCCGCCTCGACGAGGCGGTCCGCGCGCTCGGTCGCCAGACCGGTTCCAGCATCGGCTTCCGCAACGGCGGCCTCGCCTCGATCCGGGTTCGCGCGGTTCGGGGAAAGATGTCGGCGGGCGAAGCGCTGAAGCGCATGCTGTCGGGAACCGGTGCCCGCGCGCGCCGCGTCGCTGCCGACACCTGGCTGGTCGAACATGCGCCCAGGCCGCCGGCACGGCCCCGGGTGCGCAAGGCGCGCAGGGAATTGCCGCCGGGCCCGTCCCCGCCCGAGCCCGAAATCGTGATTACCGCCACCAAGCGCGACATCCCGCTGGGCAGCTATCCGGGCGGCGTCCAGGTTCTGGACGGCGACCAGCTGACGCTGGCCGATGGCGCGCGCGGGTCCGACGCGATCGGTGCACGGGTCGCCAGCGTGGCGTCGACCCATCTCGGCCCGGGCCGCAACAAGCTGTTCATCCGCGGCATCGCGGATTCGAGCTTCGTCGGTCCGACCCAGGCCACCGTCGGCCAATATTGGGGCAACAGCCGGATCACCTACAGCGCGCCCGATCCCAGCCTTCGCCTCTACGATGTGCGCAGCGTGGAGGTGCTGGAAGGGCCGCAGGGGACGCTGTACGGCGCCGGGTCGCTCGGCGGCGTGGTGCGGGTGGTGCCGCATGCGCCGGAACTTGACGCCCTGGGGGGACGTCTCTGGGGCGGGGTCCAGGCGGTGCAGCATGGCGAGCCGGGCGCGGACGGCGGCACGATCCTGAACGTGCCGCTCGTGCAGGATCGCCTGGCCCTGCGCGCCCTGCTCTTCGGCTCGGTCGACGGCGGCTATATCGACGACCGCCGGCGCGACCGCGACGATATCAATCGCGTCCGCACGGTCGGCGGCCGCATCGGCCTGCGCTATCGGAGCGGCAACGACTGGACCATCGACCTCAACGCCGTCGGCCAGCGAATCGACGGCGACGACAGCCAATATGCCGATCGCGACGGCGACGGGCTCAGCCGTTCCAGTGCGGTCGCCCAGCCCTATCGCAATGATTACTGGCTGGCGGAACTCGTCGCGACCAAATCCTGGGGCTCGCTCGAGCTCACCTCCTCGCTTGGCTACACGCGCCAATATGTCTCGGAAACCTTCGAGGGTGCGGCCCTCGCCGATCCCGCGCGTCCCGAAGAGGAGCCGGTATTCGACGCGCCGACGGCGGCCTTCACCCAGACCAACCGGATCGAGATGTTCACGATCGAAACCCGGTTGGCGCGGCGCGGCCCGAACGGGACCGGCTGGGTGGCCGGGGTCAGCCTTCTCAGCAACCGGGCGCGCGTCAATCGCAACATGGAGCTGGCGATCTTCGAGGCGCCGCTCACGGGCGTCACCAACAAGGTGGAGGAGGCGACCCTCTATGGCGAAGGGACGATCCAGCCCCTCGATCGCTTCACCGTCACCTTCGGCGGGCGGCTGACCGGCGCGCGCTTGTCCGGCGATTCGGAGGATGCGATCGTCGCCATCGCCTTCCGCAACGATCCGGGGGCCCGCGCGTCCCGCACCGAGACGCGCCTGCTGCCGTCCGTGGCGGCGGCCTACCGGCCGACCGATCGGCTCACCCTGTTCGCCCGCTATCAGCAGGGTTTCCGTCCCGGCGGCATTGCCGTCCGCCGCGACTTCATCCAGCGCTTCGAAGGCGACCGCGTCGCCACCACCGAGGCAGGCGCGCGCTATCGCGACCGCACGCTGGACGTGAGCCTCACCGCCGCCTGGACTCAGTGGCGCAACATCCAGGCGGATCTGATCGACGGCTTCGGCTTCCCGATGACGGCGAACGTCGGCGACGGGCGCGTGCTGTCGGTTGGCCTTGCTGCCCAGTGGCGTCCCATCCAGGGCCTGGCGCTCGACGCCGCCGTCTATCTCAACGACAGCAAGGTCACCCAGGCGTCGGGGCTGCTGCTTTCGACGCTCGAAGGGACCGGCGACGAACTCAATCGACTACCCAACGTCGCCGACGCGAGCGTCCGGTTCGGTTTCCGCTATTCGTCGCCGCTGAACGGCCGCGACACGCTCCAGCTCGACGGCTTTGCGCGCTACGTCGGCCAATCCACCCTCGGGATCGGGCCGATCCTCGGCCAGCTCCAGGGCGACTATCTCGATACCGGGCTCGAATTGCGCATCGGCGATGCCGTCCGCGGCATCAGCCTGTCGATCACCAACCTGCTCGACAGCCGGGGCAACCGCTTCGCGCTCGGCTCGCCTTTCCTGGTGCGGGACCGCAATCAGATCACGCCCCTCCAGCCGCGGAGTCTGAGGCTCGGATTCGATTTCGCTTTTTGACCTCGAAGCGGTTCGTCCGGGCCGCTTTGACCGCTGGGGAAGCAAAGTTTTACCGCGCTGGCAATTTGTCCCAAAAGGTTTGCCGCCTGCATCCCCCCCCGATAGCCCAGGCTCGCAATATAGAGGGGAGGCGGGGCTTTGCGCATTTATGCCCGGTTCGCAAAAGGATGGAAGCTGGCGATCCTGGCCGTGGCGGGTATCGCCTCGGCCTCCTGCGCGGCGGAAGCGCCGCGCGAGACGCTGCCGCCGATATCGATCCACGGAAACACCACGACGCTCGAGATCGCGCCGGTGCTGCTCGCCGCGCGCGACTATTACCCCGGCGAGGCCAATGTCCGCATGGGCGGCATCTTCAACCTGGTAGGGGAACCGGGCGTTCCCGGCTTCTCCGAACCCGGCGTTGCCGACGTTGCGACCCATGCGGAGACGCAGGGGCTGCGCTACTCGGCGCGGCATCCCAATCTGCGCATCATCCTCACCGTGTCCGAGGGCTTCTACCGGATCGTCGCGCGCCGTTCGGCGGGGATCGCCTCGCTGGCCGACCTTCGCGGCAAGCGCATCGCGACGGTGCCCAACACCTCGTCCGCTTTCTATCTGCACAAGATGCTGAAGTCGGCAGGTCTCACCGAGGCGGACGTCACCATCGTCCCGGTCATGCCCTTGAGCGACATGCCGAAATATCTGGCGGAAGGGAAAGTCGATGCGGTGACGGTCTGGGAGCCGGAGATCGAAAATGCGGCCGCGGCCGTCGGCGACGATGCGATCGAATTCCAGGACAAGTCCGTCTATCGCGAGCTCTTCAACCTCAACACGACCGCCGAGAATCTCGCCGATCCCGTGAAGCGGCGGCAGATCGTCGGCTTCGTCCGGGCCGTGATCGATGCCTCTGCCGCGATCCGGTCCGATCCGTCGGTCGCCTGGCCGCTGGTGGAGGAGGCCACCGGCCACCCGCAGGATCTGCTGGCGCGGTCCTGGCATCATCAGGGCTATCCGGGCATCCTCGCGCCCGACCTGCTCGATGTGCTCGAGGAGGAGGAGGCTTGGCTGGCGCAGAAGGATGGCCGCCCGGCCCGTTCGCGGGACGAACTGGCCCGGTTGATCGACACCAGCGTGGTCGAGGAAGCGATGGAGATCGCGGGCGGTGCGCGATGACCGGCGGCCTCGAAGTCAGTCGTCGCGCCCTGCTCGCGGCGGGCGCCGCTGCCGGAACCCTGTGGACCATGCGGGCGGCGGCGGCGGATCCGGAGCCTGACATGCTGGGTCGCCTCGAGGCCCGGGCCGTCGGGACCCGCGCGCTCCGGGAAATCAAGCGCCTGCAGCATGCCTGGGCCCATTACGCCGAGGCCGGGCAGTGGCGGGAGATAGCCGGGCTGATGGCCCGCGACGGTGTCGTCGTGCTGCCGTCCTCCACCGTCACCGGACGCGAGGCGGTGCATGCGCATCTCCGCGACACCATGGGGGAGGGGCAGGACGGTCTTCCCGCCGACCGGCTCAACATCCGCTTGTTCCTTTCGCCGGTGATCACCCTCGCGCCCGACGGGCGTTCGGCGCGGGGCCGATGGCACGAAGTGGCGATGACGGGCCACTACGGCCGTTCGGCCCAATGGGCCGGCGGTATCCACGAGAATGTCTATGTGCTGGAGGACGGCGTCTGGAAGATATCCCGCCTCCATTACCATCCCCAATTCGCCGGTCCCTATGAACGCGGGTGGCGCAATCTGGCGGCCAGCACGCCGCTCGTTCCCTACCATTACGATCCCGCCGGTGCCGGCACGCCGGTCCCGCCGGCGCTGACGGTCACGCCGGGGGAGGGTGACGAGAGGGCGCGGCTGGAAAGGCTCGATCGCGAAGCGGAGACGCTGCTCGCCGCCTCCGCGGTCCAGAACCTCCAGGCCGCCTACGGCTTCTATGTCGATCGCAAGATGTGGGACGACGTCGCCGATCTGTTCGCGCCCGAAGCGACGCTCGAGACCGGTGAAGGCAGCGTCCGCGGCCGCGACGCGATCCGGGACAGGCTCGGTGCGGCGGGGCTCAGCCATGGCGAGCTCAACGAGCATCCGCAGCTGATGCCGATCGTCACGGTCGCGGCGGACGGGCGGACTGCGCGCCTGCGCGGCATCGAGGTGGCCATGACCGGCCGCCATGGCGGCGAGTCCTTCTGGACGGTTTCGGTTCACGACAACGATTATGTATGCCGCGACGGACGCTGGATGATCGCCGCGATGCGGATCATCCCGCGCATGCATGCCGCCTATGATAAGGGGTGGGCGAAGGATCTGCCGCCGCTTCCGGGCGCGTCGGCCTATCCGTCGGCGCCGCCGCGTCCGGTCACCCTCGATCCGGTCCTGGCGCCGGAGGCGGCGCTTGCTGGGACCGGCGCTGCGCCTGCCGACGTCGAACGCAAGCTGGCCGTCGCGGTCGCCTTCGACGGGGCCGAGAACGTCTCCAACGCCTATGGCTATTATATCGACGAGTTCCGCTGGGACGAGACGGCCGATCTCTTCGCCGAGGATGGCTGGAAGGAACTGTCCTACATCGGCACCTATGTCGGCCGGGAACGGGTGCGTCAGTCGCTGTTCAGCCGCTACGGCAGGGCCGGCCGTTCGCCCGCTTTCCTTGCCATTCACCAGAAGACGCAGCCTTATGTGACCGTCGCGCCGGACGGCCGGCGCGCGAACATCCGCCTGCGGCTGTTCCAGTTCAACAGCCAGGTCGATGGCGACGGATCCTACATCTCCGGCATCTACGAGAACCAGGTGACGCTCGAGGACGGGGTCTGGAAGATCCACGGCATGGATCTCGATTACGTATGGCTCGGCGATTACACCGGCGGCTTCGCCGCGATCGAACCGGGCTCCAGCCGCCGCTTCGCTCCGACGCCGGAGGCGGTCGCCAAATATCCCCCCGACGGGCCACTCCGCGGCGTCACCTTCGCACCCTTCCCGGAGGTGGCGCCGATGGGCTTTCATTTCCGCAATCCGGTAAGCGGCCGGGAACCGCCGCTCTTGCTGCAATGGTCGGACGGGAGGTTCGGCAGTGGCTGACGCGCCTCCGCCCCGGATCGACAGTGCGGATGTGCCGATCGTGGATTGCCACGCGCACATCTTCCTGCGCGACATGCCGGTCAGCAGCGCCGCCTGGACGAGCATCGACTATGGCTTCACGGCGGATGATTTCATCGCGACCATGGATCGCCACGGCGTCCATTTCGGCGTCGTCTCCGCCTTCAGCATCTCCGGCTATTACAACGATTACATGCTGGCCGAGCTGCGGCGCCACAAGCGGCTCCGCGGCACCGTCATCGTGGCGCCCGATGCCGATCCCTATGCGCTGGCGCGCATGCGGGACGACGGGGTCGTCGGCATCCGTCTGCAGCTTGCGCGGGCGACCCGGCTCCCGGACCTGCGCGACGATGCCCACCGGCTGCTGCTCCGCCGGGTCCGCGACCTCGGCTGGCACGTCCATGTCGCGATCGAGGGCCCGTTGCTGCGCCAGGTGCTGGAGCCGCTGAATGAGGCGGGGGTCGATATCGTCATCGACCATTTCGGCCATCCCGACCCCGCAGATCCCTTGCGGTGCGACGGCTTCGCGGCGATGGTCGAGTCGGTCGACCTCGGCCGGACCTGGGTGAAGATGTCGGGCGGCTTCCGGCTCCTCGGCACCTCCGCCTGGCAGACGCAGGACGGGGGCGACGGCAATGTGGTGGCGGCCCAGGTCTCGCCGGAACTTCTCCGCAGGGTGGGGACGGATCGGCTGCTGTGGGGGAGCGACTGTCCCTTCGTCGGTTACGAGGGGCGAATCACCTATCAATATGCGCTCGACCGGTTTCGGGAATGGGTCCCGGATCCGGACACGCGCGCCCGTATCTCGCGTACCGCGTTGAAATTCTATTTTTCGTAACGTCGTTTCAGATACTCGTATCGAGACGAGCCTGGCTGGAGTATCCTGTGGCAGATCGAACGTCGACCCGAAGACGGGCGCCAAGGGGAGGCAGAACGGATGCAACACTACACCACCGCGGATTGCCCCTCGCAGCGGCGCACCGCCTACTGGAATGACCTTTACTCCAATCGCTTCGCGCACGTGACCTTCGTGCCGGCGCAGGACGATTTCGACGCCGAGTTGCGCGTGAGCTCGCTCGGCTCGCTCGGACTTGCCGACGTGCGGACCAGCCGCGCCGATATCGAGCGCACGCCCACCCACATCAATCTATCCAAATCCCGCCTTTTCTCCTTCCTGCTGCTGGTGCGCGGGGAGGCGATGTTCAGCCATTACGGCCATGAGACGCAGCTGCGCGCCGGGGACTTCACCCTGTGCGACAATGCTGCCCCGCACCGGATCCATTTCGAAGCCAATTCGCGGTTCATGCTGCTGCGGGCATCGCCGGATCTCCTGCGCAACCATCTTCCCTGTCCCGAACAGCTTTGCGGCCTAAGGCTGCCGGCCCAGTTCGGCCTCACTCCGGCCGCTTCCGCGCTGACCCAGAGCATCTGGCGCCAGGTCGAAAAGGGGCTTCCCGAAGCCTATGGCGATCGCATCGCCGGGCATTTGCTCGACACGCTGACCACCGCTTATTCGATCGGCCTCGGCCACCGGATGACCAATTCGACGGTGATCGGCCTGCGCAAGGCGCAGGCGCGCCAGTTCATCGAACGGCATCTCCAGGACCCGAACCTCAGTGCCGCCACCATTGCGCAGGGTCTTCGGATTTCGCCGCGCTACCTGCGCATGCTGTTCGCCGACGATCAGGAGAATGTGTCGGCCTATGTGCTGCGCCGCCGGCTGGAGGAATGCGCGGCTCAGATCGCCAGCGAAGGCTGGAAGCATCTGACCATCACCGAAATCGCGTTCAAATGGGGCTTCAACAGCTCCGCTTATTTCGCCCGCGCCTTCCGCCAGCGCTTCGGCATGACCGCGACCGAATATCGGCGGCTCAAGGAAGCCCGGAACGAACGGCTGATCGCCTGATCCTCTGATTGCCACGGCCGTTCCGGGCCACGGCCCGGGCGCGCCCGCGGCATGAGTCAGGGCTGATTGCCGCCTGGGACAAACGACTACCGCAAATCACACCGGATGCTTCCCCTCAGGACAAGCTGTCCGGCCCCCGTCCCTGCATGAACGATCCAACCCGCGGCCCGTCCGGTCGCCGGGTCGACAGAACCATTGGGGAGGGAGTCGTGTTGAAATCTCATGCTGGCGCATCGGCGCCTGCCGTTCGTTGGTCCGCAAGCAGTGCGCTGTTGGCGTTGGCCGTCGCCCTTGGAACTTCCGCACCTGCCTCCGCGCAGGAATCCGCTCCGGCGCAGGCGGCTGCGGCGGACGATGGCGAAGAGGCTATCGTGATCACCGGCACGCGCATCCAGCGCAACGGCTTCAACGAACCCACTCCCGCCACCGTCTTCAGCGCCGAAGCCATCGACGATCTCGGCATCGTCAACGCCGGCGACATCCTCGACCTCATCCCACAGAACACTTCCTTCGTGTCCGATGCGACGGCCGGCATTACCGCGGGCGCGGACGTCGGCGCATCCTATGCGAACCTGCGCGGGCTCAATCCGGCGCAGGGGACGCGCACGCTCACCCTGGTCAATACGCGGCGTTTCGTCCCGACCTCGGACGGCGGCGCGGTCGACCTCAACCTCATTCCCACCGCGATGATCCAGCGGGTGGAAACCGTCACTGGCGGCGCCTCTGCGGCTTATGGTTCCGACGCCATTGCCGGCGTCGTCAACATCATCCTCGACACCAAGCTGGAAGGCATCCGGGCGCAGGTCGACTATGGTCAGACCTTCCGCGGCGACGGCAAGGGATGGCACGGGTCGCTGGTCTACGGCACCCGGCTCGGCGATCGCGGCCATCTCGTGATCGGCGGCGAATATGAGAAGCGCAAGGGCATCGGCGATTGCGCCGAGGTCCGCAACTGGTGCGCCGAAGGCTGGGACATCTTCGTCAATGCCAACAATGTGATGCCGGACGGCTCGCTGTCCGGCTATGACCGGCCGGGCACCTTCGGCTACGGACAGCCCAATTTCATCATCGGCCCTGGCTCGAAGCAGGCCTTCAACGATGCGCGCGGCGTCGTGCGTAACCGCCCTCCGGCCAATCCGGCGGCCCGGAACCTGCGCTTCACCGAGGACGGTACCGGCATCGTCCAATTCGATCCGGGCATCTACGTCCAGCAGTCGCAGACCGGCCCGCGCATGGGCGGCGACGGCGAATCCACTTATGCCGACTCCGACGTCCAGACGCCGCTCGAACGCTATGTCGGTTACATGTACGGCGAATATGAGCTCACCGACTGGGTCAAGGCGGTCGCCGAGCTGACCTATGCCGATCGGACCGCATCGAACAGCGGTGTCACCGCCGGTCCGCGGTCCACCTATTTCGTCAATCCGGACAATGCCTTCCTGCCGGAGGAGCTGCGGACCCTGCTCGCCGGCACGCAGTTCAGCCTCGGCAAGGACGTGGACGCCCAGATCCCGGCCCTCAACAAGGTCGACGCCAAGGTCTGGCGTGCCGTGTTCGGCCTGTCCGGCAAGCTCGGGCCGAAGTGGAACTGGGACGTCTACTATCAATATGGCAGCAACAAGCGGCACCAGTCCGCGCGCTACTCCCGCGTCAACACCGAATTCCAGTACGCACTCGACGCGGTGGTCGATCCGAACACCGGCAATATCGTCTGCCGCGAACAGCTCGCTCCCGACCCCGATCCGCGTGCCCAGGGCTGTGTGCCGATGAACCTCTTCGGTCTCGACAATCTCAGCCAGGAGGCGATCGACTATGCCTACCGGCCGGTGATCGAGGATTTCAAATATGACCAGCATGTGGTCGCCGCGACGATCAACGGCGATCTGGTCGAAGGCTGGGCGGGGCCGATCGGGGCCGCGGCCGGCGTCGAATATCGCGACGAGGGCGGCAACGTCACCCATGGCGACATTCCCAATTACAACGACTACGCCTTCACCTTCGGCCTCGACTATGGCGGCGACATCGAGGTGCTCGAGGCGTTCGGCGAATTGAACGTGCCGGTGTTCCGGGAATTCGCCCTCGGCGAATTCCTCGAGCTGAACGGCGCCGTCCGCTGGACCCGCAACAGCGCGTCCAACCGCTACACCGACGAGAAGAAGTCGACCGAGGCGGTGAGCTGGAAGCTGAGCGGCATCTACGAAATCGGTGCTGGAGTCCGGCTGCGCGGTTCCCGTTCGCGCGACATCCGCGCGGCGGGGTTCCGCGAACTGTTCCAGCTGCAGGTGCCGACGGAGGAGGGATCCTCGCTCGGCATCGTCGACAACCACAATATTCCGGGCGCCGGCAATGACGATCCCACGCCAATCCTCAACGGCGGCAGCTTCTCGCTGAAGCCGGAGAAAGCGGACACCACCACCGCCGGCATCGTCTTTCAGCCGCGCTTCGTCCCCGGGCTGCGCCTGTCGGCCGACTGGTATCAGATCAAGCTGAAGGATGCCGTCACCATCCTCAGCGGCCAGCGGATCGTCGATTTCTGCGCGGACTATGACCTGTTCTGCGATCGCATCACCTTCGCGTCGCCGACGGACATCACCTTTGTCGACGCCCGGCAGGTGAACCTCAGCTCGATGGCGGTGCGCGGCTTCGATTTCGAGCTCGACTATCGCCTGCGGCTCGACACCCTGTCGTCGGGACTGGGCGGCGTGCTCGGCCTGCGCCTCCTCGCCAACCACCAGTATGACTTCAAGGTCCAGGCCAATCCGACGGTGCCGGTCATCGACTATGCCGGTCAGACCGGTCCGGTCGCGGTCGGCCGGGACTTCAACCCGGCGCCCAAATGGGTGTGGAACGGCTTCCTCAGCTACGACAATGGCGGATTCAACGCCACGATCAGCATGCGGCGGATCGGCAAGGGCATCTACGATGTCGAGAAGATCGGGCCGGAGGATGACGGCTACGATCCGCACCTGCGCAACAGCATCAATACCAACCGGGTGGCGGGGGCGACCTATTTCGGTCTCGCCATGTCCTACCAGATCCCGCTCGACGCGGGCGGCGATCGCCATGTCGAGATGTTCGGCGTAATCGACAATATCTTCGACAAGAAGCCGCCGGTCGCGCCGGGCGGCGGAAGCCTGGGCGGGTCCAACTATCCGACCAACCCGGTCTATTTCGACACCTTCGGTTCGCGGTTCAGGGCTGGCGTGCGTGTCCGTTACTGACCGGTCCGTTGCGCTTCACCAAGTCGGCCGTCTGGCCTTCGGCCCGGGGGTCCTCCGCCAAGTCGCGGAGGACCTCAGGGCCGCGGGGCTGCGGTCCGTCTGCATCGTCACGACGCCGCCGACCCGCTTCTATGCCGAGTTCCTCGCCCGGGACATTCGAACCAGCGGGCTGTCGGCAACCATCTGGGACGATTGTCTGAAGGAGCCGGCGAAGCGTGATTTCGATTCCGCGCTGGCTGCGGCGCGGGCGGCTGCGGCCGATGCGGTGATCGGCCTCGGCGGCGGCAGTGCGATGGATCTCGCCAAGCTCGTCGCCGCCTTGCTCGACGGGCACCAGACCCTGGAAGACGTCGAGGGCGTCGATCGGCTCGCCGGTCGCTCGGCCTGGCTTGCCTGCATCCCGACCACCTCCGGCACCGGGAGCGAGGTGTCGCCGATTGCCATCCTTCTCGACGAGTCCGAGCTTCTGAAGAAGGGCGTGGTCAGCCGGCATCTGGTGCCCGATGCGGCTTATGTCGATCCGGAGCTCACCGTGTCGATGCCACCGTCGGTCACGGCTTCCACCGGGCTCGACGCATTGACCCATTGTATCGAGGCGTTTGCCAACCGATTCGCGCATCCGATGGTCGACATGTACGCGCTCGAAGGCATCAGGCTGATCGCCGTCAATCTCCTGCGCGCGGTGCAGACGGGCGACGATCTCGCGGCACGGACGGCGATGGCGCGGGGCAGCCTGCTCGGCGGGCTCTGCCTGGGGCCGGTCAATACCGCCGCGGTGCACGCGCTCGCCTATCCGCTAGGCGGCGAATTCCACATCGCCCACGGCATTTCGAACGCGCTGCTCCTGCCGCATGTGCTGGAATTCAACCTGTCCGCGGCGACCGATCGCTATGCGCGGGTCGCCGAGGCGCTGGGTGAAGGCGGCGGCGGCAGCGACGAAGCGGTTGCCCGGCGCGGACTCGACCGGGTCCGCAAATTGAGCGAGGATTGCGGCATCCCGCTGCGCCTCTCCCTTCATGGGGTCAGGAAGGAGTCGATTCCCCGCATGGCTGACGGCGCGATGACGGTGACCCGGCTCCTCGAACGCAACGTGCGGGAAGTCGCCTGGGACGATGCCTGCCGCATCTACGAGCGGGCCTTCTGATGAGCTCCAACCCCCTCGACACCGCCGTTGCGGACCCGACCGCGACAGCGGAGCCGCGCGGCGGCATCTTCGGCTGGTATGCCGAGTCCGATCGCAAGGTCAGGCGCGTCTTCTGGACCTGCTCCGCGGCCTGGGCGCTCGATGCGATGGACGCCCTCGTCTATCAGTATCTGATCCCGGTCCTGATCGCCGTCTTCGGCATGACCCTGGCCCAGGCGGGGGCGATCGCCAGCGCCAATTATTTCGCCTCGGCGATCGGGGGCTGGTTCGGCGGCTGGCTGGCCGACCGGTTCGGACGGGTGCGCGTGCTCCAGATCACCATCCTCTGGTTCTCCTTCTTTTCCTTCCTGTCCGGCTTCGCCCAGACCTACGAGCAATTGCTGGTCATCCGGGTGCTCCAGGGCATCGGCTTCGGCGCCGAATGGGCCGTCGGCGCCGTCCTGCTCGGCGAGATGATCTCGTCCAAGCATCGCGGCAAGGCGCTCGGCGTCGTCCACAGCGGCGCCGCCATCGGCTCCGGCCTCGCCGCACTGCTGGCCGGGCCGGTGGTGATGCTGTTCCCGCCCGAATATGGCTGGCGCGTCGTCTTCTGGATCGGGCTGCTGCCGGCGCTCCTGGTCTTCTTCCTGCGGCGCAAGGACGATGATTCCGAGCTGTTCCTGGCCGCACGCGCCCGCGCGATCCGGGAGCGTCGGCGGGTCTCTCCGCTGGTGATCTTCCGCCGCCGATATCTCCGCATCACCCTCCTGGCCGCCCTCCTCGCGGTGGGTGCGCAGGGCGCTGGCTATGCAGTAAGCAACTATCTCACCACCTTCCTGCAGAGCGAACGCGGCCTGTCCGCATCCACCGCGGGCTTCTTCGTGCTGGTGAACAGCATCGGCGGTTTCTTCGGCTTCATCGTCAATGCCTATCTGGGGGATCGGGTGGGTCGTGCGACCATCTTCCGCCTGTTCGGCGCCGGCTTCATCCTGTCGGCGGCCACCTACCTCTATCTTCCGCTCGGGGACAATCCGCTCACCCTGCTGCCGACGGGGTTCGTCTACGGCTTCTTCCAGTTCGGGATCTATGCCAGCTTCGGCCCCTATTTCACCGAGCTCTTCCCCACGGAGATCCGCGCCAACGGCCAGGCCTTCGCCTATAATTTCGGCCGGGCCAGCAGCGGCATCTTCATCCAGGGCGTCGCCATCCTCTCGACGATGATGGCGCTGAGCACGGGCATGATGCTGATGGGATTCGCCGGCGTCGCCTGCACCGTCATCGCCACCCTGCTGCTGCCGGAAACCGCCGGCCGCGACCTGCGCGAACTGGATCGGACCAGCGGGCTCGGGGAGTCCGGATCGTGACCAGAGGCGTCCTGCTCGTCGCCGGCGGCAGCCGCGGTATCGGTGCCGCGACCGCGCGCGAGGCTGCAGCGGAGGGCTATGACGTCGTCCTGTCCTATGTGCAGGATGCCTCCGCGGCCGAACGGGTCGCGGAACAGGTGCGGGGGCTCGGCCGCCGGGCGCTCGCGGTCCGCGCGGACACGGCCGAGGAGGCGGACATCGATCGCCTGTTTTCCGCCGTCGACGATTTCGGCCCGCTTCGCGTCATGGTCTACAACAGCGGGATCACCGGCGCGCATTCGACGCTCGTCGAGGCCAGCACCGAAACCATCGACCATGTGCTCGCCGTCAACGTCCGCGGCGCCATCCTCAGTGCGCGGGCAAGCGTGGCGCGCATGTCGACCGCGCGCGGTGGGGAAGGGGGCTCGATCGTCCTGCTGTCGTCCCGCGCCTCGGTTTACGGCTCGCCGGGGGAGTTCGTCTGGTATGCGGCCTCCAAGGGCGCGATCGACAGCTTCACCATCGGCCTCGCACGCGAGGTCGCGCGGGAGGGCGTCAGGGTCAATGCCGTCGCTCCCGGGCCGATTGCCACCGACATGCATCGCCCGGGCCGACTGGAGGAGGGCGTGCGCAAATCGGCCTTCGGTCGCGCGGGGACGCCGGAGGAGGTGGCCGCCGCCATTCTCTTCCTCGCCTCCGAAAAATCCGCCTTCACCACCGGAGCGGTGCTGAGCATTTCCGGCGGGGCCTGAGTCCACGCCCTCGGGAATTGCCATTCTATTATAATGTCGCCGCGATCGAGACGGCGGCAATGTCATGAAGGCACGCTTCTACACCGACCTGCAGGTCCGCTTCATGGTGGGGGAGGATGATGCCTATGGCTTCGCGCTCGGGGTCAACAATCTGTTCGACACCAAGGCTCCGGGCTGCGTGACCTGCGACATCAACAATTTCGATCCCACCGTCTACGATCTGCCGGGTCGCTATCTCTACGCCCGCGCGACGGTGCGGATGTAGCGGGCGCGCCTGCCTCCGGCCGGTTGCCGGAGGTGCGGGCGGGCGGTAGGAAACGGGCGTGGCCCGCCTGATCCGACCTGCCTTCTGGGGAGCGATGCTGTTCGCCCTGGTGATGGCGTCGCTGCCCCAGCCGCCCCAGCTTCCCGGCTCTCCTTCGGACAAGATCCAGCATGTCCTGGCCTTCGCCGTGCTGGCGGGGCTCGCGGCCGGCGCCTATCGCGAGGCCTCGCTGCTGCGCCTGTGGGCGGGGCTTTCCGCCTTCGGCGCGCTGATCGAAATCGTGCAGGCCATTCCCGTCCTGCATCGTGACAGCGATATCGTCGACTGGGTCGCCGACACCCTGGCGGCCGGCCTCGTCCTCCTCGCGATCGCGCTCTTCCGGCGGATCCGCGGCTCCGGACTCCGTCCCGGCTGAAGGTCCCGAAACGGGACTAGCGGATGCAGCGCGCCGCCTTGTTCCAGTCGGTGAGGCCCTTCTTGTTGGTGGCCCGGTCGAGGCACCACTGGATGCGCTCGCGGGTCGGGCGTGGCTGCAGGGTGATCTCGTGGAGGAAGGCCTGGACGCCCCGGCGCTGCTTGGCCATGCAGGCCTCCCGCCCGTTGCAGAACAGCGACATGCGGTGTGTCATCGGATCGAGATAGGTGGTGGCGGCTCCTGCCGGCCCGGAAACGGCGATCGTCCAGAGCAGCAGCGGCTCATAACGCATTCTGTCCTCCCCCCAGGGACTTTTGCGGCAATTAGGACTGTCTTCGCCGCGAAAATCAATGCCTTCTTGACCCGGATTTGGCATTCGCCCCGGTCCCTCAGCGCTTCTGCGGTCGGTGTCGGAATGCAGTGAGCGGCGGGGCAGAGGGCTTCGGACCCGTCGTCACTTGCACAAAACGGCAACTTTACTTGCATGGGTGCGCCGGGGAGATGACAATTGGCAGTTGTTCGGTATCGTTCGCCGGGGATGGCCTTTCGGGTGTCGGTTTTCTGGAACAATCCGGGTCGATGAGGCCGCAACTCGCCTGCGCCGGAGACATATGCTGATGCCCAAGCCCGATCCCGATCGTGATGAGATCGGTCAGCGCCGGCTTCAGCGATCGCCCGGTTTCGTCGAGGAGGTGTTCGACATCATCCGCGCCGACCTCATGTCGCTGCGGATCCCGCCGGACACGCGCATTTCGATCGACCGGCTGGCGCGCGAGCTTGGCGTGTCGCAGACTCCGATCCGCGAGGCGCTGAGCATGCTCGAGGCGATCGGTCTCGTCACCAAGCAGAGCTATGTCGGCTATCGCAGCGCGCCGCAGCTCAACCGCAAGCAGCTCGACGATCTGTTCGAGGTCCGCCTGCAGCTCGAACCCTATGCCGCCCGGCGCGCGGCCGAGCGGATGAGCGACGAGAAGCTGGCGGTTCTCCGGCGCCTGGCCGAGCATATGGATCCGAGCGGGGAGCCGATCTCCTACGACAAGTTCGCCGATCAGGATGCCGAGCTGCACGACATGATCGCGGAAGGGACCGGCAATTCGATCATCCGCGACGCCCTCTCGCGCCTGCACTCCCACTTCCACATATTCCGGCTGCGCTCGCAGACCGAGGTGGCGACCGAGGCCTATCTCGAACATGCCAAGCTGGTCGATGCGCTGCTGCGCCGCGACGGCCCGGCCGCCGACGCGGCGATGCGGCACCACATCGAACGCTCCTACGCCCGCCTGCAATCCTTCGCGCAGCCGTAGGTACTGGTTGTCCGGTCCACGGGCTGGCGTTCGGTAAATCGGCGTCATCCCGGCGAAGGCCGGGATCCAGATGCATTCTCCACCCGCGCCCCATTTGGGCGATTCGCCAGCGCGCCCCGCAGCCAGTTTGCCCATCCCCACCACGCTCCTGAAAAATCGCGCTTTTCCGCATTCTCCCGCTTTGGTTGACTACAACCATATTTCCAATATCATATAGGAAACGGCCAAGAGAGCCGCCACAAGGGAGGAAGCCGATGGGCCGGATGGCCGCTTCCCGATCTATTGCCGCGCGCTCCACGACGTGGAACGGCGAGCGGGTGCAGGTGGAAATTTTCACGCGCGTCGCGGATTCCGTGCTGCGCGCCACGCCTCTCGGACCGCTGCAGCTGGTTGCCATGCGCTGCGGATCCGTGACCATCAGCCGGTCGCCCGAACCCGCCGAACGGCCCGCCGATCCTGCGCTCACCTTCATCCTCCAGACCGCGGGACACGCGGAGTTTCGGCACTACGGCCATCAGATCGCCCTCTCAGAAGGCGATTTCACCCTCTGCGACAACAGCGCGCCCTACAGCCTGCATTTCGACCGGCCGGCCGAGCTGGTCATGCTGCGCGTGCCGGTGCGCGCAGCACGGGAGACGCTGCCGACGCCTGACTGCTTCTGCGGTCGCCGGCTCGATCGTCGCCAGAGCCTCGCCTCCACCGCCGCGGCGATGGTGCGCGACCTTGCGTGCAAGGACGAGACCGAACTGAGTCCCACGGGGCAGGAGCGGGCCGGACGCCACCTGCTCGACGTGCTTGCCAGCGCCTATGCCGAAACGGTCGACGCGATGGAGACCCAATCGTCGGTGATGGCGGGCCGTCTCTGGAAGGTGAAGCTTTACATCGAGCAGCATCTGCGCGATCCCGAACTCAGCCCCGCCGTGATCGCGGAGCGGCTCCGGCTCTCCGACCGCTACATGCGGATGATCTTCGCGCCGAGCGGCGAATCCCCCTCGGCCTACGTCCTGCGGCGCCGGCTCGAGGAATGCGCGCGTCAGCTCAGGGATCCGGGCTGGCGGGCCCGCTCCATCACCGACATCGCATTCGGCTGGGGCTTCAACAGCGCTCCGCATTTTGCCCGCACCTTCCGCGAACGGTTCGACATGTCGCCCCGCGACTTCCGCCGGCTGCATCTGGACGGTTCGGGGGAGGCGGGCGGCACGTCGGGGCGGCGCAGGGCAGGGAAGACCGCTCTCGCCGCCTGAACGCAATTCGGCGGTGCGGAAGGGACCGTATCGCCGTGGCGCCCGGGGGCGGGCGCCAGTCAGGGAGGTGAATGTCGATGGAGAGGTTAAGTACGATCGACCTGCCGAGTGCAGGACGTATGGCGGCGTGGCACAATCTCTATTGCTCGCGCATGAGCTGGGTCGAATTCGTCCCGAACGATCGACAGAAGTTCGATGCAGAGCTCAGGATCGGCCAGCTCGGGCCGGTCAAGCTGGCGAGGCTGTCGGTCGACAGCTGCAGCGTCGAGAGCACCCGCAGCCATATCGCCCGCAACTCGGCCCGGCTCTACTCCTTCCTCCTCCAGGCCAGGGGCGGCAGCACCTTCTATCATTGCGGCAACGAGTCCCATCTTTCGGAAGGGGACTTCGTCCTGTGCGATACCGGCCTGCCTCATTATTTCCTCACCGAGGATGTGTCGGAAACGATCATGCTACGGGTGCCGCCGGACGTGCTGCGGGAATATCTGCCGTCGCCGGAGCGGTTCCGCGGCCTGCCGCTCGGCCGCGCCGTCGGGCTGACCAGCACCGTGGCGGCGATGATCCAGTCGCTCAGCGACCGGGTCGAGACCGGCCTGCCCTCGGATTGCGAGGAAAGGGTGGCGCGCTACCTGCTCGAAATGATCTCCATGTCCTATGCGCTGGGATTCGAGGACCAGGCGAAAGGCTCGGCCGTCCTCTGGCAGCGGCGCAACGACATCATCCGCTATATCGAGGACAATTTGCGCGATCCGTCGCTGACCGCCTCGTCGATCGCCGCCGGCCTTCGCCTGTCGCCGCGCTATCTGCGCACCATCTTCTCCGTGTCGGGCGAAAAGGTGTCGGCCTACATCCTGCGCCGCCGGCTGGAGGAATGTGCGCGGCAGATGTGCAGTCCGGCCTGGACCGGCCACACGCTGACCGAAATCGCTTTCTCCTGGGGATTCAACAGCGCCGCGCATTTCACGCGCTGTTTCCGCGACCAGTTCGGGGTGGCGCCGCGGGACTATCGCCGCTCCAGGCTCGACTGATCCCGACGGCCTGCGCAGCCCGCCGCTGCGCGCAAGTGTGGATTCCTCCCAGGGCAAGACCGCCCCGTCGGCCGCGTAGCATGACACCGGGCTCGCCAAGCATTCCGCCTGGAACAGGAGATGTGACCGTGTCCGATGCCGATGTCCTCAAGCTCAATGCCGAGCTCGCGCTGCAACTCGCCAATTACTGGCACGAGATCGACGTGAATCTCGGCCGCAATGCCGGCGACTATTATACGGAGGACGCGGAGTTCCACGGCCAGTTCAACGCCTATGTCGGCCGCGACAAGATCCAGCAATTCTACGATTGGCGGGTGAAGCAGGGCCCGCGCCTCGCCGTTCACTGCTTCACCAATTTCCGCGCCTGGTTCACCGGGCCGGACACGGCGGAAGCGACCAACTATCTCTTCCTCTATGCGGCCAATGGCGTGAAGGTCCTGCCGACCCATCCGCCGATCACCATTTCGCTCGCCACCGATCGCTACCGGCGCTCGCCGGAGGGCCGCTGGCTCTGCACCTATCGCCGCTTCGAACATCTGTTCGAAGGCGACACCCCGATCACCAATCCGAACCTGGACGAAGACTCCCAGTAAGGCGGGACCGGGCCGGGGCCTTCAGGCCTCGGCCTTGGTCAGCGCCTCGCCCGCGGCGGCCTGTTCGCCTTCGTCGTCGAGCGAATGCAGTTCCCGCCCCGCCGTCTCCGGAAGCAGCAGCGTCGCCACGAGCGCGCAGCCGATCGCCACGATCGCAACCATCGCCATCGATGCTCCGAGCGGGAAGGTGGCGGCGACCAGCGGCACCGTCATGATGAACAGTGCGCTGCTCGCCCGGCCGAAATTATAGGCGAAGGCCTGGCCGGTGCCGCGAAGCTCGGTCGGGAACAGCTCGGTGAAATAGGGGCCGAAGCTGGCGTAGATGCCGAACTGGAAGAAGCCGTAGACCACGCCGAGCGGGAGCAGCCAGCGCACGTCGGCGCCCCATGGCCCGAACAGATAGACGATCGAGGACAGGACGAAGCCGAGGCCGAATATGCGGAAGGCGTTGCGGCGGCCGACCTGGTCGCTGATGAACGCATTGACCAGGAAGCCGAAGAAGCCGCCCAGGCTGTTGAACATCACCAGCACGCCGGCGAGCGAGGTGCCGAGCCCGCGCTCGGTGGCAAGGAAGGTGGTGAGATAGTTGCTGACGGCATAGCCTGCGCCCTGCGCGCCGAGCGCCAGCAGCGAGGCCAGGATGGTGATGCGCAGCACGCGCGGGGTGAAGATGCTGGCGATATGCGTCCGCCGGCCCACCGCCTTCGACCGCGCCAGCGCCTGCTTGAAGATGTCGGAATCGTCCGATCCGCGGCGAATGAAGAAGATCAGCGCGGCCGGGGCGATGCCGAAGAAGAAGGCGACCCGCCATCCCCAGTCGGGCGGAAGGGCGGAGGCGAGCGGGCCGGCGATGATCGCGGCGATGCCGGATCCGATCGCCGCGCCGCTGTGCAGCGTGCCGAGCGCCTTGCCGCGATGCTTCGGGGCGATGATCTCGCCGAGCAGCACCGCGCCCACCGCCCATTCGGCGCCGAAGCCGAACCCCTGCAGGATGCGGATGACGAGGAGCTGTTCATATGTCTGCGCCAGGCCCGATGCGAAGGAGAAGAAGGAGAACCACAGGATCGTGAGCTGGAGGATACGGGCGCGGCCGAACCGGTCGCACAGCCATCCGCCCATCCATCCGCCGATGGCGGCCGCGAAATAATTGGCGCTGGCGATCGTCCCGGCCTGTTCCAGCGTCATGCCGAGGCCGACGATCAGGAGCGGGATCAGATATTGGTAGACCAGCCCGTCCGCCATATCCATCGCCCAGCCGGCGCTGCACGTCCAGAAGACGCGCCGCGTCCTGCGGTCCGCTTCACGATACCAGCCGAACATAGACTCCCGCATCGGACATCCTCTCCCGAATGATGCCCGATCCATTGCACATGCGGGGCTGCGATCTTGTCCAAAGCGGCCGGATCGGTTGCGGATTTCGGCGGAGCGATCGAGGCCGCGGAATCCGCCGCCTTCTCTCGAAGAACGCAGGATTCAGGGCGGGACTCCGGGGGCCGAACACTCGTCAATCCGGCAGTAAAACCGCACTTTCCGCGGTCCCCCTGCGACAAGTTCTTGGGCCTGTAGAGTAAAGTCCCGGGCCTCTCCCATCGCTAGCCAAGTGACAACCCGAACAGAGCAGCCAGGGGGAGGATTCGCATGTTCAGACGGTTGGTACTGGTTACTTCTTCGCTCCTTGCGGTCACGGCCTCGCAGATGGCCGTCGCCCAGACGACGGACGGATCGCAGCCCGCGGCAGACGCGCGTGGCGGCGGCGCTTCCGACGAGATCGTCATCACGGCGACCAAGATCGCCACCAATATGCAGGACGTGCCGATTGCCATCACCGCGGTCACCGCGGAAACGCTTGAGACACGCGCGCTGACCACCACGGCCGATCTCGGCAACATCGTCCCCAATGCCACCTTCCGCAAGTCGCAGGGCATCTACGGACCTGCCGTGTCCGTCTATCTGCGCGGCATCGGCCAGACGGACCCGCAGTTCAACGGCGAGCCGTCGGTCGCTTACTATATCGACGACGTCTATTATCCCTTCCTGTTCGGTTCCCAGTTCGACCTGCTCGACCTCGATCATGTCGAGGTGCTGCGCGGGCCGCAGGGGACGCTGTTCGGACGCAACTCGATCGCCGGTGCCGTCAACATGGTCAGCAAGCGGCCGAGCCTCATCGACGCCACCGCCTTCGTCGACGTGACGGTGGGTTCCTATAACCGGCGCGATTTTCGGGCCGGGGTCAGCGTGCCGCTGACCGACACATTGGCGATCGGCGTGTCGGCGGTGTCGAAGAAGCGCACCGGCTATCAGAAGATGATCGATTTCACGTGCCAGATGTTCAAGAACGGCACCCCCGAGCTGGCGGGCACCTTCCCGTTCCAGACCCCGGAGACGACCTGGGGCGGCGGTCGGGAGCCCAAGAGCTGCGTGATCGATCACCTTGGCGGCGAGGATTCCCGCGCTTTCCGCGGCTCGCTCTACTGGAAGCCGGCTCCGAACATCGAGCTCACCATATCTGGCGACTATCTCGATCAGAATGACGAGATTCCCGCCGAATATGTCTTCGAGACCGATTATGCGCAGACGACCACCGCCGCCAATTTCGTCACCGCGGCCGACCAGTTCTCGATCCCCGGACATCCGTTCCGCTGGGACAGTCGCTTCGAAACCGGCGATCCCTACAAGACCTTCGACAATTATTGCGATCCGTTCCCGGCCGGCACCCTCATTCCCGGCAACAGCTATTACAACGGGTCGATCTTCAAGGGCGGCAAATGCCATGGCAACACGGTTCCGCTCAAGAGCCGCGGGATCCAGGGCCGGCTGGTCATCGGTCTCACCGACGATATCGATTTCACCGCCATCGCCGGCTGGCGGAAGATGGACCTCAGGTTCGGCGCCGCGTCCGACGGCACCGTCCTCAACGATTCCGTCATCTACCATGAATTCCACGAGCATCACTGGAACGGCGAGCTGCGCCTGACCGGGCAGCACGGCTTCATCGACTGGTCGGCCGGCTTCTTCTATTATTCCGGCAGCGCCGAACATCTCGGCCAGCCGCAGGGCGTGCGCGCCGGGACGCAGCGTTTCCAGATCGACAATTACGAACCCGAGGCCCTGGCCGGCTACGCCAATGTGGTCGTGCGGCCGACCGATCGGCTGAGCGTCAACGGCGGCATCCGCTACTCGCACGACAAGAAGGGCGTCGACTTCAACAGCCTCACCGACGCGACGCCGCCGGGCTCGACGATCTTCGTGCCGGCGGGCGTGAGCACGATCTTCGACATCACCATCCAGTCCAAGCGCTGGGACTGGAAGGCCGGCGCGGATTACAAGGTGCTGGACGATGTCATGGTCTATGCTTCGGCCGGCTCGGGCTATCGGCTTCCGGGCTTCAACGTCCGGCCTTCGCAGCCGGGCCAGGAAGGCCAGACCCCGGGCGAATCCCTGATCAGCTACGAAGTTGGCTTCAAGGCCGACTTCTTCGATCGCCGCCTGCGGCTCAACGCCGCCGCCTTCCTGATGGACTTCACCGAACGTCCGGCGGCCTATGCCGGCCAGGAAGCGCAGCTCACCGACGATCTCCTGCACAATATCCCCGGCACCCGGACCGTGATTCCCGCCGGCCCTTCGGGCACGCCCTATGAGACGGCGTTCACCACCTGCGTCGCTTATGAGCCGGCGCGTGACGGTCCGCCGAACCCCGATGCCGGCATCGGCGTCGCCTGCGTCGCTCGGTCTTATTCCTATTCGGTGGGCGGGCAGATCAGGGGCTTCGAGGCCGAGCTGGAGGCGCGGCCGATCGACGGGCTGATGATCAACGGCTCGGTCGGCTACACCAAGTGGAAGACGGACGAGGGGACGCGGCAGACCCAGATCCCCGAATGGACCGCCAGCGGCGGCATCCAGTATGAGATCCCGGTCCCGTTCCTCGCCGGCACGTTCACGCCGCGCCTCGACTGGTTCTACAACGGCAGCATCGCTTATTCTGCGGAACGGCCCGAATTTGACCAGGGACCGCGGTCGACCTTCAACGGCCGCATCACCTATGCGAACGAGGAGCATGATTTCGAGGTCGCCGTCGGCGCCACCAACCTGTTCAACAAATTCTACTATCGCCAGAAGACCATTTTCCGGGAGTTCGGCCTGCCGACCAACCTCGGCCAGCCGGCGCCGCCGCGCGAATGGTATCTCAGTTTCAAGAAGCGTTTCTGATCGGATCGCGACCGGCCGCTCGCCTGCGCGAGCGGCCGCTGATGCGAGTCCGCGCCGGATGAAGGCGGTGAGTTGAGGAGAGTCTGTTGGCCGTTCCCCTGTTCGATACCCATGCGCATCTGATCTCCGACGACTGGGACCTCTATCCTCCCAAACCGTTCACCCCCGACCTGCCCGTTCCCGATCGCACCGATTATTCCGTCACCGTCGACGATCTGATCGGGATGATGGATGCGCAGGGCGTGGCCCGCGCCTGCCTGGTGCAGCGCGGGCATGTCTATGGATATGACAATAGCTACATCGTCGATTCCGCGCGCCGCTTTCCCGATCGCCTCCATCCGGTCGTCATCCTCGACCCGCAGGATCCGGCGACGCCCGCCGCCTATCGCGATCTGGTCCTCCACCACCATGTGCGCGGCTTCCGGATGGCGCAGTCGCGGCCCTGGATCCTCGACACCGCCTGGATGAGTTCGCCGGCGGCGATGGAGGTGTGGAAGGCCTGCGCCGATCTCGGCACGCCGATGACCTTGATCCTGTTCCGGAACCAGCTGCCCTATCTGCTTCCGCTGGTGAGGATCCTGGCGGAGGAATTTCCCGATCTGCCGGTGATCCTCGACCACGGCGGCATGCCCTATGGGATGAGCCAGTATGAGGTGAAGTTGTGGGAGGAGGCGGGCAAGGCGGTCGAAATGCCGCCGCCGCCACACTTCGGCATCGACGGGACCATCGCCATTTTCGAGGACGTCCCGAACGTCTTCTTCAAGATTACCGAGATCAACATGGAACGCCTGGTGAAGGCGGGCGTGCGGCCGGCTCATCTCGTGCGCCGGATGGTCGACAGCTTCGGTCCGGACCGCCTGGTCTGGGGGTCGGACGTCGGCCAGAGCATGCTGTGGAGCTACGCGGAAAAGGTCGAGATGGCGCGGGCCGCGGCGGACTTTCTGACGCCCGACGAGACCCGCAAGTTCCTGCACGACAATGCCGCCGGAATCTACGACATCGGCTGAGGCGGACGAAGGAGGGGAGAAACGGAATGAATCAGCACGACATGGACGGCGCGATCGTCACCCGGCGCAGCATGCTGATCGGCAGCTCGATCGCCGGCGCATTCCTGTTCGCTTCGGTTGCCCGGGCCCAGCGGGGCGCCGGCCTGATCCGCGCCTATGCGCCTCCGCGTCGGCTCGAGAAGGTCGATCATGCCGTTGTCTATCGGCGCGAGAATGAATTCTGCGCCTGGCCGCACACCAGCGGCTTCTGGGATCTCGGCAATGGCGAGCTGCTCCAGAATTTCATGGCGATCCCGACCCGCTATGGCGACGCCAATGCCATCAGCCACGACAATATCGGCCGCGGCGGCGGTGGGCGGATGGTGACCGTGCGGTCGAAGGATTACGGACGCACCTGGGACGGCGCCAATCCGACCTACAATGCCTATTCCCGGCTCGCTCCCGGGACGGAATCGGCGAAGAGCCTCGCCGATCTCGGCCCGATCGACTTCCGCGATCCCAGGACCTTGCTTGCCAACGGCAGCACCAATTTCGGCACGCCGGAAGGGCGCACGCAGATCCGGATCTCGCGCGACGGCGGGCATCACTGGAGTCCGCCGTTCGAAGTGCCGCTGGACGGCCTTCACTCCCTCTCCGCCATCAATTCGGTGCTGGTCCGTCCCGACGGGCGGGCGCTGATCTTCCTGATCGAGGTCGACAGCGAAGGCTGGAACCGGCACCCCCTGGTCTACGCCGGCACCGACGATGGTTCGCAGTTCCGCTTCATGTCCTTCATCACCCCTAAGGCGGACCCTTATGGGGCGGCCGACGGGGACTGGAAGAGCACCTTCCGCTTCGGCGGACATCGCTGGTTCTATCCGCGCGGCATGATGCTGCCTAACGGCCGCATCCTGTGCACCCTACGATGCCAGCGCGATCCGACCGGCGTGATGTGGACGGAGGTCTATTACAGCGACGACGGCGGCCGAACCTGGGATTTTCTGTCCCGAGTCAACGATTTCGGTGCGCCCGGCAGCCTCGTCCGCCTGCCCGACGGGCGCCTGGTCATGGTCTATGGCTATCGTCTCCCGGCTCAGGGCATTCGCGCCACGGTGAGCGAGGACGAGGGGAAGAGCTGGGGCCCGGAACTGATCGTCCGCGATGACGGGGGAAGCTGGGATCTCGGCTATCCCAACGCCTGGGTGACGGACGACGGCAGGATCGGCGTCCTCTATTATTTCAACAGCCGGAACGACCGGATCCAGGTCAACGGCGGCGTCCGCCACATCGCGCGCAGCCTTTTCTCAATCGACTGAACGTCAGCGAAGAGGAGCGCGCTCATGGACGATACTCGCCGGCGCCATTCCCCCGGGGGGTTCACGCGGCGGGCGGCCCTGCTGGGCGGATCGGCCGCCGGCATGCTGGTCTGTGCCGGCAAGGCCGCCGCCCGCTCCACCGCGATCCTGATCGACACCCGCAGCCGCCCGGAGAAGGTCCGTGATGCGGAGCATTTCCTAGTCTATCGCAACGACCGCGAATTCGCCGCCTGGCCCTTCTATTGCGGCCTGTGGAAGACGGCGGACGGAAGCCTGGTCGCGGGCTTCAAGCGCGTGCCGTCTTCCTATGGCCAATATGCCGATGTCGATCACACCAACCTGACCCGCAACAAGGGCCATATCGTCGTCATCCGCTCTACGACCGGCGGACGGAGCTGGGATCCGTCGTCGATCCGCGAGGTCTTCGACATGGCGATCCGGGAGGAAAAGGATTTCCCCGGCGGTGCGGCCGCCGACTGGTCGTCGCTCCCGCCGCTCGACTTCCGGAGCCGGGATACGTTGATCATGGGCGGCGGCATTCCCGCTCTGTTCGCGCCCAACGCCCGCGGCTGGATGCGCGCGTCGACCGACGGTGGCCGGACCTGGCGTCCGCACATCCTGCTGCCGCAGGACGATTTCCCGTCCATCTCGATGCCGGGGACGTCCATATATTCGACGCGGGAAGACGGGGTGATGCTGGTCGGCGTCCACACCAATGCCCCCGGCGCCCAGGGGCCGCGCCCGATCATCTACGCCTCGCCCGACGGCATGACCTGGCATTATCTCGGCTCGATCATCGATGGGGAGCCCAGCTCGCCTTACTATCCCGGCGGCTCTCCGTTCGCTGCCGCGCCGCATTTCTATCCGCGGCCGGTGGTCCTCAAGGACGGAAGGGTGATCGCCTCGCTCCGCTATCAGCGCGACGCGCGCCACGTCATCTGGACGGAGGTGCACGAAAGCCTCGACGGCGGCCGCACCTGGCACTGGCTGTCGCGCGTGAACGACTGGGGCGCGCCGGGCGACCTCGTTCCGATGAGCGACGGCCGCGTCGTCTGCGTCTACGGCTACCGCCTGGCGCCCCAGGGCATCCGCTACCGGGTGAGCGAGGACGGAGGCCGAACCTGGGGCAGGGAAATGATCCTGCGCGACGACGGCGGAAGCTGGGACGTCGGCTATCCGCGGGTGATCGAGCTCGAGCCCGGGGTGCTGCTCACCACTTACTACATCAACCTCAGCAACGATCGGATCCAGGTGAACGGCGGCGTCCGCCATATCGCCTGCACGATCTTCAAGCCCTGATTGTCGGGAGGAGCGGGCGATGAGCGACGGGAAATTCGGGACCGGGACGCTGCGCCTGACGCGAAGGCATTTCGTCGTCGCCGGCATCCTCGTTGCCGGCCTCGCAGGCGTGGCGCGGGGCGAAACCGGCGTGGTCGAGCGCGACGTGCTCGTGCCGACGCCGGACGGATCGGCCGACGCGATCCTGTTTCATCCGGCGGGCGGCAGCGGCCAATGGCCTGCGGTCCTCCTGTGGCCCGACATCATGGGCCTGCGCCCGGCATTGCGGGAGGTCGGCCGTCGCCTGGCGGAGGCCGGCTATGTCGTCCTGCTTCCGAACGCCTTCTACCGCAGCGCCGGGCGGGGCGAGGCGGACGTCCGCCAACGGCTCCAGAGCTGGCGCGCGGCCATCACCCCGGAGGGGTTCGTCCACGACGCCGCCGCCTATCTGGCCTACCTCGATGCCCAGCCGCAAACCGACGCATCGAGAAAGGCCGGCACCCTCGGCTACAATGTCGGCGGCGCCTACGCCTTCCGCGCCGCGGCGGCGCTCCCCGACCGCATCGGCGCGGTGGCCTCCTTCTACGGCCTCGGCGTCGCGACTGCGCGGCCCGACAGCCCGCATCTGTTCGTCGCGAACAGCAAGGCCGCCTATCTCGTCGCGCTGGCCCGCAACGACGACGCCCGGGAACCGCAGGACAGGGAAGATCTCGCAGCCGCCTTCCGCGACGCCAGGCTCGCCGCTCGGGTGGAAGTCTATCCCGCCGACCACGGCTGGTGCCTCCCCGACATGCCCGCCTACGACCCGGCGGCGGCCGAGCGCGCCTGGGGCGAACTGCTGACGCTGTTCAGGGACAATCTGGGCTAGGTACACGATTCCGTCCTCCCGAATGGGGGAGGGTTCGCGAGCAGGGGGACCGCCCGCCAGGGCGGTGATGGGGTTCTCCAGACCGGCGAAAGGGCCCCCTCCCCGGCAACCGCCGGGGAGGACCGAGGGTTTCCCTCTCACCGTACCTCCTTCCCGTCGACCTCGGGCCCGGTCGGCGGCATCTGATATCCATGCCGCGTCATGCTTGCCTCGGGCAGCATCTCGCAGGGCACGCAGTCCGGCCAGTAGAGCTCCGGCACTCGCCCGCTCACCGGGTTGCGATAGTGGAACCACATCGGCAGGATTCCCGGCCAGACGATGGTCTCACCGGTGCCGCCGCGGAAGCCCTCCTCGCGCCGGCCGAGATCGGTCAGCAGCACGTCGGGCGGATAGCGGGTCAGGAGCGGGCTCGGCCGCGTCGCCAGGCTGCCGGGCTCCGGGTCCTTCGCTGCCGACCAGCCGCCCTTCCAGTCGGGCGACGAGAAATAATGTTCGTCGATGGTCACGCTCCAAAGGCGCCAGATCCCGTTTTCCAGCACCGTCTGGTCGTTGGGATACATGCCCGAATTGAACCCGTTCGGGTTCGGCTTGTCCGACCCCGGCGACCATTTCGACGTGCGCGGCTGGAACAGGCGGGTGCGCAGGTTCGCCGAACGCCCGTCGTGCGACACGTGGATCACATGCTGCGTCCGCCAGTGGTAGGAAATGCCGGCCCGCATCGGCGGCGCCGGGCCCCACATCGCATTCGCCGCGCCCATGATCCGGTCGCGTCCCATATAATAGCCGGCGAAGGGTGATTGCTTGTTGCCCTTCTCGGCGAACAATGACGACAGCTCGGTCCACTGGAAGTCGTCGAGATAATAGCCATAGGCCGCCGACACATTCTCGGTCGCGTCATAGGCGATCGAGCGCAGGAGCCGGCGGCGCAGGTCGGCGAAGTCCGAGACGCCGGCGTCCGCCTCGGATGCGATCGCGCCGGTAAGCGGCTTCTCGAACAGCATCGGTCGGCCGATCGCCTGCACCGCCCGTCCGGTCACCGGGTGCGGGGCGAGGAAGGCCGGCATGCCCGGCGCGCCGCCCTCGACGCCGAGGTCACTGCCCCACCCGGTCCGGTAATCGGCCTTCATCACCGGCTGGATCCGCATTTCCCGGATCTTCCAGATGCCGCCCTCCTTGGCGAAGCGGTTGCGGAAGACGTTGATCTCCCAGCCTGCCTCTCCCGTGTCGGCCTGGCCGGTCATCGCCAGTTCGATGCCGCGGCTGAACGCCTCCCGGCCGCCCGGCTCGACCCGCACCAATGTGTCGAACAACGGGCGCTCGTTGAGGTCGCCATGCGCCAGGCCTGCGGGTCCCATGCGTTCGAGCGCCTGTCTGATGCCCGCCCGGCCGCGGAAGATCTCGCCGCCGATCTCCAGGACTGCGTCCTGTGCGAACAGGTCGAGGACATCGTCCCACATGCGCCGGTCGACATAATAGCCATAGGCGTGCTGCAGGTTGCGGACGCCGTCCTCGTCGTTGAGCGCGGCGATGCGCCGGAACAGGTCGGCGGCCGATTGGTCGGTGCCCGGCGCGGTCCCCGGTGCGGGCGGGATGGGGATCCCCGTCTCGTCCACGCTGAAATGATAGGGGACGATCGGCAGGTCCCGGTTGCCGACATTGGTCCACCCATTGGCATGATCGCCTTCATACTGGGGGAAATAGCGCAGGGCGGCGATCGTCCAGCGCCCGTTCTCGAACAGATAGTCGTTCTCGTAGACGCCGCCCTCGATCCGGGTGGCCCCGCGCCCGTCGCCGCGGAAGGCCAGTCCCATCCAGCGGCCCTTGGCGCTGCGACCGTCGACGGAAAGATTGACCAGGGGCTCATCTATGAACTCGGTGTTGAGAGCTCCGGGCGGCAGGCCGGGGCGGCCGCCGCCCCGTTGCGTCAGCCACGCGGCGATCGCGGCCCGGCCTTCGATCCTTTCGTCGCCCCATTCGATCCGCCCCTGCTCCCCGAACAGGCCGGCCATCTCCTCGAACAGCCCATATTGCGCATAATGGACATAGAGCCGCTGCAGGTCCTTCACTTGGCGCAGCGATTCGAGCCGGCCGACGTCGCGGGCCAGGCTGTCCAGGCTGTCGGCCGGTTGCTGTGCGGGCGCCGCCTGGGTGAACAATATTGCCAGCAGCGCGAGCGCGGTCCGTAGCCATCCGGTCATGCCGATCCCTCTCCCTTCCTGTCGGCCGGCAGCATCGGGCAGTGGCGCCGACGGGTGCAAGGTTCAACTGGCCGCCGGCCGAATCCCGTTTGATATTTGAGCCCCCTGGGTCAAAAGTGATGCATCCCGTCCGCCTGCCGGATGGAAGGTTGGGGAACGGAATGGGGGGAACAGAATAGGCGCGATTCCCGGGCCGCTGTGGTCAAGTCCGGCCGCAGTGGCGGCGATAAGGTCCGGTCCCGGCCGGATTTCGTCGCTGTGACGGACCGTGCCTTATTCGCACAACGGGTCCTGAGGGGAGGTTCGAATGATCAAACGCCGCACGGTTCTTGGTTCGGCGCTTGCCGCCGCTGCGGTCTCGATATTGCCTAAGCAGGCCTTCGCACGGAAGATCACGCCGCCGTTCAAATTGTTCGATGCGCACGGGCATTTCTACACTAACGACACCGCCCGATACCCGTTCAACGCCCGCGGTTCGCGCTACGGGCCGGAGGTCATGATCGCCAAGGCCATGGCCTATCCGATGACTCCGGAGGTCGTGTTCCGTGAATGGGACCTTGCCGGCATCGAAATGGGCCTCGGCGTTCAGTACAACAGCACCTACGCCTTCGATAACGGCTACCTGCTGGACATCGCCAAGCAATATCCCGACCGGATCCTCCCGGTCGTCATTCTTTCGCCCACCGATCCCAAGACACCTGCGACACTCGAGCGGATGGCGAAGGAGGACCGGATCGTCGGCGTCCGCTTCACCGGCATGCCGAACAAGGAAACGGGGCAGTATCCCTTCCTCGGCGACGCCGCGACCGGCGCCTGGGAAGTGTGCGACAGCCTCGGCCTGTCGATCACTCTCATGCCGCTCGGCGAGAAGGTGCCGGATGCGATGCAGCAGGTTGGCGTGCTCGCCGCGCGCTATCCCAATGTCGCGATCGTGCTCGATCACATCGGCTTCCCGAAGGCGGAGATCAGCCCGACCTGGGGCCTGACGCCGCACCATGTCGCGCTCGCCCAGCACAAGAACGTCTATTACAAGCTTACCACCCTGCTCATCGACCAGCTCAAGGACGCAAAGGTCCCTACCGACCAGTTCATGCTGCATATGGTGAAGACCTATGGCGCCGACCATTTCGTCTGGGGCACGGACATCGGCAACAGCGAGGGCTGGGTCGAGGATTTCGTCCAGGACGCGCTCTATTCCGCCAGGATGCTGACGCCCGAGCAGCAGAAGGCGGTCTTCTACGACACGGCCAAGGCGCTGTTCATTCCGGGAGGCCGCGGCCGCTCGCGCGCCTGAACGGGCATCGCCGAAACAGGAAGGGGCGGGCCGCCGGCCCGCCCCTTTTTCATGCTTGCGCCGTGTTCCCCCCTTAGGCCTCGGGCGGTGCCGGATATTCGTCCGCATTGAGAACCCAGCCCGGCATCTTCGAGAAGTCGGTGCGGGGCGGGGAGAAGATGTCGACCAGCAGGTTGGTGCCCGGATCGACCGCCGCGGAGGTGTGGATCACCCGGGGCGGGATGACGCAGATCGAGGGCGATCCGCACAGCTCATGCTCGTCCTCGCGCCAGTCCGCCTGGTCGGGCGTCCACGGCCAGCGCAAATGGTGGAGATAGGCGCCGCCGATCGCCAGCGAGCATTGCTCGAAATCGTCGTGATGGTGCGGCGACAGCTTGGCGGTGTCGCGCGGCCCGATCGCGGGCGGGAAAACGTTCACCATGAAGGTGGTGCAGCGCCAGATCTTGCCGAACCGCCCGGGCTCTTCCGGCACGTCGAGGCTGTAGGACCGGATGCGATAGCCTCCCACCGGTTCCGGCCAGGGCTGGAACGGCGGGATGTGCGGATGCGGTTCGCGATAGTCGTCCGCATTGGAGCAGGCGGCGGCGAGGTCCGCTGACTGGGAGGAAAAGAGCCGGATCGCACGTCCGTCCTCTGCCAGTTCGATGCTGCTGTCGCCCGGGGGGATCATGGTGATCGTATAGCCGGGCACCTGCTGGCGCTCGCCATTGGCGACGATCGTCGCGCCCGCACCTTCGTCCGGCAGCAGCAGGACATATTCGTCGGGCTGTCCCCGCCGTTCGAGCATGGCGCCGGCCTTGGCGTCCGAATATGCGACGATGAAATTCTGCCCGCGCGCGAGCCAGGTGCGGCCCGTCGGCGTCTCCTCCTGCGGCGGGCTGTCGTAGAAGCGGGCATAGACGGCCGAAGAGAAGCCGGCATTCGTGGGGGCTGCGGGCGGGGCCTTGGTGGCGGTCGAGAGTCGGGAACGGGGATCGTCGGCTTCGTACATCAGCTACCTCCAGTATCGGTGGATCGCGCCGCCGGACGACGCGCAGGTCGGGGATCGGGGCGGAAATCAGGGGTGACGCGCGGCGATCGCGGCATGCCTAGGCCGCCGCCCGCGTCTGGGCGACGATTGTGGCCGCCGCCTTGCCGAACAGGGTCGCATCGTTGCTGACCATCACGAGTGAATAGCCGAGCGCGCGATAGCGCCGGGCTTCCTCGGCGCTGGACGCGGCGATGCCGGAAAGCTTGCCGGCCGAACGGGTCGCCTCGGCGACCCTGCCGACCATCGCCTGCACTTCCGGGTCCGATGGCGGCTTTCCGCTCGAAAGGAACAGGTCGCCGAGCCCGACGAACAGGCCGTTGACGGTGGGCACCGCCAGGAAGTCCTCCACCGCATGCAGCGTGTCCCAGTCTTCGAGCTGGACCATGCGCAGGCACTGCTCGTTTCCGCGCCGGACATAATCGTCCATCGATGCGAGGCCCCAGGCGCCGGCCCGCGAAGTGGTGCCGAGGCCGCGCTCGCCCATGGGGCTGAAGATCATCTTGCGGGTGATCCGTTCGGCGGTCTCCACATCGGTGACGCGCGGGATCAGCAGTCCGTCGGCGCCGGAATCCAGCAGGCGCTGGATGTCCGAGCCGCCGTGGTCGGGAAGCCGCACGACCGCGGCCATGCCGCTGGCCTGCGCGGTGCAGATGAAATCATAGGCCTGGTGCAGGCTGTGCGGCGCATGCTCCATGTCGATGACGACGAAGTCGAAGCCCGCGCGCCCGAGCAGTTCGACCGTCAGCAGCGACGGAATCTTGAGCCATGTGCCGAGCAGGCCGCCAGGCCTCTCGGCGTGCAGGTCGAGGAAATTCTTCATGCCGCGGCCAGACTAGAAGCTCGGCCGCGCGCCCACTTGACCTATGCGGTGCGGAATCTTGAAGTCGATCGGTCCATGGGCCGCTGCTACAGCGCCGCCAGATAGCCGCCGTCGAGCGGGATCGTCGTCCCGTTCACATAGGCGCCGGCCCGTGATGACAGGAACACGACGGTGCCTTCGACATCCTCGGGCGCGCCGGGGCGGCCGAGCGGGATATAGGTTTCCACGCTCTTCTTCACGGCATCGGAATCCGTATTGGTGAGCCGTGAGGGGAAGGGGCCGGGCGCGATCGCGTTGACGATGATCTTCTCCCGACCGAGGCGCTTGGTCAGCGAACGAGTCAGATGGTGGAGTGCCGCCTTGGAGGCGCCGTAGGAATGGGCTTCCCAATTGGGAATGTGCAGCCCGCCGATCGAACCGATGTTGATGATCCTCGCGGGATCCTCCTCGGTTGCCGCCGCCCTCAGGAACGGCAGCAGCTGCTGGACCAGGAAGAAGGGTGCGCGCAGGTTCACCGCCATCACCATGTCCCAGTCCGCTGCCTCGGCACTCTCGAGGGCCGAATTGGCGGACGCGCCGGCATTGTTGATGAGGATGTCCAGGCGGGACTCGTGTTCGGCAAAGGCTTCCGCCAGCCGTCGCGGGCCATCGGCGTCCGCGAGATCGGCCGCCAGCGCCATGCATTCGCCTTCGCTCGACAGCTCTGCCGCGATCTCCGCGGTCCGGCCGGCATCGCGTCCGGTGATATAGGTCTTCACGCCCCTGCGGACGAAGCCCCGCGCGATCATCAGGCCGATTCCGCTGGTGCCGCCGGTCACGATCGCAATCTTGCCGTCTATGTCGAACAGACCGAAAGCCATGGTTCCCCTCCCCTGCGGAAATGCGTGTCGCCGGCAGGCTTAGGAGCGAAAATCTGTGCCGTTCAAGCGCGTTCCGCACCGGCGGCAAATAAAGTCTCCGGCTCAACTGAATGTGCCGCGTCGGTAAAGTGCGCTCGGGTTCAGCGGTTTAGGTTTGCGCAAAACCACTCTCACTCGGTGTTGCGCATGACGACGGAAAACAACAGGCTTCTCACCATCTTCAACGTCGGTTCGTTGACGTTCGGAAGGAATGCCGCTCTCCGTTGCGCAGAGGATTTCGAGAACCGGGGCGCTTCGTCGGTCTTCCTCGTCACCACCGCCCCGACCCGCCATTTGTGCGAGCCGCTCGTCGCCGCGCTGCGGGCGCGCGGCATGACCGTGACGATCTGGCACGACATGGCGGGCGAACCGACGCTGGACGAATTCCAACATGCCCTCGAAGCGGCCCGCGCCGGCGCGCCCGATGCCGTGATCGGCCTCGGCGGCGGCAGCGCCATGGATGTCGCCAAGCTCGTCGCGGCGCTGGCGGACGGCAGGCAGCGGATCGAGGAGGTGATCGGCACCGATCTGCTCGCCCGCCGGTCGCTGCCGCTCGCCTGCATCCCGACCACCGCCGGAACCGGCAGCGAAGTGACTCCGATCGCAATCCTCGGCGACGAGGACGAGGATCTCAAGAAAGGCGTGGTGAGCCGGCACCTGGTTCCGGATGCTGCCTATCTCGATCCGCTGATGACCGTCACCATGCCTCCCGCGGTGACGGCGGCGACCGGCTTCGATGCGCTTACCCATTGCATCGAGGCCTATGCGAACCGGTTCGCCCATCCGATTGCCGACGTTTACGCCCTTGCCGGCATTTCGCTCATCGCTCGCAATCTCGAACGCGCCTGCCGGCAGGGGGACGATCTGGCGGCGCGCGAGGCGATGCTGCTCGCCAGCCTCTACGGCGGCCTGTGCCTCGGTCCGGTCAACACCGCGGCCGTCCATGCCCTGGCCTATCCGCTCGGCGGCGAATTCCACATCGCCCACGGCGTCGCCAATGCCCTGTTGCTGCCGCACGTGCTGCGCCTCAATCTGGAGGCGGTCCCCGCGCGTTACGCGGCGATCGCGCGCGCGCTCGGCGTCACCGAAGCCGGCGACGATCTCGCAGTCGCCCGCGCCGGCATCGACCGCATCGTCGATCTCGCCGAACGCTGCGGCATCGAACGGCACATGTCGCGGTTCGGCATCGATGCCGCTGCCATCCCGCGCATGGCGGCGGCGGCGATGAAGGTGACGCGCTTGCTCGAACGCAATCCCCGGCCCATTAGCGAAGCGGATGCCGTCCGCATCTACGAGGCGGCGCTCTAGCTCCTTGTTCTTCTTCGCTGCCGGGAGGCCAGTTTCAGCAATGATCACCGAAATCGCCCATCTCAGGATAGATCCCGCGCGCGCCGCCGAATTCGAGCAGGCGGTCGAGCGTGCCGCGCCCTTGTTCAGGGCGGCGGAGGGTTGCCACGGCATGGCGCTGGAGCGCGGGATCGAGGATCCGGCCCACTATCAGCTCCGCGTCGAGTGGGAGAGCGTCGATCATCATATGGTGACGTTCCGGGAGTCCGACGGCTTCCGGCAGTGGCGCGCCCTGGTCGGCGAATTCTTCGTCGAGGCGCCTGTCGTCGAGCACAGCCGGGCGGTCGGCAAATTCTACTGACCCATAGGTCTGCCGGGCGAAGCATGTGCGACTTCCGGCAGGGTTAAGCCGGTACGGACACTTTGCGGCACGGTGCCGCACGGCTTAGGAAATGAGGCGGTGGGCGTTGCGACGCGCCGCCGCATGTGTGTCGGGAGAGTGCCATGGCGATCGAATCCGTCCGTTTCGAGCTTATTGCGGACTGGGAGAAATGCCCTCCCGGGGATGAATATGCCCATGAGGACGTCGCTGCCGTCGCCTGCGATTCCCAGGACCGCGTCTATCTCCATACCCGCCACGGCGACCGGGTCAGCGTCTACAGCGAGGACGGCCGGTTCATCGACAAATGGGGAGACGGCGTCTTCAAGAATGCGCACGGCATCACCATCGCTGACGATATCGTCTATTGCACCGACAATGGCGACAGCGTCGTTCGCATCTTCGACCTCGAAGGCAATCTCAAGCGCACGATCGGAACCCCGGGTGTGGTCAGCGATACCGGCTACGGCTTCAAGGGTCCGCCGAAGACCCATCATAACGAGACGGTCGTCCGCGCCGCCGGTCCCTTCAACGGCTGCTGCAACACGGCGATAGCGCGCAACGGCGACATCTTCGTCTGCGACGGCTACGGCAATGCGCGGATTCATCATTTCTCCGCCGACGGCACCCTCATCAACAGCTGGGGCGAGGTCGGGACCGGACCGGGCCAGTTCCATCTTCCGCACGGGATCGCCCTCGACAATGACGAGAATGTCATCGTCTGCGATCGCGAGAACGACCGGTTGCAGTTCTTCGATCGCAGCGGCCGGTTCCTCACCATGTGGACCGATGTCCTCCGGCCCACCCATGCCGCGGTCGACAGGGATGGCCTCATCTACGTTACCGAACTGTGGCGTCCGGTGGAGCCGGGGCAGGGCTCCTTCATCCACGGCTATTCCGATCACGACCAGCCGGGCCGTGTCAGCGTGTACCGCAAGGACGGCAAGGTGCTGGCGCGCTGGGGCGATGATTCGAAGAACCGCTCGGCTCCCGGCAATTTCATCGCGCCGCACGGCCTCGCGCTCGATTCCCGCGGCAATCTCTATGTCAGCGAGGTTTCGTGCACCTTCGGAGCCCGCGCCGGACGCCTGTCCTGGGACGAATGCCGCAATCACCAGATCCAGAAGTTCGCGCGTGTCGGCTGATCCGATGCGCCCGGATATCCAGGCCGCGATTTGGGCAAGTCGGCGGTGAGCCGCCCGCTCGTCGCCAACCTCGTCTGCGGCAGCCCGCAGCGCAATCACGACTTCGATTTCGCGCGCCTGCAGCTCGCCGGGGCGCTGTATGACGCGACCGGCATCCGGACCGATTGCTTCCAGGATTATGAGGACAGCGCGGCGATCCTCGGCGGCGACCTTCTCGTCACCTACACCTCGCAGGTTCCGGTGTCCGATCGGGCCTGCGCGGCGCTCGCCCGCTATCTCGACCGGGGCGGGCGCTGGTTCGCGCTGCATGCGAGCAATTCGGTGCTGCAGAATCCGCACCTGCCGAAGCTCCTCGGCACCCGCTTCGTCACCCATCCGCCCTACCGGCGTTTCCGGGTCGAACCGACGCGGCCCGAGGACCCTTTGCTCGAGGGCCTCGACCCCTTCGAGCTGGAGGACGAACTCTACTGCATCGAGGATGTGACCGGCGATCTTGAGATCTTGCTCCACACACGCTGGGGCGGCGAGGCGTTCGGGGGCCATGTCCTCGAGGAAGCGGATCGGCCCCTGATGTACCGGCGCCGGGTGGGGGAGGGGGGCGTCCTCTATCTCGCGCTCGGTCACGCCAACCGGCCCTACGACAAGCCCTTTCCCCATCTCCCGGACCAGCCGGATCATCGTGGTCCCTGGGATCTGCCGACGTTCAGGACGCTGATCCGGCGCGGCATCGAATGGGCGGCGGGGCGGCGACCCTTCTAGGGCCGGCGCCGATCATGCGATCGCGCAGGATCGCAGGACATCCTCGTCGAGGGTCAGCCCGAGCCCCGGCCCGCTCGGCATTACCAGATCGCCGTCCTCGATCCGCATCGGCTCGGTGAACAGCGGCTGGCCCCAGGGGACGAGTCCGACGATCAGGCCGTTCGGGATCGCCGCCAGCGCCTGCGAAAGCACCTCCGGCGCCAGATGGTTGACGACGGGCCGGCCGTGGACCTGCGCCATATGTGCCACCCGCAGGAAGCCGGTGAGGCCGAGATCCTGGTCGATCATCACGATGTCGGCGCAGTTCCGGCCCAGCAGTTCGCCGAATTCGTGCGGCTGCTGAAAGACCTCGCCTCCGCAGAGCGGCTGGCGGATCGCCTCGCGGATTCGCCGCATCGCGTTCAGGTCGTGATAGGGCACCGGATCCTCGATCCAGAACAGGTCGCACCCCTCCGTCGCCCGCGCGAAATGCAGTGCATCCTTCTCCGTCCACTGGAAATTGCCGTCGACGATGATCCGGACGTCGGGCCCGGCGCAGGCGCGCACCAGCCGCACATGCTCGACGGCCTTCGATGGCGGGGCGAGCCCGACCGGGCATTTGAGCGCGCGGAACCCGCGTGCCAGCAGCCGTTCCACATGGGCGACGACCGCATCCGGCTCGGGCCCCGGCATCAGCCCCCAGTTGGCGGAGATCGGCAGCCGCTCCCGGAACCCGCCCAGGAGTTGCCACAGCGGCTGGCCCAGCGCCTTCCCCCTGATGTCCCAGGCGGCCACGTCGATCGCACTTGCGGCGCGCAGTTCCAGCCCGCTGACCGGCGCTCCGAGCGTTCCGGTATAGAGCCGGGCATGGAGGGCTTCGGTCCGGGTCGGATCCTCGCCGGCGAGGCTTTCGACCATCCCCTCGATCAGCAGGCAGAGCGGCCGCATCGTGCGTTCTGTCACCCGGCTCACATAGCTGACACCCTCGATCCCTTCGTCGGTGCCAAGCCGCAACACGATATGGGTGCCGGGCATCGCGCCTTCGAAATCCACCCGGACGGCGATGGTCTGGCAGTCCGTGATTTTCATCGGCGGGCACCTTCTTCCAGCGTTGGCAATGGTGATCTGGCTATTGCCGGCTGGTCCCGTTCGCCAGGCATTCCGGCTCAACTTGCAAAGAAATCTACCGGTGCAGGCAAGTCTCGCCGAATGCCCGAGCCTATCTGACCATCGCCCGAAACAGCGCAACTAAAGAGGAGGGGGGCCTTGATCAGAACGCTCACGAGAACTTCGGTCTCTATCATCACTCTGGCCGCCGCCCAGGTCGCGATGGCCCAGACCGGCGGTGCCCCGGCGACCGGCGAGCAGACGGCGGCGGCGGCCACCGATCAGGGCATTGCCGAGATCGTGGTTACCGCGACCCGCCAGGCGACGAACCTGCAGGATACTCCGCTGTCGATCACGGCGGTCACCGCCGAGACGCTAGAGGAACGGGGCCTCAGCAAGGTTTCGGATCTGAGCGCGGCGGTTCCCAACGCCACATTCCGCCGGGTGCAGGGCGCGTTCGGACCGGGCGTCAGTGCCTTCATCCGCGGCATCGGCCAGGCCGATACGAGCCTCGGTTCCGAGCCCTCCGTCGCTTATTATATCGACGACATCTATTATCCGCTGATCCTCGGGTCGAACTTCGACCTGCTCGACCTCGATCATATCGAGGTGCTGCGCGGGCCCCAGGGAACCCTGTTCGGGCGCAACGCGCTCGCCGGCGCGGTCAATATCGTCAGCCGCCAGCCCAGCCTGACCGACAGCTCGGCCTTTGTGCAGGTGACCACCGGTTCCTACAACAGGCTCGACCTGCGTGCCGGCTTCAGCGTTCCGCTGGCCGATTGGGCGGCCCTGTCGGTGTCGGGCATGTCCAAGAAGCGGGACGGATACCAGCAGCAGCTCGATTTCCGCTGCGAAATGGAGCGTCGCGGGACCCCCGAACTGGCGGGCACGCTGCCCTATGCGGATGCGATCAACACCAATGCCAACAACTTCTCGCCGGACAATTGCCGGATCGGCCGCTTCGGCGGGGAGGACGTTCGCGCCGTCCGCGGCACCTTGCTTCTCGCTCCGGCGGACAATGTGAAGCTCACGCTCAATGCCGACTATATCCGCGACCGCAGCGAGAACCCGGCCGACCAGCTTCTGAGCGTGGCCAATCCCGGCGGCGCCAACCTCCAGCGTCAGGCAGGTTCCTTCGGCGTCGCCTATGATGAGCGTTTCCTCACCGGGGACCGGTTCACCACCTACGCCACTTATTGCGATCCGACCGGCGCGGGCGTCGTGATCCCGGACAGCACCTTCCACAACGGGCGGCCCAACCGTGGCGGCGCCTGCTTCCCGAAGAATACGCGCCTCGACAATTGGGGCGTGTCGGGCCGTCTGATCGTCGGGGTCACCGACAATATCGATGCGACCGCGATCGTCGGCTATCGCAAGATGACGGAAGACCATGCGTTCGACATCGACGGATCGCCGCTGGTGCTGGAGCAAACCCTGCTCAACATCGGCGAGGACTATCTCAATGCGGAGTTCCGCCTTGCCGGAAAGTCCTCACTGGTCGACTGGGTGGTCGGCGCCTTCTATTTCAAGGGTGACGGCTTCACGCACGCCATCACCTATTCGCCGCAGAGCGGATTCTACAAGATCCAGAACATCACCTACAAGCCGGAGAGCAAGGCGGTGTTCGCCAACGTCACCGTCAAGCCGTTCGAGAATTTCAACATCACCGGCGGCCTGCGTCGCTCGGACGACGAAAAGCTCGTCGATTTCAGCAATGTGCTCGATACCAACCCGGTGCCGGGCCCCGGCGACACCATCTTCGTAGTGACGCCCAAGGCCAAGCGCTGGGACTGGAAGATCGGCGCGGACTATCACGTGACCGACAATGTGATGGTCTTCGCCTCCGCCTCGACCGGCGCCCGTCTCCCCGGCTACAATCCGCGTCCGCAGCAGCCGACGCAGGTGGTGACTTTCGACGGGGACGAGACCCAGGCCTATGAGCTTGGCGTCAAGGCCGATCTGTTCGACCGCAGGCTGCGGGTGAACGCGACCGGCTTCTATACCGATTACAAGTCCCGCTACACCGGCGTGACCGGCGCCGAGCCGAACCTGATCCTCAGCCCGGACGGCAATCCCGTTCCCGGCTCGCAGACGGTGGTCCCTAACCCGGCGGGCGGTCCGGGGGCTACCGCCTGCAGGCCCTATGATGCCGCCGCCGACGGGCCGCCGGACCTCGGCGCAGGCATCGGCGTCACCTGCATTCCGCGCACCTATTTCGTGAACACGCCCGGCAAGGTGAAGGGTTTCGAGGTCGAGGTGGAGGCCCGCCCGATCGACGGGCTGATGATCAATGCCGCGCTCGGCTATGCCCATTTCACCTCGCCAGACCTCAAGAATCCGGCGCGTGCGAACGACCGGCTGGCCGGTCTTCCCGAATGGAACGGCACGCTCGGCGTCCAGTATGAAATCCCGGTTCCCACCGGATCGGTGACGCCGCGCGTGGACTGGTTCTATACCGGCAACATCAAGACCAGCGCGGTGCGCAACACCTACAACCAGCCGGCTTATTCCCTGTTCAACGGACGCATCACCTACCACAATGACGAGCATGACTTCTCGGTCGTGCTCGGGGCGACCAACCTGTTCAACAAGCGCTATTATTACAACTTCTTCATCTATCAGGACATCGGCTTCCCGAACGTCAACGGTCAGCCAGGACGGCCGCGTGAATGGTATCTGGAGGTGAACAAGAAATTCTGATCTGCCCGGCGCCGGCCGGCCAGTATATCCGGCCGGCGACTACTCGTTACGGAACTAGGCAGGAAGGGCATGGTGGTGGTGCAGGCAGGCAGTGAATCCCGTGTCTTCGTCGTGACCGGAGGCAGCAGGGGGATAGGGGCGGCGATCGCGGTAAGCGCGGCGCGGGCCGGCTATCGGGTCCTGCTCACTTATGCCGGCCGAGAGGATCTCGCTCGCGACGTCGTCGAACGCATCCGCGGCGAAGGCCATGATGCCGAGGCGCTACGCGCCGACACCTCCAGCGTCGAGGACATCGATCGCCTCTTCGCCGGGGCCGACAGGATGGGACGGTTGGCGGCTTTCGTGTACAACGGCGGCATAACCGGCCCGTCCTCGACTCTGCTCGAGGCGAGCGACGAGACCCTGGCCCAGGTGGTCGACGTCAATCTGACCGGTGCCCTCATCTGCTCGCGCGAAGCCGTGCGCCGCATGTCGACCGCACTGGGCGGCCGGGGCGGCTCGATCGTCCTCATCTCCTCGCGCGCGGCGCTCTACGGGTCTCCCGGGGAGCATGTCTGGTACGCGGCGACCAAGGGCGGGATCGACAGTCTGACCCTGGGTTTGGCGCGGGAGGTCGGCAATCAGGGCATCCGGGTGAACGCCGTCTCGCCGGGCCCGATCAGGACCGACATCCACGTTCCCGGCAAGCTCGACCGGATTTCCAGCGGGCTTCCGATGCAGCGCTCGGGCGAGCCGGAGGAGGTTGCCGCGGCCGTAATGTTCCTGGTGTCGGACGAGGCAAGTTACGTCTCCGGCGCAAACATCGCCGTGGCGGGTGCGCGCTGAAATCGCGCTTCGCCGCTCTCTCTCGCGCGCGTCGCAGCGTTTCCGTTTCTCGCAAGCTTGCATGCCGGGGGAGACAAGCCTCTCCGTGCCGGGATCGGCACAGTTCCGCCGTTCGGTGAACCTCTCTGCGCCGGACTCCCTGCTGCGCCGGCTCTCCAGGGGGCCGGCGCAGAAATTTTCGCTTCGATCGCGTTCGGGCGATCCGTCTCGGAGTAAGGCGTGACGACAATATTCAGCGGGCAGGATCGCTCGGGGATCGAAAACGGGACTCTCATCCGGTCCGAGGCCTATGTCGACGGGCAATGGTGCGGGGCGGCGGGAACCATCGAGGTGCGCGATCCCTATACCGGGCTTCCGGTCGGCTCGGTGCCGATGCTGGCCGAGGGCGAGGTCCAGGCTGCGATCGCCGCGGCCCGCACGGCCTTCGAGCGGTGGTCACGAGAACCGGCGCGTGCGCGCGGCGCCTTGCTTCGCCGCTGGCATGATCGGATCGCGGCCAATCGCGAGGATCTGGCGCGTCTCATCACCCTCGAGAACGGCAAGCCGCTCAAGGAAGCGCGGGCCGAGGTCGATTATGGCAACGGCTTCGTCGAATTCTATGCCGAGGAAGCAGGGCGCGCGCTCGGGGAGATCATTCCGCCGAACGTGCCGGGCCGCCGGCTCAGCGCGGATCGCGAACCGGTCGGCGTCTGCGCCGCGATCACGCCGTGGAACTTCCCGCTCGCGATGCTGACCCGCAAGATCGCGCCCGCGCTCGCCGCCGGTTGCACGGTCGTTGCCAAGCCGGCCGAACTGACCCCGCTGTCGGCGCTCGCCCTTGCCGTGCTGGCGGAAGAAGCCGGAATCCCGCCCGGCGTGGTGAATATCGTGACTGGCGATGCGCCGATGATCGGCGGCGTCCTCACCGGCTCGCCGGTGGTGCGCAAGATCAGTTTCACCGGCTCGACCCGGGTCGGCGCCCATCTGATGGCGGCGTCCGCCCCGCTCATCAAGCGGCTTTCGCTCGAACTGGGCGGCAATGCACCGCTGCTCGTCTTCGACGATGCCGATCTGGAAACGGCGGTGGAAACCGCGATGGTGGCGAAATTCCGCAACAGCGGACAGAGCTGCATCGCCGCCAACCGCATCTTCGTCCAGCGCGGCATCCACGACCGCTTCCTCGCGGCCTTTGCCGATCGGGTGCGGGCGCTCCGTCTCGGCGACGGCTTCGATCCGGAGACCGACATCGGGCCGCTGATCAACGAGGCGGCGGTGGAGAAGGTGACCGCGCACCTCGACGATGCGGTCGCCGGCGGTGCCGAGATCCTGGCGGGAGGACGGGCGGAGCCGGGCCGGCTTGCCCCGCCGACTCTGCTCGCCAATGTCCGCGCGGATGCCCTGGTCACGCGCGAGGAGACTTTCGGGCCGCTGGCGGCGGTGATCCGCTTCGACACGGTGGAGGAGGGGCTGGAGCGGGCCAACGATACCCCGTTCGGGCTCGCCGCTTATGTCTGTTCGACCAACCCGACGACCATCGCGCGCGTCTCGCGCGGCCTGGAAAGCGGCATGGTCGGCGTGAACACCGGCCTCATCTCGACTGCGGTGGCGCCGTTCGGCGGCGTCAAGCTGTCGGGGCTTGGCCGGGAAGGCTCGCGCCACGGCCTCGATGAATATCTCAACATCAAATATGTCTGCGAGGCAGGGCTGTAGCGATGAAACGGCAGCAGGGATCGCGCAAGGTCATCATCACCTGCGCACCGACGGGGTCGATCCACACGCCGTCCATGTCCCCCCATCTGCCGGTGACTCCGGACGAGATCGCACGGTCGGCGATCGAGGCCGCCGAAGCGGGCGCCTCGATCCTCCACCTCCATGCTCGCGATCCGCGGGACGGGAGCCCCAGTCCCTCGGCCGAGCATTTCATGGCCTTCCTGCCCCGGATCAAGCAGGCCACCGACGCGGTGATCAACATCTCCACGGGCGGCAGCGCCACCATGTCGCTCGATGCCAGGCTGGAGGGCGCGAAGGCGGCGCGGCCGGAGCTGTGCTCGCTCAACATGGGCCCGCTGATCTTCGATTTCAGCGGCGCGGCCGCGCGCGTGAAGGAATGGAAGCATGAATGGGAGCGCCCCTATGTCGAGGGCGCGCGCGACCGCATCATGTACAACGACAATGGCTATATCGAGCGCATCATGCGGGAGATCGGCCAGCAGTTCGGCACCCGCTTCGAGTTCGAATGCTATGACATCGGCCATCTCTACACTTTGGCCCATTTCGCCGACCGCAAGCTGATCGAGCCTCCCTTCCTCATCCAGGGCGTGTTCGGGATCCTCGGCGGGATCGGCGCCGATACCAGGAACCTGACCCATATGGTGACCATCGCCGACAGCCTGTTCGGCGACGATTATCTCTTCTCGGCCTTTGCGGCCGGCCGCAACCAGATGAGCTTCTGCGTCCAGAGCGCGCTGGCCGGCGGCAACGTCCGCGTCGGGCTGGAGGACAGCCTCTATATCGGCCGCGGCGAACTGGCGCGCAGCAATGCCGACCAGGTGCGCAAGATCCGCTCGATCCTCGAGGAGCTCGGGCTCGAGATCGCGACCCCGGCCGATGCGCGGCAGATGCTGTCCCTCAAGGGCGGGGACGCCGTCGGCTTCTGACCTTCGCCGGCGGGCTCCCCCTCGGGCATCCGGGTCAGGCACGAGCGACTTCCGGCCGGGCTAAGCGCCCCGCCCGCATTCGTGGAAACCTGCGCGCGGCCGAAGGGGATCGATTTGACCGCGAACGCGACCACCATGGCGCCGGACATGGGTTCTCCCGCGTCCGCGCCCGAAGCGGCACCCGAGCAGCCGTGGCCTTCGCGCGCGGCCTCTTATTACTCGCTGTTCGTGCTCACCATCGTGGTCATGTTCACGGTGCTCGATCGCCAGATCCTCGCGCTGATGATCGAACCGGTGAAGCGCGATTTCCGGATCAGCGACACCCAGGCCGCGCTGCTGCTCGGCGCCGCGTTCTCGCTCACTTATGCGGCCGCCGGCCTGCCGATCGCGCGCATCGCCGACACCGCCAACCGGCGCAACCTGGTCGCCGCCTGCATCGCCTTCTGGAGCGGCGCCACCATCGCCTGCGGGCTGGCGCAGAATTATGCGCAGCTCGTCCTCGCCCGGCTCGGCATCGGCATCGGTGAATCCGGCTACGGGCCGGCGACCTGGTCGATCGTCACCGATTCCTTCCCGCGCGAGAAGGTCGCCTTCGCCACCGGCACGCTCGCCATAGGTGCGACGGTGGGCACCGGCCTGGCCCTGTTCATGGGCGGGGCGATCCTCGGCATCGTCGCCCATCTGCCCGAGGTGACGCTGCCCTTCGGCGGGGTGATGCGGCCGTGGCAGTGGGCCTTCGTCATCGTCGGCGCGCCCGGGCTGCTCTGGGCGCTGGTCGTGCTCACCACCCACGAGCCGCAGCGGCGCGGCAGTCGCCGCGGCGAGAAGCAGCGCAGCATCCCGGTTCGCGACGTGGCGCGCTTCATGATCGACGACTGGCGCTCCTATCTCGCGGTGATCGGCGGGCTGTGCATGAAGATCCTGATGGCGCTCGGCGTCGCCCAGTGGATGCCGACCTTCTACCATCGCGAGTTCGGCTGGGCACTCTCCGGCGTCGGCATGATCACCGGCGGCGTGGCGCTGGTGATCGCCCCTGCCGCCCTGCTCCTCGGCGGCAGGATCTCGGAAATATGGATGAAGCGCGGCCAGCCCGACGCCAATCTGCGCATCGTCCTCTATGGCCTGCTCATCGCCGTGCCGCTGCACGTCCTCGCGCCGCTGCTGCCGAACCCGTGGCTCGTTCTTGCGGTCAATTCGGTCGGGCTGTTCTTCGCCTCCCTCGGCACCGGCCCCGGCATTGCCGCCTTCCAGCTCATCACCCCCAACCGCATGCGCGCGCAGGTCAGTTCCGTGAGCCAGTTCAGCACCAATGTCATCGCTTTCGCCTGCGGGCCGCTGATCGTCGCCCTGTTCACCGACTATCTGTTCAGCGATCCGCAACAGCTCAAATATTCGATCGCGCTCTGCTCCGCGATCCTCGGGCCGATCGCTATCCTGATCACCTGGCAGGGCATGAAGCCCTATGCGCGCAGTTACGAGCGCGCGTTACGCGAATTTGCGGCCTGAAGCGCAATGCCCGACTTGAGCTTTGCTCCCCTGCCGACGTAGATGTGATGATGTGCTGCGTACTCTTTCCTTCGGGGCGAAGCCTCACGTCCGGCGATCCGCCGGTTGTTGTGTCGCAGGCGCGGCCTGGGGCGGCGTTGCGGCGACAGCGTCGATGATCAGATACGAATGATGGAAGCCGAAGTCCTGCTCGCACAGATCGAGGAAGCCTGCCGCCAGCTCAAGCTGGCGCAGACCACCTTCGGTCGGCGCGCGGTCAATGACGGCAAGTTCGTCAGCCGGCTGCGGCAGGGGGGCAGGGTGACGATGCAGACGGTGGAGCGGGTCCACCGCTTCATTGCCGAACAGGGCGGCCCGTCCGCGCCGATGCTGCGGTCCGCAATCATCGGCGCCGACGCCCGGCCGCGGCCCGGCCATAGCTTCCGTTTCTACGACAACCGCCAGAAATATCTGATGTTCGTGAACACGACGTCGGAAAAGCAGATGGTGGCGGATCGTGCGCTCGAACAGCTCACCCATTCGCAGCCGGAGCCGCCCGCCATCCGCCTGTTCGACGGCGGCACCGGCGACGGCACCGTGCTGATGCGGCTGCTGCGCGGTGCGCATCGCAAATATCCGTGGCTGCCCTTCTACGTCGTCGGCAAGGAAATCAGCATCGAGAACGTCCGGCTGATGCTGGAAAAGATGCCGGAGCGGTTTCAGGAGCATCCGGCGACTGTGCTCGTCGTCACCAACCTTCCCTATGCCGAGGCGCCCTGGCTTCGGCCCGCCTCGCCGGTGAAGGCGAGCGCGATGGTCTGGCGGGAGGTTGCGCTGGAAGGCTCGACTGCGGGCGATTTCGACGAGGCGATCGCCCAGCTCCAGCCCTTCGTCGACGAGAACTGGCAGGTCGAGATCAGCAGCGAGACGGGCCTTCCGGTCAACAAGACGCCCGCGGTGCTCGTCATCTACCGGCGCGACAACCAGTTCGTGCTCGATTCGGTGATCCCGCGCCGCGGCCTCGCCCGTGCCGATTTCGACTTCGCCCTGCTTTCCCATCCCTATCGCGCCCGGGCGCCGATCGGGTTCAAGGCCAGGATCGTCGCGCCGATCGTGAGCGCCCTGCGCCCGGGAGGCCGGCTGATGGGCGTCCAGGCCTATGGGCGTGATCCCGGCATGGAGATCGTCCAGACGATCTGGCCCGGGGAAAATCCCTTCGCTGCCGGGCGCGACGCGCTGATGAAGGAGGTTCGGCGGCTCCTCGGCAATGCGGCGCCCCACTATCGCTTCCACCAATTGTCGGACGAGCAATCCCTCTTCCGCTACCACATCCGGACGCTGCGGACGGAAATCGATCCGAGCGGGGATATCGGCTCCTCGACCCTGATCGCGGCCTGGAATGCGGCCAGCTATGTCGCGCAGATCGAGGATTCGCGGCTGTCCGCGATCATGAACAGCGACCAGTATTTCGAGGCGACGCGCGCGGTCCTGCGCCGGCACGGCGGCTTGTGGTTCACCAACGAGACCTATCTGGTCTCCCGTCGGGCGGAGCTTGGATGATACGCGAACGGACGCACCCGCATTGCCCCTTCTGCGATGCACCCTGGACCGAGGCGATGCTGGCGGATCTCGACCGCTTCACCGCGCCATCTTCCTGCGCATGCTGCGGCGAGGCGCCTCACGACACCTCGCCGCTACCGGAACCGGAAGACGATCTGTGCTGCGCGTCCTGCGGCCGCGCAATCTATCTCAAGCCGCGGCACTCGCACTGACGCCGTTCGCCAGCTCCTTGAGCGAGACCATCGGCCGCGCGCCCACATGGCTGATGATCTCGGCCGCGGCGACGCTTCCCAGCCGTCCGCATTCCGCGAGCGGCCGGCCGCGGCTAAGGCCGAACAGCACGCCCGCGGCATAGAGATCGCCGGCGCCGGTGGTGTCGACCACTTCCTCGACCGGGGCGGCCGGGATCCGCACCAGCTCCTCGCCGCGCAGCAGCATGGATCCGGCCGCGCTGCGGGTGACGGCGGCGATGCCGGCATGGCGGGCCAGTTCCTTCGCGGCCGCCTCGACGTCATCGGTGTCGTAGAGCGCGCGCGCCTCCGCCTCATTGGCGAAGACGATGTCGACATGGTCGGCGATCAGCGCCCGGAACTCCTCCTTGTACCGCTCCACGCAGAAGCTGTCGGACAGGGTGAGCGCCACCTTGCGGCCTGCGTTGCGGGCGATCGTCGCCGCCTTGCGGAACGCTTCCTTGGCGAGCGGCGGGTCGAACAGATAGCCTTCCAGATAGGTGATCTCGGCCGCGGCCACGAGCGCCTCGTCGATATCGTCCGGCTTCAGCTCGACGCACGCGCCGAGATAGGTGTTCATCGTCCGCTGCGCGTCCTCGGTGACGAGGATCAGGCAGCGCGCGGTGGAGGGGCCATCCGTGGCCGCCGGCGTGTCGAACTGCACGCCGAGCGCCCGCAGGTCATGGGCGAAGATCTTCCCCAGTTCGTCGTCGCGCACCTTGCCGATGAAGGCGGTGCCGCCGCCGAACGAGGCGACCCCGGCAATGGTGTTGGCGGCCGATCCGCCCGAACTCTCTATTCCGGGACCCATGCCCGAATAGATGAGGTCGGACTGGGCTTCGTCGACCAGCATCATCGCGCCCTTGCTCATCCCGTGCCGGGTGAGGAAGTCCTCGTCGGCATGGGCGATGACGTCGACGATCGCATTGCCGATCCCGAGCACGTCGATGGCTGCGTTCCCCATGGATGGTTCCCCCTTTTCTCAGTAGCGATAATGTTCGGGTTTGAAGGGGCCGTCGACTGGGACGCCGATATAGTCGGCCTGTTTCTGGGAGAGCTTGGTGAGGTGGACGCCGAGTTTCTCGAGGTGGAGGGCGGCGACCTTTTCGTCGAGATGCTTGGGCAGGACGTAGACGTCGTTGTTGTAGCTTTCGCCCTTGGTCCACAGCTCGATCTGGGCCA
>Ga0182748_1000082_pt1 | contig 116339 bp, 110 predicted proteins | sample eDN3rd37CKraftOP_FD_128877 | JGI IMG/M metagenome (GOLD analysis project Ga0182748, IMG submission 128877) | Enriched Organic Plus compost microbial communities from Emeryville, California, USA - eDNA 3rd pass 37_C Kraft OP (version 2) (version 2) ... | reverse complement strand
GGCCAGCGAACGCACCTCGGTGGCGACCACGGCGAAGCCACGGCCCTGCTCGCCGGCGCGGGCCGCTTCCACCGCGGCGTTGAGCGCCAGGATGTTGGTCTGGAAGGCGATGCCGTCGATCACCGAGATGATGTCGGCGATCTTGCGCGAGGCGGCCTGGATGTCGGCCATGGTCGAGACCACCTGGCCGACGACCTGGCCGCCCTGCGAGGCGACCGAGGCGGCGCCGATCGCCAGCTGGTTGGCCTGGCGGGCGTGGTCGGCGTTCTGCTTGACGGTGGAGGTCAGCTCCTCCATCGAGGCGGCGGTTTCCTCCAGGTTGGCGGCCTGCTGCTCGGTGCGGCGGGACAGGTCGTTGTTGCCGGAGGCGATCTCGGTGGCGCCGGCGTTGATCGCGGCCGAGGCGGCCTGGATGCGCGAGACGATGGAGGTCAGCTGGTCGACGGTGGCGTTGGCGTCGTCGCGCATGCGCGCGAACACGCCGTGGAACTGGCCCTCCATGCGCACCGTCAGGTCGCCCTGGGCCAGGGCGGTCAGCAGGCGCGAGACCTCGGCCAGGCTGATCGCGTTGGCGTCCAGCAGGCCGTTGAGCTGCACCGCCAGCTGCAGCAGGAAGCCCTGCTTGTCGCTGGTGTCGATGCGCCCGGACAGGTCGCCGGCCGCGGCCGCCTCGACCACGCGCGCCACCTCCTGCTCGACCCGGATCTCGGCGGTGCGGTCGCGCCACTCGCACACGGTGCCGACGTAGTTGCCCTCGGCGTCGCGGATGGTGGAGATGTTCTGCGCGAAGCAGGCCTCGCCGTACTGCACCTCGCGGGCGGCACTGCCTTCGCGCTCCAGGCGGGCGACGAAGTCCTGCGCGATCTTGCCGCCGATCTCCAGGACCTCGACCGGCTGGCCGACCAGCGGCGCCTCCATGTCAAGGTGGGGCAGGGCGGCCGCGACCTGGTCCGCATGGCCTTCCAGCATCCGGGCCAGCGCCGGGTTGCGGTAGACGATGCGGTATTCCGGATCGGTGATCATCAGGCCGGTGGTGGAGGCTTCCAGCGCGGTACGGATGCGCAGGTTCTCCGCCGCGACCTTCTGGTCGCGCTCGGTGCGCTCGCGCAGGTCGTGCTGCATGCGCTGCATCGCGCGCATAAGGTCGGCGATCTCGTCCGAGCCCCGGATGTCGATGCGGCTGTCCAGCTTGCCGGTGGCGACGTCGTTGGCCACGGCCACGGCACCGCGCATCGCACCGGCCAGGTTGCGGGCGATGAAGAAGGCGATGGCCAGGCCACCGGCCACGCCCACCAGCAGCATCACCACGATGGTGGTCACCGAGGTCGCGTAGGCGGTGCCCGCGCTGGCCACGGACTGGTCGGCCTGGCGGTCGGTTTCCTCGATCAGCGCGGTCACCGCGGCGGTGGCCTGGTTGTGCAGGTCCGAGGTTTCGCCCAGGAAGGTGTCCAGGGCGTCGTCCGGCAGCTCCAGGTCGATCAGTTCGTTGACCGACTCGTAGGAGGCGCGGGCCTTGTGCCAGGAGGTGGTCAGCTCCTCCAGCAGCTTGCGCTCCTCGGCGGTCGCGGCGAGCTTGCCGTAGGCCGCCAGGGACTGGTCGATCTGCTCCGACAGATTGGCGCTACGCTCGCGCGCGTCCAGCTTGACGGCTTCGCTGGCGCGCACCAGCCCGCGGTAGGCCGCGGTGCGGTACTCGCCCAGCAGGGCACGCAGCTCCGCCGCCACGGAGACGCTTTGCATGCTGCCCTGGGACAGGTTGGTGGTAGCCCGGTTGAGCGACGACAGCCCGTAGTAGGCGCCGACGCCCTGCGCGGCCAGCAATACCAGCACCACGCCAAAAGCCAGCATCAGTTTTGGCGTGAGCTTCAAGTTCTTGAGCCAATGCATGCAGCGTACTCCCCCGAATATTCGCGGCAATTGGGTGCGGGATGCCCGCGGGCATCCCGCCAGGTTTTTGTTGTTACTTCAGGTTGGCCAGCTTGATGTTGGCCGGCGAGGTCACCGCGATCTCGGCGCGGCTGGCGTCGCGCTGGACGGTGCCGATCACGCACACGTCGCGACCCTCCAGCTCCTCCGGAGTGGGCTTGAACTTGCCGCGCTGGTCGCCCGGGATGCGCGCGGAGAAGGTGTGGCGCGGGAACATGCCGCCCATGTACAGGAAGGTCGGCTCGCCCTCGGTGTTCTGGGCCCAGCGGGTCTTCTCGACCTTGCCGCAGACCATCACGTCCTTGCCGATGAAGCGCACGGCCTGCTCGGCGGGGACGGCTTCCTGGGCGAAGGCGGCGGGCGCCGCGGCCAGGGCGGCCATCAGGGACAAGGTCTTGGTCAAACGATTCATGGGGGCATACTCCAATGGCGGGAACGGAAAGGCGGGCCGCGCCCCGGGGGTCGCCCGGCGGCGGCCGTTTGCAGGGTTCTCAGGCAGCGGTGTCCAGGGCCTCGCCCAGGTCGGTGCTGTCCAGCAGGGTCTCGATGTCGAGCAGGATCAGCATGCGGTCGTCGAGCGTGCCGATGCCGCTGATGAAGCGGGTATCGACCGAGGCGCCGAACTCCGGGGTGGGGCGGATCTGCTCGGCGGCCAGCGGCACCACGTCGGACACGCTGTCGACCACGATGCCCACCACGCGGTCCTCGACGTTCAGCACGATCATCACGGTGAAGCTGTCGTAGCGCGCTTCCTTCAGGCGCAGCTTCAGGCGCAGGTCGATCACCGGCACGATGGTGCCGCGCAGGTTGATCACGCCCTTGATGTACTCCGGCGCGTCCGGGACGCGGGTGACCGAGTCGTAGCCCCGGATTTCCTGGACCTTGAGGATGTCGACGCCGTAGTTCTCCTCGCCCAGGGTGAAGGTGAGGAATTCGCCGGTAGAGGGGACCGGGGTGCTGCTCATTGTTTGCTCCTGCAGGGCATGTCGGCGCGATGCGCGCTGGCTTCCCGGGTTGAATCGGCCGTGGGCGGCGCAACTTTAGGGCCGGCTACACCACGCCCCGCTCGCGCGCCATGCGCTGGCGCTCGACCCGGAAGATGAACTGCAGGATCCGCTGCTCGGCGCTGGCGGGCAGGTCGGCGAAGCGGCAGCCGATCCGCACCGGGTGCCGCGCCAGCTGCTGGCGCCGCGATGTGTGCGCGACCTGCAGCCGCACCGGGATCGGGCGGCCGCCGTCGGGCAGTTCCAGGGTGCAGGCGTCCAGCTGCCCGCCCGGCGGGAAGCGCGCCTGGTCCTCCTCGCCGACGGCCAGGGCCACGCCGCCGCCACTGATGTCCACCACCCGGGCCTGCAGCGGCGCCTGGCCCTCGTGCCGCGGCGGCACCAGCACCGTGGCCACCGGCCCGGGGATCAGCTCCAGCCGGTACAGCTCGCGGCGCTGCAGCTGCAGTACCGAGGACGGCAGCGGCGCGGCGAAGGTCGCCGGTCCTTCGCCGGGGACGCGCTGCAGGCGCTGCAAGCGGAACTGGACCCGTACCCGGTCCAGCTGCGACACGCACAGCACCTGGTCGGCCGCCGCCATGCGCTGGTTGATCGCCTCCTGGCGGTTGCCATCCAGCAGCACGCCGTCCGGCCCGGCTTCCAGCAGCGCGGTTGGGCAGGACAGGCCGCCGGGCAGCAGGTGGGCGCTGATCAGGGCACGGCCGTCGACCAGCGCATGCAGCACGCGCAGCACTTCCCGCGGGTCGCGGAGCTGGTAGCGCTCCGCATCGGGCAGGTCGATGGGGGCCAAGCCTGGGTCGGTGGCAGCCGTCATCCCTTGGTGGTCGGGGCCTTGGATACCGGCCTTATCGGCCGCCGGCCGCGCGACTTGAGCGACGGCCGGCACCGCTTCAGGCGGCCTGCGGCAGCTGGCGCTGGCGGGCCAGGCCGCCGACGTCGACGATCAGGGCCACGCGGCCGTCGCCGAGGATGGTCGCGCCGGAGATGCCCGGCACGCGGCGGTAGTTCTTCTCCAGGTTCTTGACCACCACCTGCTGCTGGCCGACCAGTTCCTCGACCTGCAGCGCCAGCTTCTGGCCGTCGCCCTCGACCACCACCACCAGCGATTCGCCGGAGCCGTCGCCATAGCCGAAGGCGCCGGCCAGCGACAGCAGCGGCAGGTACTCGCCGCGCACGCGCAGCACCCGGCCTTCGCCGGCGACGGTGCGGATGTCGTCCGGCTCCGGCTGCAGCGCTTCCAGTACGTGGCTCAGCGGCAGGATCAGGATCTCGCCGCCGCTGGACACGACCATGCCGTCGAGGATGGCCAGGGTCAGCGGCAGGCGGATGACCACGCGGGTGCCGCGGCCCTCGGCGCTCTCCAGCTGCACCTCGCCGCCCAGGGCCTGGATGTTCTTGCGCACCACGTCCATGCCCACGCCGCGCCCGGACAGGTCGGTGACCTGGTCGGCGGTGGAGAAGCCGGGCTGGAAGATCAGGTCCCAGACCTGCGAATCGGTGGGGTTGTCCGGGATCGCCAGGCCGCGCTCGGCGGCCTTGGCCAGGATCTTGGCGCGGTTCAGGCCGCGGCCGTCGTCGGCGACCTCGATCACGATGTGCCCGCCCTGGTGCGAGGCGGCCAGGGTGATGGTGCCGGTCTCGTCCTTGCCGGCCGCCTTGCGCGCGTCCGGCAGTTCCAGGCCGTGGTCGATGGCGTTGCGCACCAGGTGCACCAGCGGGTCGGCGATCTTCTCGATCAGGCCCTTGTCCAGCTCGGTGCCTTCGCCGATGGTGCGCAGGCGCACGTGCTTGCCAAGGCGGCCGGACAGGTCGCGCACCAGGCGCGGGAAGCGGCGGAACACCGCATCCACCGGCAGCATGCGCACGCCGATCACCGCTTCCTGCAGGTCGCGGGTATTGCGCTCCAGCAGTTCCAGGCCGGCGAACAGGCGCTCGGCCTGGGCCGGGTCCATGCCGCCGCTGACCTGCTTGAGCATGGCCTGGGTGATCACCAGCTCGCCGACCAGGTTGATCAGGGCGTCGACCTTGTCGACGCTGACGCGGATGGAGGTCTCGGCCTCGTGCACGCCCGCGGCCGCCGGGGCGCCGGCGCCCGGGTGCGCGGCGGCCGGCGCGGCCTGGGCCGCGGGTGCAGCCGCGGCGGGCGCGGCAGGCAGCTGCGGGCGGATGTCCAGCTCGCAGTCGTCCACCACCCAGGCGAACACGTCGTCGATCGCGCTGCGCGGGACCTTGCCGCGCAGGCCCAGGTCCCAGGCGATGCACGCTTCCAGTGGATCGAGCTGGGCGAATTCGGGCAGCTTCTCCAGGCGCGCGTTGACTTCCAGCGGGCCCAGGTGCTCCAGCTCGCGGATGATGCGCAGCGGGTCGTTGCCGCTCATGAACAGCGACGGCGCCGGGCTGAAGGCGATGTCCCAGCCTTCCGGCTCCGGCTCGGCGGCGGCCTTGGCCGCGGCCGCGGCGCCGGGCTGGCCCAGCTCCTGCTGCAGGCGCTGGTGCACGGCCTCGATCGCGGCGGTGTCGGCGGGGTGCCCGTGCTCGGCCTCGGCCAGCAGGGCGCGCAGCACGTCCACCGAGCCGAGCATGGCGTCGACCGCGCTGGAGGCGAGGGCGCGCTTGCCGCCGCGGATCTCGTCCAGCAGCGTCTCCAGCACGTGGGTCAGCGCGGCCATCTTCTCGAACCCGAACGTGGCCGCGCCGCCCTTGATGGAGTGGGCGGCGCGGAACACCGAGTTGATGACTTCGGGGTCGGTACTGCCGCTTTCCAGCGCCAGCAGGCCGGCCTCCATCGCGTCCAGGCCCTCGCGGCTTTCCTCGAAGTAGGTCGCGTGGAAGCGTTGCAGGTCCATGCTCATGGTGGCGCGCTCGAAACTTGGGGGTATGGCGGGTAGCCCGGGATCAGCCCAGGACCTTCTGCACGGTGGCGACCAGCTGCTCGGGGTTGAACGGCTTGACCAGCCAGCCGGTGGCGCCGGCGGCCTTGCCCTCGGCCTTCTTGTCCGCGGCCGACTCGGTGGTCAGCATCAGCAGCGGGGTGAACTTGTAGTCCGGCAGGGCGCGCAGGGCGCGGATCAGCGAGATGCCGTCCATGTTCGGCATGTTCACGTCGGTCACCACCGCGTTGAAACGCTGTCCCTGGGCGCGGTTGAGTGCGACCTGGCCGTCCTCGGCTTCCTCCACGGCGAACCCGGCCGAGGTCAGGGCGAACGAGACCATCTGGCGCATCGAGGCCGAATCGTCCACTACCAGAATGCGTGCGCTCATGCGGCGTTCTCCACTTCTTTCTTATTCAAGTCTTGTTGGTCGGTGAGCCCCAGCTGGCCGGACAGGCCCAGCAGGCGGGCGGCGTCGCGCAGGGCGTCGCTGCACCCGGACAGCTCGGTGCGGCGCCCCAGTTCGCGGCGGCTGCGGAAGAACGCGCACAGCACCTGCATGGTCGCGGTGTGCACGCGGCGCACGGCGGTGCCATCCAGGGCCAGTTCGCTGGCATCCAGGTGTGCCGAGAGGCGCTCCTTGAGCTCGGCGCTGGCCTCGATGCCGAGGTCCTCGCCCAGGGAAACGGTGTTCATCGTTTCTCCACGCAGTGGGGTCGGTCTGGATAGCGGCCGCCGCGGCGCAGGCTTTAGCGCCACGCGTCCGCGCCGGCCGGGGCCAGCAGGCAGGAGGCGTCCAGAAGCACCATCGGCTCGCCGCCGAGGCGGGCGATGCCGCGGAACAGGCCGTTGCCGGCCAGCCGCACCTGGGTGGTGCCGGGCGGCTCGACCTGGGACTGGCCGAGGGTGACCACGTCCTCGACCGCGGACACGCGCAGGCCCAGCACCTCGCCCTTTTCCTCGAGCACGACGAAGCGGGTGGCGGCGGTATCCGGTTGCGCGGGCTGGCCCAGGTGCATGCCCAGGTCCAGTACCGGCACGACCTGGCCGCGCAGGTTCATCACCCCGAGCATGGCCGGGACCGTGCCGCGCAGGGCCAGCAGCGGCACCGGCAGCACCACTTCCTGGACCTTGAGCAGTTCCAGGCCGTAGCGCTGGCTGCCGCAGCGCAGGCGCAGCCAGCGCGAGCTGTGCCCGGTGGGGTCGGCCGCGGTCGACTCATCCGCGGCGGCATGGGCCGCACGCGGCGCGTGCGGGACCGGGGCCGGCGCGGGTGGCGGCGGCACGGGCGCGGCGGCGGGAACCGGCGCAGGGGCCACGATGCGCGGCGCGGGAGCGGGCGCTGGGGCCGGAGCAGGGGCCGCCATCGGAGCGGGCGCGGGAGCCGGGACCGCCGCCGGGCCGGGGGCGGGTTCTGCCGGGGCCGCCACTGCCGGGGCGGGCCTGACGGCGGCCGCCGCCGGGGCGGCTTCGGTGGCGCCAGCGGGCGCCGGGGTACCGGCCGCTCCATCCGGCCCGACCGCGGCCTCCGACGGAGCCTCGGCCGGGTCTGCCGCCGCATCAGCCACGTCAGCCGGAACGTCAGCCGGGCGCTCGTCCATGACCGTAGCCTCCGCTCCAGGCGGCGGCGAGGGAGCCTGCGCATCGCCCGCAGGGGCCTGGGCGGCAGGCGCGGCCTCGCCGGCCGCAGGCTCGGGGGCCAGCAGTCCGTCCAGGTAGTCGTCCAGTGCCGCGACCCCGTTCATGCCGCCTGTTCCAGGGCCTGGGCATCGCTGGCCAGGATCCAGTCCAGCGCACGCCGGTAGGCGGACAGGGCACGCCCGGGATAGGCCCCCTCGTCGGCAAACGGCTGCACCAGCAGTTCGGTATTGCACAGCCGGGTATCGACCGGGATCGCGTCATCCCACACGCGCTCGCCGTGTTCGTCCTGCATGCGCTTGAGTGCTTCCTGGCCGGCGCGGGTGCGGCGGTCGTACAGGGTCGGCAGCACCGACACCGGCAGCGGGCGCCGGCGCGAGCGCTCGACCATCTCCGCGGTGCGGCGCATGCCGGCCAGGCCGTGCAGCGCCAGCGGCTCGGCCTGGGTCGGGATGATCGCGCGGTCGGCCGCGGCCAGGGCGTTGATCATCAGCAGGCCCAGGGTCGGCGGGCAGTCCAGCAGCACGTAGTCGTGCTGGCCGGCATGGCGGGCCAGGGCCTGCGCCAGGGCCAGGCCGAGGCCGGGCTGGTTGGCGCTGCGCCGCTCCAGGGTGGCCAGGGCGGTCTGCGCGCACACGTAGTCCAGGCGCTCGACCGCGCTGGTCCGGGCGAGGCTCGCCAGCGGCCGCGGCGGCGTGGCGAACAGCTCCATCACGCCTTCCGGGGCCGGGTCGGCGGGCACGCCGAAGGTGCGGGTCAGGGACGAATGCGGGTCCAGGTCCACCAGCAGCACGCGGCTGCCGCGCGCGGCCAGGCCGCGGCCCAGGGCCAGGGTGGTGGTGGTCTTGCCCACGCCGCCTTTCTGGTTGGCGATCGCCCACACGCGCATCAGTCGGATCCTCCTGTGGTTCTTTCGGCTGCCGCGCCGGGCGCGGCAGCGGTGGCCGCCTGGCCGGGTGCCGCGCGCCCGGGCACCGGCTGGCTGGCTGCCACATCTGCTATCGGCACCTGCGCGCCGCTCTTGACCGCCACGCCTTCCTCCGCGCCGGGGTCCGCATCGCCGGCGGCGCCGGGCGCGGCCAGCACGATCAGGACCACGCGGCGGTTGCGGTTGCGGCCTTCCTCGGTGAGGTTGTCCGCGCGCGGGCGGTGCTCGCCGTAGCCGACCATGGCCAGCCGCTCCGGGGCCACGCCCTGCGCCGAGAACAGGTGCACCACGCTGGCTGCGCGCGCCGCCGACAGCTCCCAGTTGGACGGGAACTGCACGGTGTTGATCGGGCGGTTGTCGGTATAGCCCTCCACCCGCACCGGGTTGGGGGTCTCGCGCAGCACGTCGGCCAGGCGGGTGAGCACCTCGCGCGCGGATGCGTCCAGCGCGGCCGAGCCGGTGTCGAACAGGATGTCGCTGTTGATCTCCACCTCCAGCCACAGCTCGGCGCGGCGGACGGTGATCAGGCGCGCGTCGACCAGCGGCGCCAGCGCCTCCTCCAGGCGCGTGGCGATGTTGCCGAGCTGGCGCTGGGCGCGCTGCACGGCGGCGCGGTCGGACACGTCCAGCGGCACGTCGGTGCGCATGTGCGAGGCCAGCGCCGGAAGCAGGGTGGGGTTGGGCGCGGGCGAGGGCGCAGACGGGCCGTGGCGGGCGCCGGACTTGATCGGCGAGGGCCGGTCGTAGTCCGAGCCCTGCAGCTGGAAGTTGCCGACCTGCACCGGGTTGATGGTGCGCGGCGCGCCGCCGAAGGCGGCGGTCAGGGCGTCGGCCAGCACCCGGTACTTGCCCTCGTTGAGGGTGGAGATCGCGTACATCACCACGAAGAACGCCAGCAGCAGCGTCATCAGGTCGGCGTAGGGGATCGCCCAGGCCTCGTGGTTGCCGTGCTCCTCGTGCTTCTTCCTGCGCGCCATCGACGGCTCCGGATCAGTGCAGGAAGCCGGCGAGCCTGGATTCGATGTTGCGCGGGTTCTCGCCCTGCGCGATCGCGATCAGGCCCTCGATGATCATCTCCCGCTCGCCGGTGCGGCGGCCGATGACCGCCTTGAGCTTGGAGGCGATCGGCAGGAAGAACAGGTTGGCCGAGGCGATGCCGTAGATGGTCGCGGTGAACGCGGCGGCGATGCCGTGGCCGAGCTTGGACGGATCGGCCAGGTTCTTCATCACCGCGATCAGCCCGAACACGGCGCCGACGATGCCCAGGGTCGGGGCGTAGATGCCCATGCCCTCGAACACCTTGGCAGCGGCCAGCTCCTGGTTCTCCTGGCTCTCCAGGTCGATCTCCAGCATGTGCCGGATCTGCTCCGGCTCCACGCCGTCGACCAGCATCTGCAGGCCCTTCTTCAGGAACGGGTCCTCCTGCTCGCCGACCTGCTGCTCCAGGCCCAGCAGGCCCTGGCGGCGGGCGATGTTGCTCCATTCCAGGATCTGCGCCATCAGCGCGGCGCGGTCGGCGGCCGGCGGGCGCAGCACCCAGCCGACGATGCCCAGGGCGCGCTTGAACACCGGCGGCGGGGTGTGCACGAAGATCGCGGCGAAGGTGCCGAGGATCACGATCACGAACGCGGCGGCCGACCACAGCGAACCGAGGCCGGCGCCCTTGAGGATGGCGCCGCCGATCAGCGCGACCAGGGCAAGGAGCAGACCGATGAGGCTGAGGATGTCCATATGTCGGGTTATCGGCGCACGTGGACTGGGACTTGAGCGGGAACGCCCGCCGGCATCGCCGCCGGCGCGCGGCTGCGCGGAACGGCGCACGCGCACGGCGTGCGCCGCGCGCTCACGGACTGCTGGCGCGCAGGCCGTCGACGTCCAGGATCAGCGCCAGGCGGCCGTCGCCGATCAGGGTCGCGCCGGCATAGCCGGGCAGGCCGCGCAGGGCCTTGGGCAGCGGCTTGATCACCACTTCCTCGCGGCCGCGCACCTGGTCGACGATCAGGCCGAAGCGGGCGTCGCCCATCTGCAGCACGACCACGGTCAGGGCGCCGTTGCCGGACAGCGGCTCCAGCCCCAGCCAGCGGCGGAGGTCCACCAGCGGCAGGGTATGGCTCTGGCGGTCCATCACCGGACGGCCGTCGAACCAGCCCAGCGCGGAGGGCTTGGCGTGCAGCACCTCCTGCACCCGCGCCAGCGGCAGGGCGTACACCGCCTCGCCGGCCTGCACCAGCAGGGTGGGCAGGATCGCCAGGGTCAGCGGGACGCGGATCAGGAAGCGGGTGCCGCGGCCGAGCTCGGACTGGATCTGGATCTGCCCGCCCAGCTCGCGGATGCGCGACTGCACCACGTCCATGCCCACGCCGCGGCCGGAGATGTCGGTGACCTGGGTCTTGGTGGAGAAGCCGGGCAGGAACACCAGCTGCAGGCATTCGTCCGCGCCCAGGCGTGCCGCGGCCTCCGGGTCGATCAGCCCCTTCTCGCGCGCCTTGGCGCGCAGGCGCTCCGGATCGATGCCGGCGCCGTCGTCCTGGACCTCGATGGTGACGTAGTCGCCTTCCTGCTGCGCGGCCAGGCGCAGCCGGCCCACGCGCGGCTTGCCGGAGGCCTCGCGCACTTCCGGCGCCTCCACGCCGTGGTCGATGCCGTTGCGCACCAGGTGCACCAGCGGATCGGCCAGGGCCTCGACCAGGTTGCGGTCCAGCTCGGTGTCGGCGCCGACCATCTCCAGTTCGACTTCCTTGGCCAGCGAGCGGGCGACGTCGCGCGCCACCTTCGGGAAGCGCGAGAACACCTTGCCCACCGGCTGCATGCGCGTGCGCATGACCGCCGACTGCAGGCGCGCGGTGGCCACGTCGAGGCTGGCCACGGCGCGGTCGAGTTCGTCGTCGCGCAGGCGCGCGCGCAGGGTCTTGAGCCGGTTGCGCGCCAGCACCAGCTCTCCGATCAGGTTGACGATCGCGTCCAGGCGGCGGGTGTCCACGCGCACGGTGTGCTCGGCCTCGCCCGCGGCGGCGGCGCGCGGGGGCGGGCTGGCCGGGCGCGGGGCGGCCGGCTTCGGCACGGGGTTGGGAGCGGGCGGCGGCGCAGCGGCCGCCGGTGCCGGGGCCGGCGCGGCGGCCGGCAGCGGCTTGGCCCCGGGCGGCGCCTTGCCGTGCAACTGGTCCAGCAGCGCCTCGAATTCGTCGTCGGTGATGGTGTCCGCAGCCGCGGTGGCCGGCGCGGGCGCGGCTGCGGGCTTGGCGCCGGGCGCGGCCTTGCCGTGCAGCTGGTCGAGCAGGGCCTCGAACTCGTCGTCGCTGATCAGGTCGTCGCCGCCGGCCGGCGCGGGCGCCGCCACGGGCTGCGGCTGCGGCGCGGGCGGCGCGACCAGGGCGAACTGCGCGATCAGCTCCGGCGGCGCGTGCTCCGGCTCGGTGCCGGCGGCGACCGCGTCGAGCATGGCCTGCAACCAGTCCAGCGAGCGCTGGGCGGCGTCGAAGTGCAGCGGGTCCAGTTCGGCGGTGCCGGAGCGGGCGGCGCCCAGGGTTTCCTCGGCGGCGTGGCACAGCTCGACCATCGGCTGGATGCCGAGGAAGCCGGCACCGCCCTTGAGGGTGTGGAAGCCGCGGAACACCGCATTGAGCTGCTCGCTGTCCTGGGGCGCGCGCTCCAGCTCCACCAGCTGCTCGCCGAGCCGGTCCAGGATCTCCTGGGCCTCGACGATGAAGTCCGCGGCGATTTCGGGCGTCACACCGCTCATGGCTTACAGCCCCAGTTCCGACAGCAGGGCGTCGGCGTCGTTCTGGCTGACCGCATGGGTGTCCAGCCCGGCCACCGCGGGGCCCGCCAGCGCGGGCTCGCGCGGCTCGGCGCGCGGCGGCAGGCCCAGTTCGCCGAAGCCTTCGTGGACGCGGCGCACGATCCCGGCGACGCGGCGGATGATCTGCCCGGTCAGGTCCTGGTAGCTCTGGGTCAGGGCGATCTCGGTGAGGTTGCGGCGGATGCGGTCCAGCACCTGGTCCTGGCCGTCGGTCACGCCTTCGGCGCGCAGGCCCTCGACCAGGGCGCGGCATTCGTCGGCCAGGTCCAGGGTGCGGTGGGTGGCCTGCTCGGTCATGCCGATGACGTGGTCCAGGCGCGCGCAGGCGTCGTCCAGTTCGCCCCCCTCCACGCCATGGTCGTCGGCGCCGGGGACCTCCGGCAGTTCGCCCAGGGCCTGGCTCAGTTCGCGCGCCAGCCGGCCGAGGCCCTGCACGAGCGGACGGGTGCGGGCGGCGGCCAGGGCGTCGATCTCGGCGCGCAGTGCGCTTTCGTCGCCGCGGTCCAGGGCTTCCAGGGCGTCGTGCAGGCGCTGGACCAGCGCCGCACGCTCGGGGGATGCGGTGGTGCTCATGCCGTCGCCGCCAGCCGTTCGAAGATCTTGTTGAGCTTCTCCTCGAGGGTCTGCGCGGTGAACGGCTTGATGATGTAGCCGTTCACGCCGTTCTGCGCGGCCTCCAGGATCTGCTCGCGCTTGGCCTCGGCGGTGACCATCAGCACCGGCAGGGTCTTGAGCTTGGGGTCGGCGCGGATGCTGCGCAGCAGCTCGATGCCGGTCATGCCCGGCATGTTCCAGTCGGTGATGACGAAGTCGAACGGCTGCGCGCGCAGGGCCGCCAGCGCGGTGTGGCCGTCGTCGGCCTCGGCGGTGTTGCTGTAGCCCAGATCGTTGAGCAGGTTCTTGACGATGCGTCGCATCGTCGAGAAGTCGTCCACGATCAGGATCCGCATGTTCTTGTTCACTTCGTGCTCCGTTTGGCGTTGCGTGCTCAGTCGTCGTCCAGACCGGCATCACGTGATTCGTACTGGGACAGGCGGCCGCGCAGGCGCAGCACGGCCTGGCCGTGGATCTGGCACACCCGGGACTCGCTGACCCCGAGCACCGCGCCGATCTCCTTCAGGTTCAGCTCCTGCTCGTAGTACAGCGACAGCACCAGCTGTTCGCGCTCGGGCAGGTTGGAGATGGCCGCCGCCAGCTCGCGGCCGAAATCGCTGCGCTCCAGCAGCTGCTGCGGGGTGGGGCTGTTGCTGTTGACCTGCACGTCGCCGTGGTCTTCCACGTGGGAGTCCAGGCTCAGCACCTGGCCGCGAGAGGCGTCCTCCAGCAGGCGCAGGTACTCCGGCAGTGGCATGTCCAGCTTGGCCGCCACTTCCTGCGGCGCGGCGGCGCGGCCGGTGGCCTGCTCGATCTCGCGCACCGCGGCGGCGGCGTCGCGGGCGCGGCGGTGCACCGAGCGCGGCACCCAGTCGCCGCGCCGGATCTCGTCGATCATCGCGCCGCGGATGCGGATCGAGGCGTAGGTCTCGAACGAGGCGCCCTGGTCGGGGTCGTAGCTGCGGCTGGCCTCGATCAGGCCGATCATGCCGGCCTGGATCAGGTCGTCGACCTCGACGCTGGCCGGCAGGCGCGCCGCCAGGTGGTGGGCGATGCGCCGCACCAGGTCGGCATGCCGGGTGATGGCGTCGTCGTTGCTGCCGCGCACGGCGCGGTATTCGGCCACGGCATTCATGCGACCGCGCCTTGCCGGATCATCCGGTCGACGAAGAACTCGATGTTGCCGCGCGGGGCGGTCGGCGCCTGCCAGCGCGCCGCGCGGCGGGCGATCTCGGCGATGGCGCGGGCCGAGGGGCTGGCCGGGTAGGCGGTGGCGACGGCCTGCTGGCGCTGCACCGCCATGCGCAGCCAGTCGCACTGGGGCACCGCGCCGAGGAAGTTCAGAGAGACGTCACCGAGGAAGCGCTCGCATACCCGCGACAGCTTGTCGTACAGGCCGCGGCCCTCGGCCGGGCTGCGCACCATGTTGGCCACCACCTGGACCCGGTCCACGCCGCGCTCGCGGGACAGGACCTTGATCAGGGCGTAGGCGTCGGTGATCGAGGCCGGCTCGTCGCAGACCACCACCACCGCGTCCTGGGCGGCCTGGCAGAAGGTCAGCACGCTGTCGGTGATGCCGGCGGCAGTGTCTACAACCAGAATGTCAAGATCACGCTGCAGGTCATTGAAAACATTGACAAGTCCTACGTGCTGGGCTGGCTGCAGTTCGGCCATGTGCCGGCGCCCGGAGGCGGCCGGCACCACCAGCATGCCGTTGGGGCCTTCCAGGATCACGTCCTCCAGCTCGCAGCGGCCGGCGACCAGGTCGGCCAGGGTGTGCTGCGGGGACAGGCCCAGCAGCACGTCGACGTTGGCCAGGCCCAGGTCGGCGTCCAGCAGCAGGGTGCGCTTGCCCAGCGCCGCCAGCGAGGCGGCCAGGTTGACCGACAGGTTGGTCTTGCCCACGCCACCCTTGCCGCCGGTGATGGCGATGCTGCGGACGGGGGCGAGCGGTGCGTGGTTCATCGTCGGGCGGAAGGGGCTCGGGGTTGCGGGGCGGGACTCAGGCGACGGCATGGTCGGCCTCCGGGATGTTCGGCTTATCGGCAGCCCGGCGCAGATCTTCAAGGCGAAGCACCAGGCTGGCGGCATTGGCCCGGTGCAGGTCCTCCGGGACCCGCTGGCCGTCGGTCACCCAGGTCAGCGGCAGCTGGTGGTCCACGACCACCGACAACGCGCTGCCCAGGCGCCCGGTCTCGTCGACCTTGGTCAGGACCACGCCCTGCGGGCGGGCCGGGCCGAAGCGGCGCACGACCTCGTCCAGGTCGGCGAAGTGGGAGTTGGCCGGCAGCACCAGCAGGGTGCTGACGTTGCGTGCGGCGCGCAGCCAGTTGAGCTGGTTGGCCAGGGCGCGGTCGCGCTGGCCGAGGCCGGCGGTGTCCACCAGCACCAGGCGGTAGTCCTGCAGGCGCTGCAGCAGCTGGATCAGGGCCGCGTCGCTGTCGGCCTCGTGCACCGCGATGCCCAGCTGGCGGCCGTAGCCGTACAGCTGCTCGCGACCGCCGATGCGGGAGGTGTCGGTGGTGACCAGGGCGATGTCGCGCGGGCCGTGCTCGGCCACGAAGCGGGCGGCCAGCTTGGCGATGGTGGTGGTCTTGCCGGCGCCGGTGGGGCCGACCAGGGCGATCACGCCGCCGGCCTCCAGCGGGTCCACCGGGCACACCGGCAGGCGCCGCGAGATCAGGCCCAGCATCAGGCCGCGGCCGCGGTGCATCGGGGTGTCGGCCGGCAGTTCCAGGACGATGTCGCGGGTGATCCCGGCGTCGAAGCCGTAGTCCTCCATCAGTTCCATCGCCGCCAGCCGCACCGGCGAGCCGCGCAGGCGCTCGTCGGTCAGGCGGTGCATCTCGCGCTCGATCATGGCGCGCATCTGCGCCAGTTCCTCGCGCATGGCGCGCAGCTGCTCGTCGTCGGCCGGCGCCACCGGGGCCGGCACCGCGGCCAGGGTCGGGGCCGGACTGGCGGCCGGGGGCGCCGGTTCCGGGGCGGGCGCAGGCGCCGCGGGGGCGGGACCGGCCGGGGCGGCAGGATGCGCCATGACCACCTCCGGCGGCAGCACCGAGACCGCGCGCGCGGTCGGGGTGGCCAGGGCCGCGGCCATGGCGGCGGCGAAGTCGTGCGGGGCAGGGGCAGGGGCGGCGGCCGGCGTCGGGGCCGCGGGCGCGGGCGCCGGTTCACTGGCGCGCTGGGCCTCGATCAGGGCCCGCTGCACCGCGTCCTCGTCGTAGTTGCTGGCCGCGACGATCTCCACCCCTTCCTCGGTGCGGCGGTTGGAGAGGATCACGGCATCCGGTCCGTGCTCGGCGCGGACCATCCGCAGCGCGGTACGCATGTCGGCGGCAACGAAACGCTTGATTTTCATGGTTAGGGGCCGTGATCCGTGATTGGTGATTGGTGATTGGAAGAAGCAGATGCCGGGCCTCCGCGGCCTGTCCGTATCCGTGTTCTTGTTGCCTTGTTCATCCCACTTCCTTCCCAGTCCGCCGCGATCCGCTTTTTCGAATCACGAACCACGAATCCCCAATCACGGCTTTCAGTTGATTGTTCCGACCAGCTTCAGCCGCTTGTCCTCCGGTACCTCGGTGTAGGCCAGCACCGACAGCGACGGCACGCTGTGGCGTACCAGCCGCGCCAGCGAGGCGCGCACGGTGGCCGGTACCAGGACCACCGCCGGTTCGCCCTTCGCCTCCTGCCGCCCGGCGCACTCGGCCAGGCTTTGCTGCAGGCGTTCGGCCAACCCGGGCTCCAGCGCCGCGGCGCCGTTGCCCTGCGCGGACTCCTGCAAGACCCGTTCCAGAGGCGCGGCCAGGGTGAACACCGGCAGCTCCGGCGAGGCGCCGGCGATCTCCTGGACGATGAAGCGGCCCAGGCTGTTGCGGACCGCGGCGGTGAGCACGGCCGGGTCCTGGCTGTAGGCGCCGTGCTCGAGCAGGGCCTCGGCGATCTTGCGCAGCTGGCGCACCGGGATCCGCTCCACCAGCAGGTTCTGCAGCACCCGCGCCACCACCGACAGCGGCAGGGTCTTGGGCACCAGGTCCTCGGCCAGCTTCGGCGCGCTGCGGGCGAGGGTGGCCAGCAGCTGCTGCACCTCCTCGTGCCCCAGCAGCTCCGGGGCGTGCTCGCGCACCAGGTGGGACAGGTGGGTGGCGACCACGGTGGCCGGGTCGACCACGGTGTAGCCCAGGGCCTCGGCCTGGGCGCGCTGGTGCGGGTGGATCCACACCGCGTCCAGGCCGAACGCCGGGTCCTTGCCCTTGATGCCGTCGATCGGGCCAAGCGCGCCGCCCGGGTCCAGGGCCAGTTCGCGGTCCGGCTGGATCTCGGCGGTGGCTACCGGCACGCCGTGTACCAGCAGGCGGTACTGGTTGGCCTGCAGCTCCAGGTTGTCGCGGATGTGCACCGGCGGGATCAGGAAGCCGATCTCGTGGGTGAGCTTGCGGCGCACGCCCTTGATCCGCGCCATCAGCTCGCCGCCCTGGGTCTTGTCCACCAGCGGGATCAGGCGGTAGCCGACCTCCAGGCCCAGCGGATCGACCGGGCGCAGCTCGTCCCAGTCCAGCTCGCCGGCCGCCTGGCCCGGGGCGGCCGGCGGCCCGGCGGCCTCGGCCCGCGCCGCCGCGGATTCCTCCTGCTGCTTGCGCTGCCACAGCTTCCAGGCAGCAAAGCCGAGCACCGCGCCCAGCGTCAGAAAAGCGACGTTGGGCATGCCCGGCACCAGGCCCACCGTCACCAGGATGGCCGAGGCCACGCCCAAGGCGCGGTACTGGCCGAAGGCCTGGCCGACCACCGCCTGGCCCATGTCCTGGGCGCGCGAGGCGCGGGTCACCAGCATGGCCACGGCCGAGGACACCAGCAGCGCCGGCAGCTGCGCCACCAGGCCGTCGCCGATCGACAGCAGGGTGTAGGTCGAGGCGGCGTCGGCGGCGGCCATGCCGTGCTGGAACATGCCCACGGCGAAGCCGCCCAGCAGGTTGATGAACAGGATCAGGATGCCGGCGACGGCGTCGCCGCGGATGAACTTGCTGGCGCCGTCCATCGCGCCGTAGAAGTCGGCCTCCTCGCGGACCTCGTCGCGGCGGGCCTTGGCCTCCTCGCGGGTGATCAGGCCGGCATTGAGGTCGGCGTCGATCGCCATCTGCTTGCCGGGCATGGCGTCGAGGATGAAGCGCGCGGTCACCTCGGAGATGCGCCCGGAGCCCTTGGTGATGACCACGAAGTTGATGATGGTCAGGATCGCGAACACCACGATGCCGACCGCGTAGTTGCCGCCGACCACGAACTCGCCGAAGGCGGCGATCACCTTGCCGGCGGCGTCGCCGCCGGCCTGGCCGTGCAGCAGGATCACGCGGGTGGACGCCACGTTCAGCGCCAGCCGCAGCATGGTGGTGGTCAGCAGGATGACCGGGAAGATGGTGAAGTCCAGCGGCCGCTGCACGTAGACCACGGCCAGCAGCACCACCAGCGAGATGGCGATGTTGAAGCTGAAGAGGGCATCCAGCAGCAGCGGCGGCAGCGGCACCACCACCATGGCGAGCAGGGCCAGCACCAACAGTGGCGCGCCGATGCCATTGCGGGCCATTTCCAGCAGGCGGCGGGACAGCGGCTGGGAAGCGGTCGCGCTCACTTGCCGTCATCCTCCGGGAATTCCCTGACCTCGACCGTGCCCAGCTGCGGCGCGCGCCCGGTACCGGGGCGCCAGGCGCGCAGCTGGTACACGTAGGACAGGACCTGGGCCACGGCGGCGTACAGTCTCACGGGGATCTCCTTGTCGAGCTCACCCTCGCGATACAAGGCGCGTGCCAGAGGCGGCGCGGACACGATCGCCACGCGGTGGGCGTCGGCCACCTCGCGGATCCGCATCGCCAGCTCGTCCACGCCCTTGGCCACCACCTTCGGCGCGCGCATGCTGCCGCCGTCGTACTTCAGGGCCACCGCGTAGTGGGTCGGGTTGACCACCACCACGTCGGCGGTCGGCACCGCCTCCATCATCCGGCGCTGCGACATCTGGAACTGCATCTGCCGGATCTTGCCCTTGACCTGCGGGTTGCCGTCGGCCTCCTTCATTTCTTCGCGCACTTCCTGGCGCGTCATCTTCAGCTTGCGGAGCCGGTTCCACTTCTGGTACGGCGCATCGGCCAGGGCCAGCAGCAGCAGCGCCACCGCGGCGGCGCCCAGCAGGCGGCCGGCGAAGTACAGGCCGGTGCGCGCGGCGTCCTCCAGCGACTGCCCGGGCATGGCGCGCAGCACGTCGAAGCCGTGCACCAGCACCAGGCCGCAGGCGGTGCCCAGCAACGCCACGCGCAGCAGCGACTTGGCCAGTTCCACCAGGCCGTCGCTGCTGACCATGCGCTGCAGCCCGGCCAGGGGGTTGAGGCGCTCGGGCTTGGGCGCCAGTGCCTTGAGGTTGAACTGCAGGCTGCCCATCAGCACCGGCGCGACCAGGCAGGCCAGCAGCGCCACGCCCAGCAGCGGCAGCACCACCGCGAACAGCTTCAGCAGCAGCATGCCCATGTGCCCGAACAGCAGGGACGGGTCCTCCAGCATCCCCAGGTCGGGCGCCAGCGCGTTGCGCATCCAGCCGGCCGCGCCGCGCGCGAACATTGGACCGCCGGCGATCACCGCCACCACGCCGGCGCCGAACAGCGCCGCGTTGCCCAGTTCGCGCGAACGCGGGACGTTGCCTTCCTCGGCCGCCTTCTGCAGGCGTCTGCCGGTTGGCTGTTCGGTTTTTTCCTGGCCGTCCTCGTTCTCGGCCATGCCGGTCTCCGGCGCCGGAAGGGGGCCGGCGCGGGGCGGTCAGTGCAAGTTCCGTTCCAGGCGCCGGCTCAGGGCGCGGGGACGGCCATGCCGGCGTCGAACGCGGTGTCGAACAGCGCCTGCACCGGGCGCGCGATCTCGCCGGCCAGCAGCGACAGCAACAGCATGCCGGTCAGCACCGCCACCGGCAGGCCCAGCTGCACCGGATGCAGCGAAGGCGCGGCCTTGGCCAGCACGCCGAAGGTGAGGTTGGTGGCCAGCATCGCCATCATCAGCGGCAGGGCCAGGCCCAGGCCGCCGCGCAGCACCGCCGGGAACAGCTGCACCGGCACCGACAGCCCGGCCGCGGCATCGGTCCAGCCGGCGCCGATCGGCAGGGCCTGGTAGCTGCGCACCAGCATCGCGACCATGGCCAGGTGTCCGTCGCTGGCGAAGAACAGCAGGCCGAAGGCGAGGTAGAACCACTGCGCGACCACGCCGGAACTGGTGCCGCGCAGCGGGTCGTTCATCTGCGCGAACGCCAGGCCCATGCCCTGGGACACGATCTCGCCGGCGAACGCCCCGGCCTCGAACATCAGGCGCAGGCAGAAGCCCATGGCCACGCCCACCGCCAGTTCCCGGGCCACGCCCAGCACGCTGGCCGCGTCCAGGCCGGCGAACTCCGGCACCGGCGGCAGCATCGGCGCCAGCGCCATGGCCAGGGCGCCGGCCACCAGCACCCGCACCCGCACCGGTACCGCGCGGGTGCCGATCAGCGGCATCGCCATCAGCATCGCCCCGGTGCGCAGCATGGTCCACATGACCGTGCCGATCATGCCGAAGGCCTGCTGGCCGTCGACCACCATCTGGGTTGCCGGATCCACCGCGCGCTCCCGTCCTCAGCCGATCAGGTGGGGGATGCGCTGGAACAGCGTGGTGGTGTAGTCGACCAGGTAGGCCAGCAGGAAGCTGCCCAGCGCGAACAGCGCCGCGGTCATGGCCACGGCCTTGGAGATGAAGGCGATGGTCGGCTCGTTGATCTGGGTGGCGGCCTGGACGATGCCGACCACCACGCCCACCACCAGCATGGTGACCAGCAGCGGGCCGCCCACCCACAGGGCCACCTCGAGGGCGCGGCGCAGTTCGGTCAGGGCCAGTTCCGGGCTCATCTCAGACCCCGTTGAAGCTGGCCGCCAGGGTGCCGACGGTCAGCACCCAGCCGTCCACCAGCACGAACAGCAGGATCTTGAACGGCGCGGAGATCAGCATCGGCGAGAGCATCATCATGCCCATCGACATCAGCACGCTGGCCACCACCAGGTCGATCACCACGAACGGGATGAAGATCAGGAAGCCGATCTCGAACGCGGTCTTCAGCTCGGAGGTGACGAACGAGGCCGCCAGCACCGGGAACGGCACCGCGTCCGGGCCGCTGTAGGTGTCATGCCCGGCCAGGCCGGCGAAGGTCATCAGGTCGGTCTCGCGCACCTGGGCCAGCATGAACGCGCGCAGCGGCGCGGTGCCCAGGTCCCAGGCGCTGCGGAAGTCGATGTCGCCGTTGAGGTAGGGGCCGAAGCCGGCGTCCCAGGCCTTCTGCCACACCGGCATCATGACCATCGCGGTCAGGAACAGCGACAGCCCCACCAGGATCTGGTTGGAAGGGGTCTGGCCGGTGCCCAGGGCCTGCCGCAGCAGCGCCAGCACGATGATGATCCGGGTGAAGCAGGTCATCACCAGCAGCAGCGACGGCAGCAGGGTGATGCCGGTCATCAGCAGCAGGGTCTGCAGCGGCACGCTCACCGGGGCGTCGCCGATGCGGCCCACGGTCACGTTCGGCAGGGATGGCACCTGCGGCGCCGCCGGCGCGGCGGCGGCCAGCAGCGGCAGGCAGGCCAGCACCAGCACCACGACGGTCAGGAGCAGGCGGCGGGAGTTCATGTCAGCGGGTCCGGCGCAGCCGCTGCGACAGCAGCTGGGCGAAGTTGGGGAGTTCCTTGAGGTTGGGCAGGCGCGGCGCCTCGGGCGCGGGCAGCGGCTCGGGCAGCTCGTGCAGCAGGGTCACGCCGCCCGGGGAGACGCCCAGCAGCAGCTGGCGGCCGCCGACCTCCACCACCACCGCGCGCTCCTTGGTGCCCAGGTGCAGCGAGGCGACCACGCGCAGGCCGTCGGCGGGACGGAAGCCGGAGCCGGGCATGCGCTTGAGCAGCCAGGCCAGGCCGACGATCAGGCCCAGCACCAGCAGCAGGGCGAAGAACGCGCCGAACAGGCCCGGGCCCTGGGCCTGCGCCGCCGGCCGCGCGGCCTGCGCGGCGGGGGCGGCGGCCAGCAGCAGCGGCAGGATGCTCAACGCAGCCTCCGGATCCGCTCGCTGGGGCTGACCACGTCGGTCAGGCGCACGCCGAAGCGGTCGTTGATCACCACCACCTCGCCGTGGGCGATCAGGGTGCCGTTGACGTACACGTCCAGCGGTTCGCCGGCGCCGCGTTCCAGCTCGATCACCGAGCCCTGGTTGAGCTGCAGCAGGTTGCGGATCGGCATGCGGGTGCGGCCGACCTCCAGCGACAGGGTCACCGGCACGTCGAGGATGACGTCCAGGTTCAGGTCGCTGGCGCCCTGGACGGGCTCGGACTGCAGCGCGTCGAATTGCGCGGTCGCGGCAGGGGCTTCGGTGCTCATGCGGGCATTTCCTCGGGGGCGGCCTGGCGCGGCTTTTCGGCGCCGGGCGGGTGGGTCTGGACGATCTTCACCGCGTTCCTGCCGTTGGACAGGCCGAACTGGCCGGTGAACACCGGGATGTTCTCCACGCACACCGGGACGGTGGTGGACAGCTCGATCGGCAGCACGTCGCCGACCTTCAGCTGGGTGAGCTGGCGCAGGTCGATGCGCTTCTCCGCCAGCACGCTGGAGATGGTCACCTCGGCCAGCTGCAGCTGCTCGCGCAGGGTGGCGTTCCAGCTCTCGTCGCGGTCGATGCGGTCGCTCTGGATGCCGGCGTCGAGCAGCTCGCGGATCGGCTCGAGCATGGAATAGGGCAGGGTGACGTGGATCTCGCCGCCGCCGCCGTCCAGCTCGACGTGGAAGCGGCTGACCACCACGTACTCGCGCGGGGTGACGATGTTGGCGAAGTGCGGGTTGATCTCGGAGTTGATGTACTCGAACTCCACGTCCATCACCGGTGCCCAGGCCTCGACCAGGTCGGTGAAGGTCTGGCGCAGCATCAGCTGGATCACCCGCATCTCGGTGACGGTGAACTCGCGACCCTCGATCCGGGTCGGGTAGCGCCCGTCGCCGCCGAAGAAATTGTCCACCACGGTGAACACCAGCTTGGGCTCGAACACGATCAGGCCCATGCCGCGCAGCGGCTTGAAGCGCACCAGGTTGAGGTTGGTCGGCACGTACAGCGAGTGCATGTACTCGCCGAACTTGATCAGGTCGATGCCGCGCACGGAGATGTCGGCCGAGCGCCGGATCAGGTTGAACAGGCCGATGCGCCACAGGCGCACGAAGCGCTCGTTGACCATCTCCAGGGTGGGCATGCGCCCGCGGATGATGCGGTCCTGGCTGGCGAAGTCGTACGGCCGCGCGGTGCCCGGGTCCGGCTCCGGCTCGGTGTTGACCGCGCCGGAATCCACGCCGTGCAGCAGGGCGTCGATCTCGTCCTGTGAGAGCAGGTCGTTGATGGTCATGGGCGCGCGCGGCTCACTGGGTCACGAAGCTGGTGAACAGCAGGGCTTCGGCGCAGGGCTTGCCGGTCTCGGCGCGCATCAGCTTGCGCACCTCGGCCAGGGCCTCGGCCTGCAGCGCTTCCTTGCCGGCGCGGTCGGCGATGCCCTCGGCGGTCTGCTGCGCCAGCAGCATCAGCAGGCGGGCGCGGATCGCCGGGGCGTGGCGCTCCAGCTCCGCCAGCTCGTTGTTGTCGCGGGTCATCAGCTGGATCTCCACCTGCAGGTACTTCGGGCCCTCGATGCCGCCGTTGAGGTTGACCACGAACGGCGGCTCCAGCGCCAGGTACTGGGCCGGGGCCGGCAGGCGCGGCTTGGCCGCCTCGGCGGCGGCCTGCTCGGCGGCCTTGGCGCGCTGGGAGCTCCAGTACCAACCGCCGCCGGCGCCGCAGGCCACCAGCACCGCGACCAGGGTGATGACCAGGGGCAGCTTGCCGCCGTCGCGGGGAGTACTGTTCGGCGAGTTGCGGGGGGTCCTGTCGGCTGCGGTGGCCACGCGTCGATCTCCTGTGGTTTGCGGCAAGACCTATGCAAGCGGCGTGCCGCAAGCGCGGCGACGGTTTGACGACGAGCGGCGGCGGAGCCGGTGAAGGTCCGGCGCGTGGCCGCACGGCCGGCATGGCCGGGGCCTGGCGATCGGGATTGCGACAGGCACCTGCGCCCCGGCCGCGGACGCGGCCAGGGCGGGGCAGCAAACACGCACCATCGAAGCAGCGCGGCGGACCAGGTCCGGGGACAGCGGTGCCGCGCGACCGGCACCGCGACGGTCAGGCGTAGGCGTCGAGCAGGCCGCGTCGGGCCATCCGTACCGGCTGGGCCGTGGCCGCCGGTTCGTCGCCGTTTGCTTCGCCGCCACTCCCCTGGCGGCCTTGCGACGCCGCTTCGCGGTCGCCAGCCTGGTCGTGGCCAACCCCGGCATGGGCCAGCTCGAAGCCATGCTGGCCCAGCATCTCGCGCAGGCGCGGCAGGCTCTGCTCCAGCGCCTGGCGGACCTCGGCCTGGGCGCTGCTGAAGTCGGCGCTCAGGCGGTCGCCATCCAGCTGCAGGCGCACCTCGACCGGGCCCAGGTCCTGCGGCGAGACCCGGATGACGGCATGGCTGATCTTCTGCCCGGCCAGCCACTCCACGTGGCTGCCGACATCCTCGGCGAAGCCGGCGTCGCCCAGCTGCGGGGTAGGCAGGTGCGCCGGGGTGGCCGGTAGCGCCGCGGCGGGTGCGGCCACTGGCGCCGGGTTGGCCAGCGGCAGCACGAAGGCCGGTGCCTGCGATTCCGGGCCGGTCTCCGGGACCAGCGCCTGCAGGTGGCGCGCGGCGCCGGCCAGGGTGTCCAGGGCCTCGCCGGCGGCATCCTCCTGCGGCAGGGGTTCGGCAGCGGGGGACGGGGCGGCGGCCAGCGGGCGCGCGGCGGGGGCGGCCAGGTCCGGCAGCAGCGGGGCCGTGGCCTTGCCGGCCGCGGCGGGCTCGCCTTCGCCGGCATTGCCCGCAACAGGAGCGGGAACGGCGGCGCCGGCGGCCGGGGCCGGCGGCGCCGGTTCCGGCGGTTGCAGCAGCCAGGCCAGGCCCGGCGGGGGCCAGTCGCTGGCGGCGGCTTCGCCATCGCTGTCCGTGCCCGGGGTCTCGTCCGTGGCCGCCGGCGCGGCGGTGGCCGCTTCCGCGGATTCCTCCGTAGCCGGGCGGGCCTCGCCGGGGGCGCCCGGCAGCTCGTCCCGGGCCGGGGCCTCGTCCTTGCCCGGCTGGCGCGCCGGGGCGTCGGCGCGGGCAGGGCCCTTGCGCGCGGCGCCGGCGTCCTGCGGGCCTTCCAGCAGGCGCGCGAAATCCTGGCCCTCGCCGCCGGCGGAGGCGCCGCGCGGGGAGGGCGGGGAGCCTGCCGGGGCGGTCTTCGGCGCCGGGGCGACGGCGGCAAACAGGCTCGGGGTCACTGCGACTCTCCTTCTTGCCGGGCCTGCTGCGCGGCGCGCACGCGGCGCGCGCCCAGGTCGTCCATCTCGCGCTGGCTGCGGCGCTCGTCGGCCTTGCGTTCCTGGGCGCGGTAGCTCGCCGCCAGCTGCTCCAGCACCGCCTTGTCGCGGCTGGCCAGCAGCAGGCGGGCACGTTCGGCCTCCAGCCGCTCGCGGCTGCGGTCCACGTTCCGGCTCTGCTGTTCGACCGCGCTCTCCAGGCGGTCGAGGAAGGCGCGCCGGTTGGCCAGCTGCGCCGGGCTGATCGCGGACATCTGGCTGGCGGCGTACTCGGCGGCGTAGCGCCGCAGCTCCTCCAGCCGCGATTCCTGCAGTTCGTGCGCACGCTGGCGCTCGGCCAGCTCGCGCGCCACGGCATCCTCGTGCTCCTGCGCGCGGCGCAGCAGCGGATCGATGCGGCGGGACTGCATCATGCGGCGTTCTCCTTGTGCAGCAGGTCGGCCAGGGCCTGGCGGCTATGTTCCAGGTCGGCCGAGCGGGCCACGTCCTGGCCGAGGAATTCGACGATCTGCGGCCAGCGCGCCAGGGCCTCGTCCACCAGCGGGTCGTTGCCGCGCTGGTAGGCGCCGATGGCGATCAGGTCGCGGTTGGCGTTGTAGGCGGCGACCAGGCGCTTGAGCGCGCGGATGCGCTCGCGCCAGGTCTCGTCGGCGATGTCCTGGACCACGCGGCTGACCGAGGACTCGACGTCGATGGCCGGGTACAGGCCGGCGTCGGCGATCCGTCGCGACAGCAGGATGTGGCCGTCGAGGATGGCGCGCGCGGCGTCGGCGATCGGGTCCTGCGGGTCGTCGCCTTCGGTCAGCACGGTGTAGAAGGCGGTGATCGAGCCACGGCCCTTGGCGCCGTTGCCGGCGCGCTCGACCAGCGCCGGCAGCTTGGCGAACACGCTCGGCGGGTAACCGCGGGTGGTCGGCGGCTCGCCCACCGACAGGCCGATCTCGCGCTGGGCCTGGGCGAAGCGGGTCAGCGAGTCCATCAGCAGCAGGACGTTCAGGCCCTGGTCGCGGAACCACTCGGCGATGGCGGTGGCGCGGTAGGCGCCATGCAGGCGCGCCAGCGGCGGGCGGTCGGCCGGGGCGGCCACGACCACGGCGCGGCGCAGGCCTTCCTCGCCCAGCGTGCTCTCGACGAAGTCGCGCACTTCGCGGCCGCGTTCGCCGATCAGGCCGACCACGATCACGTCGGCCGCGGTGAAGCGGGTCATCATGCCCAGCAGCGTCGACTTGCCGACGCCGGAACCGGCGAACAGGCCCACGCGCTGGCCGCGGCCGATCGGCAGCAGGGCGTTGATCGCGCGCACGCCCACGTCCAGCGGCTGGGTGATGGGCTCGCGCGCCAGCGGGTTGATCGCGGCGCCGGCCATGCTCACGCTGCCCTCGGCGCGGACCGGGCCCTTGCCGTCCAGCGGCACGCCGTCGGAGTCGATCACCCGGCCAAGCAGGCCTTCGCCCACTTCCACGCCGCCGCGCCGGCGCACCGGCACCACGCGGGCGTTGGGCAGCAGGCCGTGCAGTTCGGCGCTGGGCATCAGCGAGGTGCGGTCGCCGGCAAAGCCGACGACCTCGGCCTCGACCCAGCCGCCGTCGGCCACTTCCACCCGGCAGGTGGCGCCCATCGGCGCCGCGCAGCCGGTGGCTTCCAGGGTCAGGCCCACGGCGCGGCGCAGGATGCCCTCGCGGATCAGGCCGCGGCCGGCGGCCGGGTCCGGGGACAGGGCGCCCAGGCGCATGGCCAGGCGCAGGTTGCGCGCGGACAGCCAGTCGGCCGGCACGGCGCCGCCGAGGGCGGGATTGCGGTCGGGGGCGGGGTTCATGCGCTGGCTCCGGCCTTGTGGATCACGCTTTCCAGCGCGCCGCGCAGGCGCGCCTCCAGGGTGCCGTCGATGCGCACCGCCTCGGCGTGCACGCGCAGGTCGCCGCGGCCCAGGGTCGGGTCGGGCACCAGGCGCGCCTCGGACACCAGCGCCAGCATCGGGGCCAGGGTCTCGATGTCGTCCGGGTGCAGGCGCACCTCGACCTCGCGGCTGGCGCCACCGACCGCGTCCAGCGCCTCGGACACCAGTTCCGACAGCAGCGCCGGGTCGGCCTCGTAGGCGCGGCCCACCAGGCTGCCGGCGATGCGCACGGCCAGCTCGCCCAGCGCGGCGGTGACTTCGTCCTCGAGGCGGGCGAGGGGGCGGGTGAAGTTGTCGAGGATGCCCTCGATCTGCGCGGTCAGCCGGCGCACCTCGGCCTGGCCCTGGGCGAAGCCGTCCTGGTGCCCCTGGGCGAAGCCGGCCTGGTAGCCCTCTTCGCGCGCGGCGTCCTGGATGGCCTGGATCTCCTCCAGGGTCGGCGGAACCGGCAGCGGCACTTCCTCCACGATCTCCGGCTCCGGTGCCGGGGGCGGTGCGACCTCCAGCTCCGGCGCCATCCAGCGCACGACGGTGCTCATACCAGCTCCTCGCCGCCGCCGCCGCTGAGGTTGATCACGCCCTCATCGGCCAGGCGGCGGACGATGGTCATGATCTCCTTCTGCGCCGCCTCCACGTCGGACAGGCGCACCGGTCCACGCGCCTCCATGTCCTCCAGCAGGATCTCGGCGGCGCGCTGGGACATGTTGCGGGTGATCTTCTCGCGCACCTTGATGTCGGCGCCGCGCAGGGCGATGCCCAGGCGCTCGCCGGAGACCTCGCGCAGCAGGGTCTGCAGCTCGCGGTCGTCCAGCTCGACCAGGTCGTCGAACACGAACATCAGGTCCTGGATGCGCTGGCACAGCTCGTTGTCGACCTTGCCGATCTCGCCGAGGATCGACTGGTCCTGGCCGCCGTCGAGGAAGTTGAGGATGTTGGCCGCGACCTTGACGCCGCCGATGTTGGACGACTTGAGGTTCTGGTTGCCGGCGAACTGTCGCTCCATGATCTCGTTGAGCTCGTTGAGCGCGTTCGGCGGGATGCCGTCGAGGGTGGCGATGCGCAGCAGCACGTCGGCGCGCACGCGCTCGGGCAGGAACTTCAGCGCCTCGGCGGCCTGGTCCGGGTCCAGGTGGGAAAGCACGATGGCGCAGATCTGCGGGTGCTCGTTGCGCACCAGGTCGGCCACCGCGCGCGGGTCCATCCACTTGAGCGTGTCCAGGCCGGTGGTGTTGCGGCCCAGCAGGATGCGGTCTATCAGGCTGCCGGCCTTGTCCGCGCCCAGCGCCTGGATCAGCACGTTGCGGATGTAGTCGTCCGCGCCCACGCCGAGCGAGGTCTGCCGCTCCAGCGCCTGCTCGAACTGCTCCATCACGTCCATGACCTGCTCGCGGCTGATGCCGCTCATGGTCGCCATCGCCAGGCCGAGCTTCTGCACTTCCTTGGCGCTCATGTGCTTGAGCACCTCGGCCGCGTCGCTCTCGCCCAGCGACAGCAGCAGCACGGCGGCGCGCTGCACGCCGGTCAGTTCGGACTGGAGACTAGGCTGCTTCATTTCCCAACCACTCCTTCACCACCTGGGCGACCCGCTTGGAGTCGGCGCGCACGGCCTCGCGGGCGTTGCGCAGGCGGTCCTCGTAGGCATTGGAGGGCAGCGCCGCCGGCGGCTGCTGGGCCTGCAGGCCGAGCTGGGCCGTGTCCTCGGCCAGTGCCGGCAGGTCCTCGCCGTCCTCGACCAGGGAGACTTCGGCGGTGGCCGGCCCGGCTTCTTCCTCCTTCTTCGGCGCGGGCGGGGCGACGATCTGGCGGATGCTCGGGCGCAGCACGCCGAACAGCAGGGCCAGCACCACCACCGCGCCCACCAGCAGGCGCAGGGCATCGCGCACGCGCGGATCTTCCCACCACTTCGGCCCCTCGACCGCCGGCGGGTCGTCGCGCACGAACGGGGCGTTGACCACCGAGACCTGGTCGCCGCGGGCGGCGTCGAAGCCCACCGCCTGGCGCACCAGCTCCTGCAGGCGCGCCAGCTCCTGCTCCGACAGCGGCTGCAGGGCGACCTTGCCGTCCGGGCCGGGGCGCGGCACGTGGTCAACCACCACCGCGGCGGTCACCCGGCGGATGCGGCCGGCCGGCTGGCGGGTGTGCTGCAGGGTGCGGTCCAGCTCGAAGTTGCGGGTGGCGCTGCGCGAGCTGGTGCCGGCGGGCGCGGCCGCGGTGGTGCCGGGCAGCGGGGTGCCGTCGGCCTGCTGCTGGGCGACCGCGCCCGGCGGGGTGTTGCTGGTGGCGCCGGGGATGCCCTGCGGGCCCTCGCCGGCGGTGGTGTTCTCGCTGACCTGCTCGCTGCGCAGCTTCTGCGGCTCGGCGTTGAACAGCTCGCGGGCCTCCTCGGTGACCGAGAAGTCCATGTCCACCGTGACCTCGGCGTTGACCCGGCCGGTGCCGGTCAGCGGCTCCAGCAGCTCGCGGATGCGCTGGTTGAACGAGGTCTCCTGGCGCCGCACCTGCTCGAACTGGGCGGCGCTGAGGGCCGAGGCGCTGTCCTGGCCGTTGCTGCTGAGCAGGCGGCCGTTCTGGTCGACCACGGTCACCCGCTCCGGGGCCAGGTCCGGGATCGAGGAGGCGACCAGGTGGACGATGGCGTCCACCTGGTTGCGCTCGAGCAGGGCGCCGGAGCGCAGTTCCAGCACGACCGAGGCGCTGGCCACCTCGCGCTGGCGGGTGAAGGCCGAGGGCTTGGGGATGGCCAGGTGCACGCGCGCGTCGCGCACCGGGCGCAGGGTGGCGATGGTGCGCACCAGCTCGGTTTCCAGCGCGTGCTGGTAGCGCGCGTTCTCCACGAACTGGCTGACGCCGAAGCCCGGGTCGCGCTCCATCAGTTCGAAGCCCAGGCGGCCGCTCTCGGTCAGGCCGGAGCCGGCCAGCTTCAGGCGCGCGTCGTGCAGGTTGGCCTCCGGCACGGAGATGGCGCCGGTGGCCTGGTCGAGCTTGAACGGGATCTGCGCGGCGCGCAGCAGGTCGGCAGCCTCGGCCGTGGCCTTGGCGTCCAGCCCGGTGTACAGCGGGGTGTACTGCGGCTTCTGCGACCAGAAGAAGACGTACAGGCCGGCCGCCACCGCCAGCGAGATCGCCAGCAGGGTGCCGAGCTTCCGGCCCAGCTGCATCTCCTGCAGCTTGACCACCGCCTGGGCCGCCTTCTCGGTGGCCTGCTCGCGGTTGAAGCTGTCCTTGGAAAGAGTGATCGCCATCGTGTGTCAGTCCCTGGTCACAGCGGCATGTTCATGACGTCCTGGTAGGCCTGCACCAGCCGGTTGCGGACCTCCACCGTGGCGCGGAACGCCACCTGTGACTGCTGCGAGGCCACCATCACCCGGGCCAGGTCGGCGCCCGGCTCGCCGCGCTCGAACGCGGCCTGCAGCTCGCCGGCCTTGGCCTGGGCGGCGTTGACGCCTTCCAGGGCGCGGGCCAGGGTCTGGGTGAAGCTCGGCGCGGCGGTGCCCTGGGTCGCGCCCGGTGCCTGCATGGCGCCCAGTCCCTGGATCGCATCGCTGCGCGCCACGTCGCCCGCACGCGCGGCGGCCTGGCCGAGCTGACCCTGGTAGGCGCGGATCTGCGACAGGACGGAGCTGATCGAGTCGGTCATGGGTTTCCCTGCGGCATGGGCCGGTGTCGCCGCAGTGGATGCAAGCGGCGTGCCACGGGTGCAGGGCATGGGCGCCGGAAATCCGACCGCGCCCGGGGCGCGACCCCGGAAAACGGCAACGCCCCGCGGGCGCGGGGCGTTGCAGCGGCCGGCGGCGCGGGGAGCGGCCGTGCTCAGCCCAGCGCCTCGCTGTGCTCCCGCTCGATCCCGTACTTGCGCAGCTTCTCGACCAGGGTGGTGCGGCGCAGGCCCAGCAGCTGGGCGGCGTGGGCGACCACGCCCTGGCTGCGCTCCAGGGCCTCGCGGATCAGGCGCAGCTCGATCCCGGCCATGTACTCGCGCAGGTCCAGGCCGTCCTCGGGCAGGGCCGTCGCGACGGCGGGAGCGGGCGCCGGGGCCGGGGCGGTGGCCTCGGCCCCGACCGCGGTCGCCGAGCCCGCGGCTGGCGTCTTCAGTGCCGGCTCCACGCCGGCCGGGACGTGCGCGCGGTAGCGGGCCGGCAGGTCCTCCAGGCGCACCAGGCCGCCCGGGTTGAGCACGGCCAGGCGCTCGACCAGGTTGGTGAGCTCGCGCACGTTGCCGGGCCACGGGTAGCCGGCCAGCGCCGCCAGCGCGGCGTCGGCGAAGCGGATCTCGCCGCGGCCGGAGCGGGCCAGCTGCGCGGAGATGGTCTGCACCAGCGCCGGCAGGTCCTCGGCGCGCTCGCGCAGCGCCGGCATCTCGATCGGGAACACGTTGAGCCGGTAGAACAGGTCCTCGCGGAACTGGCCTTCGGCAATGCGGTCCTCGAGGTTGCGGTGGGTGGCGGCGATCACCCGCACGTTGCACTTGATGGTCTGGTTGCCGCCCACCCGCTCGAAGCTGCGCTCCTGCAGCACGCGCAGCAGCTTGACCTGCATCGGCAGGCTCATGTCGCCGATCTCGTCCAGCAGCAGGGTGCCACCCTCGGCCATCTCGAAGCGGCCCTTGCGCGCGGTCAGCGCGCCGGTGAAGGCGCCCTTCTCGTGGCCGAACAGCTCGCTTTCAAGCAGGTCGGGCGGGATCGCGCCGCAGTTGATGGCCACGAACGGGCCGTCGCGGCGCGCGGACTGCTGGTGGATGGCGCGCGCGCACACCTCCTTGCCGGTGCCGGACTCGCCCAGCACCAGCACCGTGGTATCGAACGGCGCCACCTGCGCGATCATGCGGCGCAGGCGCTGCACCGCGGGGCTGGAACCGGTCGGGCCGTCGCCGTCGCCGGCCGCCTGCTGCTCGGCGTCCAGCCGCTTGAGGCTGGCCCGGCGCAGGCAGGCTTCCAGCTGGGCGTGGCGGATCGGCGATTCCAGCGGCCACACCCCGGCCTCGTGCAAGCCGTGGGCGGCGGCGAAGGCGGCGGTGTCGCCCTCCAGCAGCAGCACCGGCGGCGGCAGCTGGGCGGCGCCCAGCCAGGCGAAGAACGCGCGCGCGGACTCGTCGTCGTCCAGGGTGCCGACCACCACCGCCATCCAGTCGCTCGGGCGCTGGCGGCCGGTGTTGACGTCGGACGGCGAGGCGGCCCAGCGCGGGTTGAGGTCCATGAACTCGAGCAACCCGCACAGGTGCTCGGCACGCGGCCCCTGGCTATCGAGGACGAGGATGCGCGATTCGCTCATGACGCTTGGACTCCGGCTAGGCGCTCCAGGATCGGTACCACTTCCTGGAGGTAGGACAGTTTGCTGACGAAGCCGTCGGCACCGGCGCGGGTGGCGTGCTCGCGGTGCTCGGCGTCGTCGAAATGGGAGGCGATGACGATGAAGGGCGGCTCGTCCTGGGCCTTGATCAGGCGCGTGGCCTGCAGCCCGCCCATCTCGGGCATGGCCAGGTCCATCAGGACCACGTCCGGGCGCAGGGCCTCGGAGCGCTCGATCGCCTCCAGCCCGTTGCCGGCGGTGCCGGCCACCTCGAGCCACTCCAGCTTGCGGAAGTGGCGCAGGACGGCATTGATGAATCCCTCGTGATCGTCGACCAGCAGGACGCGGATCTTGCGCATCGGGCTACTCCGGGGGCGGGGGTCAGACGGCGCGCGCCAGCGCGGCGGGGGCGGCGGCGCGGCGGCGCTCGCGCGCGGTGGGGATGGAAAGCTGTTCGCGGTACTTGGCCACGGTACGCCGGGCGATGTGCACGCCCTGGCGCGCCAGCAGCGCGGCGATGGCGTCGTCGGCCAGCGGCCGGCCCGGCGGCTCGGACTCGATCAGGCGCTTCACCATCGCCCGCACCGCGGCGCCGGAGACGTTGGCGCCCTCCAGGCGCACGGCGAAGAACTGCTTGAGCTCGAAGGTGCCGCGCGGGGTCTGGATGTACTTGCCGCTGGTGATGCGCGAGACGGTGGACTCGTGCATGCCGATCTCGTCGGCCACTTCCTTGAGGGTCAGCGGGGCGATCGCTTCCTCGCCGCGGGCAAGGAAGGCGGCCTGGCGCTCGACCAGGACCCGGGTGGTGCGCAGCAGGGTCTCGTAGCGCATGGACAGGCCGCGGGTCAGCCAGCGCGCCTCTTGCAGCAGTTCGCGCATGGCCGCGGCGCCTTCGCCGTCGCCGGCGTGGGCCAGGGCGCGCTCGTAGCCGGCATTGATCGCCACGCGCGGGGCGGTGGCGGGGTTCAGCGCCACCCGCCACTGGCCGTCGGCATGCCAGGCCACCACGTCGGGGACCACGTAGCCGTCCGCCGTCTCCACCGCCTCCTGCAGCGGACGCGGCTGCAGCGACAGGATCAAGCGCACCGCCTCGGCGACATCGGCCTCGTCGGCATCCAGGCGGGCGGCGATGGCGGCATGGTCGTGCGCGGCCAGCGCATCGACGCAGGATTCCAGGATCCGCGCGGCCAGCGGCCGCCCGGGGCAGGGCGCGGGCAGGGCGGCCAGCTGTGCCTGCAGGCACTCGCCGACGTCGCGCGCGGCCAGTCCGGCCGGCTCGCCGTGCAGCAGGCGCTGGCGCACCGCCTCGATGCGCGCGGCGGCCACGTCGAAGCGGGCGGTGGCGCGCAGCAGCAGGGCGGAGTGTTCGCCTTCCAGGTAGCCGGACTCGTCGCAGTGCTCCAGCCAGAAGGCGGCGATCTCCAGCTCGGCTGGCTCCAGTTCCAGGGCCAGGGCCTGCAGCACGCGCACGCAGGGGTCGCTGGAGCCGGGCTCGGCGATCCGCTGCATGCGGTCCTCGCCTTCGCCGCTCCAGCTGGCGCCGGGCACGTCCCACATCGAGGGTTCGGGCAGTTCGTCGAAGGCGGCGGTCTCGACGCCGGCCACCGCAGCCGGCTCGACGTCCCCGGCGGCCGGCGCCTGGGCTTCGGCCTGGGCTTCCTCTTCCAGCTCCAGCAGCGGGTTCAGTTCCAGCGCACGGGTGACCTCCAGTTGCAACTGCTGGGCATTGAGCTGCAGCAGCCGGATCGACTGCAGCAGCTGCGGCGTCAGGTTGAGCTGCTGGCCCAACTGCGCGGACTGGATGGCCTTCATCTTGCTTTTCCCCATTCGGCGCCGGTTTCGTTACGCCGATGTGAAGCATCCTGCCCCGGTTGCGTCGGCGGAAGAATCGGGGGGTGCCTGATTCCTGAGGGGGTAGCCCCTACAGCGTGTAGGGTTTTTACCTACAGCGTCGTTGAAATCCTGACGCAGTGCGCATTTCGGGGACGGTGGCGCCGGAATTTCGCCGCGCCGGAACGGCTCAGCCCAGCTCGTGCTGGTGCTTGACCGCCAGCAGCACCAGTTCGCTGGCGCGGCGGCAGCCCAGGGCCTCCATCATGCGCGCCCGGTGGGTCTCCACCGTCTTGACGCTGATCCCGAGGCTGCTGGCGATTTCCTTGCTGCTGAGGCCGCGGCCGATCTGGGCCAGGATCTGGCGCTGGCGCGGGGGCAGGGCGGCCACGCCCTCGGGGCGGGCCTGGCGCGAGCGCCCCAGCAGCGGGGCGATCATGCGCGAGGAGATGCGCGGGCTGAGGAACACCTCGCCGTTGGCCGCCGCGCGCAGCGCCAGCTCCAGTTCCAGCGGGGCGGCATCCTTGACCACGAAACCGGCGGCGCCGCGGTCCAGGGCGTCGCGCACGTGCAGCGGGTCGTCGTGCATGGACATCATCACCACCCGCGTCTCCGGCACCTTCTCGAGGATCCCGCTGAGGGCCTCCAGGCCGGTGCGCCCTGGCAGGGACAGGTCGAGCAGGACCAGGTCGGGGCGGTGGATCGCGGCCAGGTCGATGGCCTGGTCGGCGTTGGCCGCTTCGGCGACCACGTCCACCCCGTCGAAGGTCTGCAGCAGGCGGCTGAGCCCGGCGCGGACCAAGGTGTGGTCGTCAACGATCAGAACTCGCACGGGCTGCTGCCGATCCCCGGAAAAACCGCTGCCACCATAGCCTATGGGCCGGGGGTTTTGTAGCGGCGGGCCTCCGCCCCGTTCCGGGGACGCCATCGGTTCAGCGGCGGCGCGAGTCGGCGACCTGCCGCCGGTGCATGCGGAACAGATGGCGGTCCATGGCTTCCTCCAGCCCGGCCGGCAGCGCCGGGAACCGCAGCCAGAGCCAGCCGGCATCGCCGGTGTGCGCGGTCGCGCTGACGATCACCGGCAGTTCCAGGTCGTCCGGGAGCCATTCGGCCGGCTGCAGGCGCAGGCAACCGGCCGAATCGGCGGCCGGCAGTTCCGCATCGGCCGGCAGCTGCAGGCGCACGCCGCGGGCGGACCAGCGCACCGCGGTGGGCGGCAGGGGCGGACAGGCCTGGCGGACCAGGCGGCCCAGCAGCACCAGGACCAGGTCGAGCTTGGCGTCCATGCGCTGGGCCAGCAGCGGCAGCTCGCCGCGCTTTTCCTCGCTGGCCTCGTCGCCGCCACGCAGGTCCTCGACCTGGGCCAGCCCGGCCAGCAGGGCGCCGGCCTGGGCCGTGCGCGCGACCACGCCGGGCAGGAAGCTCGCCGGCAGTACCGCGTCGCAGACCAGCACGTCGCCGAACAGGCCCTGCTCGGCGGCCTCCGCCTGCGGCGGCCAGGCCGGGCTCATGCCATCCCCCCGGGAACGCTGGCGTCATACAGGTCCACCAGGTGCTGGAGCTGGAGCAGGCCGCGCAGGGCCTGCAGCGGGGCGCCCGGCCCGATCTGCTCGACAAATTCCCGCAGGTGCAGCTCGTGCCCGGCCAGGACATCGCCGGCCATTCCGTAGTCCCCGCGGTCCAGCGCCTGGCGCAGGGAAGTGAGGTCGTGGAGCAGGGCAGCGAGGCTGGCGGCGGGCATTATTCGGCTCCGGATCCCGCGTAGGCGTGCATGGCACGGCTGGCTTGCCGCTGCTGGCGCATCAGGCCCAGCAGCCGTTCCTGGCGGTCGCGCATGGCGGCGATGGTCTCCTGCTGGCGATCATGTAGCAAGCGCACGCCCTCCTGCAGGGCCGCTGCGCCATCGAGCGTGCAGAACTCGCGCACCGCCCGGTCGTAAGCGTCCATCATCGGCGGAATGGATTCGATCTCGTCGCGCTCGAGCGCGGCGCGGATCCGGTCCATCGCCCCGTGGAGCTCGGCCAGGCGCTCGGCCGGGTTCATGACGGCATGGCCCGCTGCGCCTGGGGGATCGAGTTCCAGGCCGACTCGATCTCGCCCAGCAGGTCCAGGGATTCGGACAGGGCGGCGACATCGTTGTGCAGGTTCGCCTCGGTCAGGCGGCGGATCATGTAGTCGTAGAGCGATGAGAGGTTCGCGGCCACCTGGCCGCCCGCCTCGTGGTCGAGCGAGCCGCTGAGGTGGCCGAGGATCGCGCAGGCTTCGCCGATCGCCTTGCCCTTCTGCGGGATGTCGCCCTGCTGCATGCAGGCAAGGGCGCGGCGGATACGCTGGCTGGCGCCCTCGAACAGCAGGGCGATCAGCTGGTGCGGATCGGCCTCGGCCACGCGGGCGGAGATGGCGGTTCGGCGGTACTCGTCGGCCAGGGTGCGCTTGGCGGCGTACATGGTGGATGTTCCTCGTGACGGTCCGCGGCCGTTGCCGGCGCAGACGCTGGTGACACTCCGGGTATCGGCCGGGGGGCAGCGGGCTTGAGGACGCCCGTCAGCTCTTGCCGCTCTGGGCCAGCAGGTTGTTGAGCGAGCTGGCGCTTCCCTGCAGCTGCACGATCATGCTCTCCATGGCGGTGAACTGGGCAAGGTAGGTCGAGTGGAGCTTCTCCATGCGGCGGTCCAGCTGTTCGAGCTGGTCGTCGAGGCGGTCGCGCTGCTTGTTGAGGCTCTCGGTGCGCTGGGTGATCACGCCATCGGTGCTGTCCAGGTGGTTCCGGAACACCGTCTTGAGGCCGGTGGCGATGCTGCCCTCGCTGCCGAACAGGCGGGTGACGGCCTGCGGATCCCTGGCCGTGGCCTCGGTGAGCTTGGCCTTGTCCAGGCTCATCACCCCGGTCTTGTCGATGGTGATGCCAAGTTCCTTGAGCGCCAGGGTGTTGCCGCTGGCCAGGTTGCGCAACTGCTGCTGCAGGCCCCTGACCAGCGAGTCGCCGGTGAGCACGGAGGCGGTCTTGGTTTCGGCGTTGTAGCTGCTGGTGGACTTCAGCACCGAGCCGATGCTGTTGTAGGCCGAGACGAAGGCCTCCATGGCGCTCTGCAGGTCGGTGCCGTCGGAGCTGACGTCCAGGCGGAAGCTCTCGCCGGGTTTGGCCGTGGCCAGCGAGAGGTTCACCCCGGGCATCAGACCGGTGATCGTGTTGGAAGCGGAGGTGCGCTCGAAACCGTCGACCCGCACCCGCGCGTCGGAGCCCGCGACCTGCTCGACCAGGCTGCCGCCGGGGCCGGTGGTCAGGGCCAGGAATCCGCCGTCGCCGCCGCTGGCGGTGATCGTCAGCGCATTCGCGGTACCGGTCTCGCGGGCGGAGAACACCAGGTGCTCGCCATCGTCGGCGGTGACCACCGTCGCGCCCACGCCCTTGCCACCGGCGGCGCGGTTGATCGACCTGGCGATGTCGGCCAGGGTCGCGCCTTCCTCGAAGGTCACCGACAGGCTCTGGCCTTCCTCGCTGCCCCAGGCGATGGACAGCTGGCCGGTACCGACCACCGCGCCCGGCGCGTACGCGGCCGAGGACAGCTTCTGCGCCGTGGCCACGGCCAGCACCTCGACCGAATGCGAACCCGGCAGCGCATCGGAAGTGGCCTCGGCGGTGAAGCCGGCGCCATCCTGCACCTTGGCCTGGTAGCCGGGTTTCTCCGCGGCGGTGCCCAGCTTCTCGAGCGCCGTCTGCAGCGAGGTCAGCGAGTTCTTGATCTGGCCGACCGCCGAAAGCTTGGCGCTGATCGCGCTGCTGGCCGAGTTGATCCGGGTCTCGGTGGGAATCCGGGCGGCCTGGACCAGCTGCGAGACCAGGCTCGCGATGTCCAGTCCGGAACCGCCGGTTGAGATCGAAGCCATGATGGGGTCCTTGTCTTGGCCGTCGCGCCGGTGCGCAGGCCTCCGGCGTCGTTAACGGCAGGATGTGCAGGTACTTGAGCGGGGCCTCAGTCGGGCATCCAGCTGGCCAGCCACTCCCGGGCGCTGGCCTCGTCCAGCATCCAGTCGCGGTGGATCGCCTCGCGCAGGGCATCGCCGGCCCGGGCCGCAGCGTCCAGGTCGTTGACATGCATGCGGATGGCGTCGACCCAGTCCTTGAACCGAGGCTTGACCCGGGTCACCGGCAGCCCGTCCTGGAAGGCGGCCACGTCGCTGCACACCACCGGGAAGCCGCAGGCGCCGAACTCGAGCAGGCGCAGGTTGCTCTTGCAGCGGTTGAACTGGTTGTCCTCCAGCGGGGCGATCGCCAGGTCCAGGTCCAGTGCCGCCAGGCGGGCGGGGTACTCGGTGATCGGAACACCCTGGTGGAACTCGTGGATGAAGGGGCGCAGCTTCTCCGGGCACATGCCCATGAACACCCACTCGACCTCATCGGAAAGCGCCCGGACTACGTCAGCGACCAGTTCCAGGTCGCCGCGGTGGCTGGCGCCGCCACCCCAGCCGACCCTTGGCAGGCGGCCCTGGCGGCGGCGGCCCTTCAGGTGGGCCCACCAGTGCGCGGGCAGGCGATTCCTCGATACGCGGATCTCCGGATGCAGGCCCTTCATGGCTTCGGCCAGCGGCTCGGTTGAAACCACCAGTCGGTCCACGCTCTTGAGCGCGGCCCGCATGTGCTTGATGAGGTCCTGCGGGAGATGGTCGCGGTGGACGCTCTTGAGCGGGATGTTTGCCATGTAGTCGTCGAGCTCGGCGACCTTGAAGGCGCGGCTGAAGCCGGTCATGCGCTTCTGCGCTTCGATCTGCTCCTTCAGTATCTGTCGCTGGAACACGATGGTATCCGGCGCGATCCGCTCCAGCTCCGCTGGGCTGATGTAGTGGTCGCCGATGCGGACGTCCGCCAACCCCTCCGAGACCATGGCCTGCCCGGGATGGATGACCCGGTAGTACCCGCAGCCGAAGCGGTCGGCAGGCAGGGCTAGGACCGTCGGGAGCGGCTTCCATGGCAGCGGATCGCGGTTCAGCCAGGTATTGGTCTCGACCCGGAATGCCCCACCGTTCAGCGACAGGTGGCGGTTGTAGGCCGGGTCGTGGGCGACCACCGGTAGCCATTGCCGGTAGATTGAGGCGTGCGCTTCCAGCACTCGCGCCGCCTTCTCGGCGACGGTGGTCCGGTCCAGCAGTGCGACGCTGGCGCCGCCCTCGTGCATGACCAGGGCGTGGGGCGTCCACACCACCAGGTAGCCGGCGGCGCGCACCTTCAGGCACAGGTCCACGTCGTTGCAGGCATGGCGCAGGCCGGCGTCGCCCGCCAGACCGCCCACTTCTTCGAACAGCGAGCGCCGCACCATGAGGCACGAGCCGGATACCGCACTGTAATTCTGGTCCACCTGCAGGCGCTGCATGTATCCGGGTGCATCGAGCCTGGCGCCAGCGAACGGGGTGCCCGCGGCGCCCTGCACGCCGAGCACGTAGCCGGCATGCTCGACGGTGCCGTTTGGCCGCAGCAGCTTGGCGCCGACCACGCCTACCTCCGGACGCTGGGCGTGGTTGAGCAGCGCGTCGAGCCAGTCTTCGCGGAGGATTGCAGTGTCGTTGTCCAGCAACAACAGGTAGTCGCCGCGAGCGTGGCCGGCGGCCATGTTGACCATTGCCGGATAGTCGAACGGGCCCGGATGGCGCAGCACGCGCAGCTGCATGCTGCCCATCGCCTCGATGCCCTCCAGCCAGCGGCAGGCATCCTCGTCGGTGCTGCCGTTGTCGACGATCAGAATCTCGTAGTTGGTATACGCCGTTTTCTCCAGCACGCCTTCGATGCAGCGCTGCAGCAGGGCGAACTGGTTGCGGGTGGGGACGATGATCGATACGCCGGGCACAGCCGGATGGCCGTACCGGATCCGGTAGCAGCCGGGCCGATGCGACTCGACCACGGCCTCGCTGTAGCCACGGTTACGCAGGTGCCGTTCCAGCGCGTCGATCTCGGCGCGGCTGCTCACCAGGGCCTGCGGCGGTACGACCAGCAGCGGTTCGTGCACGTGGGCCAGACCATCGATCCCGCCTGTTTCAAGCAGGCGCAGCAGCAGGTCGAACTCGGCGGCCTCGGCCATGGTGCCGTCCAGGCCACCGGTCTCCACGAAGACTTCCCGGCGGAACATCCAATGGCGCGCCATGCTTCCGGGCACCGACAGCAGCAGGTCGAGGTTGATGTCGGGCCGGAGCAGCGCGGTGAGGTCGCCCGTGGGCGTGCGCATCACCTCGTCCGCATATACGGCGCGCAGGTCCGGCGTACCGACCGCTTCCTGGACCATTGCCTGCAGGCCCAGCGCGGTGAATTCCTCGCCGGTATCGACCAGCAGCAGCCAGTCGCCACACTGGCGCGTGGCGGCGCCGTTCACCGCGCCGGCGAGATCGCCGTCAGCCTGGTAGTGCCAGGTCACGCCCGGCCGGGTTTCTTCGGTCGGACTCTCGCGGTGCACCCGGCTGACGACGTGGATTTTCAGCTTGAAGGTGCCCGCGCGCGCGGCACTGCGCAGGCTGCTGACCGTCCTTCGGATGTGCTTGCGCGATCCGCTGCGGTCGAGGACGAATACCGCCACCTCCGGGAGGGCGCCCGAGGCATCCGCGTGCGCCTGGGCAAGGCGCAGCTGGGGGCGGCTGGGGGTGCGCGACTCCAGCCAGTCGGCGATGGCGGTATCCCGGTCAACCTGGCCGCGGGCGATGCGGATGCGGCGTGCCTGGGCGAGGCTTCCCCGCGGCGTATCGGCCAGCGCGGGCAGGGCGCCGACCTTGTCCAGCACCGAATCGACCCAGGTGGGCAGGAAGAAGCCTGTGCGGATCCGCGCCGAAAGCTCCTGCACCTGGGCGGCCGCCGTGGGAAAGCTGGCCAGCAGCTCGTCTGCGATGGAGGCGGCGTCCAGCTGCCTGTTGCAGCAGCGGCCGGAAAAGTTGTAGAACGCGGCCCGCTCGAAATTGTCGGTCGTGATGTAGCCCGGCCCGCCGAAGCGGTCGTAGCAGTACACCGGGATTCCCTGGGACAGCGCGGCCTGGGTGGTTCGCCCGATGGTGAGGACGACATCCACGTCGGCCAGCAGCGCTGGGCTGACACGCCGCGCGTCGTGGCCATGGCCATGGATCACCACCTGCACGCCCGCGTCCTGGAGGCGCGAAATCGCGGCCATCACCTCCGCCGGCACGTGGTTGGAGACGACCGCCAGCTTCCGGGGGGCGGCCGGCAGCCGCCGCAGGCCGTGGGATTCCCACTCGCGGGTGATGCAGTTGGGCATCACCGTGATCGATCCGGCCGGTATCCCGTAACCCTCGATGACCTCGCGCGTCTCGTGCGAGTTCGCCAGCACATGGGTCAGGCTGTCGGCATAGAGCGGTGGGCACTCCAGGGGCTCGTATGGCGACAGCGAGGAGAATACGATCCGGTCCGCCGACAGGTTGCGCCCGATCAGCAGGGAATCGAAGCAGCTGGAGTGGTGGCCCCAGTAAAGGTCGAAGTGGGTCTCCACCGGTGCCGGCGGCGCGGACAGGTCGATCCACTGCACCCCCAGGGCGTCGAAATCCTGGCGGATGTCGCCACCGCTGGCGAATGTCGCCACGGTCACCACATGGCCGGATTCGACCAGATGCTGGGCGATCTCGTACGTGACGAGTTCCGATCTGGCGTACTGCGCCAGCGTGTTGTTCGACAGGAGGATTCTGGACATGGGCGGACCACCGTAAGTACGGGGCCACTCATGCAAGCCACGTGCCGCCGCTGGCAGGGCGGAAACGAAAAAGGCCCGCCTCCCTTGCGGGGAGGCGGGCCCGGCGTGGTCCTGCCCGTGAAGGCTTACTGCAGCAGGCTCAGCACGTTCTGCGGGATCGACTTGGCCTGGGCCAGCATCGCCGTGCCGGCCTGCTGCAGGATCTGCGTGCGGGTCAGCTCGGCGGTCTCCTTGGCGTAGTCGGCGTCGCGGATGCGGCTGCGCGAGGCGGACAGGTTCTCGGAGGTGGTGTTCAGGTTGGCGATGGTGGAGGTGAAGCGGTTCTGCACCGCACCCATCTCGGCGCGGGCCGAGTTGACGCTGGTCAGGGCCTTGTCGACCACTTCCAGGGCCTTCTGCGCACCGACGAAGGTGGAGATGTCCAAGGTGCCGGTCTTGGACTGGCTGCTCACATCGGTCGCGGCCTGGGCCGTGAAGCCGGTGGCGCTGGTGCTCACGCCGGTGTCGGCGGTCGCCGTGCCGGCGGTGAAGCCGGAGGTGAACTGGTTGGCCTTGATCGCCTGCAGGGTGATCGCGCCGGTGCTGTCGTCGACCTTGGCGTACACGCCGGTCTGGTCCATCTTGTCGTTGATGGCCGAGGCGACCTTCTTGTTGATGTCGACGGCGGTGTCACCGCTTTCGTACTTGACGTCGTCGATTTTGATGGTCTGGGCCGTGGCGCCAGTAGCGGTGCTGGTGACGCTGACGGTGATGCCCGAGATCTTGCCGGCGGCGGTGGCCGCGCCGGAGGCCACCGCGCCCACCGTGGCGTCGTTGGCGAAGTTCATGGTGCCCAGCGTGTCGGTGTTGGCGTCGACGATGCTGTTGATGCCGATGGTCTGGCCGGCGTTGGCGCCGACCTGGAACAGGGCGCCGGAGAAGCTGCCGTCCAGCAGCTTGGTGCCGTTGAAGTTGGTCTGGTTCGCGACGCGGTCGATTTCCTTCAGCAGCTGGTTGACTTCGGCGTTCAGCGCCTTGCGGTCGGATTCGGAGTTGGTGGCGTTGGCCGACTGCACCGCCAGCTCGCGGATGCGCTGCAGGTTGTTGCCGATCTCGACCATCGCGCCTTCGGCGGTCTGGGCCAGCGAGATGCCGTCGTTGGCGTTGCGCACGGCGACGTCCAGGCCACGGATCTGGGTGGTGAAGCGCTCCGAGATCGCCAGGCCGGCGGCGTCGTCCTTGGCGCTGTTGATGCGCAGGCCCGACGACAGGCGCTGGATGGTGGTCGCCAGGCTCGCGCTGTTGGTGTTCAGGTTGCGCTGGGCGTTGAGCGACATCACGTTGGTATTGATGACTTGTGCCATTTTGATTCTCCTCTAAGCGATTTTTCCCGGCGGATAGGACTGCGTAAGTCTTGCCGGACTCCACAGGGGGGTCATCAATCTGACCGGTGCCGCTGCTGTATCCATTAACGGCGGCAGCATTCGAAGCTTTAGTGCCGTGCCGGAATTTTTTTCTTTGCTACCGGGCACTTGCGTGGCTCAAAGAGCCTGCCCCCGGTCGCCTCCGGCTACGGTATCGATTAACGGCAGCGCCGTGCCGGGCTTTAGGGGTGGCGTGACGAAAAGAAAAACGGCGCGGTTTCCCGCGCCGTCCCAGGTCCCGCGTCGGCCCCTTCGGGCCTAGCGCAGGAGGTTGAAGAGCGACAGCCCCTGCATGCGGGTGAACACGGTCTGCGCCGTCTGCAGCGCGGTGCTTTCCAGCTGGAAGCGGGTGATCGCGTCCGCGTAGTCCAGGTCGCGCATGCCGGACAGGGTAGTCTTGAGCGTGACCGCATTGGCCTCGCGCAGCGAGGCCGCGTCGTCCACCAGGGCCAGCTGGGCGCCGCCGGCGGCGCGGGCGTCGATCATGTTCTCGGCCGCGCGCGCGACATCGCGCATGGATGCCTGCAGGGCGTTGCGCCTCGCGGCCTTGTCCCCGGCGGTGACCACCGGCGCCTCGAGCGCGTCGATCATCTCCTGCACGGTTGCGAACACGTCGCGCGTGCCCGCCGGGCCGATCTGCAGCTCGTCGCCGTCCGCGGGCTGGCCGCTGACCGAAAGGCGCAGGCCGCCGAACTCGATGTCGGTCTTCGGCGCCCAGGTACCGCCGCCGACCATGTTGTTGTCCGCGTCGAACACTTCATAGCCGTTGCCGGCGGTGAAGCGGATCGTATAGCTCTCGCCATTCCAGCCGCCTGCGGTGCTACGGCTGAAGCTCTCCAGTATCCCGGTACCGCTGTTGCCGGCGGCCATGCGTGCGTCCACGGTGCCGTCACCGGTGCGGATGCGCATGAAGACTTCGCTGCCCGGCAGCGTGTCCTGCACGAAGCTGCCCGGCGCGATCTCGACCGAGCGCTGGGTCTGGTCGCCGTTGTAGGCGACGCCGCCGGCGACCCGGCTGAACGGCGCGACGTCGTCGGCCGCTCCGCCGAAAAGATAGCGCCCGGTGCCGTCCGTGCTGTTGGCCAGGCTGATCAGGTTGTCGCGGATCGTGCGCAGCTCGGCGGCGATGGACTTGCGGTCATCGTCCGAGAGCGTGTCGGTGTTGGCCTGGACCGCAAGCTCGTTGATCCGGATCATGTCGTCGCCGACCAGCGTCAGCACGTTTTCCTGCTGGCCGAGCCGGTTGCTCACCGTATTGGCGTTGAGGCCGAAGCGCTCCAGCTCCGCGAGGGTGCGGTCCAGGCCCACGGCGGCGCCCGCGCCGACCGGATCGTCCTTGGCGGTGACGATCTTCTTGCCGGTGGCGACCTGCTGCTGCAGCGCCGAAAGCTGCTTCTGGCGCGCCAGCATGGTGGCCAGCGCCGTGTCGAACATCATGCTGGTGGAGATGCGGCTGCTCATCGGGCGACTGCGCTCAGGATGGACTGGAACATGGTGTCGGCGGTGGAGATGATCTGCGCGGCGGCCTGGTAGGCCTGCTGCAGGCGCAGCATGTTCGCCGCTTCCTCGTCGAGGTTGACGCCGGCCACCGCGTCGCGCGCGGCCTTGGCGTCGTCGTGGATCACCTGCTGGGCATCGGCCGCGTACTCGGCCTGGCGCGCGTGCGAGCCGATCATGGTGGTGAGGCCGCCGACGGCGCCGTTGAGGCTGATCGTGCCGCCGCTGACCACGCGTGCGTCGTCCAGGTTCGCCAGCCGGTTGGCATTGCCGTTGTCCGCCGAGCCGGGGCCGGTGCGGGAAATCGTGAACTGGTCGCCCGCCGCGGGGATGCCGTCGAGCACCACGCTCCAGCCATTGGCGCTGATCCGCTGCCCTGGGGTGAAGGCGAACGGACCGGCGCCGTCGATGGTGTACTGGCCCGCGTCCAGGAACTCGATGACCGCGTCCTGGAGCAGGTCCGGATCGCCGGCGTCCTCCACGCGCAGGTCAGACAGCACGCCGCTGCCGACGTTGGCCAGCGCGGCGCCACCGCGTACCGGCGTGGCGGCGGCAATGCGCGACGGATCGGAGATCGCCACCGAGAAGCCACCCGGCGCGCGCGCGGTCGGCTGCACCAGGAAGCGGTCGCCGATCGCGGCGGTGCCGGAAACCTGCAGCGAGATGCCGGCGACCACGAACGGGTCAGCCGCGGTGCCGCTGCCGGTCATCGGCAAGGCCTCGCCGGTGTCGGCGCGCATCGCGATCCAGCCGGTATCGCCCAGGCGCAGCACCAGGTTCTGGCCGTCGAGCGCGGACACGTCGGCGACCTGGGCCTGGAGGGTGGCGCCGCCGCCGTTGCCGGCGTGCGCGTTGACCTGCGGCGCCGGCACGTCGAAGAAGGCGCCGCCCAGGTTGCCGTACAGGTCCATGCCCGCGGCGTGGCCCTGGTTGAAGGTGGTCGCCATCGCCACCGCGATCCGGCCCAGCTCGGCGGCTGCCGGGTCCAGCACGGTGTTGCGGAACTCCAGCAGGCCGCCCATCCGGCCGCCCAGCACGCGCTGGTCCAGCACGGTCCGAGAACCGCCGCCGTCCAGCGCCAGCTGCAGGCGCTCGGGTCGGTAGGGATCGGCCACGGTGGTCAGCTTCGAGGCCTGCACGCCCACCACCAGCGGCTGGCCACCGGCGGTGAACACGTTGATCGCGCCGCCGTCCTGCATGACCGCGGTACCGCCGGTGTAGCCGACCAGTTCGGCCACCAGCTGGTCGCGGCGATCCAGCAGGTCGGGCGCGGCCTTGCTGGCGTCCGAGCCGACCTCGCCGTTGATGCGGGCGATCTCCGCGGCCAGGCGGCTGATCTCGCTGGCGCCGGCCAGCAGGCTGTTGTTGATCTCCGAATCCAGCGAGGCGATGTGGCCGTCGAGCTGGCGGAAGCGGGTGGCCAGGGCGTTGGCCTCGGCCAGCACGTTCTGGCGCTCGGCGGTGGCGGCGGCGTTGGAGGACAGCGCGCTGACCGAGTCGAAGAAGTTGGACCAGGCGCCGGCGAGGTTGGTGGCGCTGTCGGAAAACAGCGCGTCCAGGCGCGAAGTCAGGGCGGAAAGCTGCTGCAGGCGCGCCAGTTCACCACCGCTGTCGAGCAGGCGCGAGGTCGCCAGCTCGTCGGCCATGCGCCGGATGTCGGCGACCTTGGTGCCGCTGCCGACGTAGCCGTAGCCGTAGTCGATCGGCGTGCGCGTGGCGAAGTCGACGCGCTGCCGGGTATAGCCCTCGGTGTTGACGTTGGCGACGTTGTGGCTGACCGTCGAAAGCGCCCGCTGGAACGCGAGCAGGGCGCCGGTGCCGGTGGACAGGACGGACATCGCTTATCTCCTGGTGAAGCCGGCCACGTCGGCCGCGGCCAGCGCGCCGCCGGCCGCGCGCGCGGCCACGCCGGCGATCGCCTGCATGGCGCGGTTGACGGTCGGGCCATTGGCGATGGCGGTGATCTTGGCCGCGTAACCCGGATCGGTGGCATAGCCGGCGTTCTGCAGCGCCTGGGCGAAGCGGCGGACGTCGCCGCCGGCCTGCAGCGCCTTCTGGTAGCGCGGGTTGTTCTTCAGCAAGCGCACGTAGTCGGCGAAGCTCTCGGCCGGGGAGGCGTAGGCACGGAACTGCGCGGTCTCGGTGCGGCGCACGCCGCCGGCGTATTCGTGGGTGCGGGTGGTGGCGCGCTCGCCGCTCCAGCCGTTGGCCTTGATGCCGAACAGGTTGTTGGCGCTGCCGCCGCCATCGCGCTGGATCTGGCGCCGGCCCCAGCCGGTTTCCAGCGCGGCCTGGGCCACCAGGGCGCGCGCGTCCACGCCCAGTTCCCGGGCCGCGGCCTGGGCCTGGTCCCAGATGCTGGCGACGAAGTGCTCGGGGCTGCGCGGCGCGAACTCCGCCGCCGCCCGGGCCGCGGCGCCCTGCGGGACCATGCCGGTGGTGGCCGCGGCGCCCTCCGGGCCGGCCATCAGGCGGCGGACCAGCGCGTCCAGCGGCGAGCCTTCGCCGGCATCGCCGCCCTCGCGGCCGGCGATCAGGTCCAAGGCCCGATCGGCGCCGGGGGAGAGAACGTCGATCGTCCCGGCGGCACTGGCGTAGGCCTGGGCCGCGGCGGCGGCACGGGTCGGGCCGGGACGGACGTCGATGCGGGTATCCAGCGCCTTGCCGCCGCCGGCGTCGATGCCGCTCTGCCGGGCCAGCTGGCGCGCGATCATCGGCGCCAGCCCCAGGCCCTTGCCGGAAGTCAGCGCCTGCGCCAGCTGCTGGTCGTACATGTCGCGGAAGACCTGGTTCTCGTTGGGGAACAACGAGTCGCCGAAGCTGGCGTCGCGCATGCTCTTGACCAGCATCTGGGCGAACTGGCCTTCGAGCTGGCGCGCGGCATGTTCCACCCGCGCGGCGTCGGGAGCGGACTGGGGCGCCAATTCCAGCGGGCGGGCGTCGATGCGCATCAGATCACTTCCAGCTCCGCGCGCAGCGCGCCGGCCTGCTTCAGGGCCTCGAGGATGGCGATCAGGTCGCCCGGCGCGGCGCCGACCTCGTTCACCGCGCGCACGATCTCGTCCAGGGTGGTGCCGCCCTCGAAGCGGAACATGCGGCTGCCTTCCTGCGCGCTGCTGATGGAGGAGGTCGGGGCGGCCACGGTGTGGCCGCCGGCGAAGGCGCCGGGCTGGCTCACCTGCACGCCCTCGTTGATGGTCACGGTCAACGCGCCGTGGGTGACCGCCGCCGGCATCACCCGCACCTGCGAACCGATCACCACCGTGCCGGTGCGGGCGTTGACGATGACCTTGGCAGGCGCGGTGCCCGGGGTCAGTTCCAGGTTCTCGATCTGGGAGAGGAAGCTGATGCGCATGCCCGGGTCCGACGGCGCGGACACGGCCACCGTCACCCCGTCCACCGCGCGCGCCACGCCGGGGCCGTACATGCGGTTGATCGCGTCGACCATGCGCGCGACGGTGGTGAAGTCGGTGCGGTGCAGGTTGAGGGTCAGGTCGCCGCCGGCCTCCAGCACGTTGGGCAGGGCGCGCTCGATGGTGGCGCCGTTGGGGATGCGCCCGGTGCTGGGGATGTTGACCGCCACGCGCGAGCCGTCGCGGCCCTGGGCGCCGAAGCCGCCGACCACCAGGTTGCCCTGGGCGATGGCGTAGACCTGGCCGTCGGCGCCCTTCAGCGGCGCCATCAGCAGCGAACCGCCGCGCAGCGACACCGCGTTGCCGATCGAGGACACGGTCACGTCGATGGTCTGGCCGGGCTTGGCGAACGGCGGCAGCTCGGCGTGGATCGCCACCGCGGCCACGTTCTTCAGCTGCGGGTTGACGTTGGCCGGCACCTGCACGCCCAGCTCGGCGAGCATGTTCTTCAGGCTCTGCACGGTGAACGGCGCCTGGCTGGTGCGGTCGCCGCTGTTGTCCAGGCCCACCACCAGGCCGTAGCCGACCAAGGCGTTGCTGCGCACGCCGCCGACCTGGGCCAGGTCCTTGATGCGCTCGGCCTGCGCCGGCGCGGCCACCAGGGCCAGCAGCACCAGCGCGCAGGCGAGGGCGCGCAGGCCGGAAATGGGGTTGCGGGACGTTGCCATGGGGCGACCTCAGTACGGGTACAGGCCGGAATTGAAGAAGCGGCTCAGCCAGCCCATCGCGTTGGACTGGGCCAGCGCGCCGCGGCCGCCATAGACGATCCGCGCCTCGCCGACCCGGCTGGAGGGCACGGTGTTGTCGCGCGAGATGTCCTGCGGGCGGACGATGCCCTGGATCTGCACCAGCTCGTCGCCCTGGTTGAGGCGCAGGTTCTTCTGCCCCTGCACGACCAGGTTGCCGTTGGGCAGGCGCTGGATCACGCTCACGGTGACGCTGCCCTGCAGGCGGTTGCTCTGGCTGGACTTGCCCTGGCCGTCGAAGCCGCGCTCGCCGTTGGCCGAGGCCGAGAGGATGTCGCGGCCCTTGAAGCTCACCGGCCCGCCGAACAGCGAGGTCACCCCGGTGGACAGCTCGCTGTCCTTGCTGACCTGGGTGGTGGCGCTGGTCTGCGCGGTGGTGGACTCGACCAGGGTGATGGTCAGCAGGTCGCCGACGTCGCGGGCGATGCGGTCGCCGTACAGCGACAGCCCCTGGCCGCCGGCGTAGATCGCGCCGGGCGTTGGCGCGGCCTGGGCCGGCATGACCGGGACGATCGGCGCCAGCGGCGGGTAGGGGCGCACGTCGCCGGCGGCCGCGCAGCCGCCCAGCAGCAGCACGGCCGGCAGCGCCAGGACGAGGGCGGAACGGGGACGCGGGTTCATGGCGGGACTCCAGCGGCGCTAGCGCGGTCAGACGTTGTTGTTGAGGAAGCCGAGCATCGAGTCGGTGGTGGAGATGGCCTTGGCGTTCATTTCGTAGGCGCGCTGGGTCTCGATCATGCTCACCAGCTCCTCGACCACGTTGACGTTGCTGCCCTCCAGCGCACCCTGTTCGATCAGGCCCAGGCCATTGAGGCCGGGCGTGCCGTTCTGCGCCGGTCCGGAGGCGGTGGTCTCCACGTACAGGTTCTCGCCGCGTGCCTGCAGGCCGGCGGGATTGATGAAGTCGGTGAGGGTCAGGGCGCCGATCTCCAGCGCCTGGCCGTCGCCGGCCATCTGCACGGTGATCGTGCCGTCGGTGCCGATGGTCATCGACTGCGCGCCCTCGGGGATCTGGATGCCCGGCTGCACCGGGTAGCCGCTGCTGGTCACCAGCTCGCCCTGGGCGTTGACCTGGAAGCTGCCGTCGCGGGTGTAGGCCGAGCTGCCGTCGGGCATCAGCACCTCGAAGAACCCGCGGCCGTTGATCATCACGTCCAGGGCGCGGCCGGTCTGCTGCGGGTTGCCCTGCTGGAAGTCCTTGGCGGTGGACACCACGCGCACGCCGGTGCCCAGCTGCAGGCCGGATGGCAGCTGGGTCTGCGCCGAGGTCGAGCCGCCGGGCTGGCGCACCTGCTGGTACAGCAGGTCCTCGAAGTTGGCGCGGTCGCGCTTGAAGCCGGTGGTGTTGGTGTTGGCCAGGTTGTTGGCCACCACGGACATGCGCGTCTGCTGCGCATCCAGACCGGTCTTGGCGACCCAGAGTGCCTGATTCATGACGCGGAACCTCACGTGACGGATTGACGCCACCCCTGATGCATGGGGCGTGCCAGAACCGCGTCGGAGGCCCGTCGCGCTGGCCGTGGCGGCATGCCGTCCGCGCGCCGGGACGCCGTCGCGGCCGCGACGGGGCCGCCCGGGCGTGCGCAGGGGCAGGGCACGGAAGCAAAGGAACGGGCGCCTTGCCGACGGGGCGGGCGGCGCCCGGATGTCCCTCCGGCGGAGGGCACCGGCAGGGGACCGGAACGGCCGTCAGCCGCCCAGGCGCAGCATGGTGTTGGCCGAGCGCGCGTTCTCGTCGCCGGTCTTGATGACCTTCACCTGCATCTCGAACTGGCGCTGGATCTGGATCATCTGCACCAGCGCGCCGGCGGCGTCGACGTTGCTTTCCTCGATTACGCCGGTGGTGAGCACGGTGCCGGGTGCCTGCTGCAGCGGCTGCTGCGGGGCGATGTTGCGCATCAGGCCGTCCAGGCCGCGCTGCAGCTGCTCCGGTCGCGCCTCGACCACCTTCAGACGCCCCAGCACCGCCATGGTGTCGGCGCCTTCGCCCAGCGGGATGATGGACACGGTGCCGTCCTGGCCGATCTCCAGCGCCTGGTGCGGGGGCAGGGCGATCGGGTTGCCGTCCTGGTCCAGCACCGGATGGCCGCCAGCGGTCACCAGCTGCCCGTTCGGGGTCAGCGACAGGTTGCCGGCGCGGGTGTAGGCCTCGCCGCCGCCCGGCGCCTGCACCGCCAGCCAGCGGTCGGCGTGCAGCGACACGTCCAGCGGATTGCCGGTGACGCGCTGCGCGCCGACGCTGGAATTGAACCCCTGGTCCACGTGCAGCGCCGCCACCCGCGACGGATACCCGGCACCGCGCACCGGGAAGGCCTCGGTATTGGCCAGCACCGCCTTGAACCCGGCGGTATCGGCATTGGCCAGGTTGTGGCTGACCGTGCCCTGCGCCTGCAGCGAGGCGCGGGCGCCGGTCATCGCGATGTAGAGCGCTTTGTCCATGGGCGGGCCGTGATTCGTGATTGGAAAGAGCCGGCTGACCGGAATAGTGATGGTGGTTGGAGGAGCGCGTTGGCCTCCTCCAACCACCAATCACCAATCACGAATTACCGGATGTTGATGACCGTCTGGGTGGCCTGGTCCTGGGTCGAGATCATCTGCGCGTTGGCCTGGAAGTTGCGCTGCGCGGTGATCATGTTGACCAGCTGCTCGGTCAGGTCCACGGTCGAGGCCTCCAGCGCGCCGGACTGGATGCGGCCGAAGTCCGACGAATCCGGGGTGCCACTGCGTGGCGTGCCCGAGGAGTAGGTCGCCGCCCACATGTTGTTGCCGACCGCCTGCAGGCCCTGCGGGTTGACGAAGTTGGTCAGCACGATCTGGCCCAGCGGCACGTCCTCGCCGTTGGAGTAGCGGGCATAGACCACGCCGTCCTCGGACACGTCGATCTCGGTCAGCTTGCCGGAGGCCACGCCGTCCTGGTTGACGCTGCGCAGGGCGAAGTTGCTGCCGTACTGGGTGCTCCCGCTGATGTCCAGGCTCAGCTCCAGGGTGCCGGCGCCGGTGCCCGGCGCGTAGGGATCCATGGCGACGCGGCCGTCGGCCGGGGACACCAGGGCGCCGTTGGAATCGAACTGCAGCGTGGTCGGCGCGCCGACCGGGTTGCCGTCGATGTAGTTGTAGACCTGCCACTCGTTCGGGTTGGCGGTCTTGACGAAGTACGAGGCCTGCACGTGCGGCACGCCCAGCGAGTCGTACACGGTGACGCCGCCGCTGCCGGCGTTGTAGCTGTTGGCATCGGACGGGTCGAACGGCTGCACGGTCGGCTCGGTGGCGGCGCCGGGCAGGGTGACCATCAGCTCGACCAGGCTGCTCTGGCGCGGCGGGCTGTCGGTGGTGGCCAGCTTCAGGTCGGTGGTGCGGCCGACGTCGAAGCCGCCGCTGGCGTTGGGCGCGTACACCTGCAGTCGCGCGCCGTCCGGGGTGATCACGTAGCCGCTGCTGTCGGGCTGGAAGTTGCCGGCGCGGGTGTAGAGGGTGTCGCCGTTCTTGACCACGGTGAAGAAGCCTTCGCCGTCGATGGCGAAGTCCAGGCTGCGGCCGGTCGGGTCGATGTTGCCCTGCGCGAACTGCTGGGCGATGTTGCTGACCTTCACGCCCGAACCGATCGCGTTCCGCGCCAGGCCGTAGCTGGTGGTGGAGAACAGGTCGGCGAACTCGGCACGCGAGGTCTTGAAGCCGACGGTGCTGGCGTTGGCGATGTTGTTCGAGGTGACGTTGAGGTCGGCGTTGGCCGCGTTGATGCCGGACAGCGAGGTGGTGAAGCTCATGGCGGACTCCTGCGGAATTCGGGTGGTGCGGCTCAGCTGATGCGGAGCACGTAGTCGAGCGGGACGGTGCCCAGGCCCGGGAGGTCGAGGAACAGGCCATCGCTGCCGGCGGTGACGCTGTCGACCTTGCCGCGGACGCAGGTGTCCAGCGCCTTGGTGCTGCCGTCGTTGGCGGTGTACTTGGCGGTGATCCCGTAGCTGCCGGCGGGCGCGCGCTCGCCGAGGTGGTTGGTGCCGTCCCAGGCGAAGGCAACCTCGCCGGCGCGGTTGGCCGGGACGCTGAACTCCTTGACCGTGCGCCCGGTGGCGTCGGTGACGGTGAACTGCACCGTGCCGGCGTCGGGCGCGGCGACCGCACCGCTGGCGCCGCCGGATTCGCCCAGCGCGACCTTCGCCGACGGCACCAGCACCTCGTGCCCGACCAGGGCGGCGCCGCGCAGCAGCTGGTCGCTGCTCAGCGCCGACGAGAACGCCTTGACCTGGGTATTGAGGGTCTCGATGCCCTGCACGGTGGAGAACTGCGCCAGCTGCCCCAGGAACTGGCTGTTCTCCATCGGGTTCAGCGGGTCCTGGTGCTTGAGCTGCTCGGTCATCAGGCGCAGGAAGTCGGCCTGGCCCAGCGAGTCGCTCTTGGCGCCGTTGCCGGTCGCGGCCGGGGCCAGCCCGAGGCTGGAATAGATGTCGCTGGCGATCGCGCTCATGCGGTATGTCCTCAGCGGCCCATGGTGAGGGTGGCGATGGCCAGCTCCTTGGCCGTGTTGATGACCTCCACGCCGGCCTGGTAGCTGCGCGAGGCGGAGATCAGGTTGACCATCTGCGCCACCGGGTCCACGTCCGGGGCGAACACGTAGCCGTCGGCGTCGGCCAGCGGGTGGCCGGGCTCGTAGCGGCGCACGGGCGGGGCCTCGCTCTGCGCGATCTCGCGCACGCGCACGCCGGTCAGGGCCGGGTCCGAACCGCTGGCCTGCGCCTGGAACACCGGCTCCAGCGGCTTGTAGACCGCCTCCGGCGAGCCGGCCACCGAGTCGGCATTGGCCAGGTTGGAGGCGATGGTGCTCAGCCGCACCGACTGCGCGTGCAGCCCGGAGCCGGCGACGTCGAAGATCGGGAGGTTGCTCATGCTCGGACTCCTGTTACTGGCCGGTGATCGCGGTGAGCAGGGTGCGCACCTTGCCCTCGACGAAGCTCAGCGAGGCGCGGTACTCCAGCGCCGCGCGGCCGTAGGCGGCGCGCTCCATGTCCGGGTCGACGGTGTTGCCGTCGAGGCTGGGCTGGGAGGCCTGGCGGGTGTACTGGAACGGGGCCGCGCCGGTGGCGATGGCGTCCTGGATGTGGCGTTCGTGGGTCGCCGCGGGCACGCCAGGCCCGCCGGCGGCGCGCCCTTCGCGGGCGCGGGTCGCGGCGTCCAGGGCGGCATTGAAGTCCAGGTCCTGGGCCTTGTAGCCGGGGGTGTCGGCATTGGCCAGGTTGCTGGCGATCAGCTTCATCCGCTGCTCGCGCAGGGGCAGGGCGTCGGCGTGGACACCCATATAGGAAGAGATCGGGTTGAACATGGCGACTCCATCGCGGAAGGTCGCCAGTGCTCAGGCAAGGCGCGTGCCAGAACGCGCCGGAAGTCCGTTGCCGGGGCCGCGCGGGCGCCGGCCGGAGGGGCTCAGGCCGTCTCGGCGGCGACCTGGCGCAGGCGCGTCAGCACGTGGTCGGCCAGCTCGTGGGGGCTGTACTTGGCGACGAAGGCATTGGCGCCCACGCGCTCGACCATGGCGTTGTTGAACACGCCCGACAGCGAGGTGTGCAGCAGCACGTACAGCCCCGCCAGGCCCGGGTTGCGCCGGATTTCCGTCGTCAGGGTGTAGCCGTCCATCGCCGGCATCTCGATGTCGGAGATGATCATCGCGTAGCGCTTGCACGGGTCCTCGCCGCTGGAGAGCACCTGCAGGAGGTGTTCCAGCGCCTGGCGGCCGTCGGACAGCAGGGTGACCCCGACCCCCAGCTGGTCCAGCACGCTGCGGATCTGCTGCCGCGCCACGCGCGAGTCGTCCACCACCAGCACCTGCATCGGCGGGGCGTCGGCGGGCAGGGCCATCTCCGGCTCCAGGGTGGCGTCCATCCGCGCCTGGGTGATGTCGGCCAGCACGCTCTCCACGTCCAGCACCTGGATCAGCTCGCCCTGGAAGCGCGTCACCGCGGTCAGGTAGGTGCTGTCGGCGCCCAGGTCCGGCGGCGGATGGATGTCCTCCACCGCGATGTTCACGATCCGCTCCACGTCGCTGACCAGGAAGCCCTGCACCGAGCGGTTGAACTCGGTGACCACCAGGTACTGGGTGCCCTCGTCGCCGGGCGCCAGCCGCTCCGGGTGGCCGATCGCCAGGCCCAGGTCCAGCACCGGCACCGAGCGGCCGCGCACGTCGGCCGCGCCGGCGAACTGCGGCGGCAGGCCCGGGAGCTGGAACAGCGGCGGCCGCCGCAGCACCTCCTGGACCTTGAACACGTTGACGCCAAAAAGCTGGCGCCCGCCCAGGCGGAACAACAACAGCGCCAGGCGGTTGTGGCCGGCCAGCCGGGTACGCTGGTCGATGCGGTTGAGCAGGTTGTGGGTCATGCCCGCGGTATCGGCCGTGGGCGGCGACGCTTGAGCCGGGCGTCTGGCACGCTGCTTGCAGGAGCCGGGCAGATTCCCCGCGACCGAAGGCCTGCATGCTCCGCCCGCGTCGATTCCTCGCACTCCTGCTCGCCTGGCCGGTGGCCTGGGCGTCGGCCACCGCGTACCAGCCGGTGGACTCGATCCGCGAGGCCGCGCTCGCCGCGGTGGGCGGTGAGGGCGAGGCCAGCCTGGACCCGGCGCTGCGCATGCCCGCCTGCGCGGCGCCCCTGCAGGGCCGGCAGTCCACGGCGTCCACCGTGGAGGTGTCCTGCCCGGGTGGCTGGCGGCTTTACGTGCCGGTCCGCCAGCGCCGCAGCCAGCAGGTGGTGGTGCTGGCGCGCGGCGTGTCCGCCGGCGAGACCCTGGCCGCCGACGCCCTGTCCACCGCCCAGCGCGACGCCTCGCGCCTGGCCGGCACCACGCTGTCGGACCCGGCCCAGGCCGTGGGCCAGGTGGCACGCCGCGCCATGGCCGCCGGCACCGTGCTGGGCGCCGGCGACCTGGCCGCGCCGCGGATCGTGCGCCGCGGCGACCAGGTCGCCCTGGTCTCGCGCCGCGGCGGGGTGGAGGTCCGGGTGGCCGGCCGCGCCCTCGGCGACGCCGCGGTGGACGAGCGGGTCAGCGTGGAAAACCTTTCTTCCCGGCGTATCCTGCAGGGGCGCGTGGTCCCCGGCGGGGATGTGCTGGTCACTCCCTGAACGCCGGCACGAAATCCGTGCTCCAGCTCTAAAGTTCCCGCCGACGCATGCCGATACCCAGCGCGTACCCCGCCCAAGGACTCATTCCCATGAGCCAGAAGATCGAAGGCAGCCTCCCGCCGCAGGCCGTGCGCAGCACGGTCCAGGTCGGCCGTACTGCCGCCGCCGGCGCCGACCGTTCGGAGCCGGTGGAAGCCACCCGCGCCGGCGACAGCCTGCGCCTGACCGGCGAAGCCGCCAGCCTGCAGGCCCTGCAGCGCGAGCTGGCCGTCGCCCCCGCGGTCGACGCCGCGCGCGTGGCCGAAGTGCGCCAGGCGCTGGAGTCCGGCAGCTACCGGATCGATCCGGCGAAGATCGCCGATCGCATGCTCGAGATGGACCGCCTGCTCGGCTGATCCCGATGACCGCCCCGGCCGCCACCGACGCCGCCCTCGACCGCCTGGCCGCCGCGCTGGCCGACGAGCGCCGCGCGTTGCTGGACCACGACGTGGAGCTGCTGATGCGCTCCACCGCCGAGAAGCTGGCGGCCCTGCGCGAGCTGGAGGAAGCCTTGCCCCAGGGCCAGGCCGAGCGCCTGGCCGAGCTGGCCGAAGCCAACCGCCGCAACGGTGCGCTGCTGGCGCGCCGCCGGCGCGAGGTGAACTGGGCGCTGCGCCACCTGGGCCGCGCCGAGAGCGCCCCGGCCTACGACGCCCACGGCCAGACCCAGCAGCTGCGCGCCAGCCGCGACCTCGCGGTCGCCTGACCCGGCGCGCTCCCCGCCGCTAGAATCCGGTGTTTCACCGGAGCCGCGCCGCGCGCCATGCCATATCGAAACCGCGAAGGCCTGATGCCTTCCCCCGCGATCCTCGACCGCCTGGGCGACAGCCTGCAGGAAGGCGTGCTGCTGTTCAGCGGATCCGGGACCCTGGCCTATGCCAATCCCGCCGCCTCGGCCCTGTGCCAGGACTGCCCGCCGGGCGGGACCGACGGCAGCCTGACCCTGGAGGCGCTGCTGCCGCGCGACGCGCTGCCGCAGGCGCGCGCGGAAGGGCGCTGGAGCGGGCACCTGTCCTTCGGCAAGGACTCGATCCTGCTGGTGCACGCGTATTACTGCCCGGACGAGGGCGGCTGGTACCTGGTGCTGCTGACCGACCTGCGCAAGGTGCAGGTGTACGAACAGGACCTGCTGCGCCGCCACGCCGAGTTGAACGTGCGCCTGACCGCGGCCCAGGCCAAGCTGCTGCAGGCCGAGAAGCTGGCCTCGATCGGCCAGCTGGCGGCCGGCGTCGCCCACGAGATCAACAACCCGATCGGCTACGTGCACTCCAACCTGGGCAGCCTGCAGGAATACCTGCACAGCCTGTTCGCGCTGATCGACGCCTACGAGCGCGCCCTGCGCTCGCCAGACCCGCGCGCGATGCTGGCCGAGATCGACCAGACCCGCTCGCGCCTGGACATCGACTTCATCGCCCGCGACCTGCCGCAGCTGATGACCGAGTCGCGCGAGGGGATCGAGCGGGTGACCCGGATCGTCAAGGACCTCAAGGACTTCTCGCGCTCCGAGCGCGACGAGTCGTGGAAGCTGGTGGACCTGCACGCCGGCCTGGAGTCCACCCTCAACATCATCTGGAACGAGCTCAAGTACCACGCCACCCTGGAGAAGGACTACGGCCAGCTGCCCCCGGTGGAGTGCCTGCCCTCGGAGCTCAACCAGGTGTTCATGAACATCCTGATCAACGCCGGCCAGGCCATCGGCGAGCGCGGCACCATCCGCATCTCCACCGGCCACGCCGGCGACGAGGCGTGGGTAGAGATCGCCGACAGCGGCCCGGGCATCCCGCCGGAGGTGATGCAGCGCATCTTCGACCCGTTCTTCACCACCAAGCCGGTGGGCAAGGGCACCGGGCTGGGGTTGTCGATCTCCTATGGCATCGTCGCCAAGCACCACGGCCGCATCGACGTGGAAAGCCAGCCGGGGCAGGGCGCGAAGTTCCGCATCGTGCTGCCGGTGCGGCAGCCGCGCGCGGCCGCCTGAGGCGGCAGCCGCTCAGGGGCCTTCCGGGCGCAGCGGCTGGCGCTCGGCGTGGGTCCGGAACGCCTGGCGGATGTGCTCGCGCAGCTCGTCGTCGTTCCAGGGCTTGGTCAGGAAGCGGTAGATCGCGCCGCGGTTGATCGCCTCGGTCACCGTGGCCAGGTCGGTGTAGCCGGACAGCACCATGCGCACCGTGTCCGGGTACAGGGTCTTCACCCGGCCCAGGAACTCGGTGCCGCTCATGTCGCTCATGCGCTGGTCCGAGAGGATCACCTGGACCTCGTTGGTGGCCAGCAGGTCGAACGCGTCGCGCACGTTGCCGGCGGCCAGGATGCGGTAGCCGTCGCGGCGGAACAGGCGCACCAGCGAGCGCAGCACGTTCTCCTCGTCGTCCACCAGCAGCAGGGTCTGGTCCTGCTTGGTCGAGGCGAACAGCTCCGGGCGCATGTAGCGCCGCCGCAGGACCATGCCCGCCGACTCGGCCGGCATCGGCTCGCCGAACAGGTAGCCCTGGAACAGGTCGCAGTCGCTGCGCCGCAGGTAGCCCAGCTGGGCCTCGCTCTCCACGCCGTTGGCGATCACCTTCATGTTGAGCTGGTGGCCCATGGCGATGATCGCGCGCACGATCGCCGTCTCGCGCTCGCCGGCCGGCGCGCTGCGGATGAAGCTGCGGTCGATCTTGAGCATGTCCACCGGGTAGCGGACCAGCGCGCTGAGGCTGGAGTCGCCGGTGCCGAAGCTGTCCAGGGCCAGGCGCACGCCCTCGCGGCGCAGCGCCGCCAGCCCGTCGTACACCGGCGCCACGCTGGCGGCCAGGGTGCTCTCGTTGATCTCGACCAGCAGGCTCTCGGCCGGCAGCCCGGCCTGGCGCAGCATCGCCAGTACCTCGTCGACGAAGGCCGGGCGCAGCAGCTGCAGGGTGGAGACGTTGACCGCCACGAACAGGTCGTCGAAGCCGGCGTCGCGCCAGGCGCGGGCCTGGTTGATGGCGTTGCGCAGCACCCAGTCGCCGATTTGCACGATCACGCCCAGGCGCTCGGCCACCGGCATGAAGCGCTCGGGCACCAGCAGGCCCAGGGTGGGGGACTGCCAGCGCAGCAGCGCCTCCATGCCGACCACGCGGCCGTCGCGGGCGCTGATCTCCGGCTGGAAGCGCAGGCGCAGTTCGCCGTTTGGCACCGCGTCGACGATCTGGCGCGCGATCAGGCTTTCGTTGTGCACCGTCTGCAGGCTGGCGCCGCCGTACATCTGGATGCGCTCGCCGACGTGGCTGGCCTGGCGCGCGGCGATCTCGGCCAGGTGCAGCAGGCCGTCGGCGTCGGTGGCGTGCTGCGGGCAGATCGCGACCCCGGCCTTGGTGCTCAGGAACAGGGTGTAGGGCAGCACGCTCAGCGGCGCCTCGGCCTCGACCAGCAGTTCCTCGGCCAGCTGCTCCGGCGCCGGCATCCCCGGCTGCAGCGGCACCACCGCCACGAACTCGTCGCTGCCGTGGTGCCAGACGTGGCCGCGGCCCTGCAGCAGGGCGTGCAGGCGCCGGCCCAGCTCGGCCAGCGCCTGGTCGCCCACCTCGAAGCTCATGTTCTCGTTGACCGAGGCGAAGTGGTCGATGTCCAGGTGCAGGGCCATCAGCGGCGGGCCGCCGTTGCGCGCCTGCGCGACCAGTTCCTGCAGCACCGGGTGGCCGGCGCCCAGGCGGCCGGGCGCGGGAAGTTCGTGGATGGCGGGAGACGTAGGCAGCACGCGTCCTCAACCCCGCGCGGCGTAGGGCAGCAGCAGCTCGATGCGGGTGCCCGTGCCCGGCGCGCTGTGGATGCTCAGGCGCCCTCCCGCGGTCTGCGCGCGCTCGCGCATGATCACCAGGCCCAGGCCGCCGGCCTGGGCCTGGTCGAAGCCGCGGCCATCGTCGCGGATGTGCAGGCGCAAGGACTCCTCGTCGCCGGACAGGGCCAGGGTGACGTGGCTGGCGCCGGCATGGCGCAGGATGTTGGTCAACCCTTCCTGGGCGATGCGGAAGCACGCCTGCTCGACCTCGCGCTCCGGGCGCCGCGGCAGCGGCGCCACGTCCAGCGCCAGCACCACCGGCTGGTTGCGGAACAGGCTGCCGGCGTGCCAGCGCAGCGCCGCTTCCAGGCCCAGCGCGTCCAGCTGCGGCGGGCGCAGCAGCATGGACAGGTTGCGCAGCTTGTCCAGGGTGGCGTCGGCGGTGGCGACCACCTCCTGCAGGTCCTCGCGCCGCCGCTCCGCGTCCTCCTCGGCCATGGCCGCGTGCACCGACAGCTTGATCGCGGTGATCGCCTGGCCGACGTCGTCGTGCAGCTCGCGCGAGATCGCGCGGCGCTCGTCCTCCTGGGCCGAGAACAGCCGCCCGGCCATCGCCTGCAGCTCGCGGTTGACCCCGGCCAGGGCGTCGCGCATGCGCTCCGGCTCGCTGAGGTCGCGCACCAGCAGCAGCTGGCAGTCCTGGCCGCCGTAACGGGCCGCGGCGCGCGACAGCGCCACCCGGAACGGCTCGCCGCCGTTGCGGCGCATGCGTGGCGAGGCCTCGGCCAGTTCGCCGCGCAGCCAGCCGCGCAGCGCCGGCAGGTCGGCCGGCTCGACCAGGCCCGCCAGCGGTTCGCCGATCAGCGCCTCCGGGGCGCGGCCGAACAGCCCGGCGCAGGCCGGGTTGGCGTAGAACACCCGCTCCTCGCGCAGGATCATCAGCCCGTCGGGCAGGATCCGGACCAGCTCGCGGAACTGCTGCTCGCGCTCGCCGAGCAGGCGCCGGGTCTGCTGCTCCTCGGTCACGTCCTGCACCGTGCCGCGCAGGATCGCGTGGCCCTGTTCCTCCCGGCGGCGGCCGCGCAGGTGCAGCAGGCGCTCCTGGCCGCCAGCACCGAGCACCGGCAGCAGCAGGTCCAGGTGGGGCAGGGCGCCGGAGGCCAGCTCCTCGAGCATGCGCTCCAGGCGCGCGTGGCTGGCCGCGTCGGCGCCGACCAGGACCTCGGTCAGCCGGCGGTCCGGTCCCGGCGGATGCGCGGTGAGCTGGCGCATGACCGGGCAGAAGCGGCTGGCGCCGGTGGCCAGGTCCAGCTCCCAGGAGCCCAGCCGCGCCAGCTGCTGCGCCTCCAGCAGCCGCAGCCGCGCCTGTTCCTCGGCGGTGCGGTCGAGCAGCACGACCAGCCGCCGCGGCGCGCCGCCGGGCGAGGGCGGCAGGTCGGTGCTGCGCAGTTCCACGTGGCGGACGCGGCCGTCGCGCGCGGTGAAGCTGGCCAGCTTCACGTGCGGCTTGCCGGGATTCTGGCGCACCTCGGCCACCGCCGCGGCCAGCTCCTCGCGGTCGCGCCACAACCTGCCGACCGCCATGCCGCGCAGGTGCTCGCGCGGCCAGCCGAGGAAATCGGCGGCCGCCGGGTTGGCATCCACGATCTCCAGCGACTGCATGTCGCAGCTGAACATCGGGTTGGGGTTGGCCTCGAACATCTCGCGGTGGCGGTTTTCCGACGCGCGCGCGCGGTCGGCCGCGCGCAGCAGCCGGTGCAGCAGGCGATAGGTGAGGACGTACAGCAGCGCCGCGCTGATGCCAACGGTGATGGCGCCCTTCCACGACTGCAGCCGGGTGAGGGCCGCCGTGTCGGTGGCCAGCAGGGCGAGCGCGCGGTCGCTGAAGAGGATCCACAGGATCCCGAACAGCAGGTACAGCAACGGGATGCGCATCGCGAGCGCACGTGCGCGGACATTGGCGTCCGCCACGTCCTCGGCTGGCCCGGGCACCCCGGACCGGTCGTGCTGTGCCATCGGCTTGCCCCGGAACGAGAGGCGCAAGCATACCAGCGCCGGCGCCCGTGCCGGGCTCAACTACGCCGCGCCGATGCCGTTAACGGCATGACCGCCCCGGGAGCCCCCCGGGGGAGTTTGGAGAGAGCAGGGCGTGGATCCCGGCGCAATTGCCAGCCTGTTGCAGCACCCCATCGAAAGCGCCCTGCTGGTGCTGGATGCGGACGGCCGACCGGTCGCCGCCAATCCGGCGGCCCAGGCCATGGCGCTGCCGGATGCGGCCGCGCGCTACGCCAGCCTGCTCCAGGACCTGCGGGCAAGCCTGTCCGCGGGCGAGCGCCAGGCCGTGGCCTGCAGCCTCCCCGGGCCCGATCGGCGGCTGGATGGCTGGCTGCGCGGGGTGCGCGGGCCCGACGGCGGCACCATCGCCTACACCCTGAGCATCCCCGATCCCGAGGGCGCCAGCCGCTGGCAGGTGGCGCTGGACAGCGCCGGCCACGGGCTGTGGGACTGGGACATCGGCGCCAACCGCATCTTCCGCTCCGAGACCTGGCGGGCCATGCTCGGCTTCACCGCCGAGGACGTGCTCGACAGCAGCCTGGAATCGGCGCTGGCGATGGTCCACCCGGAGGACGTGGAGCGCCTGCGCCAGACCCTGCGCGCGCACCTGGACGGCCGCACCGACGCCTACACCTGCGAACACCGCGTGCGCCACTGCAATGGCAGCTGGCGCTGGGTCCGCGACAGCGGCCGGGTGGTGGCCTGGAGCGCCGACGGCCGCCCGCTGCGGATGATCGGCACGCATACCGCGATCGACGAACAGAAGCAGCTGGAGGAACGGCTGCGCGGGCAGCAGGCGCTGCTGGAGGAAATCCAGCGCCTGGCCGGGATCACCTCCTGGTCGTGGAGCCCGGCCACCGACAGCGGCTGGTGGCCGCGCGAGTTCTACCGCCTGCTGGGCCACCCGCCGCGCGACCGCGACAGCGCCCGCGCCTGGCTGCGGCGGATGCCGCGCGAGGCTTCGGCCGCGCTGCGGCGTGCCTGGCAGCGCATGCGCCGCGACGGCCAGCCGGTGCGCTTCGTGCTGGAGCTCACCGATGCCCAGGGCCAGCCGCTGCACCTGCAGGCCTGGGCGCGCCCGCAACTGGACGCGGCCGGGCACATCGAGCGCGTGCTGGGCCAGTTCCAGGACGTGACCGCGCAGCGCCACGCCGATGCGCTGCTGCGCTGGCGCACCGAGCTGCTGGACCGGGTTTCCGCGCTCGGCCACATCGGCGGCTGCGAGATCGAGTGCGCCACCCGCCGGGTGCAGTGGACCGACGAGTGCTACCGCATCCACGGCCTGCCACCGGGCCCGATCACCCTGGACGACGCCCTGGCCCTGTACACCCGCGACTCGCGCGACGCCTTCGAGGCGGCGCTGGCGCGGCTGGCCGGCGGCGGCCCGGCCGAACGCCTGGAACTGTGCTTCTACCGCCCCGGCGGCCAGCGCGTCTGGGTCGAGGTGACCCTGGAGCTGGACCGCCGCGAAGGCCTGTCGGAGCGCTTCGTCGCCCTGTTCCGCGACATCAGCCGCGAGCGCGAGACCAGCGAGCGGATCGAGCTGCTCTCGCACTACGACCTGCTTACCGGCCTGCCCAACCGTTTCCTGCTGCGGGTCCAGGCCGAGGAGGCGATCGAGGACGCGCTGGCCACCGGCGCGACCCCGCTGGCCCTGCTGCTGCTGGACCTGGACGGTTTCAAGAACATCAACGACACCTTCGGCTACGCCGCCGGCGACGCCATGCTCAAGGCGGTGGCCGGGCGCCTGCACGCGACGCTGTCGCAGCACGACCTGTTCGGCCGCCTCGGCGGCGACGAGTTCATGGTCATGCTGCGCGCCGATGCCGCCCGCGCCGAGGCCGTCGGCATGAAGCTGATCGCGGCGCTGTCCGAGCCGCTGCCGTTCGCCGGCGAACTGCTCAAGGCCGGCGCCAGCGTGGGCGTGGCGGTGCTCGGCGGCGACGGCAACGCCTTCGACGAGCTGCTGCGCGCCGCGCACGCGGCCCTGCGCGTGGCCCGCGAGCGCGGCCGCAACTCGCTGCAGATGCACGATGCCGAGATCCAGCGCCAGACCCGGCGCCGGCTGGAGATCGAGCACACCCTGCGCGGCGCGCTGGAGCGCGAGGAATTCTCGCTGGTCTACCAGCCGCAGATCAGCATCAACGACCGCCACGCGCCGGGCATCGAGGCGCTGGTGCGCTGGCACCGGCCGGGCGGCACCTGCCACCCGGGCGAGTTCATCCCGATCGCCGAGCAGTGCGGCGAGATCGTGCGCCTGGGCGAGTGGGTCATCGCCGAGGCCTGCCGCCAGGCCGTGGCCTGGCACGCGGCCGGCCTGGACTTCGGCCGCATCGCGGTCAACGTCTCCGGCGTGCAGCTGCGCGACCGCGGCTTCGCCGAACGCGTGGTGGCGCTGTGCCAGCGCGCCGGCTGGCCCCCGGCGCGGCTGGAGCTGGAGCTGACCGAGTCCGCCCTGATCCTGGACAGCGAGAGCCTGCGCCATTGCCTCAAGGTGTTCGAACGCCACGGCATCCAGCTGGCGGTGGACGACTTTGGCACCGGTTTCTCCAACCTGCACTACCTCAACCGCTTCCCCGTGCAGCGGCTGAAGATCGACCGCAGCTTCGTCAGCGGCATGCTGCACGACGCCAATGCCGGCGGCGTCACCCAGGCCATCATCCACCTCGGCCACGCGCTGGGCATGCGGGTGGTGGCCGAGGGCGTGGAATCCATGCAGGAGCAGGATCAGCTGCGGCAATGGGGTTGCGACGAGGTCCAGGGATACGTGCACACCCGGCCGCTGCCGCCGCGTGAACTGGCGCAGTGGCTGCGCCAGGCCAGCGAGGCCGGCGTGATCGAGTGGTCGCGGCCGGTGGCGCTCAAGTAGGGGCGCCGATCCGGATCCCGGCACCACGGACGCCGGCGCTTGCCGGCGTCGTGCTTTCCGCCGCCGCCAGCCCCGTGCCTTCGTTGTCCCGGCACGGCTCCGCCATCGTGTGGTCCGGGCAAGGCCGCACCCGGGAACCCCGCAATGCGAAGTGGGCCCCAAGGCAGCCCGGCGGTGAGCCTGCAGCGCGTGGCGACGCGCCCCCCCACCAGTGCGCGGGCACCGCAGCAGCGCGGCACCTGCTGGAGCGCGGCGACGCCTGGGCTGCCACGGCCCCGCGCCATTATTGAAGTACGACGCACCGGTCCGCGACGCGTAGCGCGGACAAGGCTGCATCAGGGAATCGGGGCCAGTCGCGCGTGGCGGGTCGTCGATCCGGGAGCGCCAGGCATGTCCGGGCGCAGGCTGCGATCGTCCCGGGGCGTCGCCGCCGGTCGAGAACACGAGCCTTGGGGAACCTGGCCGTGCGGGCGGGAAGGGAAGCCGGTCGCGCGCCGCGACCGGGAACACGGGCCGGGATCAGGCCGCCGGGGAGGGTAGCCCGGGCACGCCCAGGTCCCAGTCCACGCAGGCCAGCAGCGGGTCGGTGGCCGTGGCAGGGGAGCCGATCGCAGCGGCGAGGGCCAGTTCCTGCAGGGCCATGGCCTCCAGCCGGGCCATCAGCGCCGTGCTGCGTGCGGCCGCGTTTTCCGGGGCCTGCACGGCAGCAGGCCCCGGTGCGGAGCCGGGGCCTGCCGGGTTGGTGCGGGTGCCGGAGGGGCTCAGAACAGCTCCACCGTGCCGGCGCCCATGCTCTGCTGGGTAACCGGCTTGTGCGGCGGCTGCTCCCACTCGCCGCGCAGTTCGCGCAGGCGCTGGCCCAGCTTCTGCAGGGCGCGGATCAGCTCGACGTCGTCGCTGCCGTTGTTGCGCTGGAGCAGCTCCTGCAGGGCCATGGCCTCGCGGTTGATCGTGTCCAGGCGGTCCAGGTGGATGTGCGCGCCGCCCAGGGCCTGGGTGGCGATGTCCTCGAACTGCAGGGCGCGCACCGCCTCGGCCACCGAGCCGTCGATGGCGCGGCCGCAGTCGGAGATCTCGCGCATGCCCTCGCTCAGCGAGGCATTGATCGCGGCCACGTTCTGCAGCATCTGCGCGGCTTCGGCGCGTGCCTCGCGGGAGCGGTCCAGGTCGCGCGAGGCCATCTGGGTCACGGTCTCGCGCACCTTGGCGATGGCGTCCTTGGAACTGTGCGCCAGCTTGCGGATCTGCTCGTTGAAGGTGGTCGAGCGCTCGGACAGGTTGCGCACCTCGTCGGCGACCACCGCGAAGCCGCGGCCGGCCTCGCCGGCGCGGGCCGCCTCGATCGCCGCGTTCAGCGCCAGCAGGTTGGTCTGGTCGGCGATCGACTTGACGTCCTCCAGCAGGGCGAAGATGCCGTCCAGGTGCTGGGCCATCTGGTCGATGTGCTGCACCGTGGTCGTGCTCTGGCCGGCGACCTGCTCCAGCGCCTCCACCAGCTGCTCCATGCGCGAGCTGGCGTGCTGGGCGAAGCGGGCCACGTCGACCCCGCCGTTGCCGTCCTGGTCGGCGATCAGCCGGGCCATGGCCTGGCTCTGCTGGCGCGACTTGCGGTTCATCGCGTCGAAGCTGCCGCCGAGGCCGGCGACCGCCTGGCGGATCAGCTCGCGGGCGCGGTCGATCTCGCTGCGCGAGCCTTCGATCTCCTTGCCGACGAAGTTGCGCAGCTCACCCAGCAGCTGCTCCTGCTCGCGGATCACGCGCGCATGTTCCCGCGACGGTCCGGAAGAGGCGGAGCCACGCAGCAGCAGCCAGGCGGCGAAGCCGAACCAGGCGAGCGTCTGGGTGGTCAGGATCGCCCAGCGCACCGGAGCCGGCCAGTCGAAACCGATCGCGATGGGAGCCAGGAGGGTCAGCACCAGCGGTGCGGCCATGCGGAAGAGCAAACGGGAATCCATGGGTGATCTCTGCGGAACCTCGTTCGCAGTATCGGCCGTAGACCCCTTGCCTTTAGCCGCCGCGCCCCTGCCAGTGCGAACTGGTGCTCAGTTGCGATGCATGCGCACCGCTTCGGCCATGGCCTTGCGCGCGAACAGGAAGTGCCACTGGCTGCCGCCGAGCTGGCGCCACAGCCGCGCCGAGCGCACCGCCGCCAGCAGCAGGGCGCGGATCTCCGAGACCACGCCGGGCTGGCCGAGGTAGTGCGGGTTGCCCTGGACCATGATCCGCGGCCGCAGGTGGCTGATGGTGTCCGCGTACAGGGCGCCAAGCGCGGACAGGACCTCCGGGTGGGTGCTGCCCAGTTCCTCGGCGCGCGCGGCCAGGCCGGCGATGCCGTTGCCCACCGCCTGCATGGTCGCCGGCTCGCCGGAGAAGCGGCGCTCCAGCTGGACCGTGGCCAGGGCCAGGCGCGGCAGCAGCGGGTCGTCGGCGCGGCTGGCCAGGTAGGCGTCGAGCAGGCGCAGGCCCGGGGCCAGCGCCGGCACGCCGCCGTAGACGTCGGCGGCGGAAGGGGCGTCGATCCGGAACACGCTGTCCAGGACGGGCTGGGCGGCGCCGGTATCGCTGTGGCCGGTCTCGGCGATGCGCCGCACCTGCTGCAGGGACTGGGCCAGGCCGGCCAGCGCCAGCACGCGATCGCTATGGGGATTTTCCATGGCCGGTATTCTAGCTGGCGACCACAGCCGCCCGCCCGGCATCGCCCGGCACCGGGGCATCGGTGGAAGCGATCACCGCGCCCCCCAGGCAGGCCGGGCCGTCGTACAGCACCAGCGACTGCCCCGGGGTCGCCGCCCGCTGCGGGCGGAGGAAACGCACCGACAGGCTGCCGTCGTCCAGCACCCGCACCCGGCACGGCTCTTCCTGCTGGCGGTAGCGGACCTGGGCGCTGCACTCGAACTCCGACGCCGGCGCCGCGCCCTCGATCCAGTGCATGGCCTCGGTGCGGATGGTGCTGGACATCAGCCAGGGGCTGTCGCGGTCCTGGTCCACGTACAGGATGTTGGCGGCCACGTCCTTGCCGACCACGTACCAGGGCGCGGCCGGGCGGCCGCGCACGCCACCGATGGCCAGGCCCTCGCGCTGGCCCAGGGTGAAGTAGAACACCCCCGGGTGGGTGCCGATCCGCACCCCCTGAGGGTCGCGGATCTCGCCCGGCTGCGCCGGCAGGTAGCGGCCGAGGAACTGGCGGAAGTCGCGCTCGCCGATGAAGCAGATGCCGGTGGAATCCTTCTTGGCGTGGGTCGGCAGCCCGGCCTCGCGTGCGATCGCGCGCACCTGCGCCTTGGGCAGGTGGCCGATCGGGAACAGGGTGGCCGCCAGCTGTTCCTGCCCCAGCTGGTGCAGGAAGTAGCTCTGGTCCTTGTCGCGGTCGGCGCCGCGCAGCAGCCGCCAGCGTCCGCCCTCGTGCACGACCTGGGCGTAGTGGCCGGTGGCGATGCGCTCGGCCCCCAGGTCGCGCGCCGCGTCGAGGAAGTGCTTGAACTTGACCTCGCGGTTGCACAGCACGTCCGGGTTGGGCGTGCGCCCGGCGGCGTACTCGGCCAGGAAGTGCTCGAACACCCCGGCCCAGTACTCCTTCGAGAAGTCGCGGAAATGGAACGGGATGCCGAGGCGGCCGCACACCGCCACCGCATCGCGGCGGTCCTCCTCGGCGCGGCACTCGCCGCTGCCGTCGTCGTCCCAGTTCTGCATGAACAGCCCGGCCAACGGCTCGCCGGCGCGGGCCAGCAGCAGCGCGGCCACCGAGGAATCGACGCCGCCGGACACGCCGACGACAGTGCGCGGCGGCGTGCTCACAGCTGCCGCACCAGGTCCAGTGGCTGGCGCCGCCCGGCCAGCCAGTCGGCAGCCACCTGCCAGACCAGCGGGCTGCGGTGGCGGGCGGATTCGGCCAGCAGTTCGTCCGGCGCCAGCCACACGGCGCGCTCGATGCCTTCATCGAGAGTCCGCTCCGGGTGGTGGAGCAGGGCGGTGCCGGCGAAGGCGAAGCGCAGGTAGTCGCTGCCGTCCGGGGCCTTCCACTGGTAGCAGCCGATGAAGGCGTCCAGGCGGATGTCCCAACCGGTTTCCTCCAGGGCCTCGCGCACGGCGGCCTCGGCCAGGCTCTCGCCCGGCTCCAGGTGCCCGGCCGGCTGGTTCAGCACCAGGCGGCCGTCGATCCGCTCCTCGACCAGCAGCAGCCGCCCTTCGCGGGCGACCACGCTGGCCACGGTGACGTGGGGATGCCAGGCCATCAGTAGTCGTCGCTCCCGTCGCCCAGTTCCAGCTCCATCAGGTCGGCGGCGGCCGCGGCGTAGGCGATGACGTCGTCCAGGGCCTGCGCGCCGGCGTCGGCCGGCAGCTGGATCACCAGTACCGCGTAGTCGCCCTGGCGCACCCAGCCACCGAGCTTCTGTCCGGCCGAGGCCTCCAGCAGGCGGTTGGCCACCGCCACCGGGAACGCGCCCGCGGCCGACCAGGCCGGCGACCACACCTCACGCACGCGGAGGCTGCCGAAGGTCTCCACCGGCGAACGCACGATGACCACCTGGGAGCGTTCGTCCTCCAGCCCGAGGACCAGGCGGAAGTCGCCGTCCTCGTCCACCTCGTAGGCGTGGCCGAGCTGGTCGAGCATGCGCGCGACCGCGCGGTCGGGGCCCGCGGCCGCGGCGGACAGGGGCAGGGCCAGCGCCAGCAGCGCGGCGGCTAGGCGGGGAAGGGCGCTCATGCGGGCATCCGGGGGGAAGGATCGGGGAATTGTCCGGCAGCCGCGGCGGCCGCGTCCATCCGCCGCGCCTTTGGGGTCGCGTGGCGCGCCGGAACGTATAATCCCGTACATGTCGAGCAACCCCCGCCACGATCACGAACACGGCACCCTGGTCGATACCGGCCGGCCTGAAGTCGCGCCGCCGCCGATGTACCAGGTGATCCTGCTGAACGACGACTACACCCCCATGGACTTCGTCGTGGCCGTGCTGCAGCAGTTCTTCGGCATGGACCTGGAGCGCGCCACCCAGGTGATGCTCCACGTCCACACCCGGGGACGTGGCGTCTGCGGTGTCTTCACGCGCGAAGTGGCCGAATCCAAGGTAGCCCAGGTCAACGAGTTCTCCCGCATGAACCAGCACCCGCTGTTGTGCACGATGGAGAAGGCCTGACCCGCGGGATGCCCCGCCCGGGCGCCGGCCTGCCGCCGGCTGAACACGGCGTTGCGCCGGCACGCTGGAATTGCCGGTGGCAGGCCGCATATTGTTGGCAAACCGCCGGAGCGAGCCATGTTCAGCAAAGACCTCGAACAGACCATCGGCCAGTGCTACAAGCGGGCGCGCGAAGCCCGTCATGAGTTCATGACGGTCGAGCACCTGCTGCTGGCCCTGCTCGACAACCCCTCGGCCCAGGCCGTGCTGCGGGCGTGCGGTGCCGACTTCGAACGCCTGCGGGTGGACCTGGAGCAGGCCATCGAGGCTTCCGTCTCCCGCCTGGCCGACGACGACGGCCGCGACACCCAGCCCACCCTGGGCTTCCAGCGCGTGCTGCAGCGGGCCGTCTACCACGTGCAGTCCTCGGGCAAGAAGGAGGTCACCGGCGCCAACGTGCTGGTGGCGATCTTCGGCGAGAAGGACTCGCACGCGGTCTACTTCCTCACCCAGCAGGACGTGACCCGGCTGGACGTGGTCAATTACCTGTCGCACGGCATCGCCAAGCTGGGCGACGAGCCCGAGCCGGGCGCCGCCTCCCCGGACGGGGAAGGGCGCGCCGAGGGCGGCGAGGGCGAGGGCAAGACCGACGTCCTCACCGAGTACGCCACCAACCTCAACGAGCAGGCCCGGGCCGGCAAGATCGACCCGCTGGTCGGCCGCGCCGACGAGATCGAGCGCACCATCCAGGTGCTGTGCCGCCGCCGCAAGAACAACCCGCTGTACGTGGGCGAGGCCGGCGTGGGCAAGACCGCCATCGCCGAGGGCCTGGCCAAGCGCATCGTCGACGGCGAGGTGCCGGAGGTGCTGGCCGACGCGGTGATCTACTCGCTGGACCTGGGCGCCCTGGTGGCCGGGACCAAGTACCGCGGCGACTTCGAGAAGCGCCTGAAGGGCGTGCTGGCCGCGGTCAAGAAGATCCCCGGCGCGATCCTGTTCATCGACGAGATCCACACCATCATCGGCGCCGGCTCCGCCTCCGGCGGCACCATGGATGCCTCGAACCTGATCAAGCCCGCGCTGGCCTCCGGCGAGCTGCGCTGCATCGGTTCGACCACCTTCCAGGAATACCGCGGCATCTTCGAGAAGGACCGGGCGCTGGCCCGCCGCTTCCAGAAGATCGACATCGTCGAGCCGACGGTGGGCGAGGCCTACGAGATCCTGCAGGGACTGAAGGCCAAGTACGAGGCCCACCACGGCGTGACCTACGCCGACGAGGCGATCCAGGCCGCGGTGGACCTGTCGGTCAAGCACATCGGCGACCGCCTGCTGCCGGACAAGGCCATCGACGTGATCGACGAGGCCGGCGCCCGCCAGCGCCTGCTGCCGGAAGGCGCGCGCAAGGAGCTGATCGACGTCGAGGAAATCGAGACCATCGTCGCCAAGATGGCGCGGATCCCGGCCAAGCAGGTCAGCGCCACCGACAAGGACGTGCTCCAGCACCTGGAGCGCAACCTGAAGATGGTGATCTTCGGCCAGGACCCGGCCATCGAGACCCTGGCCTCGGCGATCAAGCTGGCGCGCAGCGGCCTGGGCAACCCGGACAAGCCGATCGGCAACTTCCTGTTCGCCGGCCCCACCGGCGTGGGCAAGACCGAGGTGACCCGCCAGCTGGCCCTGCAGCTGGGCATCGAGCTGGTGCGCTTCGACATGTCCGAGTACATGGAGCCGCACTCGGTCTCGCGCCTGATCGGCGCGCCCCCGGGCTACGTAGGCTTCGACCAGGGCGGCCTGCTGACCGAGAAGATCGTCAAGACGCCGCACTGCGTGCTGCTGCTGGACGAGGTGGAGAAGGCCCACCCGGACATCTTCAACATCCTGCTGCAGGTCATGGACCGCGGCGTGCTGACCGACACCAACGGGCGCGAGGCCAACTTCAAGAACGTGGTGATCGTGATGACCACCAACGCCGGCGCGGCCCAGGCCTCGCGGCGCTCGATCGGCTTCACCCGCCAGGACCACTCCACCGACGCGATGGAAGTGATCCGCCGCACCTTCAGCCCGGAGTTCCGCAACCGCCTGGACGCGGTGGTGCAGTTCCAGCCGCTGGCCTTCGAGCACATCCTGCGGGTGGTGGACAAGTTCCTGATCGAGCTGGAGATGCAGCTCAACGAGAAGCGGGTGGCCATGACCGCCTCGCCGAACGCGCGCGAGTGGCTGGCCCAGCACGGCTTCGACCCGCTGATGGGCGCCCGCCCGATGGCGCGCGTGATCCAGGACCGGATCAAGCGCCCGCTGGCCGACGAGCTGCTGTTCGGCAAGCTGGTCAACGGCGGCCGCGTCCACATCGACGTGGTCGACGGCGAGCTGGTGGTCGAGGCCCAGTCCGAACCGGAGAAGCTGCTGCCGGCGACGGTCTGAGCCGAGCCAGCTTACCCGGGCACGGCCCAGGCCGGCCATTCCGCGGCCCAGGGCGCGCGGGATGGCCGGCCTTGTCGCTTCCGGGTGCCGGCACGCGGCGACGACCGGCCGGCTCACTCGCGGCTGTCCGCCACCTGCTCCAGCACAGGCTCGATACGCTGCACCCGCGCCACCTCGCAGGTACCGCGGTCGGTATGCAGGGCCGAACCGCGCTGGCACAGCAGGTGCTGCGCGCCGTTGCGTTCGATCAGGCCGACGCGCGCGGCGGGCAGGGCGGAACAGTCGCGCTGCAGGGTGACCTGGTACTGCGCCCGGCCGTCGCGCAGGAGGAACTGGCGGGCGTTGCCCTGGCGGGTGATCTGCTGGTCCTGGCCAAGGTGGACGCAGCCGGGCTGTTCGGCCGGGGCGCCGCTGCCAGCCTGCGCCAGGGAGGCGGCGCACAGGAGCACGAGCGGCAGGAGGACGGTACGGGCAAGGGGCTTCATGGCACTGCTCGGAAGACGGCCCGGATTGGACCGCATTCCACGCTAGTGCCGCGCCGCCGCCGCGGAATCTGCCTGAGGTGACACCGACCTCCGGCCACCCCTGGCGGCACGCCGCGCAATGCCTGGGCGCAACCGGCGCACGAAAAAAGGCGGCCTTGCGGCCGCCTTTGCCGTGAGCGGGGCCATGCGTGCCGCCAGGCACGCCGCGGGGCTCACTTCATGCGATAGGTGATGCGGCCCTTGGTCAGGTCGTAGGGCGTCATCTCGACCTTGACGCGGTCGCCGGTCAGGATGCGGATGTAGTTCTTGCGCATGCGACCGGAGATGTGGGCGATGATCTCGTGCCCATTCTCCAGGCGTACCCGGAAGGTGGTATTGGGCAGCGTCTCGATGACAGTGCCTTCGAACTCGATGGAATCGTCTTTCGACATGCGTTTCCGATTTGCGCGAGCAGGGCGTTAAAGGCGGCAATTTTACGCGGAAAGCCGTTGCGGCGCAAAACAGCCGGTTCAGCCAGCCAGCGCGGAGGCCGGCAGCAGGCCGAAGGCGGTGGTCCAGCTGCCGACCATGCCGGGCAGGGCGGTCAGCCGCGACAGCTCGGCCTGGAACCGCGGGCGCGGCCAGCGCTCGCCGCCCAGGGAGACCAGGTGCGGGTTCTCCACCTGTGCGTCCAGCAGCGGCCAGCCCCAGCCGCACAGGCGGTGGGCCAGGGCGGCCAGGGCCACCTTGGAGCCGCCGGAGCAGGCGCTGAACATGCTCTCACCGTAGAACATCCGCCCCACCGCCACTCCGTACAGGCCACCGACCAGGCGGCCACCGGCATCGACCACCTCGATCGAGTGCGCATGCCCCAGCCGGTGCAGGCGGGCGTAGGCGGCGCGCATCTCCGGCAGGATCCAGGTGCCGTCGTGGCCCCGGCGGGGGGTCTCGGCACAGGCCGCCAGCACCGCGTCGAACGCGGTGTCGGCCCGCACCTGCCAGGCGCTGTGGCGCAGCTGGCGGCGGAAGCGGGTGGACAGGCGTACCCCGTCGGTACGGAACACCATGCGCGGATCCGGGCTCCACCACAGGATCGGCTGCCCTTCCGAGTACCAGGGGAAGATGCCCTGGGCATAGGCCGCCAGCAGCCGTTCCGGCGAGAGGTCGCCACCGATGGCCAGCAGCCCGTCCGGCTCGCGCAGGGCCTGGTCCACCGGCGGGAATGGATCGTCCGGGCCGAGCAGGCGGGGGAAGCGCGCCATGGCCATGCTCAGCCGCCCTCCGCCGTGCGGAACGGCCCGTGCCTGCCCAGGCTGCGCGCATACCGCTCCACCGTCTGGCGCTCCTCGGCGCACCAGGTGGCCAGCGCCTCCCGGAACGCGGGATGGGCGATGTAGTGGCGGCTGTGCACGAACGCCGGCAGGAAGCCGCGCGCCAGCTTGTGCTCGCCCTGCGCGCCCGGCTCGAACCGGGCCAGGCCCTGCTCCAGGCAGTACTCGATGCCTTGGTAGTAGCAGGTCTCGAAGTGCAGGCCCGGCAGGCGCAGGTGGCTACCCCAGTAGCGTCCGTAGAGGGTGTCGCCGCCGCGCAGGCAGAGCGCCCCGGCAACCGGCGCTCCATCCAGATAGGCAAGAATTATCAGCATGTTGCGCGGCATTGTTCGCGCAAGATGTCCGATGAAGTCCCGGGTCAGCGCGGGCGCGTTGCCGTATTCGGCGAAGGTCTGCAGGTAGAAGCCGTGGATCGCATCCAGTTCGTCGGGCCCGGCCTCGTCGCCATGCAGGCGCCGGAACGTGATCCCGGAGCTGGCTACCTTGCCACGCTCCTGGCGGATGTTCTTGCGGTGGCGATGGTCCATGTCCGCCAGGTAGTCGTCGAACCGGCGCCAGTGCCCCGGGTTGCGCCAGTGGTACTGGACGTCGGTGCGCTCCAGCCAGGCCGCATCGAAGGCCCCGGACTCGGCCGGCAGGTGGAAATTGACGTGGGCCGAGGACAGCCCTTCGTCCTCGACCAGCGCGCACATCGCCCGTACCAGGGCCCCGCGCACGGCCGGGTCGCGCGCCAGCAGGCGCGGCCCGGTGACCGGCGAGTAGGGCACGGCGCACAGCCACTTGGGGTAGTAGTCCAAGCCGTGCCCGGCATAGGCGCGGGCCCAGGCATGGTCGAACACGAACTCGCCGTGCGAGTTGGTCTTCAGATAGCCGGGCGCGGCCGCCACCAGGGTATCGCCGTCCCACAGGGTGAGATGGCGCGGCGTCCAGCCCCATCCGGGGCGCAGGCAGCCGTGGCGTTCCAGGCCTTCGAGGAAGGCGTGGGCCACGAAGGGATTGCCGCCGTCGTGCAAAGCATCCCACTGCCTGGCCGGGACCCGGGCCAGGCCATCAAGCCAGCGCGTGCGCAGCCCGGCGCTCATGGACGCGCCATCCCGCGACCGCGGCGGCGCGCGCCGGCCAGGACGCCACCGGGATAGCAGCGTCCGGCCTTCATCGGTCGCCTCAGGCGCCCTTGTCCAGGAAGCGCTCGGCGTCCAGCGCGGCCATGCAGCCGAAGCCGGCCGAGGTGATCGCCTGGCGGTAGTGCTGGTCGGCCACGTCGCCGGCGGCAAACACGCCCTCCACCGAGGTGGCGGTGACGTTGCCGCCCAGGCCCGAGCGGATGGTGATGTAGCCGTTGTCCATGGCCAGCTGGCCCTCGAACAGGCCGGTGTTGGGCTGGTGGCCGATGGCCACGAAGAAGCCGTGGGCGGCGATCTGGCGGGTGCTGCCGTCCAGGGTGGACTTGACCCGCACGCCGGTCACGCCGGCGTCGTCGCCCAGCACCTCGTCCACCACGTGGTGCCAGACCGGCTCGATCTTGCCGGCCTCGACCTTGGCGAACAGCTTGTCCTGCATGATCTTTTCCGCGCGCAGGGTATCGCGGCGGTGGACCAGGTAGACCTTGCGGGCGATGTTGGACAGGTACAACGCCTCCTCGACCGCGGTGTTGCCGCCGCCGACCACGACCACGTCCTGGTCGCGGTAGAAGAAGCCGTCGCAGGTGGCGCAGGCGGACACGCCACGGCCCTTGTACTTCTCCTCGGAGGGGATGCCCAGGTACTTGGCGGTGGCGCCGGTGGCGATGATCAGGGCGTCGCAGGTGTAGGTGCCGCTGTCGCCGACTAGGGTGAACGGACGCCTGGACAGGTCGGCGGTGTGGATGTGGTCGAACACCACCTCGGTGTCGAAGCGCTCGGCATGCGCCTGCATCCGCGCCATCAGGTCCGGGCCCATCAGGCCGTGGGCGTCGCCGGGCCAGTTGTCGACCTCGGTGGTCGTCATCAGCTGCCCGCCCTGCTGCAGGCCGGTGATCAGCACCGGCTTGAGGTTGGCGCGGGCGGCGTAGACGGCGGCGGTCCAGCCGGCCGGGCCGGAACCGAGGATGAGCAGGCGCGAGTGCTTGGGAGCGGTCATGTATAGTCGTTCGGGGAAAGAAGGGGACCCTTCGCAGGGCCGCGCATAGAGTGGCGGCCGGGCACATGCGAATCAAGGCGAACGGTTGCCGGGCTGCGGCCGGCGGCCGCTGGCGCGATGGCGTGCGATTTCCTGTGACTGGCCCGGCAGATTCGTTTAAGATCAATGCCTAACGCAGGATTCCTGCAGCCGGTTCAAGTTTGCGGAGCGACGTGGCCAAGGCATTGACGGAACGCAGCAAGTCCACCCGCGGCAAGTCGCGCGAAGCCGGCGTGGCCAGTCCCGCGCGGCAGCGCCTGTGGCGGGACCTGGCATTGATCGTGATCGCGCCGGCGCTGCTGTACCTGCTGGCCTGCCTGTTCACCTATTCGCCGACCGACCCGGGCTGGTCGCATAGCGGCAGCGTGGTCGCGCCGGTGCAGAACCTCGGCGGCCGCGCGGGCGCGTGGATCGCCGACGTGCTGCTGTTCCTGTTCGGCTATGCCGCGTTCCTGGTGCCGGTGGCGCTGGGCGCGGTGGCGTGGATCGCGTTGTTCGGCCTGGGCGAGGAGGACGAGCTGGGGCCGGCGCTGCGCCTGGTCGGCACCTTCGGTTTCCTGTTCGGCGCCACCGGCATGCTGCACGTGCGCCTGATCGGCGTGTACGCCCAGGACGTGGCGCGCGCCGGCGGCGTGATCGGCCAGGCCCTGGGCAAGACCCTGCAGGCCGGCTTCGGCCCGCTGGGCGCCAACCTGTTCCTGATCGTGCTGCTGCTGGTTTCGGTGACCCTGGCCACCGGTCTGTCGTGGTTCTGGGTGATGGAGAAGATCGGCGCCGGGGTGCTGGCGCTGCCGGAACTGTTGCGCCGCAAGACCCAGCAGGCCGAGGAGTGGAAGCGCACCCGCGAGCTGCGCGAGGAGCGCCAGGAGGTCCGCAAGAGCGAGGCCCAGCGCCAGGCGAAGCGCGACCCGGTGCGGATCGAACCGCCGGCGCCGCCGGTGGTGGAGAAGAGCGAGCGCGCCAAGCGCGAGACCCAGATCCCGCTGTTCCAGGGCGCCGGCGGTACCCCGGACGGCCTGCCGCCGCTGTCGCTGCTGGACGATCCCAAGCCGCAGGCCAAGGGTTATTCCGAGGAGACCCTGGAGGTCCTGTCGCGGCAGATCGAGTTCAAGCTCAAGGACTTCCGCATCGACGTGCAGGTGGTCGGCGCCTATCCGGGCCCGGTGATCACCCGCTTCGAGCTGGAGCCGGCCCCGGGCGTGAAGGTCAGCCAGATCAGTTCGCTGGACAAGGACATCGCCCGCGGCCTGTCGGTGAAGTCGGTGCGCGTGGTCGACGTGATCCCGGGCAAGTCGGTGATCGGCCTGGAGATCCCCAACACCAGCCGGGAGATGATCTTCCTCTCCGAGCTGCTGCGCTCGAAGGAATACGACAAGTCGCCCAGCGTGCTGACCCTGGCCCTGGGCAAGGACATCGCCGGCCGTCCGACCGTGGCCGACCTGGCGCGCATGCCGCACCTGCTGGTGGCCGGCACCACCGGCTCGGGCAAGTCGGTGGCGGTCAACGCCATGGTGCTGAGCCTGCTGTACAAGGCCACGCCCAAGGAACTGCGGGTCCTGATGATCGATCCGAAGATGCTCGAGCTGAGCGTCTACCAGGACATTCCGCACCTGCTGGCGCCGGTGGTCACCGACATGAAGGAGGCCGCCAACGGCCTGCGCTGGTGCGTGGCGGAGATGGAGCGCCGCTACAAGCTGATGAGCGCGGTGGGCGTGCGCAACCTGGCCGGCTTCAACAAGAAGGTCAAGGACGCGATCGACGCCGGCCAGCCGCTGATGGACCCGCTGTTCAAGCCGAACCCGGAGCTGGGCGAGGCGCCGCGCCCGCTGGAGCCGCTGCCGTTCATCGTCATCTTCATCGACGAATTCGCCGACATGATGATGATCGTCGGCAAGAAGGTGGAGGAGCTGATCGCCCGCCTGGCGCAGAAGGCGCGTGCCGCCGGCATCCACCTGATCCTGGCCACCCAGCGCCCGTCGGTGGACGTGATCACCGGCCTGATCAAGGCCAACATCCCGACCCGCATCGCCTTCCAGGTCTCCAGCAAGATCGACTCGCGCACCATCCTCGACCAGTCCGGCGCCGAGACCCTGCTGGGCCACGGCGACATGCTCTACCTGCCGCCGGGCACGGGCATGCCCGAGCGCGTGCACGGCGCGTTCGTCAGCGACGACGAGGTGCACCGCGTGGTCGAGCACCTCAAGGCCAGCGGCAAGGCCGAGTACATCGACGGCGTGCTGGACGAGGTGCAGACCCTGGGCGACGGCGTGGTGATTGGCGCCACCGGCCTGCCGGAGAGCAGCGGCGGCGGCGGGGACGAATCCGACCCGCTGTACGACGAGGCCGTGCGCATCGTCACCGAGACCCGCCGCGCCTCGATTTCCGGCGTGCAGCGCCGGCTGAAGATCGGCTACAACCGCGCCGCGCGCCTGATCGAGGCGATGGAGGCCGCCGGCGTGGTCAGCGCGCCGGAACACAACGGCGACCGCAGCGTCCTGGCCCCGCCGCCGCCGCGCGATTGAGGCCGTCGGCCGCCGGTCCGATGCTTTCGGCCAGGCCGCCAGCCGCCCAGGGCCCGGGTACCGGACTGGCGCCGCCATCCAGGGGGCAGGCAATACTCCCGGCCTCGCCTCCTTGTTCAGCTTCGCGGCGTCACACTTCCGCCCACCCCGATACGAAACACTGCTGCCATGTCCAATCGCTTCCGCTTCGGTCTCGGACTCCTCGCCCTGGTCCTGGTTTCCGGACCGGCCCTCGCCGGCGCGCGCGACGAGCTGGTGCGCTTCACCAGCGGCCTCAAGGGCCTGGAGGGGCGCTTCGAGCAGCAGGTGTTCGACGCCAACGGCCGCAGCAAGGAGCGCAGCAGCGGCATGGTCGCCGTGTCGGCGCCGCGCCTGTTCCGCTGGGAGTACCAGAAGCCGTTCGAGCAGCTGATCGTGGCCGACGGCCAGAAGGTCTGGATGTACGAGCCGGACCTGCAGCAGGCCACGGTCAAGCCGCAGGGCGAGGAAGAGCGCAACAGCCCGCTGGTGGCGCTGTTCGAACCGTCGCGGCTGGAACGCCAGTTCGACGTCAGCGAGGAAGCCGTGCCCAGCGAGGGCCTGGAATGGCTGACCCTGACTCCGAAGGTCGACACCGAGGCCAGCTTCCAGATGGCGCGCCTGGGCTTCGGCCCGCAGGGCCTGGCGCGCATGCAGGTGGTCGACCTGGTCGGGCAGAAGACCGAACTGCGCTTCAGCGGCTGGAAGCGCAACCCGTCCTTCGCTGCCGGCACCTTCAGGTTCACTCCGGCCAAGGGCGTGGACGTGGTCGGCCACTGAGCCAGCGGCCGGCGACCCAATCCGCCGGCCTTGCCAGGCTGCGCGGCCCCGGCACGGGGCCCCGGCGCTCTATCATGGGCGCATGAGCCGCACCCGTCGCACCGCCGCCGCCGAGCAGGACCTGCTGGCGCCCACACCGGAAACGCCCGCCGATCCCGCCCGCCAGGAGGCCATGCGCCCGCTGGCCGAGCGCATGCGGCCGCGCAGCCTGGACGAGATGGTCGGCCAGCGCCGGCTGCTCGCGCGCGGCTCGGCCCTGCGCCGCGCGGTGGAGGCGGGCAGGGTGCATTCGATGATCCTGTGGGGGCCGCCGGGCTGCGGCAAGACCACCCTGTCCCTGTTGCTGGCCCAGTATGCCGACGCCGAGTTCCGCGCCATCTCGGCGGTCCTGTCCGGCCTGCCCGAGGTGCGCCAGGTGCTGGCCGAGGCCGGCCAGCGCTTCGACGCCGGGCGCCGCACCGTGCTGTTCGTGGACGAGGTGCACCGCTTCAACAAGACCCAGCAGGACGCGTTCCTGCCGCACATCGAGCGCGGCAGCATCGTGTTCGTCGGCGCCACCACCGAGAATCCCTCGTTCGAGCTCAACTCCGCGCTGCTGTCGCGCTGCCGCGTGCACGTGATGGAGGCAGTCTCGGCCGAGGACATCGTCGCCGCGCTCAGGCGCGCACTGGAGGACGGCGAGCGCGGCCTCGGCGGCCAGGGGATCGAGGTGGAGGAGGGCGCCCTGCGCGAGATCGCCGCGGCCGCCGACGGCGACGTGCGCCGCGCCCTGACCCTGCTGGAGATCGCCGCCGAACTGGCCGCCGACGAGGGCGGGCGCATCACCGAATCGACCCTGCTGCAGGTGCTGGCCGACCGCACCCGCCGCTTCGACAAGGGCGGCGAGCAGTTCTACGACCAGATCTCGGCGCTGCACAAGTCGGTGCGCAGCTCCAATCCCGACGCGGCGGTGTACTGGCTGGCGCGTATGCTCGACGGCGGCTGCGATCCGGCGTACCTGGCCCGGCGCCTGACCCGCATGGCGGTGGAGGACATCGGCCTGGCCGATCCGCGCGCCCTGCAGATGGCCATCGATGCCTGGGACACCTTCGAACGCCTCGGCCGCCCGGAGGGCGACCTGGCCCTGGCCCAGGTCGCGATCTACCTGGCCAGCACCGCCAAGTCCAACGCGGCTTACGCCGCGTACAACGCCGCCAAGGCCGATGTCCACCAGTACGGCACGGCCGAGGTGCCCATGCACCTGCGCAACGCGCCGACGAAGCTGATGAAGCAGCTGGGCTACAACAAGGGCTACCAGTACGACCACGACGCCGAGGGCGGCGTTGCCCTCGACCAGACCGGCTTCCCGGACGTGATGGGCGAGCGCGTGTACTACCGCCCGGTGGAGCGCGGCCTGGAGATCAAGCTCAAGGAGAAGCTGGACCGCCTGCGCGAGGCGCGCGAGGAGGCGCGGCGGCGGCGCGGCAAGCCGGAAGCGGGGAAGGGCGGCTGAGCCGCCGCGCCGCAGCCTGCCAGCCGGCTACCCTCTTCGCCCGCGGACATCCTCCCGTCGCAACCAGGGGACGAGCACGTCCGACCGGCAGAAGGGCGTTGCCCGCAGGTGGTGTCCGGCCGCGGCCTGGCGGGTGTATATCTTCGCCAGTCCGTGGCGGCCACCGGACCGGCCGCCGGACACCAGGGGAGGCAAGGGAATGCACAGGATCCTGATTACCGTCGCGCTGGCATGGCTGCCGGCCAGCGGCGCATCCGCCCAGCAGATCCATAAATGCGTGGCTGCCGACGGCGGCGTCAGCTACCAGTCCGCGCCATGCGGCGAGGGCCAGCAGCCGGCCCGCACCTGGGACCACGGCCAGTACGCGCCGCCTGCGCCCATGCAGTTGCCGGCGGCGCGCGACAGCCGCAGTGCGCGCGAAACCGGGCGGCGAGGCTACGCGACGGCTTCCCGGCGCATCGGCACATCCACCGCCGCGGACGACCGCTGCGAGGCCGCGCGCCGCCACCGCGATTCGGTGCTGCGGAACGAGCGCGTTGGCCAGCGTTCCATCGAGCTGCGCCGCCGGCTCGACCAGCTGGTGGCCGACGCCTGTGGGAAATAGCGGCAAGCCCCGGATTGCCTGCCCGGCCGGGCCAGGCAGGGCGCCCCTCCCGCCGCCCGGGGGAGGGAAGCAACATCGTGCCCGACGCGGACCGGGATCGCGCCACGCTGCCCCGCCGGCACTCCGTTCCGGACAGGCCCCGGCCTACTTCCCGGCCTACTTCCCGGCCTGCTGGCGGCTGGCCGCCGCCAGCGCCAGGAACATGAAGTTCTCCGCGCCGCCACCGATCACGTATTCGCGCTGCTGCCAGAAGTACGGCCAGATCTTCAGCTCCGGCAGGTCGGGCCGGATCAGCGCGGTGCCGGAGATCACGCCGCCGGGGATGTAGCTCCAGTCGGCGCGGTTGGTGCCGTAGGCGACGGTGGCCGAGTTCGCGCCCACGCCCGAGGCGAAGGATTCGGTGACCTTGCCGGGGTGCACGCCCAGCACGAAGTTCAGCGCGTCCATCTGCAGGGCGTCGCTGGTGTGCTGCGGCCAGCCCTTGCGGAAGTAGTACTGGTCCACGCCAAAGCGCTGGATGTCCCAGCCGGCGCCCCAGATGTACGGGACGTAGGGGACGCGGTAGGGCGTCCTGGTCGCATCGTCCGCCAGCTTGGCCTGGTACGCCGCGACCGCGGCGTCGACCTCGCGCAGGAAGTCGGCATCCCTGACCAGGGGCAGGGCGACCGCCAGCGAGGGGCCGGTCTTGTCGATCGCCTCCACGATCTGCGGCTTCAGCGCAACCAGCTTCTCCACGTAGGCCGGATCGCCGGTGCTTACCGCCAGCTCGGACAGCGCCGCCACCTTCGCACCGATGCTGGTCGCCCGGTCCAGCGCCCTGGCCGTGAGATCGATCGCCGCGTCCAGCGCTTCCTTGGCCATGGCCGGATTCGAGGGCTCCAGCACCCGCGCCGCCACCGCCAGGCCCGAGGCCGTCTCCAGCTCGCGGTTGGGGTTGTCCTCGGTGAACACCCAGCGGTCGTCCTGCAGCGAGGAGGTGGTCCCGGTGCGGGCACCGGCGGGCAGGGCAGGGTCGTAGGCGAGGTTGTCGGTCTGCGTGGTGACGTCGCCCAGCAGCACGTACTGCTCCAACGTGGGCTCGATCACGCCGCGGTAGGTACGGCCCAGGGCGCGGTAGCCGGCCAGCACGTTGAGCAGGCCGTGCTCGATCTGCTGGATGGCGTCGTTCACCCCGTCCGGGCGCAGCAGCCGGGTTTCCTTGCGCGCCTGGTCGATGGTGGTGGCGTCGTGGTCCAGGCCGAACTCCTCGACCATCTGCGCCAGCAGCTTGATCGTGCCCATCTGGCTTTCGATGCGCAGGTCGTAGTCGCCGGCGTCGTGCCAGCCACCCACCGCCATGCCGGGAATGCGGTCACCGGGCTTGAAGCGGGTGAGGGTGTCCGGGCCCTGTTCGTAGCCGTCGAAGTGCACGCCGGGGCTTGCCATGCGCGCATCGTCCATGTGGTCCAGGCCGTGCCAGGTGCGGTAGTTCTCCGTGACCCGCATATGGCACATCTGCGCCGGCAGGAAGTACTCCAGCGTCGGCTGCCAGACGCCGCGGTCGAACACATCGTCGTCGATGTGGAAGACGTGGGTGGACTTGCCGCGGTAGGACAGCTGGTAGCTGCCGGGCTCGCGGACCTCGCTCAGGTCGGCGGTCAGGTAGTGGTAGCGCAGGAACTTGCCCCAGGGCCTGGGCGTGTAGCGCGCCACTTCCCGCGGACCATCCTCGCCGATCCGGTACAGCACCAGCGGGTCGGCCTTGCGGTCGCGCGGATCCTGCTCGATGACCACGGTCTTGGCCTGGTGCGGGCGGTAGCCGACCTGCGAGACCTGCACCACCGGCTCGTAGCGCCACTGCGGGTCGACGTTGGGCGTCACCACCCAGGTCAACGCGTCGCGGGTGGCCCCCGGGCGGGTCACCTCGCGCACGATGTACCAGCCGTTGTTCATGTTGCCGCGGCCGTCGATCAGGTCCAGGCGGCCGCTGCGGCTCTCGATCTTCAGCCGCTGCAGCGGATTTTCCGGCGCCACCACCAGGGTGCGGCCGCTGGCCAGCGGCGCGGTGATCGTATGTCCCTCGACCACCGCCACCGGCCCGTTGGCCTGGCGCGGGAAGGTGCCGGACTTGCCGTCCATCAGGAACGACTTGCCGAACAGGTCGCCCGGGAACAGTTCGAAGTTGAACCCGACCTTGCCTTCCCATTCGGCCGGCAGCGGCTGGTCCAGGTGCACCGAGACCTGGAACGAATGCCCGTCCAGCGGCGTCACCGCCACCTTGTAGCTGAAGTGCAGGTCGGGATACTCGATCGGGTTGAAGCCCTTGCGGTCCTTGCCCGGGTCCGGATAGCGCAGGGTCTGGACCAGGCTGCCGGTAGCCGGATCGAAGCTGGCCTTGCCGTCGCCGGCCGGGACCGGCGACCACTGGCCGGGCGAAGGCTCCAGGCGCAGGTCGCCATTGGCAGCAACGCGCTCGCCATGCTGGATCACGGTCACGCCGGTCTGGTGCCCATCCGGGTAGATATCGGCAAACACGGTGACGTTGAGCCCGGGCGCCTCGAAGTAGCCTTGCTCGTTGAGCTTCAGGCTGGAAGCCGCCTCGGCCTGGAACGCGAGCACGACCGCGACGGCCAGCCCGAACCTGCGCTTGTGGTGCATGGAGTCTCCCCGGAATGCGATGAGGACCGGCCGGACCGGCAACCGGGGCAGAAGGTAGCGATAACGGGCAGGAAGGGCTCGCTGCAGTGTGTCATGCGGCGCCTCGCCTTAGAACATAATGTGCATTATGCGAAATCAAGGAAGGATTTTCGCGGGGCTGTCGTCCGGCTGCTGGCGGCGCCCTTCCTTGGTTTTCCGCTGCTGCGGCCCGCCGCCATCGCTGCCATCGCTGCCATCGCTGCCATCGCTGCCATCGCTGCCAAGGCAGCCTATCTTCCCGGAACCGTCAGCAGTAAGCCCCGGCGCGGCCATCACCAACAAACCATCTGGATATGAACCAAGCTGCAGGCTGGCCGACGCGTCCAGCCGCAACCGGCGCCTGGTTGGATCCGTGCCTCGTTGGATCCATTGGATCCATGCCGCCGCCGGGCCACCCTTGGTTCTGCGCGCCACGCCAACGCAACCGTACCTGCCAGGCTGGACCCACTTTGGCCTTCGCTGATCCCCGAGGTGCGCGCCTGCCTCGCCGGACGTCCACGATGGAGGCGCGCCAGACGCTGATCACAGTCATGCGTCACGCGGTCGAACGCAGCCTGGTCAGGATCGACCGGCGTGGCGGCGGTCCTTGGGTGTGGACATGGCGTCGGCTCCCTGGTGTGGAGACCCCTGTGACATTGGGTCCTCGGCATGCCACCCATCCGGAGCAAGCAACCTCAGCGCATATTGCTGCCGTCCCCGCACTATATGACTAGAACTACATCCAATGTCGGCGAATGCGCAGGACCGTCGGGAAGCAGTCGCGCGCTGACGCTCCATCGCATTTCCGGCAGGACTGGCGAGCGGGCGCCGGCCTGCCATCCGCTCATCCCGGCGCCCTCAGCCCGCCTCCCTCGCCCACTCCTCCGCATCCGCGCCGGCCGGGATGTACAGCGGCGCGGCAGGATCGTTGGTCGCGCGCCAGACCGCCTGCGCCACGTCCGTGGACCGGGTACCGGGTCCGACCGAGTCGACCATGCGCGCGATGGTGTCCTGCATGAAGCGGCCATACACCGCATCGTCGATCCCGCGCAGGCCGCTGCGGGCGGACTCGCGGAAGCGGGTATCGCCGGAAGAGCCCGGCAGCACCAGGTGCGCGCGCAGGCCGAACTGCGCGATCTCGGCGGCGAGCGATTCGGTGATCGCGTTCACCGCGGCCTTGGAGGCGCGATACGCGCCAATCAGCGGCAGCGGCCTGTAGGTCGCGCTCGAGGTCACGTTGACGATGACCCCGGATCCGCGCGCGCGCATCTGCGGCAGTACCGCCTGGGCCATCGCGATCGTGCCGAAGGTGTTGGTCTCGAACAGGCGGCGCACCGTTTCCATGTCCATCAGCTCGAACGGTGCGGGCGCGCCGAAGCCGGCGTTGTTGACGAGTACGTCGACCTCCCCTGCCCCGGCGACGGCAGCCCGGACGCTTTCCGGATCGGTGACATCCAGCGGCAGCACGAGCAGGTTGGCCGATGCCGGCAGCAGGTCGTCGCGCGGGGTGCGCATGGTGGCGACGACGCGCCAGTCCCGCGCCAGGAAATGGCGCGCGGTTTCCAGTCCAAAGCCGGAGGAACAGCCGGTGATCAGCACGGTCTTCATTCGGTGGTCTCGCGTGTGGTGGGCGAGCCACCACGGTATGCACCCTGCCCCGTACTGCCTACAATCGGAAGTCCATACTTCGTTTGCAGGAGTCCGGCCATGGTCGATCCACTGGCGGAAGTGGTCCTGCTGCTCAAGCCCGCCGCGCGCTTCTCCAAGCAGGTGGTCGGCGCCGGCCCGTGGCGGGTCAGCCGCTCGGATGCCGGCGAGCCGTTCTACTGCGCGGTGATCGAGGGCGGTTGCCGGCTGGCGCTGGAGGGACGAGACACGGTCGTCCTGCAAGCCGGGGATTTCGTCCTGGTCCCCGCCGCCTACGGGGTCACCATGTCCAGCCTGCACGAAGTGGATCCTGCCACCCACTCCGTCCCTGTGCTGCTGGCCGAAGGCTCCTACAGGATCGGCGCGCCGCGCGGTCCCACCGACCTGCGCATCCTGGCCGGCCACTGCAGCTTCGATTCGCCCGATGCGGCGCTGCTGGTGCCGCTGATGCCGCAGCTCATCCATGTCCGCGGCGAGCCCCGGCTGGCGACGCTGGTGCACATGCTCGGCGAGGAATCACGCGAGGATCGGCCGGCACGCGAAGTGGTGCTGGCGCGCCTGCTGGAGGTGCTGTTCATCGAAGCCCTGCGCTGTACCACCGGATCGGGAGCCGCGCGCGGACTGGTCCAGGCCCTGTCCGATGCACGCCTGGCCGCGGCGATCCGCGCGATGCACGCGTGCCCTTCGAGGAACTGGACCGTGAACGAGCTGGCAAAGGAAGCCGCCCTGTCCCGCTCGGCCTTCTTCGACCGGTTCAACCGGGTGATGGGCATGCCGCCAATGGAGTACCTGCTGGCCTGGCGCATGGCCCTGGCGAGGGACCTGCTCGCGAACGGTGGTATCGGCATCGCCGACGTCGCCGAGCGCGTCGGCTACAGCTCGGCCAGCACCTTCAGCGTCGCGTTTGCACGCCATGTCGGTTGTCCGCCGGCGCGGTACGCACGCGGTGCGGCGCGCCCCGACACGCGGCGGCGGGACGAATCATCACCCGACCCCTTCGACGCAAAGCGTGCGGCAATGGCCTTTACCACGGCCGCAGGCGCGCCGCCTGGATGACCGGCGGGGCGGACGCGGGCGCTGCCGCGCCCGGTTACTCGCTGCGCTGCGCGGTATCGCGGCCTTGCGCGAATTCCGGGAAGACCTCCGCCAGCGGCTTGGTCTCCGGCAGGATGTAGAACACGCCACCGCGCGCGAAGACCGGCTCGATCACCTGCCCGTAGAACTCCGGCGCGACGTTGATGCAGCCGTGGGTGATGCGGTTGTCGTCCGGCTGCGGCGAGGCGAGGCGCTCGGCACGCTTCTCGGAACGGACGCCGGTAGCCGTCGGATGGATCGAGACGCCGGAGTCGTAATCCACCCAAAGCACGCGCCCGGCATCGAGCGAAGGGCCGAAGCCGCCCACGAAGCGGCCGGCCGGCGTGGTGCGGTCCTTGCCCGGGATCTCGCGCAAGGCCAGGCCGGCGATGCCGGGGGCGATGTGGTCGCCGACGGCCGAGCCGAACAGCGCAGGCGCCGCGCCGCGCAGCCGGCCATCGCCGCCAAACACCAGGATCTGGGCCGCGGCCTTGTCCATGATCGCGAACGGATAGCCTTCGCTGTCGCGGGTGGCGACCACCCAACCGGCCAGTTCGATCACCGTGTCCGCCACTTCCTGGCCCTGCGGAAGCAGGTCGACGGCGGCGGCCGGCGGCGCGGCGGCCTCCTCGGCGACGGCCATGGCCGGGTTCACGAGTGCCAGCGCCAACGCGAGACAGCTGGCACGGATCGCAGGATGCATGCGGCTGATGGGACTACTCCTCTGGAACCGGGCGAAGAACGGCCCGGTGCCAGCAAGGCCACCGGGCCGGGGTTTGGAACTGTCGCCGACCCCGATCAGCCGCGGGGCTGGCGGCGCGGGGCGGCCTCGAGCTGCTGCACGCGGCTTTCGATCTGGTCCAGGCGCCGGTTGGCCTGCTGCGCGGACTGGTTGGCGGACTCGGCGCTCTGGGCCGCGTTCTGCACCCGGCTGTCGAGCTGGTCAAGGCGCGAATTGATCGTGGCGAATTCCTTGTCGTAGGTGGCGCAACCAGCAAGACCCGCGGCGACAACCACCGCCACGCCGAGCGCACGCACCATCGCCACGTTGTTCTTGATCAGGGACATTCCAATCCTCCTTCGTCAGGGGCTTCGGAATATAGCCGGCTTTGCGTCAAAGCCATACGGCGACTTCAGCGCCAGTTCGGTTACGTGCACGGTTCGTGAAAAAGTTCGTGCTGCGCATCGCAGTGCGCGCCTCCAAGCGCATTGCAGGAGGAATGTCCGCCTGTTCGTGATGCATCGCAACACTCCGCCGCCCCTGCGCTGCACTTTGCGCCTGGCCGGACGCCTGCAGCCTGGCACTGCTGCAGGCAGCGCCCACGAGCGCCGCGGCGCTCATGGGCAGGCATTGCACTACGATCGGCTCGACGCCTTCGCGCGCGCGGGGGCGTACGCGGCGCGCGACCGGATCATCCTGTCCCACCACCCGTGCAAGACCGTGCCTGGAGATGCTGATGAGACTGCCGATGCTCGCGATCCTGGCCGGGCTTGCGGCAAGCCCCGCGTCGGCCGGCGACGTGCCCGCGAGCGACAGCCATGGCATTGCCACCGCGGTGATGCAAGCCGATGCCCGCGCCCTGGCCGTGGTCGGCAAGTCGGACACCGCGGCCCGCCATGCAGGACGCGCCGGTTACTACCGCACTCTGGGCGACCTGGCGCAGTCGACCCGTTGGGCACGCGCGTGCATCGCCAACCCGCAGGTCGTGGCCGAGCCCGGACAGCAACTGATGTACCTCTGCCGCAGCCTGTTGGCCGGCAACCTGCTGCTGGCTGGCGACATCGGTGGCTGGGCCGTGGAGATGGAACAGGTGCGCGTGCTCTACCGCGAACACGTCGCCCCTTCGCTGCGCCCCGGCGGGGAACTGGCCGCGGTGGCCCGGCCGCGCTTCGAGGCCTTCACCGGATGGCCGCGCCAATGGACCCTGCACGCGACGGCCGCGCCGGGCACGCGCGTGCCCGTGGCCGATGGCCCCGGCGTTCCCGTGGTGCGCGGCAGGATCCGCGGCGGCCGCGACGGCAAGGCGCGCGACGTCGAGGTGGACTTCATCATCGATACCGGCGCCACCCATTCCCACGTCAGTCGCCGCGCAGCGCAGGCGATGGGACTGGAGGTGCGGGACGGCTTCGGCGTCGATGCCAGCGATCCGGCGCGGTGGGCGGAGATCGGACTGGCCACGCCGGTAGACGTGGAGCTTGGGGGAATCCGCTTCGGCGACGTCGCCTTCAGCGTGACCGACGCGATGGAGCCGGCCCTCATCGGCCTGGACCTGCTCGCCCGCCTCGGCCCGCTCAGGCTGGGCGCGGACGAACTGGAAGTCCTGGCGGAACTTCCGCCAGGCTGCGACGCGCAACTGGCGGCCACCTCGTTGCCGTGGGGCGGCCAGTACGCACTGCGCCTCCCGATGCAGATCGGCCGGCGCAAGGAGCTGGTCTTGCTGGACACCGGCAACGGCGCTTCGCTGGAGATGGCCGGCACGGACCTGTCCGCGTTCCCGCAGGCAGCCCTGGTCGAGCGCAGCCGGCTGACGATCCACGGCCTGCAGCGCGTGCGCCCTGCCGAGGCCAGCGCACCAGTCAGTTTCAACGGGCACGCGGCCGAACTCCCGACCCGGGTCACTGACCAGCCGGCCCGGGTCTTCCCGGTCTCGTGGACGGCGGGCTACGGACTGCGCACGCGCTACGACTTCCACGTGGACGTGGCCACCGCGCACGGCTGCCTGCTGCCGCGCGCCGCCCGGCAGGAGCAGCCACCATCCGCCGCTCGCGGCCCTCGCCAGGCGCGCAGAACGCGAGCGAAAAGCCAAGCGCACGCCACCCGCGAAGCAGGTGCGTCGGATGCAGGATTACCGGGAATCCGGCGTGCGGCGGCGCCGGGAAGTTGGTGGAGCCAGCCGGGATCGAACCGGCGACCTCTTGCATGCCATGCAAGCGCTCTCCCAGCTGAGCTATGGCCCCACGAGCATCGGCCTCCAGGCCTTTGCGTACCGCTGGAAATGTGGCGTCCCCACGGGGATTCGAACCCCGGTCGCTACCGTGAAAGGGTAGTGTCCTAGGCCTCTAGACGATGGGGACGTATCGTCGCTTCGCCCAACCGGGGTTGGATTTGGTGGAGCCAGCCGGGATCGAACCGGCGACCTCTTGCATGCCATGCAAGCGCTCTCCCAGCTGAGCTATGGCCCCACGAAGCTGAGGGCGCGAATCTTAGCTAGTCCCCGTAACTTGCGCAAGCATTTCTTCACCGGAAGTTTCATCGACCAGCGGACGCAGCTCCGGATCCAGCGCCACGCGCCCGTCGAACACGAAGCAGCGGCCCTCGTAGCCGAGGCCGCCGACCTGTTCGAACCAGCCCAGGATCCCGCCTTCCAGCTGCAGCACGTTGTCCATGCCGTCCTGGCGCATCCACAGCGCGGCCTTCTCGCAGCGGATGCCGCCGGTGCAGAAACTGACCACGGTGGCGCCGGCCAGGGACTCGCGGTGCGGTTCCAGCGCCGCCGGCAGGTCGGTGAACTTGGTGATCGGGAGGGTCAGCGCGCCCTGGAAGGTGCCGTAGGCCACTTCCTGCGCATTGCGGGTATCGAGCATCACCACCGGCCGCCCCTGGTCGTCGCGCCCGCCCCGGGCCAGCCAGCGCGCCACCGTGGCCGGCTCCACCGCCGGGGCGCGCGCGGCCTGGGCCAGTGGCGTGGCCTGCGGACGGCGGAAGCTGATGATTTCCGGCTTCACCTTCACCTTGAGCCGGGCGAACGGCACCGCGGCGCTGCGGCTGTAGCGCGGCCTCAACGCGGCCAGGCGCGGGTCGCCGCGCAGCCAGTCGACGAACCCGCGCAGGACCGCTTCTGGACCGGCCAGGAACAGGTTGATGCCTTCACCGGCGACCAGGATGGTGCCCTTGAGGTCGTCGGCAGCGGCGCGCTCGCGCAGGCGCGCGGCCAGCGCGTGCGGATCGTCGATGTGGACGAAGAGATAGGCGGCAAGATTGAGCATGGCGCCATTGTAAGGCGCCGCCCCTGCCCGCCCTTCAGCGCAACAGCCACCAGGGCAGGGCCAGGGTCAGCGCCAGCACCGCCAGGATCGCAGCCAGCCGCGGCAGCACGAACCCCGGCCGCTCGCGCAGCAGCTGCAGGAAGGATTCGCCCTCGCCACGACGTTCGCGCTCCTGCGCCTCGGCGCGCAGGCGCACGCGCCGTTGTTCCTGGTATTCGTCCAGCAGCGCACGTGCGCGCGGGTAGTCGGCCGCGTCGCGCAGCCACAGCCCGGGCGCCGAAAACCCCAGCAGCCCGGCTCCGGTCTCGTACCACTGGAAGCCGTGCTGCTCGAGCAGGGCCCGCACGTCGGCGGCTTCGTCGTCGGGAACGTTGCGCAGGGAAAACAGCAGCTTGGCCATGCGCGCATGATACGCGGCATCGCCGCGGCGGCCGCGGCGGTTTACCCTTGCGTCCCCCAACGGACCTGCCGCCATGCGCCGCTTCCTGCTCCGCTCCACCCTGCTCTGCTCCGTCCTGCTGGCCGCATGCAGCGAACCCGGCCCGCCGCCCGGCGGCTCGGTGGCCGAGCTGCAGCGCATCGACGAGGTGGTCGGCAAGGGCGCGGTCGCCAGCGCCGGCGACAAGGTCACCGTGCACTACACCGGCTGGCTGTACGACGAGCGAGTGCCGGAACGGCGCAGCCGCAAGTTCGACAGCTCGCTGGACCGCGGCGAGCCGTTCACCTTCGTCCTCGGCGCCGGCCAGGTGATCCGTGGCTGGGACGAAGGCGTGGCCGGCATGCGCGCCGGCGGCCGCCGCACCTTGTTCATCCCGGCGGAGATGGCCTACGGCCGCCGCGGCGCCGGACGGGTGATCCCGCCCAATGCCTCGCTGGTGTTCGAGGTCGAACTGCTGGACGTGGGCAGCCGCTGATCCATGCCTGCCAGCACCGTCACCCTGCCCGGCCTGGCCATCGTCGGCGGCGGCCCCGCCGGCCTGATGGCCGCCGAGGTCGCCCGCGCCGCGGGCGTGGAAGTGGACCTGTACGAGGCCAAGGGCTCGGTCGGGCGCAAGTTCCTGATTGCCGGCAAGGGCGGGCTCAACCTCACCCATGCCGAACCCATGCCCGGGTTCGCGGCGCGCTACGGCGTGCGCGAGGCCGAGGTCGCGTCCTGGCTGGCCGGCTTCGGGCCGCAGGAGCTGCGCCAGTGGGCGCGCGGCCTGGGCGTGGAAACGTATGTCGGCAGCTCCGACCGGGTGTTCCCGCTGGACCGCAAGGCCGCGCCACTGCTGCGCGGCTGGGTGCGGCGACTGAAGGAACAGGGCGTGCGCTTCCACGTCCTGCACCGCTGGGAAGGCTGGGACGAAGATGGCGCCCTGCGCTTCCGCAACGGGGACGGCGACCTGCGCGTGCGCGCGCCGGCCACGGTGCTGGCGCTGGGCGGCGGCAGCTGGCCGCAGCTGGGCTCCGACGGCGCCTGGGTCGAGGCCGTGCGTGCGGCCGGGATCGAGGTCGCGCCGCTGGTGCCGTCCAACTGCGGTTTCGACGTGGGCTGGAGCGCGCACTTCGCCGAGCGCCATGCCGGCGCCCCGCTCAAGCCGGTGGTCGCGCACTGGCAGGACGCGGACGGCACGCCGCACTCGCTGCAGGGCGAATGCGTGGCCACCGCCACCGGCATCGAAGGCTCCCTAGTGTATGCGCTGTCGGTGCCGCTGCGCGAGGCCATCGCCCGCGACGGCCAGGCCGTGCTGCAGCTGGACCTGGTGCCGGGGCGCGAGCTGCTGCGCCTGCGCGCCGAACTGGCGAAACCGCGCAAGGGCCGCAGCCTCAGCGAGCACCTGCGCCGCCAGGCCGGCGTGTCCGGGGTCAAGGCCGCGCTGCTGCGCGAGGTGCTGGATGCGCAGGCGCTGGCCGACATGGATCGGGTCGCCGCCGCACTCAAGCGCCTGCCGCTGGTGCTGAAGCGTGCCCGGCCGCTGGCCGAGGCGATCAGCAGTGGCGGCGGCGTGCGCCTGGAGGCGCTGGACGCGGACCTGATGGCCAGCGCCCGCCCCGGCGTGTTCTGCGCCGGGGAAATGCTGGACTGGGAAGCGCCGACCGGCGGCTACCTGCTGACCGCCTGTTTCGCCAGCGGCCTGCGCGCCGGTCGCGCGGCCGCACGCTGGGTACAGGCACGCAACCGCTGACCTCGCCGCGGGGGCGCGGCGCAGTCCATCGCGCTCGCGCCCGATCAGTTCACTCCGCCGCCAACGGCCAGCGTTGCAGCACCTCGTAGCGGACCCCGCCACTGCCGTGCACGCTCTGCAGCAGGGCGAACCCGTCCACGCGCCAGTCCACCGGCGCTACCGGCTGCACCGGGAAGCGCACGCTGGCGCGCCGGCGCACGGTCACATGCGGGGCGAACGCCGGGCCGGCCGGGAGCCGGATCCGGCGCCCGGCCAGGGCCATGGCCAGCGCCTGGTGCAGCCGCTCCAGCGCCGGTGGCGGCGCCGAGGGCCGCAGTACCCAGATCGCCTCGCCGCGGCCGAAGCACTCGGCCTGGTCCAGGCGCAGCACGAATCCCGCCTGGCGCACCTGCGCCGCCGCGGCGCGGGCGTCGTCCGCCAGCGCCTGCGGCAGCTGCGACCACTCGCCCAGCCAGTGCAGGGTCAGGTGCAGGCGTTCGTCGGGCACGCCGGCGCCGCGCTGCGGCGGCTGGCCGGCTTCCAGCGCCTGCCGCGCGGCGCGGATCGCGGCCGCTTCGGCCGGCCCCGGCAGCAGGGCGAAGAACAGGCTGTGGCGTGCGTCCGCGGCGGCGAACAGGTCGCCCATCACCTGCGCTCAGACTGCGGCGGTGACCACGATCTCGACCTTCCAGGCCGGATCGGCCAGGCGCGCCTGCACCGTGGCGCGCGCCGGAGTGTGGCCCTGCGGAACCCACTCGTCCCAGGCCTGGTTCATGCCGGCGAAATCGCCGATGTCGGCCAGGAAGATCTCCGCGCGCAGGATCTTCGTCTTGTCGGTCCCGGCCTGGGCCAGCAGCGCGTCGATCGCCTGCAACACCTGGCGGGTCTGCCCGGTGATGTCCTGGCTGGTGTCCTCCGGCACCTGCCCGGCCAGGTAGGCCACGCCGTTGTGGACGGTCATCTCGGACATGCGCGGGCCGACGTCGAAACGCTGGATCATGGGAGTTCCCTGCTTGCGGAGGAGGCCGCGGCGCGGCCGGGCGGCGCAGCATACAACGCCACCGCACCGACGACAGTGGCCCGGGGGTTCCCCGGGAACTGCCTGGCACCATCACCGGCACCGGCCCACCCGCCTTCCCGGATCCGGGCGTACACTCGGCGCAGCATGGACCGGGAGGTGGGTCATGTACGCACTGGCGCTGGCAGCGGCCCTGGCCGCATCCCCGGCGGCCGAACCGACTGCGGCCCTGCCGCCGCCGCCCACCCTGCCCACGGTCCAGGCCGTGCAGCACATCCCGGGCATCGACAAGGTACTCGAGATCCCGCCCGACTTGCGGGCGATGCTGCAGGAACGGGTGATCGCCCGCGGTGGCAGCCGCGAGGACCGGATCGAACGCCTGGCGGCGATGGTGCTGGAAGCCGGCGGCCTGGCGCTGGAGTACGACAACGACCGCACCCGCACCGTGGCCGAGACCTGGCGCGACCGCCGCGCCAACTGCCTGTCCTTCACCCTGGTGTTCGTCGCCCTGGCGCGCGCGGCCGGGCTGGAAGCCCGCGTCCAGGAAGTCGGCGAGGTGCTGGCCTGGTACCGCGACGCCGGTGTGATCTACGGCGCCAGCCACGTCAACGCCGGCGTCCGCGCCGGCCTGCGCCGGTACACGCTGGACGTGGAGCGCAACATCCTGGCCATGCGCGACCGCCCGCGCGCCATCGACGACATCCGCGCCCTGGCCCACTTCCGCAACAACCGCGGCGCCGAGCTGATGGCCGCCGGCGACCTGGAAGGCGCGCGCGCGCAGCTGGAGGCGGCGCTGGAGGCCGATCCGGAGTTCGTGCCGGCCCTGAACAACCTGGGCGTGCTGGAGCAACGCGCCGGCAACCTGGACGCCTCCGCCGCGGCCCTGCGCGCGGCCTGGCGGCTGCAGCCGGCGCACACCGCCACCCTGTCCAACCTGGTGAACCTGTACCAGCGCAGCGGCCAGGCGGAGCTGGCAGCCGATTTCGTCGCCCGGCTGGAGCAGGTGCGGCGCAGCGATCCGTTCGCCCAGTTCGTGCTCGCCCTCGGCTGCGAGGAAGCCGGCAACTACGCCTGCGCCGTCACCCACTACCGCAACGCCATCCGCCTGCATGGCGGGCAGCACGCGTTCCACTTCGGCCTGGCGCGCGCCTACTTCCTGTCCGGCCACCCGGACCTGGCCCGGCGCGAGATGGCGCGCGCGGCCAAGCTGGGCGACACCGACCGGGTGCGCGCCATGTACCGGCGCAAGCTGGAACACCTGGAGCACTGGCCCGGGAACGGCCACGCCCTGCATGCGCGCTAGACTTGCGCGATGGAAACCATCGATTTCGAACTGCAGGGCGAACACGTCGAACTGAACCAGCTGCTCAAGCTGGTGGGCCTTTGCGACAGCGGCGGCGCCGGCAAGGCGCTGGTGGCCAGCGGCGTGGTCCAGGTCGACGGCGCCGTGGAGCTGCGCAAGACCTGCAAGATCCGCGCGGGCCAGACCGTGGCCGCGCCCGGCGTGCTGGTGCGGGTGCAGGCGCCGGCATGAGCCCGGTCCGCGCCGCCCCGCGCTCTCCTAGAATGGTGGGCGAAGCGGCCGGCGCGGCCGCATGCAAGCGACGCGGATGAAGCAATACCTGCCCGCCTGGAGCCAGGGCTGGCTGGGCACGATCGTGCCGATCGCCCAGGCCCTGCTGATCGTCGCGGCCGCCTGGCTGCTGCAGCAGCTGGTGCGCCGGCTCGTGCGCCGGCTGATGGACCGCCGCGGCCTGCCGCCGGAGATGGGCATGGCCCTGCACCGGGTCTCGGCCGGCCTGATCGGATTCGGCGCGCTGCTGCTGGTGCTGGAGCGGCTGGGCGTGTCCGGCACGGTGCTGTGGACCGCCTTCACCAGCTTCGCCGCGGTGGGCGCGGTGGCGTTCTTCGCCGCCTGGAGCGTGCTGTCCAACATCTTCTGCACGGTGCTGATCTTCACCACCCGCCCGTTCCGCCTGTACGACTACATCGAGGTGGTGGAGAACGGCGAGAAACCCGGCCTCAAGGGCCGCGTGGTCGACGTCAACCTGATCTACACCACCCTGCAGGAAGTGGCGCGCGATCCCGACCACGCCGGCAGCAGCCTGCAGGTGCCCAACAGCATGTTCTTCCAGCGCGTGGTGCGGCGTTGGCGCGGCAGCGAGGTACCGGCCGCGTGGCTGGCGCCGCCGACGGTCGAAGGCGGCTCGAAGTAGCCCGCGCTCAGCGCAGCTGGCTGTCCTTGCTGCCGCGGCGGTTGTAGCCGGCGAAGCCGGTTTCTTCCCCGTCCTGCGCGGCCTGGCAGGTCACGCACAGGCGCACGCCGGGTACCGCGCGACGGCGCGCCTCGGGGATCGGCGCATCGCATTCCTCGCAGCGTTCCAGGCTGGGCCCCTTGGGCAGGCGCGCGCGGGCGCGCTCGATCCCGTCCTTGACGGTCGCATCGATCTGATCGTTGACGGCGTTGTCGCCGGCCCATCCGGTCGCCATGGGAACCTCCTGCTCGCGGTACGCATACAGGGTGCCCGCGGGGACGTGAATCCCCGGCAAGTGCCAGGGCCGCCCCGGCGGAAAGGGCGGGCTTCTCAGTCGCGCCCCCCACCCTCGAGGTCGTCGAGGATCGGGCACTCCGGCCGGTCGTCGCCATGGCAGCGGCTGGCCAGTTCTTCCAGGGTGCGCTGCATGGCCTGCATCCGGGCGATGCGCTCGCCCAGCTCGGCGGCGTGCTGCAGCGCCAGCTGCCTGACATCGGCACTGGCGCGCGAGCGGTCCGACCACAGCGCCAGCAGCACCTGGACCTGCTTCATGCCGAAGCCCAGCGAACGCGCCCGGTTGATGAAACGCAGGCGGTGCACGTCGGCCTCGCCATACAGCCGGTAGCCGGCGGCGGTGCGCGGCGGCGGCGGGACCAGGCCGATGTCCTCGTAGTGGCGGATCATCTTGGCCGACACGCCCGAACGCGCCGCCGCCTCGCCGATGGAGTACAGGCCCTCGTCCGCCCGCCGCCCGGCCGCGTGCTTCATGGCGCCTGCCCCGCATCGGCCGCCGGACCCCAGCGCCGCAGCAGCAGAGTGTTGGCGACCACGCTCACCGAGGAGAACGCCATCGCCGCGCCGGCCAGTGCCGGGCTCAGCAGGCCCGCCGCGGCCAGCGGGATGCCGATGACGTTATAGGCGAAGGCCCAGAACAGGTTCTGGTGGATCTTGCCGGTGGTGCGCCGGGACACCTCGATGGCATCGGCCACCAGCCGCGGTTCCGGGCGCATCAGGGTGACCGCCGCCGCATGCATGGCCACGTCGGTGCCCGAGCCCATGGCGATGCCCACGTCCGCCGCGGCCAGCGCCGGCGCGTCGTTGATGCCGTCGCCGACCATCGCCACCACGCCGCCGGACTTCAGCGCCTGGATGGCCGCGACCTTCTGCTCCGGGCGCACCTCGGCCTGGACTTCGTCGATGCCCAGCGCCTGCGCCACCGCGCCAGCGGCGCCGCGGTTGTCGCCGGACAGCATCACCGTGCGCACGCCCATCGCGCGCAGGCTGTCGATCGCCGCGCGCGCGCCGGGGCGCGGTTCGTCGCGGAATGCCAGCAGGCCACGCAGCCGTGGCTGGCCGCCCTCCTCCACCGCCAGCCAGGACAGGGTGTGGCCGCTGGCTTCCAGGTCCTGCGCCCGCGGCAGCAGCGGCTCCACGGCCACGCCGGCTTCCTGCATCAACGCCCGGTTGCCGATCCAGGCCAGGCGCCCATCGACCTTGCCCCGCACCCCGCGGCCCGGCAGCGCCTGCAGTTCGCTGGCCGGCACCGACTGCCCGCCCTCGCGCAGCACCGCCAGCGCGAGCGGATGCGCGCTGTGCTGCTGCAGCGCCGTGGCCAGGGCCAGCAGCGCCTGGCGGTCGCCATCGACCGCCACCGCTTCCAGCAGGCGCGGCTCGCCCACGGTAAGCGTGCCGGTCTTGTCGAAGGCCACCACCTTGATCGAGCGCGCCAGTTCCAGCGCATGCGCGTCCTTGACCAGGATGCCGGCGCGCGCGGCCACGCCGGTGCCGGCCATGATCGCCGTCGGCGTGGCCAGGCCCAGGGCGCAGGGACAGGCGATCACCAGCACCGCCACCGCGTTGAGGATGGCGCGGTCCCAGTCGCCGCTGGCCATGCCCCAGCCCAGCAGGGTCAGCAACGCCAGCCCCAGGATCACCGGCACGAACACCGCGGCGACCCGGTCCACCGTGCGCTGGATCGGCGCCTTCACCGCCTGCGCGTCCTCGACCAGGCGCACGATCCGCGCCAGCGCCGTCTCCGCGCCCACCGCCGCGGTGCGCACCACGACCACGCCCTCGGCGTTCACCGCGCCGGCCGTGACCCGGTCGCCCACGTCCTTGGCCACCGGCACCGATTCGCCCGTGACCAGCGACTCGTCGGCGTGGCTGCGCCCTTCCTCGACGATGCCGTCCACCGGGAAGCGCTCGCCGGGACGCACCACCACCAGGTCGCCCACCGCCACCTGTTCCACCGGCACTTCCGATTCCCCTTGCGCGGTACGCAGGCGCGCCGTGGCCGGCCGCAGTGCCTGCAGGGCACGGATCGCCTCGGTGGCCTGGCGCTTGGCGCGCCCTTCCAGGAACTTGCCCAGCAGGACCAGGGTGGTGATCGCGGCCGAAGCCTCGAAGTACAGCGGCGCATGCGTGCCCTCGCGCAGCAGGTGGAACAGGCTCAGGCCATAGGCGGTACTCGTGCCCAGCGCCACCAGCAGGTCCATGTTGCCGGTGCCGGCGCGCAGCGCGCCCCAGCCGGCGCGGTAGAACCGCGCGCCCAGCCAGAACTGCAGCGGCGTGGCCAGCAGCAGCTGGATCCAGCCCGGCAGCATCCAGTGCTTGCCGAAGGGCATGCCGGCCATCGGCAGGACCAGGGGCGCGGCCAGCACGATGGCAATGGCCAGGTGGCGGGCCTCGGACGACAGTCGCGGCTTGGCCACCGGGGTGGCCCGCGCTTCCTGCGTCGCGGCCTCGCCTTGGCCATCGGAAGATCCGGGGGCAGGCGCCTCCGGCCTGGCGATGCGGTAGCCGGCCTTGCGCACGGCCTCGGCCAGCAGCGCCGGATCAGCGGGTCCGGCGGTACGCACCCGCGCCCGCTCGGTGGCCAGGTTGACCGAGGCCTCGACCACGCCCGGCACCGCGGCCAGGGCGCGCTCGACCCGGCCGACGCAGGAGGCGCAGTGCATGCCCTCGATCGCCAGTTCGGCCTCGCCTGCGGGCACGCGGTAGCCCGCCTTTTCCACCGCGGCGACCAGTTCGGCCGCCGGCGGCAGCGCCGCGCCGCGGACCTCGGCGGTAGCGCTGACCAGGTTGACGCTGGCCGATTCCACGCCCGGCAGCGCCGCCAGGGCGCGCTCGACGCGCCCGGCACAGGACGCACAACTCATTCCTTCCACCGGCAGGCGCAGGGCGGCGGGAGCTGCGCCGGCGGCGGGGATTACAACGATGTTCGGGGTATCCATGGCGACCATGGTGAACCTTCCCATCATGGGAAGGTCAAGTTCGGGATTCGGGATTCGGGATTCGGGCCGTGACCTTGCCTCACCGCCACTCCCGGTTCCCGCTCCCACGAATCACCAGTCCCGAATCACCAATCACCAATCTACGAGAACACTGGCTCCAGCAGCCGGAAGGTGCCGGCGTCGGCGTCCATTTCGACCTGGCCGCCGACCGGCACGATGAACTGCTCGCGCAGGTGGCCGATCTGCGCGCCGCGGTAGGCGGGGATGCCCAGCGGGAGGACATGGTCGTCGAGGATCTGTTCCAGGGTCAGCGAACCGTAGCCGGCGCCGGGCTCGCAGTCCGTGCACTGGCCGAAGATGAAGCCCGCGATGCGGTCCAGCACCCCGGCCAGCTTGAGCGTGGTCAGCATCCGGTCCACCCGGTACGGCGCCTCCTCCACGTCCTCCAGGAACAGGATCGCCCCGTCGAACGCCGGCAGGTACGGCGAACCGGCCAGGCCCACCAGCACCGACAGGTTGCCGCCGAGCAGGCGGCCGCGGGCGCGGCCGCCGCGGATGGTCATGGTGCGGTTGCGGCGCGGGACCAGTTCGTCCGCGTCGTCGTCCGGCGGGTTGCGGTACTCCAGCAGTTCTCGTTCGAAGAACACCCGGCGGAACTGGTCGACCACGAAGCGGTTCCAGCTGCCGGCGCCAATCGGGCCGTGGAAGGTCACCAGCCCGGTCCGCGCCTGGATCGCGCAGTGCAGCGCGGTGATGTCCGAATAGCCCAGCAGCACCTTGGGATTGCGCCGGATCAGCGCGTAGTCCAGCAGCGGCAGCAGCCGCGCCGCGCCGGCCCCGCCGCGCACGCATACCAGCGCCCGCACCTTTGGGTCGGCGAACATGCGGTTGATGTCGCCGGCGCGGTCGGCGTCGCTGCCGGCCAGGTGGCCGCGGCGGTTGCCGTAGTGCTCGCCGGCGCGCACCTCGAAGCCCAGCGCCTGCATCGCCTCGGCCGCCAGCTGCAGCTTGAGCCTGTCGTCGGTGGCCGAGGACGGGCTGACCAGGCCCACGGTGTCGCCGGGCCGCAGCGCCGGCGGCAACAGCCGCGCCGCGGCCGCGGCCCGCGCCCGCCCGGGGCCGGCCAGCGCCAGCAGGGAGGCGGCCATCGCGCCGCCGAGGAACTGCCTTCTGTGCATGGGTTGCCTCCCGTCGCCAGTGGCGAGCCTAGCAATCGCGCGCCCGCCGCAGCCAGCCGCCGTCGTTGTCGCGCTCACGCGTTGCGGGCGAAGATTGGCGACCTTTCGTGCCAGGTATGTCCATGCCCCACCCTTCCACGCGGCACCGCTGGATGGTCGCGACCGCACTCGTGCTCCTGCTGGTGCTGCTTTCGTGGGCGGTGATGCGCTGGCGCGGCCCGGCACTGCCCGGCTACGAGGTGGCCGCCGGTCCACTGGTGCAGAACGTGGTGGCAACCGGGCGGGTGGCGGCGCTGTCGCGGGTCCAGGTGGGTGCGGAAATCTCGGGCCTGGTGCTGGAACGGCGGGTGATGGAAGGCGACCGCGTGGCCCCGGGCGACGTGCTGGTGGTGCTGCGCGCGACCGACCTCGAAGCGCGCCGCGACGAGGCCCGCGCTGCCCTGGAAACCCTGCGCCGGACCGACCGCGCCGACGCCCAGGCGCGCTACCGCCAGGCCCAGGCCGACCTGGCCCAGGCCGAGCGCGAAGCCACGCGCCGGCGCGAGCTGGGCGAGCGCCAGCTGGTCTCGCGCGAAAGCGTGGAACAGGCCGCGCAGGCGCTGGTCGCCGCCCGCGCTGCGGCCGAGCAGGCGCGCGTGGCCGCCGCGGCGGTGGCCAGCGGCGGCGCCCTGGAAACCCAGGCGCTCGAACGCCTGCGCGCGGCCGAGGCCGACCTGGAGCGCGCGGTGATCCGCGCCACCGTGGCCGGCACGGTGCTGACCCGCCAGGTCGAGCCCGGCGACACCGTCACCCCGGGCCAGGTGCTGCTGGAGATCGCGGCCGATGCGCCCGGCGAGATCCTGCTGCCGCTGGACGAGAAGAACCTGGCCCTGCTCGAGACCGGCCAGCCTGCGACCTGCGTGGCCGACGCCTTCCCCGGCCGCCCGTTCGCCGCCACCGTGTACCACATCGCCCCCGGCATCGACCCGGCGCGCGGCACCGTGGACGTGCGCCTGCGCATCGATCCGGCCGCCGACTTCGTGCGCCAGGACATGACCGTCACCGCGACCATCCTCACCGGCCGCCGCGACAACGCCCTGGCCGTGCCCAACGACGCCCTGCTCGGCAACGAGCCGGGCGCCAACCGCGCCGAGGTGCTGCGCGTGCGCGGCGGCCGCGTGCAGCGCGTGCCGGTGGCGCTCGGCCTGCGCGGCCTTGCAATGACCGAGATCGTCGAAGGCCTGGCCGCCGGCGACCGGGTGCTGGCCGCCGGCGCGCTGGATCCGGCGGAACTCCCGCGCGACGGTGCGCGCGTGCGCCTGCGCGCGCAACCCCTGCCCGCCCCGCAGCCGGCCGCCACGGAGGGCGAGGACCGCGCCCTGCCCGCCGCCGTGCAGGGTGGCGCCGGCTGAGCATGTGGATCGAGGCCACCATCGCCATGCGCTTCCTGCGCCAGGGACGCGCGCAGTCGCTACTGATCCTGTGCGGGATCGCGGTGGGCGTGGCGGTGATCGTGTTCGTCACCGCGCTGATCTCCGGGCTGCAGCAGAACCTCATCGAACGCACCCTGGGCACCCAGGCGCACGTGCGGGTGGAAGCGCCGCGCGAGGTCAACCTGCTGGCGCCGGCGCAGCCGGGAACGCTGCAACTGGTGCTGGAGGACCCGCGCCCGCAGGCGCTGCGCCCGATCGACAACTGGCTGCAGGTGCGCGACGTGATCGGGCGCCTGCCGGGCGTCACCGCGGTCTCGCCGGTGGTCTCGGGCCCGGCGTTCGGCCGCCGCGGCGATGCCACCGAATCGGTGGCCCTGGTCGGGATCGACCTGGCGCGCTACCTGCGGGTGATCCCGCTGCACGAGAACATGGTCGAGGGCAGGCTGGACGTCGGCTCCGGCAACGGCGTGGTCGGCCGCAAGCTGGCCGAGGACCTGGGCTTGCGCACCGGCGGCAAGCTGCGCCTGGACGCCGGCAAAGGCCGCGAGGCGGTGATCAACGTGGCCGGCATCTTCGAGCTGGGCGTGCGCGAGCTGGACGCACGCTACGTCTACCTGGACCTCAAGCAGGCGCAGTCGCTGCTGGCCCTGCCTGGCGGCGCCACCGTGATCGACGTGACCGTGGAGGACGTATTCGCCGCCGACCGCATGGCCGCGCGCATCAACGGCCTGACCGGGCTGAAGGCCGAGAGCTGGATGCAGACCAATGCCCAGCTGATGAACGCGCTGGCCTCGCAGAGCATGTCCACGCGCATGATCAGCTTCTTCGTCGCCATCTCGGTGGCGCTGGGCATCGCCAGCGTGCTGGCGGTGAGCGTGGCCCAGCGCACCCGCGAGATTGGCATCCTGCGCGCCATGGGCACCCGCCGGCGGCAGATGCTGCAGGTGTTCCTGGTCCAGGGCGCGGTGCTGGGCCTGGCCGGCTCGGCGATCGGCGCGCTGGCCGGCTGGGGCCTGGCGGCCGCGTTCAATACGTTCGGGCCGAAGCTGTTCACCATCGACCTGCCGCCGATCCTGGTGCCGGCGGCAATGGCACTGGCCACCCTGGCCGGCACCGGCGCGGCGCTGGTGCCAGCCTGGCGCGCCTCGCGCCTGGACCCGGTGGAGGCGATCCGCCATGCCTGAGCCGCGCGAGGTCCTGCGCCTGGAAGGGCTGCGCAAGTCCTACAACATCGGCAAGCCGAACGAGGTCGAGGTGCTGCACGGCATCGACCTGCGCCTGGACAGCGCCGACTTTGCCGCCCTGGTCGGCCCGTCCGGCTCGGGCAAGAGCACCCTGCTCAACCTGGTTGGCCTGCTCGACTCGCCCACCGCCGGCGAGCTGTACCTGGGCGGGCAGCCGACGCGGGAGATGGACGACGAGGCGCGCACCGCATTGCGCGGCCGCCACATCGGCTTCGTCTTCCAGTTCCACCACCTGATCGGCGCGTTCACCGCGCTGGAGAACGTGCTCATGCCATGGATGGTGGCCAACGGCAAGCCGACACCGGAGATCGTGGACATCGCCCGCGGCCTGCTGGCCGACGTCGGCCTGGAGAAGTTCGCCGACCGCCGCCCGGACCAGCTCTCTGGCGGCCAGCAGCAGCGCGTGGCGATCGCCCGCGCCCTGGTCACCCGCCCTTCGCTGCTGCTGGCCGACGAGCCCACCGGCAACCTGGACACCAGGACCGCCGCCGACGTGTTCGCCCTGCTGCGCCGCTTCAACGAGCAGTCCGGTTGCGCGGTGCTGGTGGTGACCCACGACCCGCGCCTGGCCGGGACCTGCGACCGCACCATCTCCCTGGTCGACGGCGCCATCGTCTCCGACAAACGCCACGGCTGAGCGCCACGTCCCTGGAGCCCCCAACCCTTCGCGGGAGGGGTTGGCGAGAGGGCGGGCAGTTCCGCGCAACGGTGGCCTGGGGGCGAATGCGGCTGCGAGGGCGCTGGCGTTGACACTCGCCCAAGGTTGCGCCGGCTACGGTGGCCGCCACTTCCGCATGCAAGGAGACGCCATGAAATCGACCCGGATCCCGCTCGCCCTGGCCGCGACCCTGGGGCTGCTGGCCAGCGCTCCCGTTGCCCTGGTCGCACCGGCGCAGGCCGCGCCGCAGGCCCGGGTGGCGCTGGCCAACGCACCGTTCGCGGTCGCCGAAGTGCAGCGCTTCGACTCGCCCTGGGCCATGACCTTCCTGCCCGACGGCCGCCTGCTGGTGACCGAGATGGCGGGCAACCTGCGCCTGTTCGATCCGGCCAGCGGCAAGCTGGGCACGGTCGCCGGCGTACCGAAGGTGGCGCATGGCGGCCAGGGCGGACTTGCCGACGTGGTCCTGCATCCGGGCTTTGCCGGGAACCAGCTGGTCTACATCAGCTACAGCGAGGCCGGCGAAGGCGGCACCGCAGGCGCGGCCGTGGCCCGGGCGAGGCTGGTGCTGGACCAGGACGGCGGCGGCAGGCTCGACGGGCTGCAGGTGATCTGGCGCCAGCAACCGAAGGTCAGCGGCCAGGGCCACTTCGGCCAGCGCATCGCCTTCGGCAGCGACGGCAAGCTGTGGATCAGCTCCAGCGAGCGGCAGAAGTTCGATCCGGCCCAGGACATGAAGACCAACCTGGGCAAGATGATCCGGCTCGACGACGACGGCAGCGTGCCGGCCGACAATCCGTTCGCCGACCAGGGCGGCGTGGCCGCGCAGGTGTGGACCCTGGGCCACCGCAACATCCTCGGCGTGGCCTTCGACGGCGAGGGCCGGCTGTGGGCGCACGAGATGGGCCCCAAGGGCGGCGACGAGCTCAACCTGATCGAGCGCGGCGCCAACTACGGATATCCCGTCGTCTCCAACGGCGACCACTACGATGGCAAGCCCATCCCCGACCACGACACCCGGCCGGAATTCCACGCCCCGGCGGTGAGCTGGAACCCGGTGATCTCGCCGGCCGGCTTCGTGATCTACAGCGGCGACCGCTATCCGGGCTGGAAGGGCTCGGGCCTGATCGGCGGCCTGTCGTCGAAGTCGCTGGTGCGGATCGCATTTGACGGCACCGACGCCCGCGAGGCCGAACGCTTCGACATGGGCCGCCGCATCCGCGAAGTCGAACAGGGTCCGGACGGCACCATCTGGCTGCTGGAGGACGGCACCCGCGACGGCCAGGGCTGGCTGCTGCGGCTGGACCCGAAGAGTTGAAGCCACGGCCGCCTGGACACCGGGGCTACGCCCCCTGCCGCGTGGCAGTCCCCGAAAGCCCCGGATCCCGGCGTGCACGGGGCGGCATGGCGAGGACACGCCTCCACCGTCCGGGTGTCGATTCCGGGCCGCGCCGGACGACGTACAGGAAGAGATCACCGCGCGGCGGCCGCCAGGCGCCGCGCGGCGAGTGGCCCGCCCCTGCAGGAGACATCACCATGGTTGCGCGCAACACAATCTGCCTGTGGTACGAACGCGACGCCCTCGAGGCCGCGCGTTTCTACGCCAGCGTCTTCCCCGACAGCTCGGTCGGCCGGATCTTCCGCGCCCCGGCCGATTTCCCCTCCGGCAAGGCCGGCGACGTGCTGACCGTGGAGTTCACCGTGCTGGGCCTGCCCTGCGTTGGCCTCAACGGCGGCCCGCACTTCAAGCAGACCGAGGCCTTCTCGTTCCAGGTCGCCACCGCCGACCAGGCCGAAACCGACCGCTACTGGGACGCCATCGTCGGCAACGGCGGCCAGGAGAGCGAATGCGGCTGGTGCAAGGACCGCTGGGGCGTGTCCTGGCAGATCACCCCGCGGGTGCTGCTCGAGGCGATCAACAGCCCGGACCCCGGCGTGGCCCGGCGCGCCTTCGCGGCGATGATGACCATGCGCCGGATCGACGTGGCGAAGATCGAGGCGGCCATCCGCGGCTGAGCCGCCCCGCCCTGCCAGCCCCCACCACACGGGTCCGTACGCCTTTGGTCGCGCAGCGCAGGATGTGACGCACTGCTAATATCCGCGCACCGACCGGTTAGGGGGACCGATGCCCGGAGTTGCACCGCTGCGTAAGCCCGGGCGCGCCCTCGCGCTCGGGGCTTGCGCTTTCGCCGCGCTGCTTGCGGCGCCGCCGGTCCAAGCCCTCGCCCCGGACCGGCCGATCGGCCAGTTCACCCACGTCTGGTACGAGAACCAGCTGCCGCAGGGCACCGTGCTCGGCATCGCCCAGCACGCCGACGGCACCATCTGGCTGTCCACCTACGCCGGCCTGGCGCGGCACAGCGGCCAGGGCTTCGACACCTTCGAGCCGCGCAACGCACCGGTACTGCAGAGCTCGGCCATCACCGCCGTGGCCAGCGACGGCGACCAGGGCCTGTGGGTGGGCACGCTCAACGGCGGTCTCTACCACCGCCGCGGCAACCAGCTGCGCCAGGTGGCGCTGGCGCAGGGCGCCGACAGCGTGTTCGGCATCGTCACCGATGCCGGCGGCGCGCTGTGGGTGACCACCAACCTGGGCGTGGTCCGGATCGCCGACGGCGATGCGCGGCTGCTGGGCGACGCCGAAGGCTTCCCGCCGCGCGGCTTCTACCGCGCCATCGTCGCCGACCCGGCCGGCGGCGTGTGGATCGCCGCCGACGGCGTGGGCGTGGTGCACTGGGCCGGGGACGGGAGCGGCGCGCGCCTGTACGACGCCCACGACGGCCTGCCCTCCAACGCCGTCTACAGCCTGACGATGGACGCCTCCGGCACCGCCTGGGTCGGCACCCAGAACGGCCCGGCCTACTTCCGCGACGGCCGCTTCCACCGCGAGCGGCGCATCGCCGCGCTGGACCAGAGCCGCATCTACACCCTCTACGGCGACCGCGAGGGCACGGTCTGGTTCGCGCCGCTGGGCGCCGGCCTGTGCCGCCTGACCGCCGCCGACTTCTTCTGCGACGACAGCCTCCAGGGCCTGCACGGCGAGACCGTGCGCTCGATGCTGGAGGATCGCGAGGGCAACCTCTGGATCGGCACCACCTCCAGCGGCGTGCACCGGCTGAGCCAGTCCAAGCTGGTCACCATCACCGCGCCGATGGCCTCCAACGCGGTGCGCGCGGTGCACCCGGCCGCCGATGGCACGCTCTGGATCGGCACCGATGGCGGCGGCCTGGCGCGCTACCGCGAGCCGTACCTGGAGCCGGCGGAGGCCTACAACCGGCAGCTGCCGAGCCAGCTGGTGCGCGCCATCCTCGGCGACGCGGCCAGGCAGCTGTGGGTCGGCGGCACCGAGGGCGTGATCCGCTTCGACCGCGCCGGCCGCGCCCGCCACTTCAGCATCGGCCACGGCCTGCCCGGGACCATCGTGTTCGCGTTCGCCCCGGCGCGGGCCGGCGGCATGTGGGTCGGCACCCTGCAGGGCGTGGCCCGGATCGACGGCGGCCAGGTGCACGTGGCCGAGCCCACCCGCGGCGACGACGTGCGCTCGCTGTACGAGGATCCGGACGGCCGCCTGTGGATCGGCCTGCGCAGCGGCCTGCGCTGCCTGCAGGGCGGGCGCCTGGACGACTGCGGCGTCGGCGGCCTGTCCGGCAGCGTGTTCGCCTTCCATCCCGGCGAGGACGGCAGCCTGTGGCTGGGCACCGGCAACGGCATCGTCCATGTCCGCCGCGGCGTGGCCACCCGCTACGCCGAAGACGCCGGCTTCCACGGCGATGCGGTGTTCGCGCTGCTGGACGACGGCGACGGCAACTTCTGGTTCAGCTCCAACCGCGGCATCGGCCGCATCGCGCGCTCCGACCTGGCGGCGCTGGACCGCGGACATGCGCGCAAGGTCGCGCCGCAGTGGTTCGGCACCGCCGACGGCATGCTCAACGCCCAGGGCAACGGCGCCTCGCAGACCCCGGCCGGGCGCACCGCCGACGGCCGCATGTGGTTCGGCACCGCCAAGGGCCTGGTGCTGGTCGATCCCGGGCGCATGCAGGGCAACCCGCAGCCGCCGCCGGTAACGGTGGAGCGCCTGCTGGTGGACGGCGTGGAAGTGGATCCGGAGGGGGCGCCGCGCCTCGCCCCCGGGGTCGAGCGCCTGGAACTGCACTACGCGGCGATGAGCTACGTGGCGCCGACGGCGGTGCGCTACCGCTACCGGCTGGAGGGCTTCGACCGCGGCTGGAACGAGGCCGGCAACATGCGCCGCGCCCACTACACCAACCTGCCGCCGGGCGACTACGTGTTCCGGGTGGTGGCCAGCAACAACGACGGGGTGTGGAACATGGAGGGCGCCAGCCTGCACTTCACCCTGCTGCCGCGCTGGCACCAGACCTGGTGGGTGCGCGGCCTGGCGCTGCTGGCCCTGGCCGGGCTGGTGGTGCTGGGCGTGCGCCTGCGCCTGCGCGCCGCACGCATCCGCGAACGCGAGCTGACCCGCGAGGTGGCGCTGCGCACCGAGGCCCTGCGCGAGGCCAACGAGCGCCTGCGCCGGATCGCCGCCAGCGACGCCCTGACCGGCATCCCCAACCGCGGCGAGTTCAACCGCCGCCTGCGCGAGGCCTGGAACGACCACGCCAACCGCGACGCGCCGCTGGCGGTGCTGCTGGTCGACGTGGACGACTTCAAGGCCTACAACGACAGCTACGGCCACCTCGGCGGCGACACCGCCCTGGTCGCGGTGGCCAACCGCCTGGCCGACATGGTCGGTCCCGGCGAAGGCCTTGTGGCGCGCTACGGTGGCGAGGAGTTCGCGGTGCTGCTGCGCGACTGCGACGCCATGGCGGCGCTGGACCGCGCGCAGCGCATGGTGGCCGGGATCCGCGCCTGCGCCATGCCGCACCGCGCCTCCAGCGTGGGCGATGCGGTCACCGTCAGCATCGGTGCGGCCAGCGTGCGCCCGGCCGACGGCGCCAGCCCCGACGACCTGCTGCGCAGCGCCGACGCGGCCCTTTACCGGGCCAAGGCCGACGGCCGCGACCGCGCCCTGCCCGCCGGCGAGGCGCCGCCGATCGTGCTGCCGTTCTGAACGGCAGCCGCGGCCTGGCGGCCGGCCCGCCCCCGGGGCGCGTACACTGCCCCCTCGATCCGACGAGAGTGCAGATGGCCAAGCCGAACTATTCCTTCGAGAAGCGCCAGCGCGAGCTGGCGAAAAAGAAGAAGCAGGACGAGAAGGACGCGAAGAAGCGCGCCGCGCGCGAAGCCAGGAACGGCATGCCGACGGCGGGATGAACGATAACGGGCCCCGCCCCGCCTGCATCTGGGTGGACGCCGATGCCTGCCCGGTGCCGGTGCGCGAGATGCTGTTCCGCGCCGCCACGCGCGCCAGGGTGCAGCTGACCCTGGTGGCCAACCAGTGGCTGCGCACCCCACCCTCGCCCTTCATCCGCGCCATCCAGGTGCAGGGCGGCTACGACGTGGCCGACGACGCCATCGCCGAGCGCGCCGGGGCCGGCGACCTGGTGGTGACCCAGGACATCCCGCTGGCCGCCCGCGTGCTCGCCAACGGCGCGCTGGCGGTCAATCCGCGCGGCGAGCGCTTCACCGCCGACAACATCGCCGAGCGGCTGTCGGTGCGGAACTTCATGGAGGAACTGCGCGGCGCGGGGGTGCAGACCGGCGGCCCGGCGGCCTATGGCCCGCGCGAGCGCCAGGCCTTCGCCGCGCAGCTGGACCGCTGGATCGCGCAGCGGCGGAGTTGAGCCGCGCATCCGGAGGACGCCGCCGCACGGCGGCGCCCCCCGTACCGGTCAGCGTTCGACCGGGCGTGCCTGGTCGACCTTGAACGCCGCCTCGCGCCCGGGCGCCCCGGTGCCCGGCTGGCCGCCGCCGACAAACACGCGGTAATTGCCCGCGAACACCTGGCGCTCGCCCTCGGCGGTCACCGCGCTGAGGTCGCGCGGATCCAGCGCGAACTCCAGCACCCGGCGCTCGCCCGGGGCCAGGTGCACGCGCTGGAAGCCGCGCAGCGCGATCCGCGGCAGGCCTTCGATGTCGGGGAAGTCCAGGTACAGCTGCGCCACCTCGTCGCCGGCGCGCTTGCCGGTGTTGCGCACCTCGGTGACTACCTTCAGCCCCTCCTGCGCGCCGCCCGGCGCCGGCTCCAGCCTCAGCGGCGCATAGGCGAACGTTGTGTAGCTGAGACCGTGGCCGAACGGGTACACCGGCTTGCCTTCGAAATAGCGGTAGGTGCGCCCGCGCATGGCGTAGTCGTCGAACGGCGGCAGGTCCTCGACCGAACGGTAGAAGGTCAGCGGCAGGCGCCCGGCCGGGTTGGCGTGGCCGGCCAGCACGTTGGCCACCGCCAGGCCACCGGACTGGCCCGGGTACCAGGCCTCGATGATCGCCGCGGCATGCTGCTTCGCCCAGGCCAGGTTCACCGGGCTGCCGTTCATCAGCACCACCACCAGCGGCTTGCCGGTGGCGCGCGCGGCCTCCAGCAGCGCCTGCTGGTCGGCCAGCAGGTCCAGGCTGGTCTTGTCGCCGCCCTTGAAGCCCGGCACCTCGACCGGCGCTTCCTCCGCTTCCAGGTCCGAGGTCAGGCCGACCACCGCGACGATCACGTCGCTGTCGGCCGCCGCCGCGCGCATGCGTTCGAGCGGGTCCTCGACCACCCGCTTCCACAGCAGGCCGATGCCGGCCAGTACCCGCGCCTCGCTCACCACCTTGACCGGGTAGCGCTTGCCCGCTTCCAGGTGCACGGTTGCCAGCGTCGGCAGGCTGTTCCAGGACGCGCCCTCCAGGTCCAGCAGCGGCTTGCCGTCGAACTCCAGCGAACCATTGAAGCCGCCCAGGCCCAGGCGGTAGCTGCCGGTTTCCGGCGGCACCAGGTAGCCGGTCCACTCCACGCGGTGGATGTCGTGCACCTGGGCCAGGTCCAGGCTGCGGCTGTTGACGTCCGCCTCCACCCGCTCGACCACCGGTTGCTCCTCGAAGCCCACCTGCGCGATCCAGGCGTCCATCTGTCCGGGCTCGAACCGCGCCGGCGGCTTCTGCCGGGTGTTGTAGTAGCGCGCCAGCAGCCCGGGCCGTCCGTCCGGCGCCAGCAGCGCCGAGTTCGGCACCGGATCGCCGTCGGTGTAGGTCGGCGAGAACGGGACGTGGGCGAGCGTGGCTTCGGGCATGGCCTTGCGCAGGCCTTCCAGCACCGAGACCGGCGGCGCCGACTGGGTGGAGGAATAGTTGCCGCGCAGCACCCGGGTGGCGTCGGCCAGCGGACCGACCACCGCCACCTTCGCCCGCGGGCGCAGCGGCAGCACGCCGTCGTTCTTCAGCAGCACCAGGCTCTTCTCCGCCGCCTCCAGCGCCAGCGCGGCGTGTTCCGGCTTGCCCAGCTCCTCCGGCGAGGCGGTCTCGGTGGACACCGGGCGCAGGCCCGGCAGGTCGCCGGTGCGGTAGCGCGCGGCGAACAGCCGCACCAGGGCGCGGTCGACGTCGGCCTGGGTGATCAGGCCGCGCTCCAGCGCCTCGCGGTATGGCCGCGACAGGCCGGCGGTATCCACCAGGGTGGCGCCGTTGCACTCGTTGTCCACGCCCGAGCGCATCGCCGCGGCCACCGCGGCGGCCGGGTCGGGCGCGTAGTGGTGGTGCTTGCTGATGTCGGCCACCGCGTCGCAGTCGGAAACCACGTAGCCCTTGAAACCCCAGGCGCCGCGCAGGTAGTCCTTGAGCAGCAGGTCGTTGGCGCAGGCCGGCTGCCCGTCGACCCGGTTGTAGGCGCACATCACCGAGCCGGCGCCGCCCTCCACGATCGCGGCGCGGAACGCCGGCAGGTAGGTGTCCTCCAGGTCGCGGCGGGAGACGTAGACGTTGGCCGAATGCCGGGTCGATTCGGGGCCGCTGTGCACCGCGTAGTGCTTGGGCGTGGCGACGATGTCGTACCACTGCGGATGCTCGCCCTGCACGCCGCGCACGTAGGCCACGCCCATGCGCGCGGCCAGGAACGGGTCCTCGCCGTAGGTTTCCTGGCCGCGGCCCCAGCGCGGGTCGCGGAAGATGTTGATGTTCGGCGACCAGGTGTTGAGCCCGGTGCCGATGCGCCCGGTGCGGCCGGTCTGCCGCGCCAGCGCGTGCAGGCCGCGCACCTCGGTGGCGATCACCTGGCCCACGCGCCGCACCAGGGCATCGTCGAAGCTCGCGGCCAGGCCGATCGGCTCGGGGAAGTTGGTGGTCGGCAGGGTGCCCATCGCCCCGTGCAGCGATTCGGTCCACCAGTTGTAGGCGGGCACGCCCAGGCGCGGGATCGCCGGCGCGGTGTTGAGCAGCTGTTCCAGCTTCTCCTCCGGCGTCAGCTGCGCCACCAGCGCCGCGGCCAGCTCGCGCGCCGGATCCGCAGGCTCGCCGGCGGACGCGGGTGCGCCAGCCTGCGGCGCACCGGCAGCGGGCATCGCCGCGGGCGATGCAGTGCACAAAACCAGCGCCAGCAGCAGCGGGCTGGCACGCAGCGATCCGACCATCCGATTCCTCCCGTGGAAGTCCATTCCGCGCCTGCGGAAAGCGATGCCAGAGGGTAGCCGCAGGCCTGCGCATCGGCGATTCCAAAACGCATATCCCAGGGATCTTTTTTCCTATACCGGCCCAATCGCGCCCCTGCCCTGGCTTATGCTCGCCGCGCCCCGCATCCAGTACGAACGCGCTGCCCGCGCACGAAGGCGGCGGCCACCCGGCGCGGGCCGCGACCACAACGACACGGACGACCAGAGGGAGGAGACGCAATGCCACTGAATTCCTGTTTCGGGCATGCCAGGCAGGCCATCCGCCGCAGCGGCGGACCGCTGCTGCTGGCGCTGTTGCTGGTTGGCGCCGGCCTGGCCCCGGCCAGCGCCAACGACGACCGCATGACCCCGATCCCGATCCCCGAGCAGCCCAACGCGATCAAGCTGCCTACCGGCCCGCTGCCGGACGCGAAGAATCCGGAAGCCTGGCACAAGCAGTACGGCAGCATGTTCGCCCGCAACGTCACCGAGGCGACCCTGACCCCGTTCCTGCCGGATCCGGCCATCGCCACCGGCGCGGCGGTGATCGTCGCCCCGGGCGGCGGCTTCCGTTCGCTGTCGATGGAGAACGAGGGCTGGGACGTGGCCCGCGCGCTCAACAAGAAGGGCGTGGCCGCGTTCGTGCTCAAGTACCGCCTCAACCAGACCCCGGCCGACCTGGAGGGCTTCGCCGAGTCGATCCGGCAGATGCTGTCCGGCCCGCGCCCGCCGCGCGACCCGGGTGCGTTCGATGCGGCCAAGATGCTGGCCCCGCAGCTGGCCGACGCGCGCGCCGCGTTCGCCCTGGTGCGCAGCCGCGCCAAGGAATGGAACATCGATCCGGACCGCATCGGCATGATCGGCTTCTCCGCCGGCGCGATGCTGACCCTGACCACCGCCCTGCATGGCGAGGACGCCAAGCCGGCCTTCATCGGCAACATCTACGGCCCGATCTCGGCGGTCGACAAGGTGCCGGCCGATGCCCCGCCGATGTTCGTGGCCCTGGCCGCCGACGACGGCCTGTTCAGCAACCAGGGCTTCGGCATCGTCGAGAGCTGGCAGAAGGCCGGCCGTCCGGTCGAGTTCCACTACTACGAGCAGGGCGGCCACGGCTTCGGCATGTACCAGAAGGAGACCACCAGCACCGGCTGGTTCGAGGCCTGGGCCGCGTGGCTGAAGATGCACGGCTACCTGGACCGCAAGAAGTCCTGAGCCTGCCCGGCGCGGGTCAGCGGTACGGCCCTGGCCCGCGCCACACCAGCTTGCCGAGGTGGAACACGTAGCGCACGCTGATCACCTCGCGCGCATCGCCCACGCCGATCATCTCCGGCGAGGCCGGATCCAGCATGCGGCACTTGCTGGCACCGCGCCGCAGCGCCACCTCCGCCGGGCAGACCATGCGCTGGCGCGTGCCCGGCAACGGGATCGCCACCTCGGTCATGCCCTGCGCGATCCAGTCGCGCAGCGTCTGCTCGGCCATCAGTTCGTACACCACCTGGTAGCCGCCCACGTCCATGGTCGGCTCGCCGCCGGTATCCACCTGGTCCGGGCGGCCGTTGTTGTCGACCACGCCGGCCTCGCGGCTGTTGCCCTGCGGCACCAGTTCCTCTTCCGCCGTTCCCGGCGGGCGCCCGTTCCACGGATGCGGCGGGCGCGGCGCGTCCACGCTGGCCGGCTGCGCCCGGCGCGGCTGCGGCCGTGGTTGCGGCTGCGGCGGTTGCGGCCGCGGTTCCGGATCGGCCGGCAGCAGCACGCGCCGCGGATCGGCCAGCTCCCGCGCATCCAGCTGCCGCGGCGGAGCAGCTTCCACCGGCTCCGGCTCGGGCGCGTCCGGCAACTCAGGACCGGGCTGCGGCTGGCCGACGAAATCCACCCGGATGCGGCCGGCGCTGGAGGCACCCTGCGGCGAGGTCACCACCGGCGGCGGCTCGGCTGCCTTCAGCAGGAGCAGCACCATCAGCAGGTGCAGCAGCGCGCTGGCCAGCGCGGCCAGCCAGGGCTGCAGGCGGTCGATGCGCGGTACGTCCGCCGACGGTGGGGGCGTCGCCGGTGGATTCATGCCGCGCGGGCGTAGTGGAAGCTGGCCCGCATGCGGGAACCGGAAGGTGGCGGGAAAGGAATCCGCATCCTAACGCGAGTACCCGCTCCGGCCACGCAGGAAGGCAGGCGCGTTCATGTGGAATCCGGCGTGGCTGCTTCCCTGTCGGCGCCGGTGCTATGGTCGCGCCGCACCTGTCCCCTGCCGTGCCGGAGACCGTCCATGCCCTCGATCCGACCCCAGGCCCGGTCCCTGCTGGTGCTGGCCCTGGCCAGTTCCATTCCCGCCGCCGATGCCGCGCCGGACCCGGCCGTGGCCGAGCACGTGTTTGCCGAAGCGCGGCGCCTGTGCGAGGCCGAGGCCGGCGCGTTGTGGGGGCGCTCGCTGTGCGGCCCGGTGATGCTCGTCGATCCCGCCGACGCCGGCGTCGTCGCCAGCCACGCCGATGCCGGCGGCGTGCTGGTCCGGCTGGGCCCGGTGTACACCGGCACCCTGCCGGCGGACGCGGTGATGTCCAACACCGCCATGGAATGGTCCGGCACCCGCTGGACCCAGCTGCTGTGGCCGGTGCCCCAGGATCCCAACATGCTGCGGACCACCCTGGTCCATGAGCTGTTCCACCGCATCCAGCCGGAGCTGGGCCTGGACCGCGGCGAGGCCGGCAACCGCCACCTCGACACATTTCAGGGCCGGTACCTGCTGCAGCTGGAATGGCGCGCCCTGGCGCGCGCGCTGATGGCCGAGGATCCGGCGCAGCGCCGCGACCACGTCGCCTCGGCGCTGGCCTTCCGCGCGGAGCGCCGGCGCCTGTTCCCGGAAGCCGCGCACGGGGAGACCGCGCTGGAGATCAACGAGGGCCTGGCCGAGTACACCGGCGTGCGCGCGGGCCTGGCCTTCGCCGAACAGCGCCGCGCCCACGGCGTGTACTCGCTGGCCGCGTTCATGGAGGCACCGGGCTTCGTGCGCTCGTTTGCCTATGCCAGTGGCCCGGCCTACGGCCTGCTGCTGGACGAAGCCGATCCGGCCTGGCGCGGCAAGCTGGACGCGGACACCGACCTCGGGCGGATGCTGGCCGCCGCGCTGCGCCTGGATCCGGATGCGGCCACCGGCCTGGCGGCGCGCGAACGCCGCTACGATCCGGACGGCGAGGTGCTTGCCGCCGAGCAGGCGCGCGAGCGCCAGCGCCAGGAACGGCTGGCCGGCTGGCGCAGGTCGCTGCTGGAAGGCCCGGTGCTGGTGCTGCCGCTGCAGTCCACCCGCTTCCAGATGAACCCGCAGACCGCGGCCGCGCTGGACGATGTCGGCACGGTCTATCCCGAGCTGCGCCTGGGCGACCGCTGGGGCGAACTGGTGGTGGACGGCGGTGCGGCCCTGGTCCATGCCGACCGCAAGCGCGCGGTGGTGGCGCTGCCGGCCGGAAGCGACGGCCTGCGTGGCGAGGGCTGGACTGAATCGCCCCGGCTTCTGTAGACACCCCGAAGCCTCAAATTGATTGCCGCTTTTCGAACTCTACCGGAGGCAGGCCATCGTTGTGCCCGTGCTGCCTGCGGGTGTTGTAGAACATCTCGATGTAGTTGAAGACGTCGGCCTTGGCCTCGTCCCGGGTGGCGTAGATCCGGCGCCTGATGCGCTCGCGCTTGAGGAGCT